>Ga0315273_10005791_pt1 | contig 15331 bp, 12 predicted proteins | sample YL17G02_0_MG_FD_205753 | JGI IMG/M metagenome (GOLD analysis project Ga0315273, IMG submission 205753) | Sediment microbial communities from Yellowstone Lake, YNP, Wyoming, USA - YL17G02_0 | ecosystem: Environmental > Aquatic > Freshwater > Lake > Sediment | place: USA: Wyoming | collected...
AGCTGCGAATACGACGCCAATAATAATTATCACAATTGCATTCATAGCTGCCCCTTCCTGATGATAGAGTATTCAGCCTTCACGAGAAAAGAACGCAACATTCTTGCCTCATCTAACCAACCGCTCCTCTATTCTGTCCAACTTCTTAGTGAGATAGTCTACAATCAATCCCAGCGAGATCAACTGCACACCGACGAGAATCAGAAATGCTGTGAATAATGGATAATACTCGTGCGATATCACGCCGAAAGTGATCTTCTCGTACACAGTAATGAAACCAGTGATCAAGCCCATCAAAATAAAAATCGTAGATGGTAGAAGTATCATCTTGGAAAGCAGAGATGTTTCGGTATAGGCCACAGAAAATAGAGCCGCCAGCATCCTCACTCCATCCTTAATGGGATTGAGCTTGGACTTTCCCACTCGCTCCCTGTACTCTATAGGCACCTCGACGATCTTGTAGCCAAGCTTAGCCGCCCTGACCGTCATCTTGGTCTCGAACTCCAGACCCTTGGCTTTGACATCCAGCTTGTCAAACATCTCTCGTTTAAAAGCCCGCAGCCCGGTCTGGCTGTCCTTGATGCCCATGCAGCTTATATATGTTGCAATAAATGAAAATATGTTGTTGCCGATCCTGTTGAAGGCCGGGATATTGTCGCGTTCCTGCAGCCGTGCGCCCAGCACCAGGTCAGCCCCTTTCTCGATTTCTCGAATCAAATCGGGAACAAACCTGGCAGGATAGGTATAGTCGGCATCAGTGAATATGATTATGTCTCCTGTGGCGTGCTCCACTCCAGTTCTGAGGGCCGCCACCTTTCCGGCGTTTTTCTCATGCCGGAAAAGCTTGACCTTATCTCCTGCAAGCAGCATTGCCGCCCGGAAGGTTCCATCAGAGGAGCCATCGTCTACTACGATAATCTCGTCTACCACATCACGGTATTCCTGGACTACCAGGGGCAAGCCCTTCTCCTCGTTATAGGCGGGAACCACGAGCGAAGTTTTCATTAGATCACATCAAAGATATGAGTGCAAACATTTTTTAAGCTAAAAACCTTTTCCTAGCTGTAGCTGACGACATGCCACCTACCGCTCTCTTTCAGCCTGCCTGCATCCCACGGCCAAGACCGAAAAACAGGATATGACGAATATATTTTAATGGTTTTTCTGGACCCATGATACCAGCAAATAGACTTCTCATAATCTGGGTATCTTTTATATCCCACACCCGCTCAGGATGCAAATCGACATTGTACGGATCGCCATCCCAATTACCATTAGGATAACAAAATACGCCAACGAGTTGCGTGAAAACGGATAAAGATATTAATAAAAATATAAATATAAGTGTGGCCATCTTTCTGGCATTTAAATATCTAAAGCTGACATGATCCGTCAGATATAATCCCAGGAGAATAGTCAGTAATGGCAGCATCCCCGTCAAAAACCTTGGGCCATACGACCATCCAGCCCACCAAACCCTGAAACAACTATATACTACTATTTGAATCAATATCGAAAAGGCGAATATACAGAAGAGAGTTCTTATTCTCGCATTCGAAACACGGCCAATCTTTGCAAAACCAAATATGGATAGAATTAAAATTGGCGAATAAACAAACAATCCCCGGCTTGGACTTATCAATAGCCCCAAGAAGCTGACTATATTTGCTGAACTTAGGCTAAACTGAGATAATAAATTACCATATCCACCGAACAAATTGCCGAAATAATAAAAATTATAAAACATAAAAGGCGCGGCCGATAAAAACATGGCAATCAAATAAGATAAAATATTCCGCTTACTGGAAATCACAATATAATACAATATTGGTAATAAAAGTGGGCTATCGACAGGCCGATTAAATATAAACAATCCAGTGAGAACGCCTAAGTAGATATAATTGTTACTTGATTTGGTTTTCTCATTTATCAAGATTAGGTATACCATCATGGAGAGCAAAAGCTCAACCAACCCATGCTGCCAAAGTGCCTGACTGCTCGTGGCCCATGTATTGGTCGCAAAGGCGTAAATGATCACACCTACCAGCGCCGTTTTCCTGTTCAATAACGTCTTTAGGGATAAAAAGACAAAAATTCCCGAAATGGCCGCAATGAGAGAAGCACTTAGCTTCTCCAGCAGATAGACGATTGCTAAAAAGCCAGGATTAAACAAATCAATTGGGTACTGAAATAATTTTAATAATAAATATGGAATTGCATATATTGGTGTGATTAGAATTGGAGTGACAATCGGGTATGAGGAGAGATAATGCCCTTTGGTTTCCATCACAAAATATACGGGAAAATATGCGCTCTTAAAATACAAATAGAACTGATCGAGAAATAAGGAACGATTCTCTAGTATGCCAAAAGGCAACATCGAAGCTGGAACTGTATCCCCACAAGAAATCGGCCTTAGGTTCAAGTTATAAATTACATATATTATAATAAATAAAAATAATAGCTCATGATTTTTAATAAATTGGGCGAAGCATCTTAAAACGCTTAAAATAATCATCCTCCCCTCGACCTGAACCATTCCACGGTATGCCGTAGACCGTCTTCCAAAGCCACCTTGGGCTCCCAGCCCAGAAGACCTCTTGCGCGGGTGATATCCGGCCTTCTGCGCAAGGGATCATCCTCTGGCAGCGGATGGTAGGTTATGCCGGAGGCTGAGCCTATGATATCCAGGACCATCTTTGCCATGTCTATTATCCTCGTCTCTTTGTCATTTCCGATGTTGACTACCGACCCCTGCGCCTCGTCCAGCGCCGCAAGCTTGAGCAAACCTTCTATCTGGTCTGTAACATAAGTGAAGCTCCTGGTCTGCGTGCCATCGCCGAAGATGGTTATGGGCCTGCCGCTCAAAGCCTGATCTATGAACCGGGGGACAGCCCTGGCGTAAATGCCGTCCGATCTTATTCGCGGGCCGTATGTATTGAAGATTCGAGCAATTCTCGTGTCAAGGCCATACTGTTTCCTGTATGCTACAACATAAGCCTCTCCGCATCGCTTAGCCTCGTCGTAGCACCCCCTGGGTCCAACCGAGTTAACATTTCCATAATAGCTCTCCGGCGTCGGGACAACCTGCGGGTTACCATAAATCTCACTTGTTGAAGTGTAAAGAATCCTTGCCTCATGCTTCTTTGCGATCTCCAGAGATACCATCAGTCCGATGGTGTTCGCTTTGAGGATCTCAATCGGGTAATGCTCGAACTCAAAGGGCGAGGCTCTGCTGGCCATGTGAATCACCAGATCCAGCCGATCTTCAAAGCTGATCGGATCAGAAATATCATGCTCTACGAAGCGAAATCTACCAGAATCTAAATGATGCGAAATATTGGACTGAAGGCCACTCGCAAGATTGTCCAGACATATTACTTCGGCACCTTGGGCCACAAGAACGTCACAGATCCACGAGCCAAGAAATCCAGCTCCGCCCGTAACAAGGATCCTCTGGCCCTGAAAGGATATGCTCCCAAGATCTCTGTTGATCTTCTCAATCTCCCACTTGTTATCCCATGCCATTAATATCAATCCTAGTAAATCAGTCAATTAGCAAATCCTTCATAAAGGCTCTCAGATCATCGGCGAACTCCTCTCTAGCCAGGGCCATCTCTATGCTGGATTTCATCCATCCCAGCTTGTCGCCGATATCATACCGCTTGCAGCTAGTTACCAGACCAATTGATCCATGCAAATGCCGAAGAGCATCTGTTAACTGTATCTCGCCACCGTGTCCGGGCTCAATCTCTCTTAGAATATCAAATATTTCAGGCATCAGGATGTATCTACCAATGGCCCCGAGATCGGAGGGTGCATTTTTGGGAGACGGCTTCTCTACGATGTCCTTTATCTCGTAAACGCCATCTTCCAGAGACACGCCGTCGATGATGCCGTAGTCCTTAACCTTATTCTGCGAGACTCGCTCTACAGCTACAACTGTTCTATGATATTTATTGAAGGCGTCGATCATCTGGCTGGTGCAGGTCTTTGCACCGTTACAGGGAACGGTTATTGTGTCTCCCAATAATACAGCAAACGGCTCTTCGTCGCAATGCCGGGCTGCATGAAGTATCGCATCGCCTAAACCTTTTTGCTCTTTTTGTCTGATATAATGGATATCAGCCATATTTGAGATCTGCTTGTCCTGGTCGAAGAGCGTCGGATCTTTCTGCTGCTTAAGCTTTCTCTCCAGCTCGCATGATAGATCAAAATGATCTTCAATGGCCCTTTTTCCTCTTCCGGTTATTATCAGGATATCCTCTATTCCAGATGAAATAGCCTCTTCCACGACATATTGTATGACCGGCTTATCAACAACGGGTAGCATTTCCTTTGGCTGTGCTCGGGTTATAGGAAGAAACCGGGTACCCATTCCGGCCGCAGGTATCACTGCTTTTCTAATGGTGGATATCCTCAAAAGAGATCACCTCTAAACAACAACCTTACCAGCATATTCCCTCTGCATCTTTGCAGGAGAGAACTCTTCTGCCGTCGATAATGACCCTGGATCGCATGAGTTCGAACTCCTTATCCAGATCTCCAAACTCGGGCCATTCTGTTAGAACGAGGCAGGCATCTGCATCAGTCAACGCATCGGAAGCGCTATCGCAATACTCTATATCGGGTAGTATCTTTCGCATAGACATATTGGCCTTGGGATCGTAAGCTGCAACCAGTGCACCCCTTCCTATTAGCTCTTTTATAACCGGTACTGCCCTTGATTCCCTTACATCATCCGTGTCGTTTTTAAATGCTAGACCGAGAACAGCTACTCGCTTACCCTTAATATCTTTTACCCTTTTTAAGAGAATTTCTACAATTTTCAGTGGTTGTTGCTCGTTAACATCCATGACAGATCTTAGCAGAACGGGAGTCACTCCCACTCTCTCTGCAAGATGGATAAGTGCGGAGACGTCCTTCGGGAAGCAACTTCCACCAAAGCCTACGCCAGCATTTAGGAAGTAGGGATTGATCCTGTGATCCAGACCGACTCCCTTCATGACCTCATACACATCGATACCCAGTTTTTTGCAGACGTTTCCTATCTCATTGGAGAATGATATCTTCGTAGCCAGGAAGGCATTGGATGTGTATTTGATCATTTCTGCCGCAATTAGGCAAGTTCTAACAATTGGCGCATCAATCCTACGATAGGCTGATTCAACCGTATCACCCGCCAATTCATCAGAACTACCGATCACGATCCGATCCGGCTTCATGAAGTCCTGGACCGCCAGCCCCTCCCTCAGGAATTCCGGATTCATGACAAAGCCGATCATGCTTGCACTTTTGCCGCTATGCTTCAAGACCGTAGGCATCACCAGATTCTGTGTTGTTCCTGGAGGCACAGTGCTCTTCACTGCCACCACATGGTACTTCTCATTGTCCTCAATAGCGCTCCCTATAAAAGCGCTTGCAGATTCAATCATAGATAAATCTGCACTACCATCCGGGAGCGGGGGAGTGCCGACGCAGATCAGAGTAAGGTCGGAACTAACAAGGTCCTCGTAGCCTGTTGTTGCTTGGAGATCTCTGCCGACATGTGCAGATAGGAGTTCAATTAGGCCTTTTTCGTAAATAGTCGGCTTCCCACAGTTGATGGCTTCTACTTTATCCTCATCGATATCGATCAGGATAACAGAATGTCCAAGATCTGCTAAGCAAGTAGCTGAAACTAGCCCAACATACCCTCCGCCCACTATAGATATTCTCATAGCCGACACCAACGTTCAAGTGATACGGATTTGGCTAAATGATCTAACATGATAAAAAGGTTATCTGAACTGAGTAAATGGTTGCCACCTTTAAGAAAAAGCCCCGAAGCCGTAAGAAAATCTTAGAAAGGAGACCCAAAGGTCTCCCAACCATTTACAGCGTTACGATTTGCAACCACTTCTCGACCGCCGCCGCCTTCAGCGCAGACATACTGGCCGTTATATGCTCTCAAGGCCACATTATTATTGCCCAAATCTAAGAGCTTAAACGTCTCCCAACCATTTACAGCGTTACGATTTGCAACCACTTCTCGACCGCCGCCGCCTTCAGCACAGACATATAGGCCGTTATATGCTTGAAGGGCCACATTGTTATTGCCCAAATCTAAGAGCTGAAACGTCTCCCAAGCATTTACAGCGTTACGATTTGCAACCACTTCTCGACCACCGCCGCCTTCAGCACAGACATATGGGCCGTTATATGCTCTCAGGGCTATATTAGATAGAATAGGCAAGGGCGTACCCGCACCATACATCGTCTGCGCCCCAGTCTTATCCCCGTTCCCCAGCTCCCTTTGCGGTGCATCGTACCGGTTCATGACCTGCTCATAGTCACTGCTGCGCGGATCGCTTGCAGGCAGTGAATACAGGTCGCCCATGCCGATGGAGTGCCCCAGCTCATGTACGGCTACGGTCTGAAGATCGATGATATTGGTCCCGCTGCTCACAGCCGTATTCCAGTCGGTGGTCCAGCTCTTGTCTTTGGTATACCAGACATCGGTCTCCAGTATGGATTTGTATCCCCCTACATTCGAGTCGGGATCATACCACCAGCGGCTCATTCCCAGGGTGGTGGGGCCCAGGTTCCACCAGCCGTTCACATTGTAGCCATCCATCGATCCGGGGGAATTGGGGTCGCTCACAGTCTTGGTGGAGTCCACAATTACGGTGCTGCCGTCTTTGAAGAGGTTCTGGGCCACGCCGTCATCCCAGGTGTTGGCTGCCGCAGCTATGGCATTCCTGGCCAAGTCGGCGTTCATGGTCGGGCTCGTGGGCATACCGGTTGGATTGAGGTAAAGCTGGATCTGGGGATTATTCTGATTCCACCTGTATCCCGTCAAAGCGTTGGAGGTAGGGGAGCCGCCCAGGCCGGCCTGATCATAAGCATAGTTATCTCTGCAAAAGACATTCATGTCAAAGGAGCCAATGCCGCCTTCCGTTTGGCGTAGCCCCATCATGCGCATGCCCAGGCTCTCTGAGGATATCTCCTGCATGGTCTCGTCACCAAGATATGTCACTCCGTCCAAGGACGCCTGCCCGCTGGTGGCAGCCGTCCCGGCTGCAGCCGCCCCCAGATCTGCGCTCATCTGGCCGGCGCCCAGGAAACTGCCCGTGGCCACCATGTCATTCTGCTGGGAGAAAGCAGCAGAGGCCACATAGCCCGCCGCGCCCAGCATCTGGGTGCTCTGACTGGATAATGCACCCTGTCCAGCTGAGAGGCTCTGGCTGGTGGAGATAAGACCATCCGCGACGCCCGCTTCCTGGCCGCTTTCAGCCAGCCCCTGGCTGGCCTGCCCGGATAACGATAGGTCCCCCTGCGCGGATAAGCCCACGCCGAGGCTGGCCGAGCCTGCCGAGGCATAGCCCGATGAGAAGATATCCAGGCTTCCCTGGCTATAGAGGCTGCTTTGCAAAGAGGAGGAGCTGCTCGATATCTGCTGGCTGATTTCATTCTTCCCGGTGCCGCTCGCCTGCATGCTCTTTTGCAGATCGCTTCCCATCAGGGTGAACTCCTCCTTAAGGGAGGTGGAATCATCCAGGCTGTAGCTGCTCGACGAAGTTGCCCCGCCGCTGCCATCCCCAGTGGAGACGCTGACCGAAATTCCTAAGGCAGGGGCTGTAAGGAGAGCCACTGAGAATAGGTATATTATCATCAAGCATGCCGGCCGCAAAGACATAAAGAACCACTCCTCCTATTATAAGTTAAGTATTTCTATTTCAGTTATACTGTGATACGACATTTGACGTAGTAAGATATACTTCGGATATATACTTAGCGGTCGTCCTGACGAACCTAATCATTTTATTGTAAACGGTGCCGACATGCAGTACATTGGGCCCGCCGGCCTCTGCCCGTACAGCTTTCGCACTCCCGTCAAATCCCCGTCTCCTAAGAGCCTCTGCGGCCCGTTGTAGAGGTTCATCACCTGGTTGAAGTCCTTGGTTCGCGGATCGCTGGGGGGCAGCGATCCTCCATAAGTCGATGAGTAAATATCCCCCATACCTATGCCGTGCCCCAGCTCGTGTACGCCAACGCTCTGCAGGTCTATCTTGCCTTGAGTTACCGCCGTATTCCAGTCAGTCGTCCAGCTCTTGTCGCGAGAGTACCAGACATCCGACTCGATAATTGTGTAATAGCCATCCACCATCACTCCATTGGTCCACCAGCGGCATAATCCCAGATAATTGCTCCCGAGGCCCCACCAGGCATTCACATTGTAGCCGTCTCTCTTCGGTGTTTTGGAGTAAGGATCGTCCACCACCTTGGAATAGTCCACAATCACTGTGCTTGCGTCTGCATAGACGTTCGATGCCACCTCGTCATCCCAGGTATTGGCAGCCGCAGCTAATGCATCCCTGGTGGAGGCATCCGTCATGCCGGTTGGTGGATTTGACGGATTCAGGTAGAGCTGCGACCTGGGATCCACATTGTTTAGCCGGTATCCGGTCAATAAGTAAGACGAAGCTGAGCCTCCCGCAGTCTGAGCGGCCGTTTGAGAGGCTATACCTGCACTATCCTTGGCCCCCGGCTCCAGATTAAGAACATTCATTTCAAAGGTGCCTATACCCTCCCCCACCACTCTTTGCCCAGCCATGCCCATTCCTATTCCAGCCGAGGACATCGCCTGGAATGTATTTTCATCCAGCCACACCACTCCATCCAATGAGGCCTCGCCATCGGCCACAGCCTGCTCTGTTGCAGCCGAGCTGAATTGTGCCTGCAAAGTTCCTGCTCCCTGGAAGCTGCCTGCCGCCAGCATGGTGTTGCTCTCAGAAAAGGCTCCAGTACCAACGTAGCCCTCCGCTCCGGCCATGGCCGTGCTCTGCCTGGCCACAGCCGCATCCTGGCCGACAAAGAGAGACTGCACGCTGGACAACGCGCCAGATTCAATGCCAGCATCCTGGCCCGCCTCCCCGGATTCCTGCATTCCGCTAAGGGCAAAACTCATGCTCCCCACACCGCTCACGTCCTGGCTGAGGCTGGCCGCCTCTGCTGTTGCGGCCGAGGATGTAGAGACGCCGAAAGCTCCCTCGCTGTCGATGTCATTTTGTAGAGAGTAACCATTTCCCGAGATAGACTGTGTCAGGCTGTTTTTTCCGGTGCCGCTCGCCTGACGGTCCTGGTAGATTCCGCTTGGGTTAAGGTCGAGGTGCTCCTGCAGTGATGTGGAATCATCAAGATAAAAGCTCTCTGTGGATGAGACAGAGGCTCCACTGTATCCAACGCTGCAACTTACCTGGATGCCTGACACAGGTGCTGCAATAGTAAACACAGCCATGAGCCATGTCAAAGTCAAGCCAAGAAGTCTGCCCGTCATAGATACAACCTCAAGATTCAGTATTAGAATAATTTTTAAAAGTCTGTATTAAAGTTATTGGGCCCAATGGGTGCGAAATCGTATAGCGTAAACTCACAATATATTACTACCATCATATAGAACTATCAGCAAAATGAAAATATAAGAAGAACGGATAAGATCTAATAATTCTTATGTTACGTCTTTTTAAAAAAATATAAGGATTGTATAGTTAGCCCTTGTGATATTACTGTATTTTCTCTTCACCCGCGATAATTGAGAATGCCGCCTGCTAATGAAAATCTCAAGGAGTAGATTCTGCATCGCGAGGAGAATTATATTGTCGTATATGGTGCCGACATGCAGTACAATGGGCCGGACGGCCCGTAAAGAGCCTGCGCACCATTTCGGTCTCCCGGCCCCAGACTGTGCCTCGGACCGGCGTAGTAGTGCATTATCTCATCCCTATCGCTGTCAAATTGCGGCTTCCCATAAAGATCCCCAAGCCCAATGGTGTGCCCCAGCTCGTGAGCGGCCACCGCCTGCACATCATAATTATTGACGCCGTCCGTGGCCCAGTTAGCATTGCTGTTGTAGACCACATCTGACTCGATGACCGCACCGGAGTATGAATAGGTCCTCGAATAAGCCAGCCCTCCGCTGATGGACGCCCAGGCGTGCACATTTTTATTATCATAGGTATCGACATTTGCATCAGGATCCAATGTCACAAGAGCATCGCCATCTGCAAAGAGGTTCTTGGCCACGGCATAATCCCAGGTGTCGGCTGCAGCAGCAATGGCGTTCTTCGTGGCATCTGCACCAAGACCTTTGCCTGCAAGGATTGCGTCGTTCTTCAGGATCAAATTGATCTGAGGGTCTTGCATTGTCCATTTCCAGCCCTTCAGCAGGTAGGCGCTGGGGTTGTTCAGGTACAAAATAGTGGACGTGGCTGCCCCGTCCTGTAAGAATGCATCATCAGCATCATAATTTGCTCGATCCATGCCTGCAACCTGCATGCTGAAGGTGCCCAGATTTCCCGTCTCATCTTCACGAAGGCCTTCCAGGGACATCGCCATGCCATTTTCGTTGACGTTCGTGAGATCCTCATCTTCCAGCCACTGCTTCCCATCCACAGAGACAGAGGCCACTGCATTAGCAACTCCGTTGGATTCAGAGCTGAGGCTGGCACTCATGGTCCCTGCCCCAAGAAATCCGCCCGTAGCCACCAGGGCCCTCTCCTTCGTATAGGCTCCCATGCCAACGTAGCCCTCCAGTCCCGCCATCTCCGTGCTCTGGCTGGCAGAGACTCCCTGGCCCGCCGATAGGCTCTGCATGCTGGCCATAGCACCATAAGAAACGCTTGCCTCCTGGCCGCTCTCAGCCTGGCCCTGGCTGGCCTGCCCGGACAGAGAGATGTCTCCCTGCGCAGATAAGCCCACACGAAAGTCCGCAAAGCCTGCCGAGGCATAGCCCGATGAGGAGATATCCAGGCTTCCTTGGCTTCTCATGCTGCTCTGCAATGATGAGAGGCCACCCGTCATCTGCTGGCTGATTTCATTCTTCCCAGTGCCGCTGGCCTGCAGGCTCTTTTGCAGGTTGCTATCCATTAGGGTGATCTCTTCCTTAAGGGAAGTAGAATCATCCAGGCTGTAGCTGCTGGAGGAAGTTGCCCCGCCGCTGCCGTCTCCCGTGGAGACGCTAACCGAAATTCCTAAGGCAGAAGCGGCAAGGAGAGCCACAAAGAATAAGGATATTATCATCAAGCTTGCCGGCCGCAAAGACATAAAGAAACACTCCTCCCGATTTGAGATAAGTATTACGTTTTTCTCTTCCTGGGTTTATAATAGTTTCTGCACTTTTGAGAAGTGTTTCATCAATTGGCGGCAGTCGCGCTGCCCCGGGTCCTGTAGCTGAGATGCTACAGGAGTCCCCAGACCTTCACGCCTGCCAATCTATCAAAATCCTTATCGTTTGTTGCAATGCTGTTTATTTTATTAACCTTCATGGTAGCAGCATTAAGTGCATCATTGGTCAATAGAGCATATTTGGACATATATTCGAAGGACTTTTCTACTTCTGCTGCCCCAATATCGAGGATATTAAATATGCCAAATATCTCCTTAGGCCGATCGAAGGAAATTTCCTGGAGGATCTTTAGGTCTCGCTTGAGCAATATAGCCACGTCTTTTCCTTTTACTCCATATGTCTTTAAAATATATGCTTTTATAAAATTAAAGAGAGTTTCTGATGCTATTAGGGGAGTTATAAAACCTTGATATTTTTCATCCAGAATGTCCTGGAAAAATTTTTCGCAAATTGGGCCAAAAGTAGGGTAATCGAGAAGGTGGTACGTTAAAATATTTGAGTCAACAAGGATTCTCTCACCCCGCGGCAAATTAGCTAGAATCCCTTTTTCATTGTGACCCATATTTCGTATCCTCTATGATTTCATCTATTGCTTTTGCGTCGAGTTTAATCAACCCATATGTTCTCTTTACGATATTTTTCTTTACCTCTAATTCGACTTCCTCACCCTCATCAAGATCCAGGTCTCCAAGTGGCCTCAGGACATGACTTTCGTAAATGGCTTTTACCTTCATTAAGATCGCCTAAATTATTATCTGCTCAAAGGCTAAATCTTTTATGCAATCTATTTAGTCTCGTCCCTCTATGATCCTGCGTACCAATCCCAACTCCCGCAGGTGCGGTGGCGGCAGTCGCGCTGCCCCGGGTCCTGTAGCTGAGATGCGAAGGACGGGGACTTCTCTAATCCTGTACCTAACAAGTTAAAAGTCGAAGAGCGATTTTTGCCTCTCTTTTCCCGGCTCAGCTTCGCCTCCCGCCAGCCTGACCTCCCCGTACTTGCCCCCGCCTCCCGGCCAAACCTCTACCCGGCCCAGTCGAAAGTTCCAGATGGCTTCGATTACTCTCGGCTCGGCCTTCAGCTGTGCAAGATCTGCCTGCATTAAAACCTCGATCTCAGTCTTCTCCGCAGTCAGCTCGCTCCAGCACTTCTGCACGCCAGCCGTCATGACGCTCTTATGGCCCAGCGCCAGTGCAATGATCTCAGCCAGGGGAATGATATGCAGGTAAGGAGGCCGGTGAGAGGGATGCACGGGCTTTTCATAATCGGCCAGGAGATTTACCCGATCCGCTACGCCAAGCTTGATCTGGCCCCCGCATTCCGGGCAGCGTCCCATCAGATCGCCCTTTTGGGTGAGAGAGTATTGCCGGTAGCAGCGCGTGCAGGCGGTGCGATTGTACTTTCCTTCCTCAGGGAAAAGGCCCACATTTTTTGTTATGCGCCGCCCGCCCTCGTGTTTGATGGCAAGGATGAGATCCTGATAGCTGAAATTATCCAGCTGCATCTGGTTGAACTCCCTGGCCAGCTTATTGGAGCGGGGCGAATGAGCATCGGAGTTGGAGAGAAATGTCCGGGTGGACAGCTCGGCAATCCTGTCCGCATAATCCGTGTCCGCCGAGAGGCCAAGCTCAATAAAACGAATCTGTTCCGCCTTCTCCTGGTAGCATTCAGCTATTGAGCCAAAGTAGGCAAAGATGCCGGTCCATGGTGTGAAGGCGTGGGCAGGTCCCAGCAGGCCGCCCGCCTCAAGAACGTGGTCGGCAATCTCAACGCCGTTCAAATGCAGCCGGGGCCTGCCGTCTGCCGACAGGTTCGTCGTGTAGGGGGCGAAGGCTTCTTGCAGCTGCCCGGCCTTGGCCGTATCCGGCAAAAAGATGAGATGATGCACTCGATTGCTGTCCTCCACCTCCACGCTGAGGACAAAATGGGTATCGCCCAGGAGAAAGAGCCCGTCTGCCTCAGGAAGCTTCTTTATGGCATCAAGCCACATAGGATGCAGGCAGTCTCCCGTGGCCACGATCTTCACCCCTTTACGATTCGCCTCTCTGGCAATCTCTGGCAGCTTCATGTCAGCGGAAACGGCCATCGAATAACGGGAATGAATGTGAAGATCAAGGTTTACATGCATCTTTTTTTCATTCTTTTGCGGGGATAAACCCTTTATGCTTGACGATCTATTTTAAGGGCTGTGCAAGATAACCGCATCAAACGCCAGAGCTTCCTGGCAGTAGGAGAGGTGGCAAAGCTTGACATCTGCCGGGCGGATCGCATCGGCATTCCTGAGGCCATTCTTGCCGAGGGAAAGGATAAAACCGATCTGCTGGCCATATCGCTTGCCCATCTGCAGGCAACAGGCAGCGTGATCATCACTCGCATCTCGGCAGAGCAGCTGGAGCTCCTCCAATCCGCAAAACTGCCCGATGGCAGTGAGCTGGAGCACAACTCCCGGGCCAGGACGGTGGTCATTCGCTCCGCAAAGCCGCAGGCAAAAAAGGGATTGGTGGGCATCCTGGCAGCAGGCACCGCCGACATACCTGTCGCTGAGGAGGCGCGCGTGGTGGCGGAAGAGATGGGCTGCGCCGTCATCTCGGAGTACGACGTGGGAGTGGCAGGCATTCACAGGCTCTTTCCCTGCCTGGAGAGGATGGCGGATGTTGATGCCTTCGTGGTAGCGGCCGGGCGGGAGGGTACTCTGCCGGCTGTAGTTGCCGGACTGGTAGAAGCCCCTGTAATCGGCCTGCCGGTTTCCACGGGCTATGGCCTGGGAGGAGGTGGCCTGGCTGCCCTTTATTCCATGCTGCAGTCCTGTTCAGTTCTCACCGTGGTCAATATAGATGCAGGCTTTGTAGCTGGCGCTTATGCGGCAAAGATCGCCAGACAAAAAGCGAATGGACAAAAACAGTCGTAAATTATTTACAGAAAAGTACTTATACGATCAAAAGGTTGTTGGAGCGAGAGCGGGTACACTCATCTTTTTTACTAACCCCCACTCCCCTACCCGCTCGACACTTATTGTACGCAAGTGACTTCCTCTCTGGCCTAAAGACCAGGGCTTCCTGCTTCGACGAACAGACGCTTACCTGGACGTAGGCCCAGGCCGGAGGTCAGTTCTCCACAGGCTATCCCCCTCAGTCCGAGGGTTAGGATGTTCAGGGCTGCGTTATGGTCCCTGTCCAATTGCAGACTACAAACAGGACAGCTATGCACCCTTTCAGACAAATCTTTAAGTACAATCTGCCCGCAGCCCGAACATCTTTGACTTGTGTTTCTAGGATCGACTAACACAACGCTTTTGCCAGCTCTTTCAGCCTTGCTCTGCGTGAAGCGTATTAGCTTTCCCCAGGAAACATCTGAAATATGCTTTGCCAGGCAATGGTTCTTAAGCATTCCCTGGATATTGAGATCTTCAAATACAATTAGATCTGCCGAGTCTACAAGTTCTCTGGATACCTGATGGCAGAACTCATCTCTCAAGTTGGTTACACGTTTTCCGATTATTGCTAATGTGACTTTCGTTTTTTTGCGATTCCTGGAACCAAGTTTCTTGCGGTGCAAAGATTTTTCAGCCGCACGATTCTTTTTCTCAGCTAGAACATAGTACTTAGGGTAGTCGAAGATCTGCCCTTCTGAGGTTGTGACTGCATGCGATATTCCTAGATCTACACCGAGGGCGGTCTTGGGTTTCAGTTTGACAGGATCTTCCTGCTCAGTCATAAACATTACGAACCAAGCTCCTTGACCATCTCGCTTAAGAGTGCAGGTCTTGATCTTTCCTTCAATCTGTCTATGAACAAAGGTTCGTATGGTTCCTGGTATTTTTGAAAGAGTTAATCGTGTTCCGGTCAACTTGAAACCAGATTCAGGATATGTGAAAGAGTTGTAGCGCCCCTTTGCTTTGAACCTTGGATAACCCTTTTCCTTTGCGCCTTGTTTGACTCTTCGAAAAAAGTTATTGAAAGCTTTCTTGAGCCGTCTGAGTACATCCTGAAGAACGTGAGCATGGACAGAATACAGTTCTGCATAGCGTTTCTTTTCACCAGTTAAGATAGCTGCCTGATCTTCATAAGATCGACTGATGCCGTTAAGTTGCCAGTTTGCCCGGCGATCCTCTAAAGCATTATTCCAAAGATGCCTGCAAGTTTCGAGAGTTAAGTCTAGGTTGGCCG
>Ga0315273_10005792_pt1 | contig 15328 bp, 7 predicted proteins | sample YL17G02_0_MG_FD_205753 | JGI IMG/M metagenome (GOLD analysis project Ga0315273, IMG submission 205753) | Sediment microbial communities from Yellowstone Lake, YNP, Wyoming, USA - YL17G02_0 | ecosystem: Environmental > Aquatic > Freshwater > Lake > Sediment | place: USA: Wyoming | collected...
ATACGCCGACACGGTGAACGTGCCGTCCTGCGCGATCGTCGCGTACAACGTCGGCAGGTTTGACGAGGCCGAAAGGCTGTATCGCGCATCCCTGGCCCGGTACCCGGATCATGCCGATCCCGCCCGGGTCGGGATCGGTTCGGTTTACGCGGTGAGGGCGCTTAGGTACATGAAGGAAGACAGGATAGACGCGGCCGAGGCGGCGATCGCCCGGGCGGAGGAATGGCTGAGGTTGCCGACCTCTTACATGAACCCCACGGTGGAAACCCAGCGCCGGCAACGGCTCGCCCAGCTGACCGGGTTCAAGGGCGATATCGAGAGGGCGCGGGGCCGGCCGGCGAAGGCGGTGGAGAGGTACCGGGAGGCCTTCCGGATCGCGCCCGACGTCCCCGGGGCGGAGAACTGGCTCCGCGTCATCGAGGAGCTATCGCGGGGAACGGGTTCCCGGTGATCCCGTTCGCTTTCTCCGGGATGATGGATAATAAGGAAATTGATGGATAGTGATTCGTATACTCCGGGCATGGTTCGACGAGGGGTAAGGGAAGAGTGAAACTTCAGTACCGGCTGGTATTTCCGCTTCTCGCCGTCGCGCTCGCGGTAACGGTGGCGGTGACCGCCGGCATGGCATTGCTGGTGCGGGAAACGGTCGCGGTGACGTTCCGGCAATCTTCCGCCCAGTTGGGCAGGATTACGGGCAACGCCCTGAAGGACCGGGCGGCGGGATTGCGGGACATCGCCACCGTCTTTGCCTCCCTGCGCGGTGACGTTCATAAGAGGGACGGGATGTGGAAGCATCCGCCGCTGGACGCCGCGGTCGTGATGGACGGCCGGAACCGCCGGATCATGTCCTCGCTGGGTTCATCCCTTGATACAGCCGACCTGTCCAGGATCGCGCCCGATATCGCCGTTCCGATAGTCCGGATGGGAGACGGGCTGGCGATCGCCGGGGTGGCGTTGTCGGGTGATGCGCGGGAGATCGTGGTGGTCGCCAAACGGCTGGACGCCAGGTTCGCCTCGGAGCTCGCGGACCTGCTTCAGGCGGGCGTGGAAATTAGCCTGGCGGGGCACGTGGTCGCGTCGGCCGTGGACGGACCGTTCGATCCCGGCGCCCGTTACCGGGTCACGAGCGAGTTCGCTTCCCCAGGGGGGGCGGTGATCAGCGTCGCGATGCTGATGCCCGCGGCCGAATTGGTGGCGGCCAGGCGAAAGGCCTTGTTGACGGCGGTGGGGGGCGGTTTTGTGCTCCTGATCGCCGCATTCGTTTTCTACGCCTACGCCGTAAGCCGGATCATCCGTCCCATCCGGGACCTGATCGCCGGGGCCAGGAGGGTGGCCGCCGGAGACCTCGATTCCGGCATGGATTCCCGCGCCCCGGCCGAGCTGGGCGAACTCATGCGGGAGTTCAACCGGATGGCCCGGTCGCTCAAGGAGACGCAGGAAAAACTCGTTCATTCAGCCAAGCTCTCGTCGGTGGGCATCCTGGTGGCCGGGATATCTCATGAGCTGAACAACCCGCTTTCCGGGCTCCTGGGTCATGCTGAACACCTTGCCACGAAATTTCCCGTCAGTGACCCGATCCGCGAAAAGCTCGACACTATAGTCCGGGAGGCCGGACGGATGAAGCGGACGCTGGTGGATCTCCGCAGCTTCACGCGGCCGAGCGTCCGTGATCGCCGGCCTGTCGACATCAATCTGGCGATCGGCGAGATCCTGGCGCTCGTCCGGCACGACGCCGAGAAGACCGGGGTGGCCTTTTCGGCCAACCTGGCTCCGGGGGCCGGCATCGCATGCGCTGGTCTCCCAGCGCCCGGAGCTGGCGCGGCTGGCCAAGCGCCGGCCTTGCCGGCGCCGGGCGGCGTCCGGGTCATGGGTTCGCCGGATGAGATCCGGCAGGTCCTGCTGAATCTGGTCATCAACTCGCTCGACGCCATGCCGAAAGGAGGGACGATCAGGATTTCCACTTCACTTGACGCAACCGGCGGGAGGGAGCTGGCGCGGATCGCGGTTGAGGACTCGGGGGCGGGAATGCCGCCGGAGGTTAAGGAGAAGGTTACCGAGCCGTTCTTTACCACCAAACCCGGCCGGATCGGGCTCGGGCTTGCGATATGCAGGGAAATAATCATGCAGCACGGGGGAACGTTGAAAATCGACAGCGAACCGGGCAAGGGCACCGTGGTCACGGTAGAATTGCCGGCGGAGGACGACAAGTGACCCCATCCCAGGCGCGGATCCTGGTCGCCGACGATGAACCATCCATCGTTTCATATTTAAAGGACGTCCTGACCGAGGATGGCTACGCGGTTGTAACCGCTTCATCCGGGTCGGAAGCCTGTGAGGTGGCCGAGCGCGAGCAGGTCCATCTTGCCCTGGTGGATCTCATGATGCCCGGCCTTTCCGGGATGGAGGTGCTGAAAAGGGTAAGGGAACGAATGCCCGCCACCCGGGTGATTATCATGACTGCGTTCGCAACGGTGGATACCGCTCTTGAAGCCATGAAGCAGGGCGCGTTGGATTACCTCATCAAGCCTTTTTCGATAGACGAGTTGAAACTGCAGATTCGTCGGGCGCTTTCCGAGGTCGCGCTGGTCCGGGAGAACCGGGAGCTGAAGCGGGAAGTGGAGCGTTCGACGGCGGGGGGGACCCTGGTCGGGGAATCGCCGGCATTCCTGAAGGCCGTGGAACAGGCCAGGAAGTTCGCGGAGGGGGACACCACGGTCCTGATCCTGGGTGAGACGGGCACGGGCAAGGAGATGATCGCCCGGGAGATCCATCGCGCCAGCCCGCGCAAAACGGGTCCGTTCCTCGCGCTCAACTGCGGTGCCCTGCCCGAGAGCCTGCTGGAGCGCGAATTGTTCGGGCACGAGAAGGGGGCGTTCACCGGCGCGGACTCTACCCGGCCGGGCCTGCTGGAGGCGGCGACCGACGGAACGCTCCTGCTGGACGAGATCGTCGAGATGCCGCCCTCCTTGCAGGTCAAACTTCTGCGCATACTGGAAGGCCACGAATTCATGCGACTGGGAGGGACCAGGCCGATAAAAAGCCGGGTACGGTTCCTGGCCGCGACGAATCAAAATCCGGACAAGGCGGTCGCCGCCAGGCGGCTCCGGGAGGACCTGTATTTCCGGATCAACGTGGTTTCCGTCACGTTGCCGCCGTTGCGCGAGCGCGGCGGGGACATCGGCATCCTGGCCCGGCATTTCCTTGAGTTGTTCGCGCGGGAGAAGGGGGGGCGGGTCTGCGAGCTTTCCAAGGAAGCCTTGGAACGGCTGGCCGGTTACCGTTGGCCCGGGAATGTCAGGGAATTGCGGAATGTGATCGAGCGCGCCGTGATTCTATGTTCGGGGCCGCGTATTGAGGCCGCCGAATTGAATCTTGGGGCTCCGGTTACCGCGGAGGCATCGCCGCTTTCCGCCTGGATGTCCCTGTCCTACGGGGAAGCCAAAAAAAGGTTCGAGAAAGAGTATATAGGCCGCGCCTTGGATGCCGTCGGCGGTAACATCTCCCGGGCCGCCGCCCGGACGGGCCTTGACCGCAAGAACCTGAAGGGCAAGATCCGGGAGCACGGGCTTAAGGATACCGATGACCCCGGGGAGAAGGGGTAAAGTACCCCACCGCTGGAGTATTAATACCCCAGCAGTTCGGTAGTATCCCCTTATATTCCCGCATTTTCCGATGGCACAGGACCTGCATTACTAATGAACGACATGCTACGCAATGCGCTTGCCGAATCTCAGAAGCATAAAAAGGGGGTGAGTCCAGTGGGAAAATCCATTCGCGGGGCTGGTGGTATCGCCGGAGTCTTATCGCTGGTTATCGGGATCACGTTGGGGTGGGGTGGTCCGGTCCGGGCGGACACGTCTTTGCGTACGTGGATGACGGCGGACAACGATATCCTGTTTGCCCCGGATGCCGTGGCACCCGACGATGAGATTATTTATACGCTGTATTTTGAGAATGTTTCCGGGCTGACGGTCGCGGACCTGGCCGTCTGGGACACCGTGCCGGCCGGGGTACAGTACGTTTCCTCGTCCGGAGGCACGTACGACGGCACCAAGATAAGCTGGTCTTTTCCGACGCTGGCGCCGGGGGGAACCATCGCGCTGACCTGGCAGGCCAAGGTCAATCCGGCGGCCCAGGCCGACACCATGGTCACCAACCGCGCCCTGGCGGACTTCACCGGATCGGTCGGGTCCGCAGCCATCACGCACCAGGCCAGGATCGTTCCGCGGACCGTCCATGTCGGTTTCGTGAGCTGGTCGGCCAACGATGCGGCCTCGTTCGCCGGGTGTACCAGCCAGGTCTACTTCATCAATTTCTATCCCCTGCACAAGTCGACGGAATTCGAGCTCCGCAACCGGTGGTGTTGCGGCTCGGCGCCCTGCGACACGGGTTGCGCGGCGTTCGCCTCCGGCGGTGGCCTCGCCGACGTCAGCAACTTCGTTGGCAGTTGCACCGGCGGCGGTACCGGCCTGCAGCCGGGCTGCAAGACGGAACGAGCCCCCGCCCAGTACGCCCCGGCTGATTTCGCCGGGGGGTATTCGGGATCCCCCGCGGTGCCTTTTGATTTCCTGCACAAGGTCGTTTCCAACGCCCCCCTGCCCTACGAGCTGACCATGTGCCAGGGAAGTTCGAACAACGACGCGGGTACATATGTCATGACGACCAGCCTCACGCACAAGGGTTATACGGCCTATACCTATCTGCGGTACACGAGCTCGGTCATCAACGACACGCTCTACACGGTCAACACCAGCGAGACCGATGACACCCAGGTGCACCTGTTCATGTGGAATCCCGGTTTCTTCACCTGGGACTACGTGACGACCGCGCTCGTGGCCAAGGAGAGCCAGTGGGCCTATGTTCCGAGCATGCCCGGCCACTACCGGGTGGTCTCCACCGCCGCACCGGTCATCGTGTTCAAGGGGAATCCCTCCATCGGGCAGACGGGAGGATACGACAACTTCGGGACGCTGGCGCCGGACGCCAAGACCGGGAATCTGGTGAGCGCGGAGGGCGACGGGACCTTCTACCTTTATGCCGGTCACCTGCCTGCGGTTTCGACCGCCGCCGTCGGCAACGTCGGGGCGACGAACGCCAATTACGAGGTGTGGAAATACACCCCGAGCAACATCGCCCTTCCGTCGCCCTCGACCGCCAGCGTGACATCGGACTTGGTGGACAGCGCGGGAACCTGGAGCCTGCTGGGCACCGGTACATCGGACGCCGGATTCTCGGCGGCGACCAATCCGCACGTCTACGGGGACAACTACGACGCCGGAACCTTCTCCACCCAATACGCCCTCTACAAGGTGAAACTCACCTCGGGAGGACCTATACAGGTGTCGACCGGTCGTAACGTCATCGACCGGTACAGCGGGGGGGTGGTCCTGAGCTCGACTTCCGGGATCGCATCGGGGAAGGAGTTCTGGCTGCACACCAGCGAGTCAGCGGACACGGTTTCCGGCAAGGCCCTGCACGGGTTCGATGTTTTCTGCCCCGCCGCGGGGATGGCTGTCCACACCACGTCCAGCGCCGGATACGACGCCACGGTATCGACCACAGGCCCGGGCCAGGTCATCGCGTTCAGAAACCTGGTCGCTCCCACTGCCGGGAACAGGACGAACTGGAAGGTCAGCGTGGAAAACTTCGGGAACGTCCTGGTCCAGGCGAACGCATGCAACATCGGCAAGAAGATGTTCAATCCGTCGTTTCTGGTCGCGGAACTGTCCTTCTCCGCGACAGCCGTGAAACAGCAGGATCCGCCCGCGCCCGGGATCGGCGACCCGGTGACTTACCGCATAGCGGTCACCAATACCGGTGAGGCCACGATCGAGGAGCTTACCGTGGTCGACACGGTTTCTCCCGTGGTGACCGCCGTGACGACGGGCCAACCCGCCGCCATGGGCGCGCCGACGGTGACCCAGGTTTCCGGCGGGACCATGTACAGGTGGAGCGCGACGGGAATCACCATGGCCCCGGGCGTAACCTATACGTTCACGGTTGCGGGCGTTGTCGGGAGCCCGGTCGGTCCGACCACGGTGAGTAACACGGCGCTGATCATCGCGGTGAATGCCGGGATAGGTACGCTGAGAAAGGCGGCGAACGCGACCGGGTTTGCGGTCGCACCTGTCGTGCCACCCGTGCTGAACATCTCGGTGGTCAAGACCCAAACGCCGGCCAGCCCGAACGAGGGGGATCCGATCTCGTATTCGATCGTGGTCATTAACACCGGTACATCGACCGTCAACTATCTTGCGGTGACGGACACATTGTCCCCGGTGGTCGTCGGCCAGGCTGCGGCCCAGCCGGGTGCGTTCGGTGCCCCCGTGGTGACCTCCGTGACGGGTGGAACCCGCTTTGCTTGGAGCGCGGGCGCGCTGGCCATGGCGCCGGGTGGTTCCTATACTTTTACGATATCGGGTACGATTGGCGCGCTCGATTGTCCGGGCTGGACGGTTAATAATAAAGCATTCGTCGACGCCGCCGACGGGATCTCTACGACCAGGATGTATACCAATCAGACGGGTTCATTCATTGCCGGAGCGGGATGCGCTCCCAAGCTGGACATCTGGCAGGAGACCCCGGTTCCGGAGGTCGCCTGCGCCGGGAACATCGTGCAATACCGGATATGCTTCTCCAACTACACCGACTACTCCGCCTTCAGCGTCACGATCACCACCCAGGCGGGATCGTTTGCCGACCGGATCAAGGGTCCGGCCGTCGGCGGAGCGATCTGGGCTTCCGGCGGATTCGGCACGGCTGGCTCGTATTGGGCCGCTAGTCTCTCCGGTCCGTGGAACTCCACATCGCCGGCAGGCATGGGAGAGCCACTCTACCTGCGATGGATTCTGCAGAAAGTCGGAATGCACCAGAGCGGATACATCGTCTATCAAGCCATCGTGCAGCCCGGGGCGGCCCATCTCCTGCCGGCTTATGCGACGGCGACGCTGTGGTCGGGGCCCGTGGAATTCATTCCCTACGAAGTTCCTTACACCGCGACCGCGACCGGTACTCGTTGCCTGCCGACGGCTGTCTCGGCGGTCGTGACCCAGACTCCTTCCATGCTACTCGGCCTCGGCGTCGGCGATCCGGTCGTCTACCAGATCTTGGTCACCAACACGGGCAGTTCCACGGTCACGACCCTGACGGTCATGGACACGGTCTCTCCCGTCGTTGTCGGCGCGGTCACGGACCAGCCGGCGGGATTTGGCCCGCCGGCCGTTTCCTCGGCCGGCGCCGCGAGCCTTTACGTGTGGAGCGCCACGGGTCTCAGTCTGGAGCCGGGGTCGGCCCTGACTTTCACGATAACGGGCGCGGTGGGGTTAGTCTGTTCACCCACGCTGGTGGGAACGACTACTTACGTCGTCGCGAGTGATGGAATAAGCACCGTGGCCGCGCGCTCCAACGAGTTGGGGAACTGGGTTGACTCCCCGGTGACGGGCGTCTCGGTCGTGAAGACCCTGTTGCCGGCTTTGCCGGAGACGGGAAGCGCGGTCACCTACACGATAGTCGTGACGAACACCGGGACGGCTACGATCGAGGCGCTGACCGTCACCGACACGGTTTCGCCGGTGATCGCGGTCGCGACCACGAACCAGCCGGGTGGTTGGACGATACCGGTCGTCACCAGCACGATGGGAGCGGGAACCGTGTTCGCGTGGAGTTCTCCGGGCGGCATGACGATGTTCCCGGGCGCCAGCTATACGTTCGAGATATTCGGGACGGTGGGTTCCGTGTGCGCGCCGGCTACGGTGAGCAACACGGCTTACGTGATGGCCGCTTCCGCCTGCACGGCCACCCGGATGTATTCCAATGGTACTGATTTCACACTGACGGCGCCGGCATTGGGCTTCTCAGTCGTGAAACAGGTGTCACCGTCTTCTCCCCAGGTGGGAGAGTCGGTTACGTACCGGATTATCGTGACAAATACGGGCGGGGCCACGATCGAGAACGTCACGGTGGTTGACACCGTGTCGCCGGTGGTGGCAGGCGTGGCAACCGAACAGCCGTCCGTATTCAGCCCGCCTACGGTAAGTGAGGACGGGAATGCGACCCGTTACGTGTGGAGCGCTTCCGGCCTGACGATGCTGCCGGGCGCCTCCTATACCTTCACGGTTACCGGTCAGATCGGATCGGTCTGTTCGACCCAGGTTTTGCTGGGCACGGCCTCCGTCTTCGCGGGATCGTCCTGTGCGGCAAGCAGCGCTTTGTCCAACCCCGTCAGTTACATGGTCTATCCGCCGTTGACAAGCGTTTCGGCGGTCAAGATCCAGTCGCCGGCCGTCCCGATAGAGGGAGGACCGATCACGTACCTGATCGTGGCCGCGAACACGGGGGCGGTCACCATCACCGCCATGACCGTGGTAGATACGCTTTCACCGGTTGTCATCAATGTGACTACGACTGAACCCGCGGGATTCGGATCGCCGGTGGCTGCTTCGATCGGCGGCACCGGCACCCGGTATACATGGAACGCGGCCGGGCTCAATCTAATACCGGGCGCTAGCTACTCGTTCACGATCACCGGGATCATGGGCTCGGTGAGCGCTCCCACCGTGGTCAACAATAGAACGCACGTGATGGCGGGGGACGCCTGTGTCATGACTAATGTGCTGACAAACGCCACCGGTTTCACGCTCAGCCCTCCGCTGGGCATTATCGCGGCGCTTTACCAGGTCCCGGCCAGTCCGGCGGTCGGGGGGACGGTCGTCTACCGGATCGTGGCCACCAACGTGGGGAGCATGACGATCACGGAAATGACGGTGACGGATACGCTCTCACCCGTCATCATCGGGCAAAGCGCGGCCGGACCTTCGGGGTTCGGCCCGCCTACCATCGTCTCGATGGTAGGCACCGGCACCCGGTATGTGTGGAGCGCAACCGGTCTCAATGTCCTGCCGGGGGCTAGCCTGACGTTCACGATCGCCGGCACGATCGGGGACGTGATCGTGTCCACCCCGGTGGGCGACGTGGCGCTGGTCTCCGCCGGAAATGGATCCGAGACCAAGCGTACGACCACCAATGCCGTGACATTCACGGCGATCCCGCTGGTGCCCGGCCTGACGGTGACGCAGGCGGTGGCGCCGGTGAAGCCGGTCACCGGCGAAATGGTGACGTACCTGGTAACGGTGGTCAATTCCGGGACCAAGCCCGCCGGCAATCTTACGCTGATCGACACGCTGTCCCCTGTCGTAACAAAGGTGTCGACGGCCCAGCCGGCGGGCTTCAACCCGCCCGTGGTCGCTTCGATCTCGGGGAACGGAACGCGGTATATGTGGATCGCGACCGGGCTGAATCTGCTCCCAGGGCAGAGTTTCACGATAACCATCACCGGAACGGTGGGAGCCGTGCCGGCGGCGGCGACGATATCCAACAGCGTCGGGGCCGGATTCACGCATTCCGGCGGGGTCCTATGGTCGGCGGCCGGCCAGGTGTCCTTCGACCTGGCGGCAACGCCCATGGGCCCTTCCCTGGCCCCGGGCCAGGTCAAGATCGTCGGTGGAACCAGGGGGTACATCAACCCGAATCGGAACGAGCAGGCGACAATTCTTGCCCGTCCTACCGGACCGGGGGAACTCAGGATTAGGATATATGACGTCGAGGGTGTCATGGTGGCCGAGGTTAGCAAGCCGGTCTTCGGCAACACCGTTGAGGTGATTCAGTGGAACGGCCGGGGCCGCTCCGGGACCCCGGCGACGCCGGGTCTTTACCCGATCGTGGTGGAAGGTCCGGGCGTCAGGCATAAGGATGTGCTGGTGGTAGTTCGGTAGCGGAGCTTTATTGAAAGATCCAGGTTGCCGGCCTCGGGGGAGGGCGCGGCGGCGGAACGGAACCGCCGCGGCCCTCTTCCTCATGTTTGCGGCGACCGCCTGGTTTCCACCCGCAGCCGGAGCTTACACGTTCGCCATGGCCGGCAATTTCGGCGGATGCCGGTCGCTGGCGCTCGGCGGCGCCGGGGTCGCGCTGGGCCGGGACTCCGCCCTGGTGTGGGTCAATCCCGCCGCTCCGGCACGGATGGAGGGCTCCTCCATGACTTTCGAGGGCCGGAAGGTTTTCCCACTGGGCTATGCCGGGGATGGCGTGTGGTCCGGGCATGCCTTGGGCGGGGTCATGTCGGTGGGTTTCCTCTATACGGACGCCGGCCGAACGACGCTCAACGCTTCGGACGGATCCTCCCGCGGGGTCAACCTGAGCCGGGAAAACATGGTCCTGGTCGGGTATGCCGGCGCGCTCTCTTCATGGTTGAGCGCCGGTTTCGCGTTGCGCGGACTGGATTCCGAGCTGGTGGACGAATACCGGGGAAGCACGGCCACTTTCGACGCCGGCCTGCAGGCCCAGTTCACCCCGTATATCAAGGGCGGTCTTGCCGTCAGGAACGCCGGGGGTTCAATCGTATACTTTGAGGACAACATTCGGATGCCGCTCTCCCTCCAGGGCGGCGCGGCGCTGGCGATTAAATATTCCGACCTGATCGACACGCCGCTCCTGCGGCGTTTCCTGCTGATCGGGGTGGTTGACGCGGTTTACAGGGCATATGACGGCACAACCATCTACCGGGGGGGGATTGAGAACTGGCTCCTGGATATCCTGGCGCTCCGGGTTGGGGGCCAGTTAAGCGAAACCCGGATGCTGGGCAATCTGGCGGGGGGTATCGGGATCAAGACGGAAGCCTTGACGAACGGTTCGTTGAAGTTAAAGCTAGATTACAGCATCAGGCTTTTCAAGTCCGGTTTCGACCTGCCTCAGACGGTCGGTCTGACCGTTTCCTTCTGAACGGAATCCCGGAATACGGCAAGGCTGGCGCTTGCCCGGCTCCTTGCCATGCCCCGGCCAACCGGGCACAATTGGTAGGATGCCAGACAAAGTGCTCGAGCGCCGGTACGCCGAAGCCCACGAGAGGTACGCCGCCGTGGGCGTGGACACCGCTGCGGCGCTGGCCGCGCTGGCCCGGGTCCCGCTGTCGCTCCACTGCTGGCAGGGCGACGATGTGACCGGGTTCGAGAGCCTGGACGCCGGGATGGCCGGCGCGGGACTTTCCGCCAGCGGGCTTGCGGTCACCGGCAACTATCCCGGGAAGGCCCGCAACCCGGAGGAACTCAGGAAGGACATGGACACCGCGTTCTCGCTGATCCCGGGCCCGCACCGGGCGAACGTCCACGCCATGTATGCCGAGCTGGGCGGAAAAAAGGTCGATCGGGACGCGATCGGTCCCGGGCATTTTACGGGCTGGCTCGACTGGGCAAGGAAACGCGGGTACGGCCTGGACTTCAACGCCTCGTGCTTTTCCCACCCCAAGGCCGTGGACGGTTTCACCCTCGCCAGCCGGGACTTAGGGATCCGCAAATTCTGGATCGCGCACGTCGCCCGATGCCGGGAGATCTCGGCTCATTTCGGCCGGGAGCTCGGGAACGCCTGCGTGCACAACCTCTGGATCCCGGACGGATGCAAGGACGCCCCGGTCGGGCGATACGAATACCGGGACCTGCTGAAGCGGTCGCTGGACGAGATATTCTCGGTCAGGCAGGACCCGGCGCTGATGAAGGACGCGGTGGAAGGCAAGCTCTTTGGGATCGGGAGCGAGTCGTTCGTGGCCGGGTCGCAGGACTTCTACCTCGCGTATGCGGTCAGGACCGGCGTCATGCCGTGCCTGGACTTGGGCCACTACCACCCGACCGAGTCGGTCGCGGACAAGATATCGGCCATCCTCCAGTTCTGCCCTTCGGTTCTGGTCCATGTCAGCCGGGGGGTACGGTGGGATTCCGATCACGTCCCGGTCGTGAACGACGAGTTGACGGCGCTGATGCAGGAAATCGTGCGTGCGGGCGCGCTCGGCCGTGTCCATCTCGCCCTCGACTACTTCGACGCCTCGATAAACCGGATCGGAGCGTGGGCCATCGGCGCGCGCGCGGCCCTGAAGGCTCTTTTGCTCGCGCTCCTGGAGCCGGTCCCGCGGCTGGTTGAGGCCGAGCGCTCGGGCGACGGGTTCGGCCGGCTGGCCCTGCTGGAGGAGGCGAAGGGCATGCCGCACGGCGACGTGTGGAATTACCATTGCCTTAAGTCCGGTGTCCCCGCCGGGGAGGAGTGGATCGGGCGGGTCAGGGAGCATGAACGAGAGGCGCTGGGCCGGCGAATCTGACAGGGGCCTGGGCGACAGATTATTAATTGCGCGCTCGCCCGCACGGTATTGGACGGGTCGGGAAAAGCGCGCGAAAGCCTTTCATTGCGGCTATCTTTTAATAATATTACTGCTATGTTAGCATGAACCGAGCCTGTCCGGCCAAGGAGGAGCGCATATGAACGTTACCGCGGCATCCGTGACGAGGAGAATATTGCAGCGATGTGGCAAGGCGAAAGCGGTGGTCGTGGTCTCCCGAAACGGCAAGCCTTCCCGGGTGTATGACCTGCAAACCTACCTGCGACGCTCTGAGCTGACGAAACGAACCAAGCCGTGGGAGAGCCGTCGCAAGCCTCCGCCGGTAAATCCCCTTGGATCGGTGAAGGGCAGGGTGCTTTCGTCTCTCAGCAGGCGCGAGATATACGATTAACGGCCCGCTTTCCGCTCCCGCGCTCCTGGACACCAACGTTCTCGTTCACTCGATCTACGAGGATTCGCCGTTGTTCAGGGCCGCATCGACGCTCGTCGCCAGGGGTTTGCGCGAGCGGGGTCTTTTTTGCCTTGCGCCGCAGAATATCGTCGAGTTCGCCGCCGTCGCCACCCGCGGCCGGCTGGCCAAGCCTGCTCTTTCGGCGGGGAAGGCGGCGGAAATGTCCGAGACTCTCTTCAAGTCGAGGAAGATGGGCAAGATATACGCCGCGCGTGGAACGGTACTTCGGGCGGTCAGGGAGGGCGGAGAGCTTGGCCTTGTCGGACCGGCCTGGTACGACATGTTCCTGGCGATGACCATGAAGGACGCCGGCGTTAAGGCGATCGTAACGGAAAATCGCCGCGATTTCACCGGGATACGGGGAATAACCGTGTTCGGCATTGCCGAGGCCGCCGGATTGCTGGAGTAGCAGTCAGCAAGGAATGAGGTAGAATATGGCTACGAACATGGATCCGGTCCGGGCGATCCGAATCAACGGCATTTAAAAGGGCCTCTCCGATGCCCGAGAAAGCCGACTACCGCTCGACCCTCAACCTGCCGCGCACGGCGTTCCCGATGAAGGGGGACCTGGTGAAGCGCGAGCCGGAGACGCTCGCGCGCTGGGAGATGATGAAACTGTATGACCAGGTCCGGTCCGCCCGGAAGGGGAGCCGGAAGTTCATCCTCCATGACGGCCCGCCGTTCGCTAACGGCAACTCCCACATAGGGCATCTGCTTGGCGACGTACTAAAGGATGCCGTGATCCGATACAAGACGATGACAGGATTCGACTCCCCGTTCGTGCCGGGATGGGACTGTCACGGCCAGCCGATCGAGTACCAGTATCTCAAGACCTCGGGAATTTCGATCCGCGACATCAAGCCGCTGGAGCTAAGGCGGGCGTGTGCCGAGTACGCGATGAAATGGGTAAAGGTGCAGAAGGCGCAGAGGAAGCGGATGGGCATGCTCGGGGACTGGGAGCACCCGTACCTGACCATGGACAAGGCCGTGGAGGCGGTCGAGATCGAGTGCGCGGGGAGGATGATCCGGGACGGCTACATCGTCCGGGGCCGCAAGCCCGTGCTCTGGTGCGCGACCTGCGAGACCGCGCTGGCCGAGAACTCGGTCGAGTATGGCCCGCACGTGGCGCCCTCGATCTTCGTCCGGTTCCGGGTCGCGGAGTGGACCATGGCTCTCTCGAAGTTGCCCATCCCGAAGGGCAAGCCCGCGCACGTGGTCATCTGGACCACGACCCCGTGGACCCTGCCGGCCAACGTCGCACTGGCGTTCAATCCGGCGCTTAATTACGACTTGATCGAGACCCCGGACGAGGTGCTGGTGCTGGCTACCGACCTGGCCGCCGGGGTCATGACCCTGGCGGGGATCACGGGCGGGAAGACGCTGGCGACCGCCCCGGGCAAGGACTTCGAGGGGCTCAAGTGCGACCACCCGTTCGTGAAAAGAACCTCGGTCGGGGTCCTGGCCGATTACGTCACGCTGGAGGCCGGCACCGGGATCGTGCACACCGCACCCGGGCACGGGGAAGAGGACTACCTGACTGGCCGGGAGTACCGGCTCCCCATCCTCGCCCCGGTCGATTCCCAGGGCAGGTTCACGGCCGAATTCCCTGAGTTCGCGGGAAGGCACGTTTTCGACTCCAATCAGGAGATCATCGACTTGCTCAAGGGTGGCGGGATGCTGGTCCACGAGGGCATACTCGAGCACTCGTATCCGTTCTGCTGGCGATGCAAGAACCCGATGATCTTCCGGGCCACTGAGCAGTGGTTCATCTCGCTGGAGCACAAGGACTTGAAGAAGAAGAGCGCTGAGGCGGCACGGAAGGTCAAATGGTATCCGGCGGAGGGAGGAGAGCGGGCGGCCAAGATGGTCGAGACCCGGCCGGACTGGTGCATCTCGCGGCAGAGGAGCTGGGGGGTGCCGATCCCGGTCTTTTACTGTGAGGCGTGCGGGACCGTGCTGGCCACCGAGGAGAGCATCGGGGAGGTCGCCAAATGGGTGCGGGAAGAGGGCGCGGACGTATGGTGGATCCGCGAGGCCGACACCCTCCTGCCGGCGGGAACCCGGTGCACCAAGTGCGGGGCGCGCAAGTTCCGGAAGGAGACCGACACCCTGGATGTCTGGTTCGATTCGGGATGCACCCACCTGACCGTGCTCGGGGCCCGGGAGGAACTGACGTGGCCCGCCGATCTATATCTTGAGGGGACGGATCAGTATCGGTGCTGGTTCCAGTCGTCCCTGCTGACCGCCATGGCGCTGAAGGGCTCTCCGCCCTTCCGAGAGGTGGTTGTCCACGGGTGGCTTGTGGGCGCCCAGGGCGAGAAGATGTCCAAGTCGCTGGGCAACACGATCGACCTGGAGGACGCGGTCGGCCGGTGGGGGGCGGACGTCATGCGACTCTGGGCTCTATCGGAGTATTACCACGACGACATGCGGCTGTCCGAGGAGATCATGGCCCGGACGGTGGATGCGTACCGGAAGCTCCGGAACACGCTCCGGTTCCTGCTCGGGGCATTGGATGGGTACGACGGGGTTCGTCCGCCCGATTCCGCGTTCCGGCCGGTGGACCGGTGGATGGATCAGGAGCGCAAGGTGCTTGCCGAGTGGGTAACCGATGCGATGGACAAATACGAGTTTTACAGCGCGATTCACCGGATGCACCAATATTGCGTCACCGACCTTTCGGCGTTCTACCTCGACCTTTTGAAGGACCGGCTGTACGCGTC
>Ga0315273_10005795_pt1 | contig 15327 bp, 14 predicted proteins | sample YL17G02_0_MG_FD_205753 | JGI IMG/M metagenome (GOLD analysis project Ga0315273, IMG submission 205753) | Sediment microbial communities from Yellowstone Lake, YNP, Wyoming, USA - YL17G02_0 | ecosystem: Environmental > Aquatic > Freshwater > Lake > Sediment | place: USA: Wyoming | collected...
CGGCCCCGATCGCCGCGTACGTCTTCGGCGGTGTCACGGGCGGCGGCACGGACGTGATCGTGGCAGCACTTCGCCAGGGTGGCGCGGACGTGCTGAGCGCATCCCTGGGCCAGGGCTTCTTCAGCGATCCGATCGACAAGGTCATCACGAGCTTCGTGGTGTACCTGATCCTCGCCGGCATGTCGCGGCGCGTGATCGCGCGCTACCCGCTCGGCGAGCGGAGCATTGGCCCGGAACCGGCATGACGGGCGGCGCGGTGGCACGGACCTGAGCGGCCGCCTGGTGGCCCGGGAGGCGACCGCCGCCGCGAGAGTCCCCGAATACGTCACGCGCGCGCCGACGGGGTTGTACGTGGGGCTGAACCCCACGACGAAGTTCGTGATCGCCCTCGTCGAGGCGGCCTTCGCGTTCCTCGTCCGAGGGTGGACGGGTCCGCTCCTGGTCCTCGCGATCGTCCTGGCCACGGCGGTGGCGACCCACGTGACGCGCCGGATGATCCCGTACGTCCTCGCGACGCTTCCGCTCGTGGTCTCGATCATGCTCGTCAACACGTTCTTCTACCCGGGCGCGCACGATCCCATCGGCTCCATCGGCCCGTTCACGGCAACGTGGACGGGACTCGTCGCGGCCCTGCAGGCGACGCTCCGGGTCGTGGCCTTCGCCCTGTCGGTGGCCGTGTTCTCGCTCACGACGGCCACGGACGACCTGCTGTCCGACCTGGAGCGGCGCGGCCTGGGTCGCCGTGGCGAGTTCGTCATCGGCGCAGCCGTCCGGACCGTGCCTCGCATGATCGAGCGGGCCGGCGAGATCGTGGACGCGCAGCGGGCGCGCGGCCTCGACACGCAGGGCGGCCCGATCCGCCGCATTCGCGGCCTGCTGCCACTGACCGGCCCGATGATCTCCAGCGCGCTCGGCGAGGTCGAGGAGCGGACGCTCGCGCTGGAGGCACGCGCGTTCACGGCGCCGGGCCGTCGCACCGAGATCCGCCGGCTCCCGGACACCGGTGCGCAGCGCCTGCTCCGGTGGGGCTCCGTGCTTGCCGTGGCCGCGGTCGTCGGTGCGACGATCGCTGGCGTCATCAGCCTGCCCTGATGCCGATTCAGCTCGCCATCGTCTCGTACCGGTACCCGGGGACGCCGCGACCGGTCCTCGTGAACATGGACCTGGCGATCGCGGCCGGCGAGGTCGTCGGCGTGGCAGGCGCGAACGAGTCGGGCAAGAGCACGCTCTGCCTCGTGGCGTCCGGACTTGCGCCGGGCGTCGTGGGGGGCCGGCTCGAAGGATCCGTCAGCATCGACGGCGCCACGACGGCATCGCTGAAGCCCTTCGAGCTTGCGCAGCGCTGCGGGATCCTGTTCCAGAACTCCGCGACGCAGCTGTCGGGCACGACTCGGAGCGTCTGGGAGGAGATCGCGTTCGGGCCGCGGAACCTGGGTCTGGCGGTGGGCGAGGTCGTGGAGCGAGTGGAGCATGCCCTCGCGTCCCTCGCGATCCAGGCTCTCGCCGAGCGGGACCCGCAGCGGCTATCCGGCGGGCAGGCACAGCTCGTCGCGCTCGCGGCAGTGCTTGCGCTGCGGCCGCCGTACCTGGTCCTGGACGAACCCACCTCGCAGCTGGACCCGCAGGGAACACGCCTCGTGGGTGATGCGCTTGCGGCGCTGGCGGCAGAGCGCGGCACCGGGATCCTGCTCGTGGAGCACAAGACGGACCTGCTGGCGCGACTGGCGGGGCGCGTCATCGTCCTGGACGCGGGCACGGTCGCGCTCGAGGGCGCAGTGGCGGACGTCCTGTCCGATGCGGCGCTGCACGCGCTCGGCGTGGAGCCGCCGTCCGCCGTGGTCCTGCAGCGCGCGGTCGCGGACGCCGGGCTGACGCTCGACGCCGGCGCGCTGGCTGCGGCAGTGGGGGCAGTGGGGGCAGGCGCCGACGTTCGGGTGGACCGGTGACGGCCCCGTCGACACGGCCGGCGATCTCCGTGGAGGCCGTGGGGTTCGTGTACCCGGACGGGACGCGTGCCCTCGCGGACGTGACGCTGGCGATCCCCGCCGGCCAGCGCGTCGCGATCATCGGGCAGAACGGGTCGGGCAAGTCGACGCTGGTCCGCCAGCTCAACGGGCTCCTGTCGCCCACCGAGGGCCGCGTGCTCGTGGACGGACGCGACGCGAAGGGCCGCCACGTTGCCGATCTTGCCGCGACGGTGGGCCTGGCGTTCCAGAACCCGGATCGCCAGATCTTTGCCGGCCGAGTCCGCCGGGAAGTGGAGTTCGGGCCCCGGAACCTGGGCCTGCGCGGTCACGCGCTCGACGAGGCGGTGAGCGCAGCGCTCGCTGCCGTGGGGCTGTCCGACCAGACCGAGGCGAACCCCTACGACCTCGGGTACTCGCGGCGCAAGCTGCTCGCGATGGCGTCGGTCCTGGCGATGCGCACGCCGATCGTCGCGCTGGACGAACCCACCACCGGACAGGACGCGCGCGGCGTGGGGCGGGTGCAGTCCATCGTGGGATCCCTGGTGGCGGACGGGCGCACGGTCCTCGCGATCAGCCACGACATGCGGTTCGTGGCGGAAACATTCGAGCGCGTGGTGGTCCTGCGCGCCGGCCGGCTCGTCCTCGACGGCACACCGTGGGAGGTGTTCGACGCGCCCAACTGGCCGCTGCTCGCATCAACGTTCCTCGAGCCGCCGGTGGCCGCGAGGGTCGGGGCGAACCTGGGGCTGGGCTCCACGCCGACGACGTCCGCCCTGATCGCGGCGCTCCGCGTCCGAGGGGCCTGAGCTCGCGGGATGTCCTGGGCGGTTCTGCGGCCGGCGCCCGTACGCGGCCCGCGCCCGCGAATGCGCAACCGCCATCGCACGATGGACCTCAGGCTGCGGCCGCCGCCTCCGACTCGCGACCGACCGCCGTGACGTCGCGCGGGATCTGCCACCAGCCGAGGAACGCCGCGACGAGGCAGGCGGCAACGCCCAGCGCAATGGTGGCCTCGAAGGACTGGACCACGAACACGCCGGCGATCGCGGTGCCGATGGGGTACCCGATGAAGTTGAACGACGCTGAGACGGCAAATGCCCGTCCCATCCAGGCCGGATCCGTCCGTCGCTGGCGGAGCGTGAAGAGCGCGATGTCCAGCGGCCCGTTGAGCACGCCGTTGATCCCCATCACGATGAACAGCGCCGCGAGTGACGTGTTCACCAGGAGCAGCGCCATCGCGACGCCGCATCCGATCACGGACCAGACCAGCCACCCCTTCTCGCGGCCGCGGCTGTCCATTCGGCCGAAGATGAAGGCCGTCACCATGCCGCACACGCCCGCAAACGCCCAGATGAGGCCAACGAACGACGCGCTCGCGTGCAGCTGCTCCAGCACGATGATCGGGATCGCGATGGTGAGCACGCCGGTGCCCACGTTCAGCATGGACATGGCGAGGCCCAGGCCGCGGATCGTGCGGTTGCGCAGGGTGTAAGCGAGGCCGTCGAGCGCGTCGCGCAGGAGCCTGCCGGACGACGAGGCCGTTGTGGCGGGCTCCCTTGTCCCGACGAGGATCAGGGCGGCCGCCGCGAGCATCGCGCCGATCCCCAGCAGGGTGACCGGCCCGCCGACGATCTGCACCATCGCAGCCGCGACCGGCGGCCCCACCAGCGTGGACAGCACGTACCCGTTCGAGTCCACCGCGTTCACGCGCTCCCAGAGCGGCTCCGGGACGATGATCGGGAAGAGGCTGCGCAGCCCCGTGTTGCTCAGCGGCGCCGTGAGCGAGGCGGCGGCCGCGATCAGCACCAGCAGCCATGCCGGCAGGGCTCCGGCGAGCGCCAGGATGCCGATCAAGGTGAGCGCTCCCGCGGCGATCCAGTAGTCCAGCATCACCAGCCGGGTGCGCCCGTGGCGGTCCAGGAGGGCGCCGGCGATCGGGCTCACGAGCAGCCCGGGCATGATGCTGGCGAACGTGACGAGACCTGCCAGCTCCGGCGAGTGGTACTCCGTCAGCGTGAACAGGACGATGGTGATGCTCACCATCGCGCCGGCGATCCTCGCCACCGCCATGGACGCGAGGATTCGCGGCAACGAAGGGACGGCGAGCAGCGCGCGGTAGGATCGGTCGGCTGGCGACGTCACCGCAGGACCGTAGCAGTGGGCACCGACGGCGAAGGAGTCAGCCCCCTCCGCCGAGCAGCAACCGGACCCCGGCCGCGATCTCGAGGTCGGCGTTGATGACGAGGTTCATATGGGTGTATGACGGTTCGCACTCAGCCGCTGCCCGCGTCCCTGCCCTTCCCCTTGTGGTCGCCTTTGCCCTTCTTCCCGCCCTTGCCCTTCCCGGCGCCCTTCGCGCCGCCCTTGCCGGCCGCCTTCGCCTTGCGGGCGGTATCCGCAGGAAGCGCGGCTGCGGCCGGGGCCCCCTCTGGTGTGAGCGTGGGTGCGGACGGCGGTGCCACCGGGGCGGCAGTGGGAAGGGTCCGTCCTCCCGCGGATGGCGCCGGAGTGGGGACTCGGGCAGCGGGCGGTGCGGCCGCGCGTCCGGCGGGCGGCGCAGCGGTGCGACGACGCCCGGCAACACGCGCGGCGAACCGTGCGGCGAGGTCCACGAGGCCCACCATGAGATCGGCGATCGTCTCGTCGTCAAGGCCTCCGGCCGCGAGCGACCGCCAGGTCTCGAACGCCAGGGCATGGTCCATCGCGGCCTCGGCCGGTGCGACACCACGCCAGGGCAGACCGGAACCCACCAGGATGTCGCGTGCGCGCGCAGCAGGCGCTCGAAGGTCAGCGCGGCGGGCCTCCGGCAGCGCGCGGGCGTCCCGGAGCAGGTTCGCCGTGATTCCTTCCTTCGCCCGGTACCCGGCATAGAGCGCGATCAGCGCAGAGCGAAGGCGCGTGGAAGGGTCGGCGATCGTCGCGAGCGTGGCGGCATCGATCCTCGGGCCACCGCGGCCCCACTCGTCGATGACGACGTTTGCGACGTCCGTCTCCGATGGGAAATGGCGATACAGCGTTGCCCGCGTCACGTGGGCCCGCGCGGCGACGGCGCTCATCGTCGTCTCCGCAGGGCCGACCTCCTCGTACAGCTCGACTGCGGCGTCGACGATGCGGGCGCGCGTCTCGTCCATCGATGCGCGTCGCTGGCGCAGGGTGTAGGCGCGCTTCGCGGGCGACTTGGCCGGCGCGGCGGCTGGGCTGCCGGGGTTGCCTGAACGCTTCTGGCCTGCCAATTCGCTCTCCATGTGTGGCGGCGAGGTGGCGTGAGGATACGCCCTGGTTCGCGAAACCGGTGGCAATGGCGCGACGCGCGACGGCGCGGATGCGGCGCGCGTGCGGCTCGCGTGGCGTCGCGGTGGCGCGGTGGCCCGGCTGACGCTGCCGGCGTCAGGAAAGCGGGTCCACCGGGGCTGCCGCCGGGATCCCCGTCCGGTCGGGCCCGCCCGGGACAGCGTCTGCCCCGGCAGGGTCGGCGCGTGCTTCTCCGGCTTCCGCTCGCGCAGCGGATCCCGGCAGCCGTCGGGCGAGGGGACCCGGCATCTGCGCGCGATGCAGGAACGCGCCGACATAGACGCCGGTCAGCACCAGTGCGCCGCCCAGCAGGAAGGCCGGCTGGACGTGCTCGCCGAGCAGCAGCGCCCCGAGGATGATCGTGACCAGCGGGCTGAGCAGGAACCCGTACGACGCGACCGACGCAGACCACCGCGAGAGCACGAACAGCGTGAGCGTGAAGTTGACGATCGTCGCGAACACGACGAGATACCCGAGCGCGAGCCATGACTCCGGTCGTACCGGAAGCACCCACTGCTCGCCCGTCAGCGTCGAGGTCATGAGGAGCAGGGCGGCGCCGATCGGCATGGCGAGCGCGGTCGCGATGATCGGATCGCCCGGTGGAAACCGTTTCACAAGGACCGATGTCTGGGCGATGCTTGCGGACGCGACGACGAGCGCGAGCAGCGCCGTGGCCGGCACATTGAGACTCACCTGGTTGCTGAAGATCACGGCGATCCCGGACGCGGCGATGAGCGACCCCACGAGACCTGCGGTGCGGAACCGCTCGATGCGTTGCGCCACCACCAGCAGCAGCGTGAAGAGGGGGACGAGGGCCGTGATGATCGCGCCCGTGCCGGCCGGTGCGTCCCGGAGACCCGTGTAGAGGAACACGTACGTCAGGCCGAAGTTGAAGACCCCGAACAGCACGATGCCGGGCAGGTGGCGACGCGCCGGCAGCCGCCGCCGGACCAGCAGGGTCACGATCCCGAGCAGAAGCGTTGCGAGGAGAAAGCGGAGCGCCGCACCCCAGAACGGCGACAGCTCGCGGAGGGTGATGCGGACGGCGATCGCGTTCGCACCGCCGATCAGGATCATGGCGGCGAACGCGGCCTGCGTCGTGCGGTCGGATCGGCCGGTCGTCACCATCGTGGTCCCACGCGGCCAGCATAGGGGCGTCGCGCGCCGTCAGAATGGCACCGTGCTCGACCTCCTCATCACCAGCGGCCTTGTCATCGACGGCACGGGCAGTCCGGGCTTCCACGCGGCCGTCGCCGTGGACGGGGACACCGTCCGGATCCTGCGTGGAGACGTCGCCCGGGTCGAGGCGGCGCGGACGATCGACGCGACCGGGCTCGTGGTCTGCCCGGGCTTCGTGGACCTCCATTCGCACGCCGGCCTGACGATGCTGGGCGAGCCCCACCACGACCCGAAGGTGCGCCAGGGCGTCACCACGGAGCTGATCGGGATCGACGGCCTCTCCCACTCGCCGTTCCGCACCCGCGAGGAGCTGGAGCGCTCGATCTGGCTGGACAGCGGCCTCAACGGCTACCCGCCTGACGCGGACTGGCTCACCACCGCCGAGCACTTCTCGCGGTACGACGGCACGGTCGCGATCAACGTCGCGATCATCCAGGGCAACAACCCGCTGCGGGTCTGGGGCGTGGGTTGGAACGACCGTCCGGCCACGACGGCCGAAGTGGCCGACATGTCGGCCGCGCTGCGCGAGTCCATGGAGGAAGGCGCCTGGGGCCTCTCGAGCGGGCTCGACTACCCGCCCGGGTCCTACGCGTCCACGGATGAGCTGATCGCCCTGTCCGAGACCGCGGCCCGGCTCGGCGGCTTTTACCACACGCACACCCGCTCGACGCTCACGGCGAAGGGCCACCTCGAGCCGTTCCGCGAGGCCGTCGAGATCGGCCGCCGCAGCGGCTGCCCTGTGCACCTCACCCATTACCGCCAGCCGGCGCAGGGCACCGGCAGCCACCTCGACTACATCGCGCTGGTCGAGGACGCCCGCGCGGAGGGCATGGACGTCACGTTCGACTGCTACAGCTATCCCTACTCGGGCACCACCCTCGTCATCCTGCTCCCGCAGTGGGCACGCGACGGCGGCCCCGAGGCGCTGATGCGGCACCTCCGCGATCCCGAATCGCGGGCGCGGATGGCGCGCGACATCGCCACCGGGCCATGGGCCGGTGACCTCTGGGACGAGAACTGGCTCACGAACCTGCGGCAGCCGCAGAACGCGCCGCTGGACGGGCTGTCCATCACCGAGATCGCCGGGCGCCGCGGACAGTCGCCCACCGATGCCGTCTTCGACCTGCTCATCGAGGAGAACCTCGGCGTCTCGACCGTGGGCCTCGGCACGAACGCCCACACGCTGGCCGCCTTCGTCGCGCACCCGTACGGGATGATCGCCAGCGACGCGATCCTCTTCGGCGACCACCCGAACCCGCGCACGTACGGCTGCTTCCCGATCGTGCTGGCGGAGTTCGTCCGGGCGGAGCGGCACCTCCGCCTGCCGGAGGCGATCCGCAAGATCACGTCCTTCCCCGCGCAGCGTCTCGGCCTGCCGGACCGGGGCATCCTCCGCGACGGCTTCCGGGCCGACATCGTCGTCTTCGACCCGGCGACCGTGAAGGCCCCGGCCACGAAGGCGCATCCGCGCCAGTACGCGCAGGGCATCGAGTACGTGATCGTCAACGGCCAGGTCGTGATCGAGCGCGGGACCAACACGGGCGCCCTCGCCGGCCGATCCCTCCGCCGCGGCCGGGCGCGGACGTGACGGGCTCCGGTTCGGGCGCGACGGGCGCGGGCATGACAGGGGCTGCGGGGCCCCGTGCGATGATCGCGTCGCCGGAGGCGCTGGGCGTGGACGCCGGGGCGGCCGTGCTTGCCCGCGGCGGCAACGCCGTGGACGCGGCCGTGACGTGCGCGTTTGTCCAGGGTGTCGTGGACCCGCACGACGCGAGCATCGGCGGCTTCGCGGCGCTCACGATCCAGCTGGCCGGCGACCCGCCTGCGTCGGTCCGGGCCCTCGACGCACCGGCCCTCGCCGGATCGCTCACCTCGCCCGACATGTGGGCCGACGCCTACCTGGGCCCGGCCGCCGGCGGCTGGGGCTTCAACCTCCGCGGCCGGGTCAACGAGTCAGGCTATGCATCGATCTGCACGCCCGGCGCAGTCCGCGGCCTCGCGACCATGCTCGAGCGCTGGGGGACGATCAGCCTCGCCGAGGCCGTGGAACCCGCCGCGCGCATCGCGGAGGACGGCTTCGCCGTCGACAACCGCGTCGCCTCGTACTGGCAGACGCCCTCGCCCTACCCGGGCATGCCGCGCCTGCTCGAGCAGTTGCAGGCGAACGCCGAGGCGTCGCGGCTCTTCCTGCGGCCGGAGGGCCGGCCGCACCAGGCCGGTGACGTGATCCGCAATCCCGAGTACGCGGCGACGCTCCGCCACCTCGGCGCCGCCGGCGCCGACGAGTTCTACGCGGGCGCGCTGGGCGCACGGATCGCCGCCGATCTGGCTGCCGGCGGCGCGGCGGTGACGGCCGCCGACCTCGCGGGCTACCGGATCCGCGACACGGCGCCGGCGCGCGGCACGTACCGCGGCCATGAGATTGCCACCTCGCCCGCGCCTCACGGCGGCCCGACGCTGATCGAGATTCTGAACATCGTCGAGGGCTGGGATCTCCGGTCGCTCGGCCACAACTCGCCCGAGTACATCGTGCGGTTCGCGATGGCGATGAAGGCCGCCTTCGCCGATCGCGCCCGCTACCTGGGCGATCCGGCGTTCGGGGACGTCCCGGTGGCGTGGATGACGTCGAAGGACCGTGCGGTCGAGTGGCGCCGGCGGATCGACGCGGGCGAGGAGATCGGCCCCCAGCCGGCCGGGGAGGCGCCGGGGACGACGCACGTGTCCGTGGTGGATCGCGACGGCACCTGCGTCGCGCTGACCCACTCGCTCGGTGGCTCGTCGGGCGTGGTCACGCCGGGCCTGGGCTTCATCTACAACAACTCGATGATCAACTTCCACCCGCTGCCCGGCCACCCGAACTCAATCGCGCCGGGCAAGGGCCGCACGACGGGCATGACGCCGACGATCGTCCATCGCGACGGGCGGCCGGTGCTCGTCATCGGCGCGCCGGGCGCGACCAGGATCGTCACCGCGATCGCCCAGGTGATCGTCAACCATCTCGACTTCGGCATGGACATCCAGTCCGCGATCCTCGCGCCGCGGTTCGACGCCCAGTTCGGGCCGATCGCGTGCCAGATGCGCATTCCGCTGGCGGTCGTCGAGGAGGTGCGGCAGCGCCACCCCATCGAGCGCGCCGCCATCGGGCATGGCGGGTTCGCGCTCGTGCACGCCATCGCGATCGACCCGGCCGACGGGCGCCTGTCGGGCGGAGCCGACACCGGGGCGGCCGGCATGGCCGTCGGCGTCTGAAGCGGACGATGACGGCTCCGGCTCCGGCGACGCGGATCGTCGCCGTGGACGAGATCGCGGCCCCCGTCGCGTCCCAGATGCGGAACGCGTACGTCGACTTCTCGAAGATGACCTGCTCGGTGATCGCCATCACGGCCGAGCATCGCGGACGGCGGCTCACCGGGTTCGGGTACACCTCGAACGGGCGGTATGCCCAGTCCGGCCTGCTCCGCGAGCGGTTCATCCCGCGGCTGCTGGCAGCGCCTCCTGGCGCATTCGCCGACGAGTCGGGCGACGGGTTGGACCCGCGGACGGTCCGCGGCGTCCTGATGCAGAACGAGAAGCCGGGCGGCCACGGCGAGCGGTCGGTCGCGGTCGGCGGCCTGGAGATGGCCGTCTGGGACCTGGCGGCCAAGATCGCCGGGGAGCCCGGCCACCGGTTCATCGCCCGTCGCTACGGACGTGCGGTGCCGCCCGACCGCGTGACCGTCTACGCCGCGGGCGGCTACTACGAGCCGACCACCTCGTTCGCCGAGCTGCGCGCCGAGATCCGACGGTTCGTGGACCTGGGCTATCCGCTGGTGAAGATGAAGATCGGCGGAGCTCCGCTTGACGTGGACCTCGCGCGCATCGCGGCGGCCGTGGACGAGGCACGACCCGATGCGGCCGTCGCCGTGGACGCGAACGGTCGCCTGACCGTGGAGGAGGCGATCGCCTGCGGTCGCGCGCTCGGCGCGGCCGGCGTCCACTGGTTCGAGGAGCCGGTGGACCCGCTCGACTACGGGGGCCTGGCGGAGGTTGCGTCGGCCGTCACCGTCCCGCTCGCGACGGGCGAGAACCTCTTCTCCGCGCAGGACGCGCGGAACCTCGTTCGCTTCGGCGGCCTCGACCCGGCCACGGCAACACTGCAGATGGATCCGGTGCTCTCGTACGGCGTCGTCGAGTACCGCGAGATGCTGGATGCGGCGGCGGCCGCGGGCTGGGCGGCGACGCGTTTCGTCCCCCACGGCGGCCACCACCTCGCCCTTGCGTGTGCCGCCGCGTTCGGCCTGGGCGGCGCCGAGGTCTACCCGACGAAGTTCCAGCCGTTCGGCGTTGCGACCCCGACGATGCGGATCGACGGAGGCTCGATGCCGCTCCCCGACGTCCCCGGCCTCGGGCTGGAGCTGCGGCCGGACCTCGACACGGTGCTCCGCCGGCTGACTCCCTGAAGGGTGAGGGGCGCAACCGCCAGCAGCGGGATCCGCGTCGGGGCGGCCGTCACGGGGTGACGTCGAGAAGCACCTCGAACACCTGGCGGTCCACGATGCGCCACGCCCGAATGGCCGGCCACGCGCCCCCGGCCGCCGCTCCGGCCGCCGCGGTCGGGTCCCCTGCGGCGTCCTCGATGAGGTCCTCGGGATCCGCAAGCGACACCAGGATGTAGAGCGCGTCCGGATAGAGCGCGAGTCCGATGTCCGTGGGGGACGGCCGCGCCGGCGTGTGGGTGTGCGAATGGACGATCGCCCAGAACACCTCGTCGCGATCGTCCGATTCGAGCGTCAGCCGGAGCAGGTCCTTCGAATCGATCTCGTAGCGGTACGGCGACGCGGCGGTGTTCCGCGTGCGTTCGAAGCGCAGTGCCCGCCCACCGGCCGCGGCCGGCGCGGAACCGATGATCAGCCCGCAGGCTTCGTTCGGGTCCTCGTGCCGCGCGTGCTCGATCAGCTCCCGCACGATGCCCGCCGGCAGCTCCGCCCGGGGCGGGCCCGGGTGGGCCGAGACGGCCTCGCTCACCACCAGTTGACGCCCCCTTCCAGGTCCTCCTCCATCTCGTCGAGGTCGCGCGTGTACGTCCCGGCCGAAAGGTACTTCCACCCGCCGTCAGGAAGGAGGGTGACCACCGTCCCGTGCCCGATGAGACGGGCGACGCGGGCAGCGGCGACAAGCACCGCGCCGCTGGACGGGCCGGCGAAGATCCCCTCCTGCCGGACGAGCGATCGGAGCGCGGCGATCGCGTCGCGGTTGGACACGAGGAACTTCCCGTCGAGCTGGCCCGGGTCGAAGATCTCCGGCACGAAGCCCTCGTCCAGCGAGCGGAGGCCCTGCACGTTCTCCCCGGGGAGCGGCTCCGCGGCATAGATCTTCACGCCCGGCTTTGCCCGGCGTAGGAACCGGCTGACGCCCATCAGCGTGCCGCCGGTCCCGAGCCCCGCGACGAAGGCGTCCACCTCCGGGCAGTCGGCCAGGATCTCGGGGCCCGTCGTCTCTTCGTGCGCCCGCGGGTTCGCCTGGTTGCCGTACTGGTACGGCATCACGTAGCGCGGATCCGAGGCCGCCATCCGCTTCGCGAGCGTGATCGCCCCGTTGGAGCCGAGCGCCCCCGGTGAGTGGATGATCTCCGCGCCGAACAGCTCCGCCATCTGGATCCGTTCCCGCGTCACGTTGTCCGGCATGACGAGGACGACGCGGTGGCCCTTGCGCTGCCCGATCATCGCGAGCGCGATCCCGGTGTTGCCCGACGTGGGCTCCAGGATGACCGAATTCGCCGTCAGGCGGCCGTCGCGCTCGAGGTCCTCGACGAGGTACTTCGCGGCGCGATCCTTGACGGACCCCGTGGGGTTCGCCATCTCCAGCTTCGCGAAGATCCGCACGTCCGCAACGGGGGACATGCGCGGGATCTCGACGAGCGGCGTGTGACCGATCGCATCGAGGATGTCACGGTACGCGCGGCCGTGGCCGGGCCCGGGGTCCTGCCCCGGAACCTGGTCCGGCGCGGCGGGCGTGGGGAGGGCCAATCAGCTCTCCCGGCCCGCGCCTCCCGCCATGGCGGGCAGGATGATCAGGGTGTCGCGCGCATCCACGGGCGTCGCCCGCTCCTGGAGGTAGCGGATGTCCTGGTCGTTCAGGTAGACGTTGACGAAGCGGTTGAGCTCGCCCTCGTCCGTCAGCAGCTGCGACTGGAGTCCCGGGTAGCGGGTGACCAGCTGCGACAGGATGTCGCCGACGGTGACGCCATCCACCTCGACCTGCTTGTTGCCGCCGGCGTTCGCCCGAAGGACCGGCGGGATCCGGACGACGCTCATCGGGCCGCGCCCGACGTGACGGGGCTGGCCGCGGCCGCGGGAACGCCGCCGAACGACCCGAGCAGGAACGGCTGGTCCGCGCCGACGTTCGAGACGGCGAGCGGGTGGCCGGCGCGGCGCGCCTCGACCGCTGCGTCCGAGCACACGGGGCACGCCGGATCGCGTCGAAGGCGCAGCTCCTGGAAGGTGCCGTCCAGGGCATCGAAGAGCAGGAGCCGGCCGGCGAGCGTCTCGCCGATGCCGAGCAGCAGCTTCAGCGCCTCGTTGGTCTGGAGGAGGCCCATGATCCCGGGGACCACCCCGAGGACGCCCGCAACGGAGCAGCCGGGTGCGAGCTCGGGCGGCGGCGGGGTGGGATAGAGGCACCGGTAGCAGGGTCCGTCGTACGGCCTGAAGACCGTCAGTTGCCCTTCGAAGCGGAAGACGGAGGCATGGACCACCGGGATGTTCGCGGCGACGGCCGCGTCGTTGAGGATGTAGCGCGTCTCGAACGTGTCGGTCCCATCGAGGATCACGTCGTAGCCGGCGATGATCTGCTCCACGTTGCCCGCGTCCAGCATCTCCTCGTGGGCGACGACCGTCACGTCCGGGTTCAGTGCCTCGATCGCGGCGCGGGCGGAGTCCACCTTCTTGTGACCGATCCGCGCCGTGGTATGGATGATCTGGCGCTGCAGGTTCGACAGATCGACCGTGTCGAAGTCGATGATGCCGATGGTCCCCACGCCGGCCGCCGCGAGGTAGAGCGCCGCCGGAGAGCCGAGCCCGCCCGCGCCGATCAGGAGGGCCTTCGAGTCCAGCAGCCTGGCCTGGCCCTCAGTGCCGACTTCCGGGATCAGCAGGTGGCGGCTGTAACGGATCTTCTGCTCCGCGGTGAGCCTGGGCGGCGTGGTCCAGCGGTAGCCGTGGCTCTTCCAGGCCTGGAAGCCGCCGCTCATGTTGACGACATCCGTGTAGCCCATCTGCTGGAGCGTCCGGGTGGCGAATGCCGACCGGGTGCCACCCGCGCAGTAAACGACGACCGGGTGGTCGTGGTCCGGCACCGCCGCTTCGATGCGGCTCTCGAGGTGGCCGCGCGGGATGTGGACGGCGCCCGGGATGTACCCCTCGTCCCACTCGGAAGTCTCGCGGACGTCCACGAGCAGCGGCTGCGGCGACGTCTCACGGTTCGAGTCCACCTCGCCGGCCGTCACCTCCCGGATCGAGGATCGCACTTCGCGGAGGATCTCCGCATATGTCCTGGTCATTGGGTCGTCTGAGCTCCATCAGGTGTGGGTGGCACGGTGCCGGCGGCAGCCCCATCGACTTCCGCCAGCGCATGTTCAAGGGTGTCAAGCGAGAGCAGGGCGCACTTGAGGCGCGCCGGACTGATCTCGATGCCGAGCAGGTCCAGCAGGTCCCGGGAGGTGAGCTTCACGACCTCGGCCACGGCCTTGCCCTTGATCTCGTCCGTCAGGAGCGACGCACTGGCCTGGCTGATCGCGCAGCCGCGGCCGGTGAAGGCAACGTCGGCGACGAGGCCGTCGCGAATGCCCAGCATCATCGTGATGCGGTCGCCGCAGAGCGGGTTCGCACCTTCGTACCTGGTGGTGGCGTCCTCGAGCACGCCGAAGTTGTGCGGCCGGCGATAGTGCTCGAGGATGTAGTCGCGGTACAGGTCGTCCATCATGTGCTCAGTGTGCGTCAGCGGTCGGCCGTTGTGCCGGCTGCGCCGAAGATCCGGACGACCTCGCGCAACCCGTCGATCAGCGCGTCCACGTCTGCCGTGGTGGAGTAGACGCTGAAGCTGGCGCGCGCCGTGGCCGCGAGATCCAGCCGCTCGTGCAGCGGCATCGTGCAGTGATGACCGGCGCGGATCGCGATCCCGGAGCGGTCCAGGATCTGCGCGACGTCGTGCGGGTGGACGCCCGCGACGTTGAACGACACCACGCCACCCCGCTCATCGGCCGAGGGACCGTAGAGCGTGACATCCGGCAATTCGCGCCGGAACGAATCAAGCGTGTACGCCACCAGCTCGTGCTCGTGCGCGCGCACGCGATCCATCCCGAGAGCCGTCAGGTAGTCCGCGGCCGCACCCAGGCCGATCGCCGCGGACACGTCCGGCGTCCCTGCCTCGAACTTCCAGGGAATGGCGTTCCACTCGCTCCGGCGGAGATGCACCTCGCGGATCATCTCGCCGCCCGCCATGAAGGGCGGCATCGCCTCCAGCAGCTCGCGGCGGGCCCACAGCGCGCCCGAGCCCATCGGCGCGAGCATCTTGTGGCCGCTGAACGCGTAGAAGTCGCAGCCGAGGTCCTGCACGTCCACGGGAATGTGCGGCACGGCCTGCGCGCCGTCGATGAGGACGAGCGCACCGGCCGCGTGGGCCATCTCCACGATCTGCTTCGCCTGGGTGATGGTGCCGAGGGTATTGCTGACCTGCGTGAAGGCCACGAGCTTCGGGCGGAGCCTGAGCAGGACCTCGTACACGTCGAGCCGGAGGAGGCCGTCGTCCGTGATCGGGATGAACTCGAGGTCACCGTCCTTCTCCTGGACGAGCAGCTGCCACGGGACGAGGTTCGCGTGGTGCTCCATCTCCGTGAGCACGATCGCGTCGCCAC
>Ga0315273_10005796_pt1 | contig 15322 bp, 12 predicted proteins | sample YL17G02_0_MG_FD_205753 | JGI IMG/M metagenome (GOLD analysis project Ga0315273, IMG submission 205753) | Sediment microbial communities from Yellowstone Lake, YNP, Wyoming, USA - YL17G02_0 | ecosystem: Environmental > Aquatic > Freshwater > Lake > Sediment | place: USA: Wyoming | collected...
CAAGCCCTTCTCGGAGGACGTGCGCAAGCTGACGGAGCGGCCGGCGGGTCTGGAGGGCGGCGGGCGGGGCGGAGGGGCAGGGGCTGCCGGCGCAGGTGCGGCGGGCACGGCCGGCGCTGGCGCGGCCGGTGCAGCGGGCGGGCGCGCCGCCGGCGGGCGCGGCGCGGGACTGCCGTCGCTCGCCTCGTCTGAGGTATCGGGCTTTATCAACGGCACGCGCAGCATCCTCGAGATCTACAACGCCGTGCGGGCCGAGTACGGCAACGTGACGACCAGCAACAATGACTTCAAGTTCGCCTGGGTCGTGTCGCCTCAATATCCGGACATCGATCTGGAGCTGGTGGCGGCGGCCGTGATGACGCTGGAGAAGACCGGGCAGGTCGAGATCACGAAGGCGGCCCCCGTCGTCCTGAAGAGGAAGTAGCCGGCAGCATCCGGGCGGTTGCCGACGCGGCGTCGCGAGAAACGTCGCGCCGGCCGGCTATCTGCGGACCGCGCGCGACGCCTGAAAATAGCGCGAGGGGAGTGGATGGTCGATCCGGGTCGACGCAAACGTCGACGCCGCGAGAAGCCGGTCCATGTCGATGCCCGTGGCGATTCCGAGGCCGTTGAGCATGTAGACCAGGTCTTCGGTGGCCAGATTGCCCGACGCGCCCGGTGCGTAGGGACAGCCGCCCAGGCCGCCGCACGACGCGTCGTAGGTCGTCACGCCAGCCTGGAGACCGGCGAGGACATTGGAGAGCGCCGTGCCTCGCGTATCGTGGAAGTGCAGTGCGACCTTCGACAGGGACGCATGTTTCGTGATGGCGTCGATCACCTGCCAGACCTGGCCCGGATGCGCGACGCCAATCGTGTCGCTGATCGCCACCTCGAAGACGCCCAGATCAAGCAAGGCCCTGGTCAGCGATCCGACCCGTTCGGCGGACACGTCGCCTTCGTAGGGGCAGCCGAAGCAGGTCGATAGGTAGCCCCGGACCCTGACACCCGCCAGGCTCGCCCGCTCGCACACGGCTGCAATCGTGACGAACGATTCGTCAATCGACTGATTGACGTTGCGGCGGCTGAACGTCTCTGAGGCGGCGGCGAGGACGGCAATCTCGCGCGAGCCGGCGGCGAGTGCCCGCTCGAGTCCGCGCAGATTAGGAACCAGCGTCGGATAGCGGGTGCCGGGCCGCCGCTCGATGTCGGCGAGCACCTCGGCCGTATCGGCCATTTGGGGCACCCATTTCGTACTGACGAACGCGCCGGCTTCGATGACGGGGACACCCGCTTCGCTGAGCAGGTTGACGAGCGTCACTTTCTGGGCCGTCGTGATCTTCGCGTGCTCGTTCTGCAGGCCGTCGCGCGGGGCGACGTCCACGACCGTGACCTGTGAGGGCAGTCTCATGTGATGTCCACCAGGACGACTCCGGGCCCAGGTCGCTAACCTGGCAGCGGATCGTCCGCACGATGCCGGCGCGAGGGGCGCGCGTCGGCATCTCTATCTTCGTCGCGTCGGGCTTCACCCCCACATCCGGTTGTCAGCGCACGTCGCGGCGGACCGAGCGAGGAAGCCGATCGAGGATCGGCAGCACCCCGAAGGCCGCGCGGTTCGGGAGCCACAGCGATCCCTCAACCGCGGCGTCAGTCAGCGATCCGTCGCCCACCCAGCGAATGAACACCTGAGGATCGTCGGCGACCAATACGAAATCGGAGTTGGCCGGCAGCGCGTCCTCGATGCAAAGACGCTGCCCCGCCACCAACAGCCCGAAGTCGCCGCCGCCCGTCTTCACGCCGATCGCGTGCGTCCGATTGCCGAGATCTTTCTGGGCGCGCGGGCTGCGCTCGACGTCGGCCGCCATCTTCCGCATCGCGGCGACCGCGGCGTCGCGGACGGCCGTGAGTCTGGCGTCACGCTTCACCTCTGGCATCGTCGGGGTTTCGAAGCTGAGCTCCGAGGCGAAGAGCGGTTCTTTCGCGAGCTGTTCGTTCGTCAGCTCGGACGCCGGCACACAGAAAATGTCCCGGATCGATCCCACGCGATCGTCCTCGAACACCAGTTTGACCTCGGTCCCCTTGACGAAGATCCCTGGCCGAGGGAGCCCCGTGGTCGTCTGGAGCCTGCACGGCAGAAACGACGCGGCCGGTGCATCGCGCGCGATGTCCACGTAGCCGCGGCAGAAGGGCGCGTCGCCGATGAACGACGCGGAAGGGAAGATCGTGATCGGCGCGGTGGCCGCGAGCACGCCGCGATGCGGGAGATACACTTCCTTCATCTCGACGAAGTTGCACGCGGGGCAATGCCAGGTCGCGGCGGGCACCATCACTTGCTTGCACGTCGGGCACTGGCTGCCGAGCAGCTTTCCCGCGCGCAACGCGAGAAAGAAGCGCGAGTGCTCCCCGTACGTCTGCTTGTAGAACGTCACCATGTGACTGGTGAACTGGAGGTACGTCTGCTGGTCTCTTCCCGTGAGTTCGGTCGTCTCGCGGGTCAGATTGAAGTCCAGCGGCAGCGCCGGCTGCGGTTGCTTGCTCACTTCACACCTCCCTTGTCGAGTTCGACCACCATCGCGCCGCCAAACACTGCGTTGATCGCGCCGGTGCCGTGGATCATGCCCAACTCGAGCTGGCGGTTGATCATCTCGCGTCGCAGCGACCACATGGAGAACATGTTCGACCCTCCCACGAAGTGACCTCCGAAGATGAGGCCTCCCGAGGGGTTGATCAGCACCTGGCCCTTCGGCGGTCGCTTGTCGTCGCCGAGCTGGCGGATGTCCGCCATGATCCCGTCGTCGATGAGCTTGCGCGTCTTCCCGATCGGGACGAACCCCATCTCGCCCATCGTGATCATCAGCTGCGCCACGAACGCGTCGTGGAGTTCGACGATCTGGATGTCCGAAGGCTGGACGCCCGCCATCGCATACGCGCGCTCGGCCGCCAGCCGGTCGGACACGATGCGATCGAGCGGCTTGTAGTAGCTGCCGCGGCCGGTCGCGTAGGCCTCGTTCGCCGCGCCCACGCCCTTGATCCAGATCGGGGGCTGGCCGGTGCGCTCGCAGATCTCGCGGGTCTTCTTCTCCGAGGCGAAGATGATCCCGCCCGCGCCCTCGGTGTACATGCACGCCTCGAGCAGGCGGAGGAACGGCGCGATAATCCATCGCGACGCCATCACCTGTTCGGCCGTCACCTTCTCCTCGCGGCGCTGTGCGAAGGGATTGCGGTTGCCCTGCCGGCACATCATCTCGACAATCTGCGCGCGCACCTTCGAGTCGCCGATGTCGCCCGGGAAGCTGTCGTTGTACCCCATGCACATCTGCATGTACGAGTCGCTGGCGGTCGCGCCGAGCGGGTACTCGAAAAACGGGTCCCACGACTTCGCGATGGTGTCGATGACCATCGGCGTCGCGGTCTGCGATCGAGGATCGAAGCAGTCGGTCGCCTTCTCACCGCCCACGCAGAGGACCGTTTCGGAGACGCCGCTTGCGACCTCCATGTACGCGGTGCGCATGGCGTAGAAACCGGTTGCGCCTCCGCTGGTGACGCGGGTGCCCGGCTTGTTCGCCATCCCGATCAGGCCGGTGAGACTGCTTTCGGGAATGGCCTGGTGCTCGAAGATATCGTTGTAGATGCCGTAGACGACCGAATCGACTTCTTCGGCCTTCATCTTGGCGTCGTCCAGCGTGCGTCGCACGGCCATCTGGAAGAGCTCCCAGTAGGTGGCCTCGACCCAGCGACCCCGGCATTCGGTGATGCCGGCGCCCACGATCCCGACTTTGCGCATTGGATCTCCTTTGTGGGCCTTCGCCTCGCGCCCACCCTGACGACTGGGAAAACGTTTTATGAGAACACGATTACCCGGGCTTACCGAGTCCGGGCGCCGACCCTCAGTCGATTGGGGGTACGTCAACCAACGCCGGTTGGGGGATTATACACTTGGTTTGGCGTCGGCCTTGGATGGCACCCATCCGATGGAGTATGTTGTCGTCACGCGGCCTTCGTGCCCCGCCCGGAATGTGTCGGCCTGCTTCGGGATCGGGGTACGAAAAAGGTCGTGCGAGGAGGGACCGTGGACGACCGTTCGCGCGTACTGCTGTCGGTGTGTCTGGGTGCGATTGCCGGGGGTCTGGGCGGCTATCTGTTTCTGACCGAGGACGGACGCCGCGTGCGAGACCGGCTCGAGCCCGGGATGGACGACCTGCTGCGCGAAATGCGGCATCTGAAATCGGCGGTCGAAAAGGCCCGCCTGGCGGCCCAGGAAGGATGGACCGCGATCGAAGACCTTCGCCGGTCCACGCCGGCGCGGACCGGCGTCAGATAGCTCACACCCTGCCGATTTCAAGCCTTGGCACACGATCACGCCAGCAAGCGCCGTGTCGAGTCGGTCGCGAGGCACGTCCGGCAACTCGGACGGCAAGTCGCCGACGGCGCCGCGCTGATGGGAAGCGCCGCCAGGCGCGCCCTGATCGAAGTGGCCTACAGCAGCGACGACCTGACCCATGCTGCGTCAATCGCCTACTACGCGCTCCTGTCGTTTCTCCCGTTTCTGCTGCTGGCGTTCTCCGTCCTCGGGTCCTTCGAGGCTGGACAGCAGGTTCGCGACCACGTCCTCGAGGTCGTGCTGGGGTACTTTCCGGCACAACCTGACTTCATCGCGAATCAGGTCGACCTGTTCCGCCAGACCGGCGCACGGCTTGGCGCAGGTTCGCTTCTGGCATTGGTCTGGGCGTCGATGGGGGTGTTTGGCGCCATCAGCACGGCCGTCAACCACGCCTGGAGCGTCGAGCGGCCCAGGAGTTTCTGGGGGCACCGTCTCTTCTCGTTTCTGATGATGGCCGCGGCCGTCGTGTTGCTGTTCGTCGCGCTCGTCGTGTTGAGCGTGTCGAAGATGACCGGGGACGCGTGGTCGGCCATACTGTCGCCCTTTCCGTGGCTCGCATTCGTCCATGGCTGGGGCGGGCCCGCGGTGGCCTTCGTGCTGTTTGCCCTCGTGGTGGGGCTGGTATTTTACTTCGTGCCCAACACGATGGTGCGTCTTCGCGACGTGTGGCCCGGCGCCCTCGTCACGGCCCTGGCGTGGCGCGGCGCGTTCGAAGGCTTCTCATGGTACCTGCGACGGTGGGCGAACTCGAGCATCCACGGCTCGATTGCCACAGTGGTCTGGTTCCTGTTGTGGATCTATATCTCGGCCGTTATCCTGCTGTATGGCGTAGAGTTCACGGCCGCCTTCGCGCGGATTCGGCGCGAACGCCGCTAGTGGGGTCAGATCCAAAACACAGCATTCTTCGGCTTCTTGGATTCCCCTTCCTCAAACGGCAGAGAGCAACGCCTTCGCTCCTAGCCGATGCCTACGACTTCTTGGAGAATGCTGTGTTTTGGATCTGACCCCATGAACCGACTGGCACACGAGAAGAGCCCGTATCTCCTGCAGCACGCGGCGAACCCAGTGGATTGGTATCCGTGGGGCGAGGAGGCGTTTGCCGCCGCCAGGCGCGACGATAAACCCATCTTTCTGTCGATTGGCTACTCCACGTGCCACTGGTGCCATGTGATGGAGCACGAGTCGTTCGAGAACGACACGGTGGCCGGCCTGCTCAATCGCGACTTCGTCGCCATCAAAGTCGACCGGGAAGAACGTCCCGACGTGGACCGCGTCTACATGCTTTTCGTCCAGGCGACCACTGGATCGGGGGGATGGCCGATGAGCGTCTGGCTCACCCCCGACCTGAAGCCGTTCTTTGGCGGCACGTACTTCCCGCCGGATTCGCGGTATGGCCGGGCGGGCTTTGCGGACCTGCTGGTCCAGATCAGCCGCGCGTGGCGCGAAGACCGCGCGGCCGTCGTGGAGTCGGCCGACTCCGTGTTGCGGCCGTGGCGCGCGCCGGCGCGCGGCCGTGCCGTCACTCGCGTGCCCGGCCCGGACGTGCTCCGTCACGCGGTCGATCGGTTCCGGGCGGCCTTCGATCAGGGGCATGGGGGCTTTGGCGGCGCGCCCAAGTTTCCCCGGCCGAGTGAGCTGCTGTTCCTGCTGCGCGAATCGGCGAGAACGGGCGACGACACCGCGCGGGCGATGGCGATTCGAACCCTCGAGGCGATGGCCGCGGGTGGGATGCGCGATCACATCGGCGGTGGATTTCACCGCTACTCGGTCGATGCCGCCTGGCGGGTGCCGCATTTCGAGAAGATGCTCTACGACCAGGCGCAACTGGTGCTCGCGTATCTCGAGGCGGCTGAGGCGACTGGCGATCGTGCGCTCGCTGACGTGGCCGGCGACACGCTGCGCTACGTGGCGCGCGATCTGACGGACCGGCAGGGTGGATTCCATTCGGCCGAGGACGCCGACAGCCTGCCGCCAGAACGGCGCGGCGACGCTGGTGCGAGGAAGACCGAGGGCGCCTTTTATCTGTGGGGATTCGATGAGCTTGGCGATCTGCTTGGCGCAGACGCGGATCTGGTTCGCGCGAGGTTCGGCATCGTGCCGTCGGGCAACGCGCCGTTCGACCCGCATGACGAGTTCGGCGGGAGGAACCTGTTGTACGAAGCCCGATCGGTGGCGGAGCTTGCGCGCGACTTCGGTTTCAGCGTGGAGGAAACCCAGCAGCGCCTCGCCCGCGCACGGACGGCGATGTTCGACGCGCGCGAACTCCGGCCGCGCCCGCATCTGGACGACAAGGTCATTACCGCCTGGAACGGTCTGATGATCGCGGCCTTCGCCCGTGGCTCGAGAGTGCTTGGACGCGACGAGTGGCTCACCCGCGCTGTTGATGCGGCCGAGTTTCTCCGTGACCGTATGTGGCGCATGCCGGAGCGCACGCTTTTCCGGCGGTACCGCGATGGGGAGGTCGCGGTGGCCGGCTTCGCCGAGGACTATGCGTGTGCCGTCTGGGGCGCGCTCGAGTTGGTGGCGGCTGGCGCCAACCATGGGTGGCTCGACTGGGCGGTGACACTTCAACACCGGCAAGACGAGTTGTTCTCGGATGACGAGGATGGCGGTTGGTTCAACACGACCGGTCAGGATTCGTCGATTCTGCTTCGGCTCAAAGATGAGCATGACGGCGCCGAGTCATCTGCCAGTTCGGTTGGCGTCGCGAACCTGCTGACGTTGGCCCGCCTGACTGGTGATGCCACATGGCGCGATCGCGCCGAAGCCACTCTGATGGCGTTTGCGGATCAGATGGCGGCGCCGGGTCGAAGCGTGCCGCTGATGCTGGCCAGCCTTTCCGCGTACCACGGCGCCAGCCAGCCTGCCGGAACCGGGCTTCGGCTCGCGTGACACGATCTGGTCTCGGGCGCAATCTGCACCGCGCGTGGTATCTTCCACCTGACAGAAACTGAACGGGCCCGGGCCGGGGTGGCGAAATTGGCAGACGCACGGGACTTAAAATCCCTACGGATTAGTGTTTTTGCTCAGTGATTTGGCTGTCTCTCAAAATCTTGTCACCAAATTGTCACCAAGGATTTCAGGGGGACGAATAACTCCTCTGGCGACATTGCGGTAGACTCACCCCAGACGCACGCGAGCGTGGCGGAATCGGCATACGCGGCGGACTTAAAATTCGCTGCCCGGAAGGGCATGTGGGTTCAACCCCCACCGCTCGCACCACATCGAACAAGCACCGCGAGCACGGACCGGGCTTTCGGCCTGACGACTCCGGTTCCCCGTCTCCAAACAGCTTCCGATTCTTCGTTGCGGCGGCAGTTATCATCCCGTGTTCGTAGTAACAGGCTGTCGATGGATCACACAGGGTTCCGTGGATGAGCGGTATCACCGCTCGGCGGGTGTGACCCCTCCTGTCATAGCCTTATGCCTCAATGGCGGATGGAGACGACGGACCGATCACGGTCTGGCCGACATGGGTGCTTCGGTCTCCTGCGCATCCACGTATAATCGGCGCACCAAGCGCCGCCCGCTGCCGCGACAGGTGCCGTCGGTGGTGCGGTATCCGCCCGAATTGGACACATCAAATGGCTGATCCGAATCTGTCCTCCTTCATATGGTCGGTCGCTGATCTATTGCGCGGCGACTACAAGCAGTCGGAGTACGGCAAGGTCATCCTCCCATTCACCGTGCTGCGGCGTCTCGACTGCGTTCTGGAGTCCACCAAGGCCGCCGTGCTGAAGGAAAGGGAAGTCCGGGAGAAGGCCGGGCTGAATCCCGAGCCCTTTCTGCTGCGCAAGGCGGGGCAGCTTTTCTACAACACCTCGCCGCTCGACCTGAAGAAGCTGATGGGCGACCAGGACCAGATCGGCGAGAACCTTCGGGCCTACATGCAGGCGTTCTCACCAGCCGTGCGCGACATCTTCGAGAGCTTCGAGTTCCACACGCAGATCGACAAGCTGGCCAAGGCCGGGCTGCTGTACCTCGTCACGGAGAAGTTCGCTAACGTCGATCTCCACCCTGCAGCCGTCAGCAATGCCCAGATGGGCGCAGTCTTCGAGGAACTGATCCGCAAGTTCGCGGAACTCTCCAACGAGACGGCCGGGGAGCACTTCACCCCGCGTGAAGTCATCCGGCTGATGGTGAACCTCATCTTCATCGAGGACGATGAGGCTCTCACCAAGCCCGGCGTGGTGCGCTCTCTCTATGACCCCACCGCCGGCACCGGGGGCATGTTGAGCGTGGCCGACGAGCACCTCGCCGGCCTCAATCCCGACGCCCGGCTCGTCATGTATGGCCAGGAACTGAACCCCGAGTCCTACGCCATCTGCAAGGCCGACATGCTCATCAAGGGCCAGGACATCGGCAACATCGTCTTTGGCAACACACTGTCCGCCGACGGGCTGCACGGGAAGGCCTTCGACTACATGCTCTCCAATCCACCTTTTGGCGTGGAGTGGAAGAAGATCGAGCGGGAGATTCGCAAGGAAGCCGAGCAGATGGGTTTCAACGGCCGCTTCGGTTCCGGCCTACCCCGGGTCAGTGACGGTTCTCTGCTGTTCCTGCTGCACCTGATCTCGAAGATGCGGCCAGCCAAGGACGGTGGGAGCCGCTTCGGCATCGTCCTCAATGGCTCCCCGCTCTTCACCGGTGGCGCGGGCTCGGGCGAAAGCGAGATTCGCCGCTACGTGCTGGAGAACGACCTCGTGGAGGCCATCATCGGCCTGCCGACCGACATGTTTTACAACACCGGCATCAGCACCTACGTCTGGATCGTTAGCAACCGCAAGCCCGCTGCACGCAAGGGCAGGGTGCAGCTCCTTGATGCCAGCAGCTTCTGGCAGAAGATGCGCAAGAACCTCGGCAGCAAACGCAAGGAGCTGAGCCCCGAGCACATCGAGGACATCACCCGCCTCTTTGGCGAGTTCCAAGAGGTCACCCGCGACGGCGTGCCCGTCAGTCGCATCTTCAAGAACGAGGATTTCGGTTACCGCACCATCACGGTCGAGCGCCCCGAGCGGGACGCTTCAGGCGGGATCGTGCTTGGCACCAAGGGCAAGGCCAAGGGGAAACCCCTGGCGGACGCCAACCTGCGCGATACCGAAAACGTGCCGCTCAGCGAGGATGTCGACACCTACTTCACGCGCGAAGTCGTGCCGCACGCTCCGGATGCGTGGATCGATCATGACAAGACCAAGGTCGGCTACGAAATCCCGTTCAACCGGCACTTCTACGTGTTCAAGCCGCCGCGTCCGCTCGCCGAGATCGACGCCGAACTGAAGGTGGTCACCGATCGCATCCTGACGATGATCGGAGATCTCTCGAAGTGAACGACGCGACGCTCATCAAGGAGTTCGTATGAAGTTCCTGCCCGCCGTGTTCGAGGAGCGCGAAATCCGTCGTGTTTACGACGAGAAGACCGAAACCTGGTGGTTCTCGGTCGTAGACATCATTCAAGTGCTGACGCAGCAGCCCGACTATCGGGCGGCGAGAAACTACTGGAAGGTCCTCAAATACCGACTCTCAAAGGAAGGGAGTCAGTCGGTTACAAATTGTAACCAACTGAAATTGCCAGCCGCCGACGGCAAGAGTTATCTAACTGACGTCGCCAACGCCGAGACCCTGTTGCGTCTCGTCCAGAGCGTGCCCAGCCCCAAGGCTGAGCCGATCAAACTCTGGCTGGCCAAGGTCGGGTACGAGCGGATGCAGGAGATGTCTGATCCCGCTCGCGCCCTCGAACGCGCCCGCGCCATGTGGCAGCAGCATGGCCGCAGCGCCTTGATCTCCGCCGCGGTCACCGGTCAGATTGACGTCCGTAAACTAACCTGCGAGGGTTCTGCCGCATGACCAACGAAATCACTCCCTTTGAGCAGATCCGCCGAACGAACACGGCGGGCAACGAATTCTGGTCTAGCCGGGATTTCGCCAGGGTGCTCGGCTACACCGACTACAGAAACTTTGAGGCTGTCATCCAGAAGGCCCGCACGGCATGTTTCAACAGCGGCCATCGGGTCGAGGACCATTTCGTTGATATCACCGAAATGGTCGAAATCGGCAGCGGTGCGCAGAGACCGCTAAAGACCGTGATGATGTCCCGCTACGCCTGCTACCTCGTTATACAAAACGCCGACCCGGCCAAGGCCATCGTGGCCGTCGGCCAGACCTACTTCGCCGTTCAGACCCGACGTCAGGAACTTGGCGATCAAGAGGCGGAAGATCAGCGCCGGCTGCTGCTCAGGGCAGAAATGCGAAAGCACAACACCCAACTGGCCGATGCGGCAAGAGGCGCCGGAGTCGTCGAGCCAAGAGACTACGCCATCTTTCAGAACCATGGGTACATGGGACTTTACGGCGGATTGGGCGCACAGGACATCCACGTCAAGAAGGGGCTGACGAAGGGGCAGCAGATTCTCGACCACATGGGTAGTACCGAATTGGCCGCCAATCTCTTCCGGGCCACTCAGGCGGAGGAGAAGCTGCGTCGGGAGAGTATTGTTGGCAAGGAAAAGGCGAACCGAGCCCATCGGGAAGTCGGTGCCAAGGTTCGCCAGACCATCCGGGAACTGGGAGGCACGATGCCCGAGGACCTGCCGTCGACCGAGAGCATCAAGCGACTGGAGTCCAAGACCAAGAAGGCTCTGTCGCCCAAGAAGGCCGAATAGCCATGAAGACCGGGCCGCCGCTCCACAAGGAAATCACTTTCGAGACCGAGATTTGCGAGCACCTGGCCGAGCACGGCTGGCTGTATGCCGAGGGTGACGCGGCGGGTTACGACCGGGGGCGGGCGCTGTTTCCGGCGGACGTGCTGACCTGGGTGCAGGACACGCAGCCGAAGGCATGGGAGACACTCACCAAGAACCATGGCGCCCAGGCTGGCGACACGCTGCTGATGCGTCTGCGGGACCAACTCGACCAGCGAGGCACACTCGATGTGCTGCGGCATGGGATTGAGCTGTTGGGATTGAAACAACCGCTGAAACTGGTCGAGTTCAAGCCGGCGTTGGCCATCAACGCCGACATTCTCGCCCGCTATGCGGCTAACCGTCTGCGGGTCGTGCGACAGGTAAAGTACTCCCTGCACAACGAGAACTGCCTGGACCTCGTGCTCTTCGTCAACGGCGTGCCGGTGGCCACGGCAGAGCTCAAGACCGACTTCACGCAGAGCATCGGCGATGCGATCGACCAGTATCGCTTCGACCGCCTGCCACACCCCAAGGGCCAGCCGACAGAGCCCCTTCTATCCTTTCCGAACGGGGCGCTGGTGCATTTCGCCGTCAGCAACAGCGAAGTCCACATGGTGACGAGACTAGATGGTCCTGCAACGACCTTCCTGCCGTTCAACCAAGGGGACAACGGCGCGGCCGGCAACCCGGTGAATCCGCAGGGAGGGCACCGCACAACATACCTCTGGGAGGAGGTGTGGGCGCGTGAAAGCTGGCTCGAACTGCTCGGTCGTTACATCATCGCCCAGCGGGACAAGAAGAAGCGGATCGAGAAGATCATCTTCCCCCGTTTTCATCAACTCGATGTCACCCGCAAGCTCCAGACCGCCGTCCTCAAGGACGGCCCGGGCGGCAAGTATCTCGCCCAGCACTCCGCAGGCTCTGGCAAGACGAACTCCATCGCCTGGACCGCGCACTTTCTCGCCGAACTGCACGATGCGCACCAGAGGAAGATGTTCGACACGGTGCTCGTGGTCTCGGACCGCAACGTCATCGACGCGCAGCTTCAAGAAGCGCTTTTCGACTTCCAGCGCACCAGCGGGGTAGTGGCGACGATCACGGGCAACGACGGCAGCAAGAGCGGCAAGCTCGCCGACGCCCTCTCGGGCCACAAGAAGATTGTGGTCTGCACGATCCAGACCTTTCCATTTGCCATCGAAGCCGTTCGCGAGCTCGCAGCCACACAGGGCAAGCGGTTCGCTGTGATCGCTGACGAGGCGCACAGTTCGCAGTCCGGCGAGGCGGCCGCGAAGCTGAAGGCGGTGCTATCCCCCGAGGAACTGGCGGAGCTGAACGATGGCGGCGAGGTGAGCACCGAAGACATCCTGGCCGCGCAAATGGCGGCTCGCGCGGATGACCGGGGCATCACATTCGTGGCCTTCACCGCGACGCCCAAAGCCAAGACGATGGAGCTGTTCGGCACACGGCCGGATCCGACGCAACCTGCCGGGCTGGGCAATCTGCCGACCCCGTTCCACGTTTATTCCATGCGGCAGGCCATCGAAGAGCAGTTCATCCTCGACGTGCTGCACAACTACACGTCCTACAAGCTGGCGTTCAAGCTGGCACACGCAGGTGTGGAATACGACGAGACGATGGTCGAGCGCCACGCCGCGCTGAAGCGCATCATGGGGTGGGTCAAGCTGCATCCCTACAACATCGCCCAGAAGGTGCAGATCGTCGTTGAGCACTTCCGGGAATACGTCGCCCCGCTACTGGCCGGTAAAGCCAAGGCGATGGTGGTGACGGGGAGCCGGGTGGAGGCGGTCCGATGGCACCTGGCGATCAACAAGTACATCAAGGAACGCGGCTACAAGATCGGAACTCTGGTGGCCTTCTCGGGAGAGGTGAACGACCCGGAATCCGGTCCGGACGGATTCACGGAGAGCAGCCATGCTCTCAACCCGAACTTGCGGGGCCGCGACATCCGTGAGGCGTTCAAGGGCAACGAGTACCAGATCCTGCTCGTGGCGAACAAGTTCCAGACGGGCTTTGATCAGGCGTTCCTGTGCGGCATGTACGTCGACAAACGGCTCGCCGGCATCCAGGCCGTCCAGACGCTCTCGCGTCTGAACCGCGCCCACCCCGGCAAGGACACCACCTACGTTCTGGATTTCGTGAACGACACCCAGGACGTGCTCGCCGCCTTCAAGACCTACTACGACACGGCCGAACTATCGGCCACCACCGATCCGAATCTGGTCTACAACCTACGCGCCAAACTGGACGCCGCCGGGCACTACGATGACTTCGAGGTGGACCGCGTGGTGGAGGCGGAACTGAAAGGTGCCAAGCAGAGCGAGTTGGTCGCGGCGATCGCGCCCGTGGAAGACCGCTTGATGAAGCGTTACAAAGCCGCCCAGGCATCGCTGAAAGCCGCGAAGGAGGCGTCGAACGACGCCGCGGCCCAGGCCGCCCAGGACGAGCTGAACGCACTGCTGCTGTTCAAGACCGACATGGGAGCGTTCATCCGTCTCTACACCTTCCTGTCGCAGATCTTCGACTACGGCAACACCGCGTTGGAGAAGCGGTGCATCTTCTACAAGCGCCTGCTGCCGCTGCTGGAGTTTGGCCGCGAACGCGAGGGCATTGACCTCTCGAAGGTCGTCCTGACCCATCACCACTTGAAGAACCTCGGCAAGCAGGCCATGCCCCTTGGCGTCGGCGAGAACCCGACCTTGTACCCGATTATCGACTCGGGCACCGGCTACGTGTACGAGAAGGAGAATGCCTGGCTGAGCGACCTCATCGAAAAGGTGAACGATCTGTTCGAGGGGGATCTGACGGAGCAGGACAAGCTGGTCTACGTGAACAACGTGATCAAGGGGAAGCTGCTGGAGTCGGAGAAACTGAAGCAACAGGCGGCGAACAATACCAAGGAGCAGTTCGCCAATTCACCCGACCTGAAGAGCGAACTCCTAAATGCGATCATGGGGGCCTTGGACGCGCATACCGTCATGAGCACCCAGGCGCTGAACTCGTCAACTGTCCAGAGTGGTCTGAAGGACATTTTGCTCAACCATGCCGGACTCTGGGAGACGCTCCGTGACCGGGCCTCCGAGAACGGGGCAATAGGGTGACCTGGGTTCGACAGAGCCAAGTGAGAGCGCCACACGTGGTGTGCCCGTCGGCATCGAAATCGGTCCAATCCAGCGCCACGACGATCTCCTGGGTTGCGGCGAGGACATACGGGACCCAGTGCGCGAACAGCTCCCAGACGTTGAACCCGGGATTGCTCAGGAGCCGGTCCACTTGCTTGATGGCGTGCTTGGCGTGCAGCCCGCTCGTCTGGGCCAGGCCCGCGCCAATCGCGTGAATGGACAGCGAGACCGCGTTGACCACGCCGACCACGGCGTTCGTCACCGACTGGACCCGCTTGGCGTGCAGACTCTCGCCGGCCATCCAGTCGATCAGGCGGCCAGCGCGTTTGACGGTGATCACGTTTCGGTTCATGCCCCACTACGATGATCTCCAACCCTCAGAATTACCAGCGTTTAATATGGGATCTCTCAGGTCACCCAGGGCACGGTCCAAGAGAACACTCGGAAAAGCGCGAATCTCCCTGAACTGGACGCTGGAGGGATCCGCGTCACGGAGCCTTGACCCTCAAGCCGCGAATCAGCGCCGCCGCCGCGTGGGACAGGTTGTCGGACGGACGCCCGGCGCAGTACTGATCAACGAAGGTCTTGATCGCCTTGCTATCGGTCCCCTTCATCGGGAGGCCAGCGTACCCGGCTCCTGAGACGAAACCCAACATCCACACTTCGTAGACATATGCGGCGTCGAATTTCGTCGGGTTGGCGTCTCGTTGCGCCTCGACCCACTCGCGGCACAACAGACCGCCCTGTCCATAGACCCTGTAGTCGGCCTCTGGTTGCTTCTGGGCACCCACCGGAGCCAGTACGGTCATCGCGACGAACAATCCAACGACTAGAGCGCGTGTCATGGTGGCTCTCCCGTCCATGCCTGCGGATCGAGCGTCCAGCCCGAAGGGTTCCGCCGCCCGATCCCAGCGCTGATTATGATCGCGGCGGCCGAGGTGTCAACCGCATTCGAGCAGAGCATTCGAGCAGAGTGTTCGCGCAGGGGAATTCGCGTGGATCACATCTCACCGGCAGAGCGCGCCACACGTCCGGCCATCGCCCTCACGACGTGCTGCAAACGCACGTGGGCCCCCGTCTGCCAAGTCATGATCGCGGCGAACGCCCGGAAAAGCGTCAATCCACGTGATATTCCGGGCCGCCGT
>Ga0315273_10005797_pt1 | contig 15321 bp, 26 predicted proteins | sample YL17G02_0_MG_FD_205753 | JGI IMG/M metagenome (GOLD analysis project Ga0315273, IMG submission 205753) | Sediment microbial communities from Yellowstone Lake, YNP, Wyoming, USA - YL17G02_0 | ecosystem: Environmental > Aquatic > Freshwater > Lake > Sediment | place: USA: Wyoming | collected...
TGATGTGTATTGGCCCGTTCACAGCCGATGCTGGATACTTTTGTAAAGACACCTTTTACTTTAACATCGGAGCAAAGACGCCTCCATGAAGCGTATGTTCGTAGGTGGAAGTTTTACTTGGGGGAACAGCAAGGATTTCTAGCAGAAGATGGTGAGTTACAACTCACTATTAACTATATTCGTGCGCTAGTAGACAAGATAAATGACTTCATGTTTGGTAATGGCTTCGCATTTAGGGCCAATCCTAACCTTTGGCCTTTCGCGGAGCCTTTTGTGTCTCGTGTTTGGGGTGGTACGGACAAAGAATTACTAGGGATTGAACTGGGTCAGATGGGTGGGGTGATGGGAGATGTTTATCTAAAGATTTGGTGGGACGATGATCCTTATTCTACTACTTACAATACTGTACAGTTTTCAGTAATTGCACCAACAAATGTAGTACCAGTATGGGAGCCGGGTAGGACAGGTAAAGATAGAAAGATGTTGGAGTGTCGTATTATTAATGTGGAAAATGAAATATCTTCGGAGGGGTCAGAGGAGCCAACGAAGGTTTACTATACAACTATCTATACTCCTCAAGAAATTGTATTCTACAAAGATAACACTGAAATAAGTAGAGAAGAAAATGCCTTGGGGGAGATTCCTATAGTTCATATACAAAACCGGGCATTAGCAGGGGATTATTATGGTGTGAGTGACGTTGAGGACTTAATGACAATTCAGGATGAGATTAATACTAAGTTCAGTGATATTGGAAATATCATTTCTTACCAAGGCAGCCCAGTAACAGTTGCCTTTGGTATTAAAGCAGGGCAACTTTCCCTAGAGGCGGGTAGAATTTGGTACGTACCCAAGAAAACTGAAGGTGTGGATATTGAGAATCTTGATAGAAACGTAGATTTGAGGGCTAGTACAGATTATCTTACTTCTCTTAAGGAAGCAGCGCATGAAATGGCGTCAGTACCAGAGGCATCTCTTGGTAAGATGCTGCCCATATCAAATACGTCTGGTGTAGCATTACACATGCAATTCCAGCCAATTGATCATCTTACTAAAAGAAAGCGCAGAACGTATGGACCTGGTTTGGTTGAGGCAACTCGTATTGGTATTAAGTTGATGTCGTTGTATGATCCTTATGCAATTCGTGATGAGAGTGGCACAAGATTTCAAATTGAGATTGGGCCGGCAGTAGAAAATGCTGATCCTAGAATTAGTGCTGCGTATCCGCAGGGAACACAGATTGTTGTTGGAATAGATTCTAAAGACTGGGTAAAAGCAAAGGCAACTGTAGACTGGCCTTCTGTAATGCCAAAAGATATTCTAATGGAGATTGAGATGGCTCGATCTCTACAAAGTATGGGTCTTATCAGTGATCGAAAGACACTAGAGATGGTTGTGCGATCTGGTGCTATTGATATTTCCACCGACGAGATTTATGATTGTGTATCAGAAGCTAGACAGGATCAGCAACAGAAGTTAATGATGCAGAGTGGATGGGGGGGAGATTTTGGTGGGGAAGGGATTACAGAACAGTCTAATAGTCCTGACTCTGGGAGTCGTATGCAGGCTCCATCAGAAAGGGTTGGAAAGTCAGATTCTGAGAATTTGCCTAAGGGTGGGTAGTATAAATGATTTATATTTTGAGCCAACAAAGTTGTCTATACTAGGAGAATATAATGTTTCTTTATGGAAAGAAACTATTACCAGAGTTAAGACTTAAGTTTAAAGGAGGACGGGCAGGTAGGGCAACTAGACAGGCCCGTAAATATGGCTATGGCAGGATTCGGAAAGTCTCTTAAACCTCTATTTAGAGAATTTGGTGATCTTGCTATTTATGTGAAGATGGGTAGGAGTAGTTTTGGTAGACCTTTGGCTAATGCTATTGTTGCGTCAGGTGTAAACAGGGTTGCTAAGGCTGATGCACTAATTGCTCGTGTTAAGTATACTCCTGTTTCTTTAAGAGGGGGTGCGGGGTACAACTATGAATCTGATATAATAGATTTTCCTAGAAAGTTGAGAAGCAGGGTACTTTCAGGGGATGCGAAGGTATCTTCTATTATGATGCACGAGTTAGGTCATAGGGTTGATAGAAAGTCGGTAGTTCGTGTTGGAGCATCCTACGAGAGAGCGTCCGAGGCTCATAATGTAAAAGGGCAATCTTCAGCTATGATTTCTGCTGCCGCAAGAACTGTAGCATCAGAGGAAAATGCGTGGAACTTTTCTGATGCTGTTCTGGGGATTACAAAGGAAGGGTTGAAAGCAAGGAAGATGGGGTTGACCACATACGGTAATTTTACAAATATTAATTCGCAAAGGCTTAGGAGACAACTAGTGGGGAGTAGTGATAGTTCTAGAAGAGATGTTGTTAGCCAGTACGCGCAGAATCATAATCGTGCTGTTGTTCCAAAAACTCTTAAAATCATAGAACCAAGAAAAGGTATGGAAGGTGGCGATACTTTGTCGGAGCTGGTTTATAGAAGTGTAGAATCTGCTCCTTATTCTGAAAACGCGGTGATACGATTAACTGATAGATTTACTAAGAATACACTAAGTAGTGCAGGCAGGTCATCTGTGATTAGAAAGTCCTGGAGGAGAAGACGAATTTTACACGGTCCTTCAGGAAGAAGTAAGACAGGTATTAAATAGTAGTATAAATGATTTATACTAGGTATCCAAAATGAGAATAGATGAAGGATTATTTACAGATTACTTTAATGGTATACAGGATAAGTATTCTGATACCTCTCTTGACCTGGTAACTGAGGATAATCGTGATGTTGCTGAAAGTATTCAAGGAGCAGTAAAAGGTCTTTATGTTAAGAGTGGAGATACTAGACCTTTCTCTACTTGGTTCAGAGAGAACTCGTTATCAATTAGAAATAAGGTAGTAGCAAATCTAAGAAGAACACCACATAATAAAGTAGTTAGGGATAGTTTCTCAGATAGATTGCTAGAACAGTCTAGAGTATCAATAAGAGATGGATCAAAAGATGCAGAGAGTCTAATGGATGTAATTATAAATCAGATGGATTTGGGGGAAAGGGGTACAGAGTTAATTAGTAAGAGACGGGCGAGTTCTGGATATATTGGGGAACAGGTAGCAAAGTGGCACAATAATGTAAGGTTTCCTTTTAACAAACTAGTAGATATAGAAGAACAACCAGTTCAATACGGTGCTCCAGATAAAGAAATTCTTTATGAGAAAGATGTTGTACAAAAAGGTTACTATGCTGTTCCAGTAAGAAAGGGTATTGAGATAAAAGTTAGACCTGGACCAAAGGATTTTCCGTTTGGGGAGGGGCCTCCTAGTCCTTCATTGGTACAGAGAGTGGACCGTATAAATGATTTATATGTGGACAGTCTGCTATCAAGTATTAAAAGGATTGAGACCTCAACATCTGAGAGAATCCAACTAGATGTGGCTATTGCTTCTACACAACCAGTACATGGTTGGATTCATAGATTGGCAGTTGGGGAATATCTTAGATCATTGCAGCAGACTTTGATAATGCAGTATAACCTAATGGGGTTTAAGTTCTTTAAGTGGACTTTGACACCCAGTCATACTGATAGAATTGAACGATGGGGAATGGAAAGGGACTGGTGTGATGATCTGGCAGAAACTCCCTTAGAGTTAAGTATTCCTAATGAAAAAGATCGTTTGTTAATCTACAATATGTCTGATGATGCCTTACCTCAGTATGTACAAAGGGATTACAAGTATTGGGATGGTAGATTATTTAGAACAAAGACTCTGGACTTAAAGTATAACGGCATCTTTCCAACATCATTGGCTGGTACTAAAGTAGTTCATACGGTTGTACATAAGTGGTCAATGGTTACTGTTGGTAAAGGTACTAGAAGGAGGAGGATGCAAAAAGTTTATGGGAGGTGTATTAGAGATTTAAGAATTCCTCCACATCCATTTTGTAGTTGTGTTATGATTCCCCTGTTTGATCCTTCACATCCTGAAGATTTTCTGCGAAAAGATAAAACAATTCTTGAGCAGGCAATAGAAAAGAAGGGTGTTACAGAGGCGGCAATTAATACTGTGATGGAATCAATAGCACGGAGGAGTCAGACTCAGTTTATTACAAGAAAAATAGTGGAGGCTGTTTTAATGGCGTCACTTGGTCCAGAATTGTCGGAGGTATTAACAGAACCTGTATTTAGATACGGACCGGATGTTGTCTTTCTTACTCCGGCAGAATTGTATGCTCTTCCTTTTGCTGCTTGACAATAATGATGGGATAAGCTATACTGTAGTGTGAGTTGAATAATAGGAGGTATCAACATGGCTGCTCGATCTGTAGGAACAAGACCGATGACTGATTATCTGATGGGGAACGCAAAGCTGAACGAGTCGATGAATCTTGCTGTGGGTTTTGGTAAGGGTGCTTCTCGTGACAAACCTCGCATCCCAATTCGTAGTGCAGAGGCCGGAACACCCAGTCCCGGTGCAGGTAACACCATGATAGAGCATCTTGAGAACATGGGAGACCTTGGAGAGTAGGGTTGTAAGTATAAATCATTTATATTGGAGAATTTCAAATGGAGCAGGGCACAACTGAGACAACTAATGAGGCACAGACTTCTATTCCTGATGATCCAATTCCTGCCAATGTAAGAGCGTTCATGCAAGAGCATCGAGGGGATGACTTAAGTGGTGTAATGAACTATATTCGTACTAACGAATCAGCAAAGCAGCGGCAGGAGTTGGAGGAAGCGAAGAGTAGAGAGGCTGAGACTAAGAGGAAGTTGGATGAACTTCAAAGTCAGATGTCGGAAACTGTCGAAACAAAGGGAAAGAAAACTGAGAGTGTTACTGCAGAACTTCAGCAATCTGTAATTGAACTAAGGGATATTGTTCTAAAGTCAGTAGAGGCCAATCAGCAGGCAAGCGTTGGGACAAGAAGAATGGTAATGTTGGCCCAAATTCCTGTTGAAATACTACCAGTAGAACTTCATAGTTTGGTACAGGGTAGTACAGATGAAGAGTTGCAGCAGTCACTCTCAGATGCAATAAACAAGTATCGTTCTATTGCTAGTCGTTTTGCACCTGTTGAGCAGCAACAAGTTGCACAGATTCCTGGTCAAAATGCTTTACAACCCGTATCAGTTGGATTATCTAGTCCACAAAATGCAGGACTCGAAACCGAAAGTATCTCTGAACCGATCACAGCTAATACTATCAGAGAACTAGCCAATCGTGCGATGGGTGGGGATGGAGAAGCGATGGCTCAGTTCCAGCAAGTGGCAGGTCAAGTAGTGGCATCTCGTGGAATGGGATAAGAGTCCTCCAGTAGTTATAGGAGGATCATAATGGCTACGAATTACAATGCCGCGACTGATGTTGGTGGTTATCAGTTGTCAGATGCTCTGCGAACAGTCTACTCTTCGTTGATTATGTTCGCGGCACAACCAGTAGAGAGGTTTGTACAGTTTGCTGAGATTAGAGAGGAACTTGGTGTTTCTCCTGGTCTTACAATGCAGTTCTTGAAGTACAATAGTCTTGCAGATGCGCAGGACCTAACTGAACTAACAGATATGGAAGTTGAGGCTCTTGTTAGCTCGACTGTATCTATTACTGTATCAGAAAAGGGTCACGCCGTAGGTGTTAGTGAACTGCTTCTGCAGTCCGCGTTCACGGATGTAATGGCGGATGGTGCCCACGCACTTGGACTTTCTTTTGCAAAGAAGGAAGATTCCGATCTGCGGAATACAGTCCTGGGTGTTAGTAATGTGAAGTATGGTGGGCAGAAGGCTAGTCGTGCCCTAGTTACAACTACCAATATAATGTCCACCACACTAGTCAAAGATGGTGTGGAAGTTCTCTCCTCGTTGAATGTTCCCAAAGTCGGTGGCGAGTTCTTCGTGGCGTTTATTCACCCTCATCAGGCTCGCGATCTGCGAGATGATGATGATTGGACTAGTGCTCAGGAATACGCTGGCTCTAGGGCCATTTTCCTGGGTGAGTGCGGAATGTTTGAGGATACTATCTTCATCGAGACCACGCAGATGCCAATTCTCACTGGATCGGGTAGCGGTGCAGACGACGTTTATCAGGCAGTAATGATCGGCGATATGTTGTACGGATATGCTATTAGCCTTCCTGTAGAGATGCGAGACAATGGTGTACAGGACTTCGGTCGTAAGCACGCAATTGCCTGGTACTCAGTATATGGAAGTGGTTTGCTGAACAGCACGTTCGGCTGCAGAATGGAAACGTCCTAGTTGTAATGTCAGTATAGAAGGCTAACTGCCTTCGGCAGTATCGGAGCACTCGCTTCGCGAGTATAAATGATTTATACGGTTAGATATATCTCATTTGTACTCCTGTATTCAGATTGGCAGAGATGTATAATAGTTGTACAGGAGGCTAAAGACTATGGCTGGTAAGACAGAGATTGCAAAGCAACTTCTAAAGAACGCAGGTAATGCTACTGTGGGAGGTGTTAAGAAGGCAGCAACGGCTACGGCTAGTGGGGTTTCTAAGGGTGCTGCTGCTACAGGCAGGACTGCTCGTGCTCAGTCTAATGCAGCCAATCGTGATGTTCGTGTTCTAAAGCAGAAGGGTGCTCCTATTAAGGCGAAACTAAAGGCAGGTGCTAGAACAGCGGCTCGCGGTGCCGCTATTGCTGGTGTAGGCGCTGCTGGCGCTGGTGGTGTAGTTGTAGCTAAGAAGCGTAAGAAGGCAAAGGCAAAGTAAGATGTTGAAGATTGGTTTTAATAAACATGGTGGATTAGGTGACGGAATAGTAGCAACGGCAGCAGTAGCAGGTATTAGGGAGAAGTTTCCAGAGGCAAGAGTAACTGGTCATTTACTAGGTTCAGTAAAGGAAGTCTTTAGAGGTTTTGATGGTATTAGAATAGAGGAAGCCTTCTACCATGAAACTCCAGGTCTGTTAAAGGAGAATCAGATACGGGAAAATGCGAGGGATTGGGACATATTCTACGATATGAAACCAGTCCCTCGCTTTTTCTTTAGGGAAGAATATCAGCATCTAGAAACAGACAAGAATAGAGAGTGGAAGGAAAAGTTAAATGACCTGAATTTGAGATACCCGGACTCAATTAGAGAACTAGAACAGTTTGGGTTAAGACAACGCACTTTAATAGCAGAGGCTCTTGATATTCCTCTAAAGAAACCATCTTGGAAGTATCAAAGAACATTCCCAAAGCAGGAGTACGTGACTCTTTGTAACGAAGCCTGGGGAGAGGCAAAGACCAAGACGTATCCATTCTGGGAGGAAATAATTCCCTATGTTGGATACCCTGTCATACAGGTTGGAGAGTCTCGGGGTGAGACTATCAAGGGAGCAGTTAATCGAACTGGAGAACTCTCTCTTGCAGAATCTTGCAGACTTGTCACAGGAGCCGTATTCCATCTTGGAATCGAGGGGTTTTGGAACCATTTCTGCGAGACAGCCGATACTCCCAGGTGTGTCTTCTTTGGGCCGACCTCAGAAATATTCTTTGGGTATGATGACGCAATAAACATAAAGAACGAGGATTGCAACTGCTTAAATTGTCAATGGTTGAGTGGTGACTGGATGCATAATTGTCCAAGAGGGTATGGGTACGAGAAACGTCCTTGTGTGCAAGGTTTAGAGCAGAAGTTTATTGATGCGGTTGGTGTCTTGAATAAAGTATAAATGATTTATACTTGGTGGAAACATGGCAACACAAAAGAGACCAGTTGGGATAAGTGATAAAGAGTGGGAACTTGTACAGAAGTCACACAAGACCCCACATATTTTACTGGGTGAGCAAAGAGAATTAGCTCTTCGGCAAAATCCTGGTTTGAATAGACAGTTACTTGAAGAAGAAATTAAGCTGGCAAAGCATCAGAGACTTCGCCAGCAGTCAATAGGAATTCGTTTGGCAGAGGAAGAGTTGAGAAGGGCTGATCGTCATTGGAGGTACTCTTCAGATACAATACAAGATGTTGCTGGGATACCTTCTAGATTGACAGAGGCAGCATTAGTTCTTGCTGGTGGTGCTGGTACTGTTGGAGCAATGGAGGCTATCAGGAGGGGTTCAAAGGTTAGAGAAAAAGAGGCTGAAGTATTGGGGTATGCTCCTGGGTCGGTGGAGAGGTCAGAGAGGAACATTGGGGATAAGACATATAAGGCAGTAATTAGAGAAGGACTAGAGACTGGTCGTATAAGTCCTCCTCCAACGGTGAGAGAGGGCTCTGCAGGTAGGTTAAAGACAGTAGATAATATGCTTGCTGGTATTCCTGTGTCTCAACGCTCTAATAGGTCACCTAGTGTTGGGGAAGTTAATGAAGTTCTTCGTCGTGTAAAGTCCAAGAATCCAAATCTTCACCAGAATGTTTTTAGTTCTGCAGGTAGTTACACTGGATGGTCTCGGGATGATGTGATACAGGAGGCTGGAAAGAGGCGCGACGTTAATATTAGGCACATGATGGAATCTCCTGTATACAAGTTTCATACTGGAGTATCCAGAACAATGGAATCTGCGTTTACTCCTACTTCTGCGATTAAGTCTGATGCAGAAGTAAGGGCTATGCAAGATGCTCCTCGTCTCACCATGGCTATAGATAGATTAAATAGAGTGCGTTTGTCTGGTGTTGCGTCGGAGGAAGATGGTGTGCATGTATTTGGTGGTTCTCCAGTAGAGACCCTTCACCAGAGGTTGAGACTTAATGACCGGAATCCTGAAGAACTTCGTCATTCTTTAAGGGGAACATCATTAAGTGATATTGAGGTTTTGCAGAGAGTACACGCACCTATGTCCAAGGAATTACAGGGTGTATCAGATGCTCTTGCTGCTCGTAGAGGAACACTAGAGAAGGAGGCAGACGTAATTAAGGGGAGAATATCTAATCTTGCTACTCCAATTGAGGAGTCTTTGTTTAAGAGCCGTAGGTTAGCAAGAGGCAAGATCGGTATAGCTATTGCTGCTGGTAGTGCTATCGCGGTTGGTGGTCTTAAGATAGAACAATCATTAAAAGCAAGAAAAAGAGCAAGTGATATTGCAGAGTATGATGTATCAATGACTTCTGAAGACCCATCTCAGCGGGTAAAGAAGTCTTGGAACACTCGTAGACAAAGGTACGGCCCCTCCGGAGAATCATTTCAAGCAAGGAACTTTTAGATGAAAAAGATTGACACGTTGCCCAAGTTACCAATGCCGGAAAGTACCTTTTTGGTGAATGAAAACATATCGGTAAAATCATTGTATAAGGAACATCATATCAGAGATTTCCGTCCAACTAGTGATGCACTGCGGATGGCGGAGTATGGGAATCCTGAGGAAGTAGTAAAGGTCACAGTAAACTGTAACCACGAACACTGGGTGGGGCCAGATCATTATAGATACGAAGCATTTAAGGAAACAACTGTGCCTCGTTCTGTAGCAGAGGTTTTAGAGGAGTCTGGATTATTACATCACGGTGGGGTTAGTGACTCTATTGCACAGAAAGTAAAAAATACCAAAGAAAATACAAGATGGACTATTGGTGTTCCTCGTGACGATTCAACAGGATAACAAAAAAATACCTAGTCATGTAAATTTAGAGAGCCCATCTAGTATTGTCTCTATGCTAGTGGCTGTTGGTACTAGTGCTGAGACCTATACTGCTCTAACAAGAAAAGGAGTTAGACCTGCTGTTTCTGCGATAGCGGGGACAGGTCTTGGTCTGCTTGCAGGATCAGCTTCAGCACTTGGGGTTAGAGAAATCGGAGAACGGTTTACACCTCGTGGGGGAATTTCTAATTTTGTAGAAGGTAGATACAAGAGAATGTGGGAAACTCGAAGAAAACAATATGGCCCGTCTGGCCGTAAGGTGGCGTAGGCGCAAGTATAAATGATTTATATTTTTGCCCGGTGTAATGGGCTACACCGAGAGTAATAAAATGGTTTCTAATGGTAACGGACAGGCTCTCGCTTGGAAGAACCTAACTATAGCAGTTTCGGTGGTAGGTCTTTTAGTTACACTTCTTGGTATAGGTATTAGAAATGCCATTGTTGTGTCTAGTTTTATGGCAAAAGCCGATGCTGTATATGTAACAAAAGACTATGGAGACACTAATTACTTAAGTTCTGCTGTATACGAAGCAAATCATAAGGCATTGATTGACGTGGTAGCTATTCAGATTCAAGAGAATACTAGGGAATTGGACGAATTAAGTATTCTTATGAAAGAACACATTAATGGGGATAAGAATAGATGAATATCCACAACATACTTCTTGTGCTGTTAGTGGTTGTTGTGATAGCTTATGTTAGCATGACATTGTGTTATGGAAAAATATTAGCTGAACTTGATTCTAAGTCCGTAGTTGAGGCAAGTAGTAAGTCTTCTTTTGAAGGTGACGCAGTTATTGTTGTGCATAAACAGCATCTAAAGATATTAGAGTTGAAATCAGAACTCAGTGATCATACTGAGCAGGGGGGTCATTGATGAAAGATATTGTGCTGTGGTTAGCGACACCGGCAGGTAGTACGTTAGTTGGAGGGGTAGTGGTGATGTATGTTCTTCAGATTATTAAGAAGTCTTTTAATTGGCAGCCAGGTGGAGATACTATAGTTAAGCAGATTACTACATTGGCAGTTTCAGCGATTGCTGGGATTGGATTGTGGTTGGCAGGAGGGCAGTCATTTGAGTGGGGCATTTGGATTACAAAGGTTATTGAGGTATTCTTAGGTGCAACGACTCTACACGCTTTAATCCCGGCAGCGGCGGGTGGTAGAAGTAAAGAAAGTCGGGCACCTGGTGTTGTAGAGTAGAAATAGTCTGGTAGACAAGTAAATTAGGTAAATCATGTATCCTACAAATGTACAAAGAGTTATAGATAATGTAAGGGCAAACATTGGGGATACAGAGAATCGTCAAAACTGCTTGACGATTCGTTGTAACGAGCCTGGCACAACTTCTGCTGTATTGACGGTTGCAGATGAGGAACTAACCATAACAACTCTTCCTGCAGATGTTACCCCACCAACAGCAATTGACCTAGACTTAGATTTAACTGCCTATAGTAATATCTATACTCTTGTAGATGCAATAGAAACAGTTGGTGGATACGATGTAAAGATTGTTACGAGTGATGCCAGTAAGGACCCAAGAGACTTTACTCCAGTTAATGCAAAGGATATTCTTAATAGTACATTAACATTGCAGTCTAGGCACTGGTTTTCAGACGCACAGATTTATCGGTGGCTTGTGGATTCGATGCTTCGGCACGCACCCGATTACGATATAGAAAATATTCGCGAAGATGACGAAATCTATATTGCACTACAGGCGTCTTTGCATGGGGCGACTTTGTTGATGGCTAACGGAGCAAAGTATTATGGTATCAATGTTGATGGTGTAACGGCTAATAAAGGGGTATTGGTAGATCAGTATAGGACACTTTATAATACTCTAAGAGAACGGCTCGGGGACGTTAGACATAATATAATAGAAGGCAGGTTGGTTAAACCATCACACGGTACTGGACACTTCTCGCCTGCTTCTCAGGTTAAGGATGCAATTCCAGTAAGACTTCTATCTGGAGACGTGTTGGCAGACGATGCAACTCTTACTTGGACTCAATCAACTGCAAGAGATTTTTATTGCTACGAGATTTGGAGAGATGATGAGTTCGTAGCAGAGGAGCAGAATAGATTTACTTGTGACTATATAGATGAAGACTTGGATGATGGTACTTACGTTTACAAGATTAGAACTGTTATTTCTATGTCTGTTAATAGACATGACACCTACCCAACAGAAGTTCCGAGTAATCAGAGAAAATACGCGGACTCAAAGACACTTACAGTTGTTATAGATACAGCATAGAGTATAAATGATTTATACTAGGAGGTTGAGATGCCTAAGGTGACAGGTGTTGAGCAACACAACAAAGCAAGAGTAAATCCTGCCTTAAATATTCATTTTGCACATGGTACAAGTGTGAGTCGTTCCCCATTTTTTGGTATGGATATTAAAGCACCAGAGAAGACTAAGGCAGTGATGAGTGGGATGCCAGATGGTAGAAGTGGTTATCCGATCTCTCGTGAACGCTAATGACCAATGAATACAGATTTTTAGAATTACCAAGACGATACACTATTGACAAGGCTGATGTCAGTATTACTGAGACTGCAACTGAGAAACATCCTTCAAGAGTCTTTAGGGTGTGTAGCACTGGTAAGAAGGCTTACGTCTCGAAACAAGTGTATTTGGCCCAAGGCATCAGGGATGAATTTGATCAGGCGATGAAAGAATTGGTAGATAATCTTAGACTAGTTCAAGGAAATAGGCAGTTGGATCAAATGGGTGATAGGATGGTGAGGTAGATGAGTATACCACTTATGATGAAACCGATTCCTAAGGTTAAACTATTGGAGAAGATTCTTAAGAATCCTACTGCTAGAGTGGCTCTTGGTGGTATGGGTGCTGGTATTGTTGTAGACACAAAGTTACGGAAGAAAGCACAAAACTACGGATATGATGATACTTACTCGGGCGGAGACTTGTGGCCTAATCCTGATAAGCATATAGCTTCTTTGGAACAGAAGTGCTTTTATAATCCAAAGTGCGTAGGTGGATAGTATGGCTAGTAAAGAGGCGCTAAAGACTACTGGTAAGATACTGGGATACGGGGCTGCAGTAGGTGCTGGTTCACTAGCTATTGGTATGAATAAGCTGGACAAATGGTCAGCTAAGATCGCAGAACCAAAACCACCTCCTGAACGAGTACAGGTTATAAATCCAGAGGAAATAGGGGACATTTGGCCTAATCCTGATCCAGCGGTAGCAACGCTGGAAGCAAAATGTTTCAGAAATCCAAAGCAGATGGTAGTATAGTTATGTCACCAGTAACAACATTAGAATATTATATTGTTGAGCAACTTACAGAGGCTATAGATGGCTTCTTGGAAGGTCTGGGAGATGAGTGGATTGTACGTTGGTATCCAGTCCAAAAGTTAGCTAAACGTGGATCAGAAATAATTAGTAACGCTGAAGAGATCAAGATGTACATTAGGTCGGCAGTAGATGCTCGTAGAGCAGACTTGATACTTGGTATTGTCATTACTGGTGATTATGTGGGGACTGCAAGTGGTGTACATGACTTTCATACTGGGGATGTAATCATAGATGTAGATGGTAAGAAGTATGAGGTTATGAAATCTCATAGAACAGCGGCAAATACTAAATGGGTACTTGATCTTAAGCGCAGGGATACAGAGGATGCTGGGGAGATCATGTGATGGAGTTACCTACATTCTTTAAATCTCAGGAAAAATATGCTAAAGCCGCAAAGGATGTTGTTAAAGACTTTACTGATCAGTATGTAAAAGACTTAAAGATAGAGATTCCTAGATCTCCTATAATGCAGAAGAATGGTCTTAAGCAAGTGGATTCAAAGATAGAAAGTGTTGTAAGGAAAAGTGGTAATACGATTATAGTAGAAACAACACTTACTGGTAACTACGCTAAAGCAACTAAGTTTCCAGAGTTTGAACCAACTCTTCCTGAGAAGATAAAACCAGAACGTATTGGTGATAGTATCTTTAAGAGACTTAGGGAAAAAACTAGATGACTATTCCAAGAAACTTCTATATCAAAGAGGTACTAGAACAAGTAGTAGATATGATGTATGATGATCTTAGTGCAGATATGGAGTTTGATGCAGATGAGCCAACTTATGTAGGTAATCCAATATTCTTGGCGAAGTATCCGTGTCTAGTATCAGTGCCGTCATCTAGTGGAACATCTACTGAGCAAGAAGAGTCTCCGTTGTTTGGTAGAACGCTAATTCAGCATATCATAGTGTATGTGTTTAAGGGTATGCGGCCAGAAGATCATGACTTTGTAGACCCTTCAGTACAGGCGCTTAGTTATGGACAATTAATGATGGACTGGATTGTGTACGCTCTCATCAATGATAGACTTCCTCTAAAGGACCCAGACGGAGCAAATGTAGATACTAATTGGGCGGCAGACTTATATTATCCTCCGTTTGAGTTTGTAATTGAATCTGAGTATCAGTCAGCACTAAGAGAGACCAGGCAGGAACAGAATCTTTATGCCCCTTGCGTGAGGTTTAGGACTATTTCCCAAAGCCGATATGTGTAGTATAAATCATTTATACTTGGTGAGAAGATGGGACTTCGGGGTAAGTCTAACAGGTACTTGGGAGCACACAATCCCTCTACCATAACCGGGGTAGGACAGGATGCTTATGGTACTTGGTGGCCTCCCAAGAAAACGGTGGCCGAGGCTGGTAAAGGGTTAAGGATTCCGAGAAGACTTCTTGCTGCTGCACGAGGAGATATATGGCCTAATCCTGATAGTGTGTTGGCAGCACTAGAAGTTAAATGTTTTACAGAACCAAAGATGTACGGAGGTTGAGAGATGGCTGCTAGGAAGAAATCTACACTTGTGCTTGTCCCAGATACACCAAAAAAGCCTTATGAAAAACCAGTTGTACAGGAGGCTACGTAATGGCTAGGTTAGGCGCCTCTGCAGCTAAGGCTGTGGCTAAGTCAGCAGCTATGCACGAAGAGATTAAGGCCGGACAACAACTTCGTCGCATGGAGTCTAATTCTAAGTATACGGAGCACCCTATGCCAAATGCTCTTAAGCCATTAGACGTAGATGCTCCCCATGCTCCTGTTGCTGCTGCTGCAGAAAATGCTGCTAGGTCTGCTCCTAAACCTCCTGGGCCAGTGGACGCTGCAATTAGAAAAGGTGCTAGTCAGACATTTTCAGCTATTAAAGCTAATCCTGTAGCTTCTGCAGTAGTAGGTGCGGTTGGACTTACTGCTGGAGCCATTTCTTTGCGGAATAGAAAGAAACGAAAGCAGCAACAGGATCAGATGTATGGCTATAATAATGCTTACTCAGGTGGGGATGTATGGGAGAATCCTGATGGGGCATGTGCGGCACTAGAGGCCAAGTGTTTTAACGATCCAAAGATATATGGATCATCTCCAAAACCACTTCCTGATGACATACTAAAAGTTCCTGGTTTGGTTGGGCGGTTGTCAGCAACAGTAAGATCATAAAGTATAAATCATTTATACTGGAGGTAAGAAATGTCTGTAATTAGCGACACCATTTTATTGGGGATTGTAGATTCACTTGCGGCAACAGTGAAAGCGCAACTTGCTGTGGTAGTGTCTACAGAAGACTTGTATACTAAGGGGACTAGAGAGGCCAATCCTACCGATCTTGTTACTAGAAATGGCCCTACCTACTGGCAGAATACAGACAGTAACTTTCAGAATGGTAGTAAATTGTACTATCAGGCTGATCCTGCTCTTGATTACTTGAATCTTGCGGCGGCAGCAGAAGGT
>Ga0315273_10005799_pt1 | contig 15319 bp, 12 predicted proteins | sample YL17G02_0_MG_FD_205753 | JGI IMG/M metagenome (GOLD analysis project Ga0315273, IMG submission 205753) | Sediment microbial communities from Yellowstone Lake, YNP, Wyoming, USA - YL17G02_0 | ecosystem: Environmental > Aquatic > Freshwater > Lake > Sediment | place: USA: Wyoming | collected...
CATGAACGCCCCTGGAGTGGGATCAGCAGTGATGAGAAAGATTGTCTGGTGCCGGGTTCGGTTTTCACCATCGAGCCTGGATTATATTATCCTGATAAAGGCATGGGCGTTCGACTTGAAAACAGCGTGTGGGTACGCCCAGACGGTAAGATGGAAGTATTGGCAGAATATCCTATGGACTTGGTTCTACCAGTAAAAGTAAGCTGACTCTCAGAAATCTATTTAACTCCTAAGGAATCGAATATGCCAAAAAAATCCCCCAGCAGCGATTCACATAATGAAAAACCTCCTGTCCGGATCCTAGGTATCGAAACATCCTGCGATGAAACAGCCGCTGCAGTGGTGGAAGACGGTCGTCTGATCCTTTCAAGCGTTGTGGCTTCCCAAATTGACTTACATGCCCAGTTCGGTGGTGTTTTCCCTGAAGTGGCCTCCAGGCAGCATATCAAGACGATTTATACAGTGATTGATGAAGCATTACACCAGGCGCATATGACGTTTACCGATCTCGATGCGGTTGCCGTCACGCGTGGACCTGGTCTGCCAGGTTCATTGGTGGTTGGCATGAACACTGCCAAAGGGTTAGCCTTAGCCCGAGGGTTACCAATCCTCGGCGTCAGCCATTTGGAAGGGCACCTGTATTCTGCATGGCTTTATAAACCAGAAACTAACCCTCCCCATGAACCCAGGTTTCCACTCATCGCCTTGATCGTATCTGGTGGTCATACTGAGCTTGTCCTGATGAATGGTCACTTGCAATATCAACACTTAGGCGCAACCCTTGATGATGCGGCAGGTGAGGCGTTCGATAAAGTTGCCCGTCTCTTGGGTCTGGAATATCCTGGTGGTCCTTCGATCCAGAATGCCTCGGTTGAAGGTAACCCCCTGGCTTATAACTTCCCGCGTGCCTGGTTAGAAGATAGCGAGGATTTTTCCTTCAGTGGATTGAAAACTGCGGTCATGCGGGAAATCCGCCAGATAGATACCTCTGTAAAACCTTTACCAGTCGCAGACCTGGCTGCCAGCTTCCAGGCAGCCGTTGTGGATGTGCTGGTGACCAAGACCATTAAAGCCGTGAAACAATATTCAGCAAAGAATATGGTCGTCGCCGGTGGGGTTTCTGCGAACCGGGCATTGCGCCATTCACTCCAGGTCCGAGCAACCTGCCCCTTGCACATTCCACCGATCTGGCTGTGTACCGATAATGCAGCCATGATTGCTGGTGCAGCATACTTCCGGTTTATTCAAGGTCAGCGGGACCAGCTTGACATGGATGTACTCCCCAATTGGCCACTTTCCGAAGTGCCGGCCCCAACCTCGGCATAATATATTTTATATTGGTATTTTATTAGGTAGGGATTGTGAATCCGATTTAAACACATATCGCCCTCTGAGATGGCTCCGATCTCATTGGGCGAATTTGTGTGAGGAGAATGCAACTATCATTATATGCATTCAGTTAAAACTGGCATGAAAAATGATTAATAGCATGGTGAGAAAAAAGGTGGGATTATAACAGAGCAAATTCAATAGATTGCAAAGTGATCGGACCCTGGCGTAATATAGATAAGGGGGTAGAGACACAATCCAACACGGTTGAAGGCACACCTCCCGAAGTTTTACCACCATCCACGATCAGATGCACCCTTTTATTTAGCTGCCTGTGAACTTCTTCAGCTGTAGTCGTATTATCCTCACCCGATAAATTGGCAGATGTGACTGCCAGTGGGCCAATCTCGCGTAACAGAGCGAGTGCAACCGGATGGTCAGGCATGCGCACACCAATTGTCCCATCCTGAGAAAGTACATCGGGCAAGGATGGCAGTTTGGGAACCACCAATGTCAGTGGTCCTGGCCAAAAACGATTGGCTATACGCAGGGATCTCTCGTCAAATTGATTTGTCACTTTCTGCAGGTCCGTGTAATCACCAATCAATATTGCAATCGCACGTGTATTACTGCGACCCTTCGCCGAGAATAATCCCTCTACATTCTCAGCTTTGAATGGTAAAGTTGCCAATCCGTAAACGGTATCTGTTGGAAAGGCAACCAGACCTCCGTTTTGTAATACATCAATAGCATGGGAGATTGCGCATGGGTGATCTGCTTTTATGATTTCTGTTATCATAGGAATTGTGATATGGATTATACCCTCAGAACAAGTTTGTTGGCTCAGGCTGTTCCCTATTAGGCTCATCCTTAACCAGTATCAATGTAATTACTCACCCATCCCCCCTTTTTTCCCCCTCCCAAAAATTTTTGGGAAGGGGGGATAGAGGTCAGAAACAGTAAAATCGATCAGTGAGTAGTTACGTACCAATTATGTAATCTCTGCGCTAAAACTTTATTCCTACGTATTAAAAAAATTGGTGGGTACCATCTCAAGCCCAGCCATGATTTTTCTGCAAGCAAGGCAGCGTTCAATAATGGTTTTCTTCCTTGCGCATTCAATCCTCGTCTTTATACAAAGAACGCCGCTGGTTCTTATTATTGGTTGAACAACGCCACCCACCAAATTCTTTGGTGAACCACAGGTAAAACCAAATAATGTCTTGCCCAAACCAGGATCGGTTTGTTATGCCTGGAAATTATCGGAAATTCAGACAAGCAGCGTGTTATCCACTTGGACGGTTCATTTCCCAGATAATCTGGAGCCCATCCAGTGTGAGCCAGGGAGCGACGATCTGGATGACATCTGTCTCATTTGCCAGGATATCTGCCAGGCCCCCCGTTGCGATCACTTTCATATTCTCACCCAATTCTAGCCGGAAGCGGGCCACCATCCCTTCCACCAACCCGACATATCCATATAACAGACCGGATTGCATGGAGTGGACAGTGTTTCTCCCAATCACAGATGGAGGTTTTTGCAGGTCAACCCGAGGTAGTTTGGCAGTCCGCTGAAATAATGCATCCGCAGCGATGCCAATCCCTGGAGCAATGGCTCCCCCCAGATAATCTCCATTTTCTGCTATGGCATCGAAGGTTGTGGCAGTTCCAAAATCAACCACACATGCCGGTGTTCCATACAGGTGCAAGACCGCCACAGCATCTACAATCCGGTCCGCCCCTACGGCGCGTGGATCCTCATAACGCACGCGCACGCCAGTTTTCACCCCTGCGTCGACCACCAACGGATCCATATTAAGGTAGCGCCGGCAAGCCTCAATGATCTTACTGGTAATGGGTGGGACTACAGAAGCCATGCAAATTCCGGTCACATCCTCAGGCTTATGAGCGGCATGCTCCAACAAGCCCAGTAATTGCAAGCCATACTCATCCGGCATATGGTCATAAGCAGTTGCCAGACGCCATCGGGGACCAAGGTTTTTTCCCTGGTATAAGCCAAGGGTGATGTTTGTGTTCCCAATGTCAATGGTCAATAACATAGTAGCCTCTTTTCCAGAATAGAATCTCTCAATGTCACTTTTCACTTATCTGCTCATAGCAATATATTGTCAATCAAGCGCGTTTTTCCGATGCTAACTGCCAGCGATAACAATGCCCGGTCAATCTCTCCATCAATTTCCTGTAATGTGTCTGGATCAGCGCAGGATACATATTGGAGCATGACCAGTGGTTCCGTTTCCAATATTTCCTGCACGAGCTTCCGTAGATGATTAGAATCCCGCGCACCTTTCTCGAAGGCAACTTTCGCTTGAAATAATGCATGGGAAAGAACGACTGCTGCTTGTCGTTCTTGTGTTGATAGATATACGTTGCGGCTTGACATCGCCAATCCATCTGGCTCCCGGGTTATTGGGCAAACCACAATCTCAACAGGAAAATCCAAATCCTTGCTCATCTGGCGAATGACTACTGCTTGCTGGGCATCTTTTTGACCAAAGTAGGCTCTTTGAGGTTGGACCGCATTGAAAAGTTTTGCCACAACCGTCGCCACTCCCCGAAAGTGACCCGGCCTCATCCCACCCTCTAATAGTTTAGATACTTCGCCCACATCGATCCAGGTTTGATAACCAGCCGGGTAGATGACCTCGTTCGTGGGCGTCCACACGAGATCGACCTGTGCTGATTCAAGCAGGTGCAAATCCCGCTTCAAATCACGGGGATAATTTTCTAAATCCTCATGGGGGCCAAATTGAGCCGGGTTGACGAAAATACTGACCACCACGCTGGCAACTTCAAGATGGGCCTGCTTAACCAAAGAGAGATGCCCAGCATGTAAGAATCCCATCGTGGGCACAAGCCCGACCGACTCTTTGAGTTTACTAAGAGCCAACCTTAATTCATCCAGGGTAACTACGACATTCATGTTTTTCCTCAATTAGGCATGGTCCAGGCTGTTCACCAGCTTCCATAAGATCCGGTTGACTGGTGTTGGCACGCCAAGGTGTTCACCCACCCGGACGATCGCCCCATTAATCGCATCAATTTCAGTGACTGCGTTGCGTATTACATCTTGCAGCATCGAGGAATAATTGCCTGAAGTGTTTCGAGCAACTTCTTCGACCGCAATAACCGGATCGGGATAAGGCAAGCTGATCCCTTGCATGCGTGCTACAGAGGCTGCTTCTTGCGCAGCCTGCGCCAGAAGCTCTCGGGCTGCGGGTCTTTCAAGCAACTCTCCATTCGGCACCCGCAGGAGCGCAGTTAATGGGTTGATGGCTGCATTGATCACCAATTTTCCCCAGAGCAACGACACCGGATCAGATACCACCTCCACCGAAAAGCCAGCCTTTTGCAGGAGTTCTGGTACCCCGCCTAAATGAGGATGAGCACCGAGGAAAACCTTTCCACTTCCGGTAAATTGAACATGCCCTGGCTCCAACATTCTGGCTCCTACAGTAGTGACCCCCAACAGCACCCTCTCCGGATTAAGAGCTGCTTTCAGGAGCTCATCATTTCCCAATCCATTCTGTAAGGTTAGAACGACCCCATGCTCAGACAGGCATCTTCCAAGCTGATTTGCAACCCGTTCCGTCTGCCAGGATTTTACCAACACCAGACAATACGAGAAATTACACCCGGTTGCCGATCCATCCATGACCTCAACGGAATATTGATGGCGGTTGCCATCCAGGTCTTGCAAACGTACACCAGATTGGCGTAGGGCAGCTAAACCTTCAGGCCAGCTGCCCAGCACGGTCACCTCATTCCCAGCGCTGGAAAGCCTGGCCGCAAAAAGACATGCCATCGCCCCTGTACCTGCGATCAACAGACGCATCGGTTTACTTCAAAGCTTGATACTGAACCATAAAATTTATGCAGCCTGACCAAGTCTTATTTCAAGGTTTCGCCATTCCTCATCTTCCATTTCAACCGTATGCTCCGCACCTGGAAATGAATTTGTCTTAACCTCAGTTTTAAATTCATGGAAAGCCTGCTTCATTTCTCCTGCCAGATTGGCATAACGTTTTACAAACCTGGGTGTAAAGCGTTCGAAAATCCCGAGCAAATCATGGGTCACTAATACCTGGCCATCACAACCTGCACCGGCACCGATCCCAAGGGTGGGTATATCCAGGCGCTGCGAAACCAGTTCAGCCAGCCTTCCGGGAATGGATTCGAGCACCAGGCTGAAGCAACCGGCCTCCTGCAAGATTTGGGCATCCTGCACCAACCGGTACGCAGTATCTGCATCGCGCCCTTGCGGTCTGTAGCCACCCAGCTTGTGTACGCTCTGGGGAGTTAACCCTAAATGTCCCATCACCGGGATGCCTGCGTTCACGATTGCCCGAATGGTCTCAGTACGCTCGCGGCCACCTTCCAGCTTGATGGCATTCATGCCAGCCTCCTGCAAGAATCTGCCTGCATTCCGGACTGCCTCAGCTGTGGAAATCTGGTAGGACATAAAGGGCATATCCCCCACCAACAAAGCATATTTCGCTCCGCGTGCAACCGCCTTGCAGTGATGGATCATCTCGTCCATAGTCACTGGTAAAGTGGAATCGTACCCCAATACAACCATTCCGAGTGAATCACCCACCAGGATGATATCCAGACCCACCTGGTCCATCACCAGGGCGGTTGGATAATCGTAGGCGGTGAGCATACTGATCACCTCATGGCGCGTCTTCATGGCCTGGATGAGGCGGCTGGTAACTTTCTTTCGTTCTTCCGAAGTTGCTAACGCTGGGGGTTGTAAAGCTGACATGGTACCCTCCTTTCGTTTTTTGGTAGGGGCCAGATGAAAAGAACTTCTATTAAGAGTTCCAACATCCCAGTCACAATCGATGTGGGTGAAAATTATTATACTATTAATAAGGTTAGGAAAGGACATTCAAAATCCCTTCAGGTAATTATTCTTTTGGATGCAGCAAGACCGGCCATCGCTTTCATGATATCGCTCACTGAGACCGTGCACGATACTCAGCCGTGAAACCACTCCTGGATATCGCTCGCAAATATCGCTCGCGATACTTCGTCGCAAAGACCGCTCCTTGAACGAATAAAAACGAATACGTCTTCATATGGGGGCTCAAGAGTATCGATCGATGGTTTGGCGATAAGAATTGAACCAAAAATTCAAAAGCATTCAATTCATGGAAAGGGTGAGTAATTGAGACAGGAAATGTGTCCATAAAAAGATGGGGCAAGACCGGTGAGCATAAGACGTGATTCTCCGAGACTATTATAGCACATTTGTTCTAGTTCTACAAGGGGTTTAAGGAAATTGGGGGTATGGGTTTGTACAATAATTTTGGGCAAACCCGAAACTGGCGAGCGGGATCAGATTACCTGGCAACCTAATGTATTCACAAAATCCCAACTCTGGAATTCCGAGATGGGTGGAAAAGGACTCGAATCAACGACCGAATCTAAGCAGGATAGAAGTCTTGTCTATCCATGAATTCAACGATTATCATACAGTTGAGGTATATCTGCACTCGTTGGGGCTTACGGTATGAAGCGAGGAAGGGCGATCCGTGAATTAAAACAATTCACAAATACAAAAGGGATCTTTGTAGATGAATGAGGTGATCCAATCTAAACATCAATTAATATCCTTTTGCCTCTTCTTTGCTAATGAACAAACCGAGATAATCTTTATACCAAAATTCACGTCCGTATTCGATATCTTTATTATTTTGAACAAGGATACCGATTTCAACAAGTTTGTTAACTAATTCATTTGCCTGAACTCTTGATAAACCCGTCCAATCTTCGATCTTACGAACACTAACTATTGGCACCTTATATAAGTTTTCCAAGACAATATTACCCATTTTAGTCCTTCGACCAAGCGTTTGAATTTTCGCTATGTCTTTTTGCCTTAGGGTATTAATCTTTTTTGATGTTTTGATGGCTTCATCTGCGATTATTGCTACACCATCAAGAAAAAAATCGAGCCAGGTAAACACATTGCCGGATTCGCTATGATATTCATCCAATGAATCGTAGTAGGCCTGTTGATTGTTAAGGAAATATTCTGATAGATAAAGTACTGGTCGCTCTAACACGCCTAGTTTACATAAATAGAAAGTCGTCAGTAAACATCCTGTCCTACCATTGCCGTCCAAAAAAGGATGGATGGTTTCAAATTGAGCATGAGCTAAGGCAGCTTTTATGAGTGGTGGATAGACATCCTCCGAGTATAGAAACTTTTCTAAATCATCTAAACAACGAAGTATTTCCGATGGGGGTGGTGGTACAAACCGAGCCGTATTAGGTGAACCACCGCCAATCCAGTTTTGCGAAACTCGAAACTTGCCTGGAGTTTTTCCGGGCGCATCGGCCGTTCCTTCTATAAGGACTTGATGAATTTCTCTGATAAATCTTAAGGATAATGGTAATGTCTCTAATCTTTTAAGACCATATTCCATTGCCCGGATATAATGAAGTATCCTTTCAACATCTTGCGGTAACTTATATTCAATCTCCGCTTCACTTTTAATAACATCAACCATCGTAGCTTTAGTTCCTTCAATTCTGCTTGATAGGGCAGCTTCTTTAGTTATATACATCAAGATGAAGAAATCGAGATCGGGCAACAATTGAGTAATGCCGTCTAATTTTCCCAACATTAAAGCAGCCCTAGCATGGAGCTGTTGTGACTTTGAATTAAAAATTAAAGCATTCTCTGGCGGAAATTTATCTGGTATAAACGCCTTATATCCACTCGGTTGTTGAATTAGTCTTCCAATTTTCATAATCTTACATCCATACTCCCGTCGTCAGGGTTTTCGGTACATATCCTAACATCTATCAAGCAGATGTTAGGATTATAGGCACATACCCTAACAACTGTCAAGTAGATGTTAGGTTTTAAATAATCACGTACCTTCAAAGAAAGACTACCATTCCTCCACCAAGCCAGATGTGTAGAATAGATTTCAGTATAATCGGCTAATTTTATTGCGGCGCTCTTGTGCACAAACAGGACACTTGGTGTAGTTTCCCATTCATAATGATTTTGACATCTAAACCGAAGGTTACCAAGCAGACTAATGAAATTACAAAACCCCATCTCTGGGGTTCCGGGATGGGCGGCAAAGGACTCGAAACAACGACCTAATCTAAGCAGGAGAGAAGACTAGAAAATCCATGAATTCGACGATTACCATACTGTTGCAGGATATTTGCACCCAAATTGCACCCGATCTGCACCACAGTATGAAGCAAGGAAGGCGACCCGCACTTAGTTAAGGAAAATAGAATCACCAAACTGTAGGGTCCGGATTAGGTTTTTTTGTTGCGTCTGATATCGGTTTGTTCTGCTTCATTTCATGGAATTTACCCTTTACGCGAATAATACTTGTATTAAGCTAAGATTAATGCTATATTCAATTAGCCATTCCAAAGCTAAACTAAAATGCGCTGGAGGGGCTGTTTTTTGCAATCACATACTCGGGGGATTTAACCGGGTATAGTAAGTTATATTATTCATCATATGGATATCAGTGGGTTAATTCCAATCGTGAAGTAATCGATCCGTTCAGATAAGGGTAACAGAAAATGAAAATAACATTTCATCGCACATTATCAATTGTGGTTGTTTTCCTGATGTTTCTAGGGTCACTGAATGCACCAGCGATGGCTGAAACAGAAACATCAAACATTGCAGGGGAGTCAAATCAAACGTTACAGGATGCCTGGAATGTTGATTTTATTGGACAAATTGGTGGTCTCACTAAAGCTGTGAATCTGCAAGGTGACTATGCTTATGTCGGTGAAGGACTGCGACTAACCATTTTGAATATCAGTAACCCTGCAATCCCCGTCGTTATTGGTAGGAGTCTGCCCTTCACTGGAGAAGTTGTGGGTTTATCTGTCTCAGGCGAATATGTATATATCGCTGCCAAGGAAGCAGGATTACGAGTGGTGAGTATAAGCGACCCCGCCAATCCATCTGAAGTTGGTTATTATGATACCCCTGGCACCTCATATGATGTGGCTATCTCTAATGGATATGCATATATTGCTGATTTTGATTCCGGTTTACGTGTAGTGGATGTAACCAACCCGTCTGTTCCTGTGGAGGTCGGTTTCTACGATACGCCAGGTGAAGCCAGAGGAGTTTATATCTTTGGTGTATATGCCTTCGTGGCAGATGGGAGTATGGGGTTACGGGTAATAAATATAAGTAATCCGAGCAATCCGTATGAAATAGGTTCCTATGACTCGCCAGGTACCGCATATGATGTGGATGTCTCAGCGGGATACGCATATTTGGCAGATTTACATGCAATGCGTGTAATAAATATTAGTAATCCATCCAATCCATATGAACAGGGAGTGCTTGGATATGGAGCACCACTAGTAACTGCTCTGGTTTATTCATCTTCACTAGATTATGTCTATGTAGCAATGGGAGAATATGGCTTAGATCTCGTTAACGTTAGTGATAAATCTAATCCCCACCCCCACGGATCCTATAATACTCCAGGTAATGCTGTTGGTGTTGATATATCAATAGGGTTTATCTATGTGGCGGATATGAATTTTGGTTTAAGAATAGTTGACATAAATGATCCGAACGCACCAGTGGAGGTTGGATTCTATGCTTGGTTTGGTCCAAGTATGGCTCAAAATGTAACTGTCTATGGGGGATATGCCTATGTGGCGGATGATGATAATGGTTTACGGATTATAGATGTGAACAATAATAACAATCCAATAGAAGTTGGTGTGTATGATACACCTGCCGATACCCATGATGTAGCAGTCTCTGGTGATTATGCCTACATTGTAGATGGCTCCAGAGGTTTACGGGTAATAGATGTAAGCAATCCAAGCATTCCTGGCGAAGTGGGATTCTACGATACCCCGGAATATGCATTTGGCATAGCATTAGCTGACGGGTATGCTTATGTGGCAGATCAGAGTGGTGGTCTACGAGTGATTGATGTAAGTAATCCGACAATTCCTACTGAAGTTGGTTATTATATTCCCCCAGGAGGAGGAGCTGCAAATGGCATAGCAGTAAATGGCAGTTATGCTTATCTAGCGGCTGGATTTGCTGGTCTTCGGGTATTGGATGTAAGTAACCATGCCAATCCACTTGAAGTTGGTTTTTATGATACCCAAAGTAGCGCAGTTGATGTAGCTATCTCCGGAGGATATGCTTACGTTGGGGATGATGAAGATGGTCTACGGGTGATAGATGTAAGTAATCCAACTACCCCGGTTGAAGTTGGCTTCTATGATACCTTCGGCTTGGCAGATAGCGTAGCTGTGTTTGATGGTTATGTGTTTATTGCAGATGGGGACAATGGACTACGGGTGGTAGATGTAAATAACCCGACCAATCCAGTAGAAGTTGGCTACTACGAGACTGCTGGCTATGCGTTTGGAGTGGCTATCTCTGAGATATATATTTATGTAGCGGATAGAGAAGGGGGATTGCTAATTCTGCAATTCACTTCTCTCCAGAACCAACCTCCTGTGGCAATGGATGATAGCGGACCGGGTTTTATCACAGATAAGGATACTGCTTTCATCACCGCTGATGTCTTGGCTAATGATTTTGACCCGGATGGTGATCCTTTGTTCGTAGAGAGTTTTGATGATACCGGGATGTTGGGAGAAATACTCTACGCTGGAGAAGGAACATTTGCATACTTTCCAAACGGACAATTTGATTGGTTGGGTCCAGGTGAGCATGCAACAGATTTATTTACCTATGTGGTTAGTGATGGTATCCTAACAGATACTGCCACAGTCAGCATCACAATCAATGCCGGCAATGTTATTCCAATAGTTGAGGCTGGGAACAATCAGAATGTTGATGAAGGTCAAGATGTTTTCTTCTCAGGCAGTTTTACTGATCCCGACTGGTCGGGAGGAACTATTCTATGGGACTTTGGCGATGGCATCACTTCCACAGGGACATTAACCCCAACCCATTCTTATGGAGATAATGGAACATACACAGTCACCCTAACTGTCACCGATTCAGGTGGGGCATCTGGCAGTGATTGGCTAATTGCTAGTGTGAGCAATATTGGTCCAGTCATTTATGCGATACCCGATTTTTCAGTGGTTGCTGGGGAGCAATTCACAATAAGCGGGACCTTCTCAGATCCTGGATGGCTCGATACCCACGAAGTGGTCATATTTTGGACTCAAGATATCATTGAATATTTTTATCTAAACGCCGGGGTAACAGAATTCAATGCTGATTTTACATTTCCTAATGTTGGTGAATATCCAATTATGATTTATGTGATTGATGACGATCATGCTGGAGGTAACCAATCATTAACGGTCACTGTCCTGGGTGCATGGAAAAAAATATATATACCGGTAGTTACAAAATAACCTAAAATAGAGATGCACTATGACGATCCTGTAGGAAACGGAATTAGAAGAATAACATCCGCTAATTTGGGTGGTATCAGTTCAACGACACCACAGAAATTCTTTCTTGGAAATTGTCGCTTCGTTAAGACAACGTCTAGGCGAATGGATAAAACTCTTTGCCACCGATAATTCTACTTTGACAGTTAGGTAAAGATAAAAGCCTGAGCCAGTGCAATCTGTGTTATGTAAGATTTGTATCCCAGGCGGCAGATATTGGATAAGGCAATGAGATTTGGGTAAAGATGCCTTTTCATGTTGAGCTGCGACAGTTCCAGTAACTGATGATGAGACCGTATCAGCCGATTGTGTAGATGAACAAGATATAAGTAAAACAGATAAAAGAACCGGTCAATATTGTGATCTTTTATTCTCCCTCCATTCTTCATTTGTGATCACTTGTTTATACAATTCGTTGATAAATTTATTATACCGGTTTTGATATTCCCCCCACGATTTTCACCCAGACCTAAGCCAGAGTTGAGAAAGAGGAGGAAAACAGTATAATTAAGCCAACTTAGATCAGGAGGCTCATCCATGGAAATATCCCTTACTGAGGAACATGCTTATCAATACAACCCTCAATTCAATCCGGAAGTCGCCCGCGACCGTGTGGAGCAGAAAAAGGTCCAGCTTATGGCAGGCACAATGGGCTCGCTGTTTGGGCAAATCAAGCCGGAGGATATCCAGTTCTTAGGGATGGAGAACCGGTTGGAGCCCTGCTGGTTGGTCACGATCTCCAGCCGGACCATCTACGACCGCGCACGCAAATATGCTGTACCGGTTAGCGGGGCGGAAGTGCTATCGGTCAGTATATTGGGACAAGAACTGCCGGTGGAGATGAAAGACAAAACTACCTCGTTCAGTTTAGATGCGATCGAGCACTGCCAGCAGAGCATGCGCATCAGCCGTGCCTTTCTGGGCGCGCAAGGAGTGCCTACTGACCCGGAGAAATACGTACTATTCGCCAAGACCCTGATCCCCGACTTGAACACTTTCGCACCCGAAGGCGTTTTGGTGGTGCCACCGCAACTGCGCGCTACTGCGGTCGCCCGCCAGGTGATTGGGGAGGTACTCCGCCCGGTGCAGAACGCGCACACCATCCACGAAGAACGGGTGGACGTGGAAACCCTTGATCTGAATTTCTGCCCGGTGTATGCCTTCGAATATGAAAGGACCAGCAAAGGCAAGCGGACTGTGATTGAGTTCAACGCCCTCACGGGCGAGATTACCGGCGGGGGCTCGAAACTGCAGAACCAGTTCAAAGGCATACTCACTCGCGATCTGATCTTCGATGTCACCGCGGATGCAGTCGGAATGCTCGTCCCCGGAGGCTCCATCGCGGTCAAGCTTGTCAAGGCGGCGGTTGATCAAAAATAAGCCAAAAAATCTATGTGATCTGTATCCGGGAGCGTTTTACTGCCAAGCATCTGCATCATAGGCGGGTAATTCGCAACGCAGAGGGGTATCTTCCCGCAATCCCAATGCATAGCCTGCCTGCATCAGCTGATGGATCTCGCTGGTGCCTTCGTAGATAATCGCCCCGCGTGAATTTCGCAAATAACGCTCCACATCATACTCATCGCTATAGCCATAGGCTCCATGGATCTGGATCGCTTCTGATGCAGCGCTAAAGGATTCATCCGTGGCAAACCACTTCGCAAGCGAAGTCTCGCGCGTGTTGCGCAAGCCCTGGTTTTTCATCCAGCCTGCTCGCAGGTATAACAAGCGTGCCATCTCATAGGATTGAACCATTTTAGCGATCTTCTGTTGCACCAGCTGGAACTTGGCGATTTCACGGCCAAAGGCTTTTCGATCTTTGGAATACTTGATGCTCGCTTCCAGGCTGGCACGGATGAGACCGGTCGCTCCAGAAGCAACGGTATAACGGCCGTTATCCAAACATGACATGGCAATTTTAAACCCCTCACCTTCTTCACCAATCCGTTGGTCTGCAGCGATGCGCACATCCTGGAAGTTTATCCAACCGGTCGATCCTGCCCGCATCCCTAATTTCCCGTGTAAGTCGCCCGTCGTAACCCCAGGGCGATCCAATTCAACGATAAATGCCGAAAGACCTTCATGGGAGTCTGCATTGGGATTGGTCCTACCAACCCACAAGCAGTGATCTGCCCTGGTTGCCAGGGAGATCCACATCTTCTCACCGTTCAAGATGTACTCCGCGCCTTCATGCCGGGCAGTGCTGACAATCGCTGCCACATCTGAGCCTGCTCCAGGTTCAGTTAATCCAAAACAAGCAATTTTCTCCCCCCTGGCTTGTGGGACTAAAAATCGCTGCTTTTGGTCTTCGGTTCCCCATTGGAATAATGCCATGCTATTGAGTCCAATGTGCACCGAAAGTACCACCCGCAGGGTGCTATCCACCACTTCGAGCTCCTCACAAGCCAGGCCCAGAGAGATGTAATCCATCCCTTGACCTCCATAGCGGACGGGCAGGCAGATACCCAGAATACCCAATTTTCCCATACGGGGCAGGACAAATGGAGCCATCTCCTGAGCACGGTCACTTTCTTTGATGACTGGTGCTACTTCTTTTTCGGCAAAATCGCGGACCATCTTTTGTACCATGCGGTGTTCATCTGATAATGCAAAATCCATAAAAGGCCTCCAAAATAAATCTGATGACCACATTATAAAGCATGCATGTTGGTTACGCATATTCCTTGATCACGATTTATCATCTATTTCCTATAAACATTTTCCCTGGTGATAAAGATCGTCATTTGTCGATCTTATGCAATATAATCAACTCCAGTGAAGATCCCTCCTTCCTTAAGCATTTATCTCCGTATCCTCGTAGTGAGTCTTTTTGTTGCTCTATTGGGGCTATCAGCGCGCCCTCACGCGGCTGCCAGGCTTCTGGAAAATGCCCGTCAATCCATTACCAGTGGAGATTTGTTGACTGCTTCCAAGGCTCTGGCTGGTGTTACAGAATACTTCCCCTGGCGTTATGAATTAAACCTAACCGCTGGACGGTTTGCCATGCTGGATGGTGATCCAAAGCAAGCCATCCAATATCTCGAGCGCCCAGGCACAACCTCCCACCTGTCTTACGATGATATGATCTTGTTGGGTGATGCATACAACCAAAGCGGTGACCCCTTCATGGCTGAGGCAATCTGGAAGCGGGTTACCGAATTAGTTGGTTCCAGCCAGGCATATGAGCGTTTGGCAAATCTCTACCTTCAGCGCAAGGATTATCCACTTGCAATCGCTGAACTTCAGAATATCCTTACACAAAATCCATCTGATATACCGTTGTATTACCAGATCGGTTCTATCTACGCCGTTACTGACCCGAGTAAATCTTTGCCATTTCTAATCCAGGCTGCGGAAATCGACCCAAACAATGGCACGCATGCTCAAACCCTGCATGACAAAATACGAACCGCCAGCCTCTTTGATGAACCTTCCTACACTTTATTAATCGCTGGACGTCAATTAGCAGATTGGGGCGAGTGGGAGCTGGCTGCTGAAGCCTTCCATAACGCAACTTTCCTGCGACCCGAATATGCAGATGCCTGGGCATTTCTTGGTG
>Ga0315273_10005802_pt1 | contig 15312 bp, 9 predicted proteins | sample YL17G02_0_MG_FD_205753 | JGI IMG/M metagenome (GOLD analysis project Ga0315273, IMG submission 205753) | Sediment microbial communities from Yellowstone Lake, YNP, Wyoming, USA - YL17G02_0 | ecosystem: Environmental > Aquatic > Freshwater > Lake > Sediment | place: USA: Wyoming | collected...
GCCTCCAGGTGCCCCAGATCGCTGTGCACGCCGCCGTCTGAGACCAAGCCCATGAGGTGCAGCGTGCTCGCGCGCCCAGCGGCCTTGGCGCAGGCCCGCTTCAGCACGCGGTTCTCGTAGAAGTCGCCGTCGGCGATCGCCTTGGTGATGCGCGTGAGGTCCTGGTAAACGATGCGGCCGGCGCCGATGTTGACGTGGCCGACCTCGGAGTTGCCCATTTGGCCCGAAGGCAGCCCCACGGCCGGGCCAGAGGCGTCGAGCACGCCGTACGCGTATGCGGCCTTGAGCCGGTCGAAGACGGGGGTGTGCGCCAGGCTGATGGCGTTGCCCGGCCCTGGCGGCGCGCAGCCCCAGCCGTCGAGGACGATGAGCACGACGGGGCGGTAGAGCCGCCCCGTCGGTGAGAGCGCGGGATCACCGGGCGACGCCTCGCGCGGAGCAGGCGTCGTCACGCAGGCTCCACGAAGCGCACGATCCGGGCGAACTCGTCGGGCTGGAGACTGGCCCCGCCGACGAGCACGCCGTCGATGTCCGGTTCGGCCATCAAGGCATCGATGCTCGCCCCGTTGACGCTGCCGCCGTACAGGATGCGCACGGCGTCGGCGGCGCCCACGAAGCTGGTGCGCAGGCGACCGCGGATGAAGGCGATCGTCTCCTGCGCCAATGCGGGCGTGGCTCTCAGGCCGGTGCCGATCGCCCAGATGGGCTCGTAGGCGACGGCGACCAGGGCGAACTCGGCGGCGCTGACGTCGGCGAGACCGGCGTCGATCTGGCCGCCGATCTTGCTCTCGGTGAGGCCGCCCTCACGCTCCTCGAGGGTCTCGCCCACGCAGAGGATCGGACGCAGCCCCTTGTTCAGCGCCGCCCGCACCTTGTGCGCCAGCATGCGGTCCGTGTCGGACGGGAAGTCGCGGCGTTCGGAGTGACCCAGGATCACGTAGTGGACGCCGAGCTCGCGCAGCATCTCCGGCGAGACCTCGCCGGTCTGGGCGCCCTCGTCGCCGGCGGCCATGGTCTGCGCGCCGATCGCCACGTTGGTGCGCAAAGCCTCGGCGAGCGCCGTCTCCAGGCACACGAAGGGCGGGCACACCACCACGTCCCGCTCACCCGCGGAGCGCACCAGCGGGATGAACTCGCGCAGGTACTCCTGCGTCGCGGGGCGCGTCTTGTACATCTTCCAGTTGCCGGCGATCAGCGGACGACGCCCCTCGGCGATGGGGACACCGCGCTCCATGAGCGCCTCGACGCCGGGCAGCGAACGCCCTTCGAGGAACTCCATGGAAGACCCGCCGCCCGTGGACAAGTGGGCGAAGCGGGCCTCGAGGCCGAACTTGCGCGTGGCGGCGACGGTGTCGCCGCCGCCGGCCACCGTGACTGAGGCACTGGCGGCGATGGCCTCGCCCACGGCCTTGGTGCCGGCCCCGAAATCGTCGATCTCGAAGAGACCCATGGGGCCGTTCCAGTAGATCGTGCCGGCGTTGCGCAGATGGTGTACGAACAGCTTGACGGTCGCCGGGCCGATGTCCAGCGCCATCTGCTCGGTCCCGATGGCGTCGACGGCCACGACATGCTTCGCCGCGCCCGCCGTCGCCGACTCGGCGACGACCACATCGGTCGGCAACAGGAGCTGACAGTGGGCCCCGGCCGCCGCGGCCACGACCTCGGCGGCGACCTCCACCTGATCGGCCTCGCACTTCGAGCGCCCGACTTCGTGCTCTTGAGCGGCGAGGAAGGCGTTCGCCATGGCCCCGCCGACGAGGATCGTGTCGGCGAGGCTGAGCATCTGCTTGATGAGGGTGATCTTCTGCGAGACCTTGGCACCGCCGAGCACGACGATGAACGGGCGCGCAGGGTCGCGCAACAGGCGGCCGAGGATCTCCATCTCGCGGATCATCAGAAGGCCGGCGACCGAGGGCAGGTAGTGCGCGATCCCCTCGGTCGAGGCGTGGGCGCGGTGCGCGGTGCCGAAGGCATCGTTCACGTAGACGTCTGCCAGCCCCGCCATGCGGCCCGCGAACACGGGGTCGTTGGCGGCCTCCTCGGGGTGAAAACGCGTGTTCTCGAGGAGCATGACCTCGCCCGGTTGCAGGAGCGCGGCGGCCTCCTCCACCTCAGGGCCGACGCAGTCGTCCATCTTCCTGACTGGACGCCCGAGCAGCTCCTGCAGCCGTCGCGCGATGGGCTCCATGCGCATCGTCTCGACGATCTGGCCCTCCGGACGGCCGAGGTGAGACGCGAGGATGACCGCGCACTCCTTCTCGAGCAGGTAGTTGATGGTCGGCAGAGCGGCGCGGATGCGGGCGTCGTTGGCGACCTCGCCGCGCACGACCGCTTCGTTGAAGTCGACACGGCAGAAGACGCGTTTCCCCGCCAGCGGGTAGTCTGTCACGGAACGCTTCATGGTTCGTGCCTCTCAGAGGAGCTTCTGGACGAGGTCGACGAGTCGGGACGAGTAGCCCCACTCGTTGTCGTACCACGAGACGCACTTCACCAGGCTGCCCTTGGCCATCGTCAGCGCGGGGTCGAAGATCGACGAATGGGAGTTGCCCACGATGTCCATGCTGACGATCGGGTCCTCCTGATACTGAAGGATGCCCTTCATCCCGGCGCTCGCGGCGGCGGCCTTCATGGCCGCGTTGACCTCGTCGGCGGTGACGTCCGTTTGGAGAAGGGCGACCAGGTCGGTGGCCGATCCGTCCGGCGTCGGCACGCGCAGGGCGAAGCCGTCGAGCCTGCCCTCCAGCTCCGGGATCACCAGCGCCACGGCACGCGCGGCGCCGGTGGTCGTGGGGATGATCGACATGGCCGCGGCACGGGCGCGACGCAGGTCCTTGTGCGGGAAGTCGAGGACGGTCTGATCGTTCGTGTAGGCGTGGATCGTGGTCATGAAGCCCTTCTCCACGCCGAAGTTGTCGACGAGGACCTTCGCCATGGGCGCCAGACAGTTGGTCGTGCAGCTGGCGTTCGAGATCACATCGTGCCTGGCCTTGTCGTACATCTCCTCGTTGACGCCCAGGCAGATGGTCACGTCGGGGCCCTTGGCGGGCGCCGAGATGACGACCTTCTGGGCGCCCGCCTCAAGGTGCCTGGCGGCGACGGAGCGCTCCGTGAACCGCCCGGTCGACTCGATGACGACGTCGACCTCCAGCTCCTTCCACGGGAGCTTGGAGGGGTCCGTCTCGCTGAGGACGCGCAGGTGCTTGCCGTCGATCACCAGTGCGTCGTCCTCCACCGCGACGGTCCCCGGGAAGACCCCGTGGATGGAGTCGTACTTGAACAGGTACCCCAGCGTCGCGGCGTCCGTGAGGTCGTTGATCGCCACGAAGTCGACGTCGGCGCCCTGCTTGAGCGCCGCGCGCACGACGAGCCTGCCGATGCGGCCGAAACCGTTGATGCCCACCCGCACAGTCATGACGCCCCCCGATCGGTTGTTTCTCACAGCGTACCAGAGCAGTGCCGTTTCTTGGCCGATGGATGGCGAGCACCCTCCCCCGTCGCGTCACTCACACGCAGACGCCCCGTGTGACGGGAAGCTCGCCTCAGCTGGGGACGGCGACGGCTGCCTGACCGTGGGCATGCGCCCAAGGAAGATGCTCCCCGTGCGTCCGTCGATCGAGAGCCAGTCGCCGGCGTGCACTTCCGTTCCCGCCAGGCGCACAAAGCCCTCGCGCTCGATCACCTCGAGGTCCAGGCAACCCGCCACGGCAGTCTTGCCCAGTCGCTTGGCGGTGACGGCGGCATGCGACGTGGCCCCGCCTCTCGCCGTGAGGATACCGCTCACCCGCATGATCATGGCGATGTCCTCAGGCACGGTGTCCGGGCGCAGCAGGACGATGTTCTCGTCGGGGGAGTCGGCCAGCAGCTGATCGATCTGTTCCGCGTTGACCGCCGCCCTCCCCGAGTAGGCGCCACCGGCGACCCCCATGCCCACGGCCACGGGATGCACCCAGTCGGGTGAGGTCGTGTCGAAATACGCGGCGTCCCTCCTCTGCTCCTGGACCACGGCACGTCTCTGGAGGACGTAGAGGTCTTCCACCGACGGCGACTCGAAGGTGAACTCGATCTCTTGAGGCTCGAACTCGCGTGCGCTGACAAGGTCGCGAGCCACGGCAAGGAGCCCCTGGTAGATCTCGGGATAGTCCCGTTCGAGCGATTGCTCCGTGCTGCGACAGGTCGGGCTGCCCAGCCGCTGGGCCTCGGAGATGGGCAGCGGGAACACCAGCCCACCCACCAGGTCCTCGCCCTGGCTGCACACGGCGAAGTCGCCGAACAGGCGGACCTGATGGCTGTACGGCTCGAGCGGGTTGCTCGTGAAGGTGACGCCGGACCCGGAGCCGCGACTCAGGTTGCCGAAGACCATGCGCTGCACCACGACCGCGGTGCCCCACTCCTCGGCGATACCGGTGTACTGACGGTAGAGGCCGGGGTGAGGAGAGTCCCAGGAGGCGAGCACCTTGAGGATACAGGAGACCACCTGCTCGAAAGGATCGTCGACGAAGACGACGCCTACCTCCTGAGCGAGACGCTTGTAGGCGGTGGCGATCTCGCGCATCTGGTCCGCGGTGAAATCGAGCTTCTGCTCAACTCCGAAGCGGCTCTTGAAATCGCCCATGATGGCGTCGAAGAAGTCTCTGTCGATGCCGTCGGACATGGCCCACGACTGCAGGAACCGCCGATAGCTGTCCCACGTCGCCCAGGCGAGGTGCGGCTTCTGCGACAGGACCGCCGCGATGTCGTCGTTGAGGCCGACATCGACGAAGGTCGTCATCAGTCCCGGCATGGAGATGGCGGCACCCGAGCGGATGGAGAGCAGGAGCGCGCGCCGAGGGTCGCCCAGGCGCAGGCCGGTCTGCCGCTCCAGCCGGTGCACGGCGGTCTGGACGCGCTGCATCGTATCGTCGTAGAAGGGCCTGTACGACATCGCCGGCATGGCGTTGAAGAGGTCGGTGCTCAGGATGAAACCCTCGGGCACCCTATGGCCGTACGAGGCCATCTGCTTCAACCCCAGGCCCTTGAAGCCCAGAGTCATCTGGTCGTCGCTGCCGGCCTTGGGCTTGTGGATGGGAGAGATGAGCCGCTCGGGGTCGTAGTTCATCATCCGCGTCAGGGCCTGGCTGTCCAGCCGGTCGTTGAGCATCGAGACCTGCCGGAGAGCGGCGGCCGCGTACCTGTCCAGAGCCTGCATCCCCAGAGCGGATACGAGTACCTCGCGCAGGACCATCTCCGCGACGGCGTCGATGGACATCCCGCGCGCCTCGCACTGCCGAGGATCGTTGACCAGCATGATGTGCAGCACCTGATCGTGACTCAGGATGGACGTCGCCGAGACCTCGGTCACGCTGCTGACAAGGAACTGGAAGACGTTCTGGTACTGATGGAAGGTGAAGTTGTGGCTGCTGAAGCTGGCCTGGAGCATGCCCAGCTCGGCACTCAGGGCGCGCGAATCGATGCCGTCGATGGCCAGCGCCCGCGCGAAACGCCCGATGGCGATGGCCATGCGCCGCAGGGAGTCCCGGGTCACGTACTGCTCCACACCCTCCGCCACCAGGTCCTCGAGCAGCCTGCCGACCAGGTTTTCGACGCGGAAGGACAAGCCAATCGCGTCGAACTTCGGCTCCCGGTAGCTCCCGTAGATCGAGGGGATGCCGGCGGCGATGTGCCGCTTCTGGTAGAGATTCTCGACGGCCGTCGAGGGACTTCGGCTGAGAACGATCGTCTTCAGTTCCTGCAGCACGTCGAGGGCGGCGTCGAGCAGGCGATCGCCGGTCGCCGCAGTGGGGCGCGACTGCCAGGCCGCCAGCGCGCGCTCGAACCGGCGGCGGACGTTCGCCGGGAGCTGCAGGTGGCGGTCGACCGCGACACCGACGTCGGCCGCCGACAGCGAGTACTTGTGCGCCACCAGCTGATGCGTGCGCACCATGAGCGTGACACGGCGGCCGTCCGTCTCGTTGACCGTCTCCGCGACCGACCCCGTCCCGGCGCCGCTCGACAGGCCGCTGAGCTCGGCGGCGAGCGCCTCCGGGCTCAGCGCCAACACCACGTCCAGGAAGTCCTCGAGCGCCGACGCCGGCGGCGGGGTCTCTCTGCCCCGTTCCAGGATCGCGTTTGGCCGGCCATCACGTCGGCCGGCGGCAGGCCGGGCATCCGCCCCTGCCGCCCGACCGGCGAGCTCGCCTTGCAGCGCCAGAAGTGCCCTGTGAGGCCCCTGTGCCCACTCCTGCTCGCCGCGCACCGTCGCCATCGTATTGACCGACAGGAACGGCTCCAGGCCGGAGGGCTCCAGGGTCATCCAGTAGCGCAGTACTGCGCGGCTGAAGTCCACCAGACGGTTCGACGACTCCGCGTGCACCTGCTTGCGCAGGAAGTGCATGAGAGTGTCGCGGCGCCCGCAGATCTCGTCGATCTCGGTGGAAACGGCGCGCAGCTCGCCCTCCGCCCCGACCTCGCCGAAGTAAACGGGAAGGGCACGCAGCAGCTGCTTGGCCACGAAGTAGATGGGGCGGATGTCGGCGTTGAGGAAGCGCGTGACGTCGCGCTGGAAGAGGTCCGTGTCGGCGATGAATACACCGCCCAGGCGCAGCTGGACGTTCAGCGCCGCCGCCAGGCGCTCGTACAGCGCGGGGTTGGACTCGATGATGTGCATCCAGCAGCGGATCTTGGGGAGATGGTAGGGATTGACCACTGTCTCCCATTCATCCGTGGCGCCGCGTATCTCCGGATACTGAAAACGCCAGAAGAGGATGTCCTCGATGATGTGATCGGCGGCCCTGACGTTGCCGGCTTCGCCGATGGCCACCCCTATGGCCTCGTAGCACTGGAAGCGCATCAGCAGGAACTCGTTGTCATGATCCCGGAAGAAGGCGGTGAGGCGGCTGATGATCGTCTCGGCGTCCATATGACGATCGGGCCGCATCAGCTGCTTGACGACTCCCAGAAGGTCGACCATCACCTCCTTCTGCCGATAGCCCAGGGTCTCGTCCTTGAGCAGGAAGAGGCAGACGGCGAAGCGATCCTCGAGGTTCTCGGTCTTGGACAGCTGGTCGATCGCACCGCCGAGGATGTCGGAGAAGATGGGCAGATCGGGGGAGAGCAGCGCCTCGTCGGCCGCCGACTCGGCCGCCCTGATGAGCGCCGTGAGGCGCGGCTCCGCGAGGGACGCGAAGCCGTCGACGACGGCGGCCGCGGCGGTCAGGCCCTCCCTCTGCGCCAGCGCCCACCTGGACACGTCGAGATGGGCCAGCGCACGCTGGTAGCCGGCGACGAGGAGCTGGCGATAGAGCGCGCAGAAGGCCGGAGCCAGAGTAGGGCTTCCGGCGACGCGCTCGACCAGCTTGCGCAGAAGGGCGTCTCGCTCGAGGAATGCCGTGGTGTGCAGCGGCAGCAGGCGGACCAGGGCGGCGCCCAGCATCTCCAGGGCGTCGTCGTAGTCGTCACGCCGCTGCCCGCCGAGGACCTCCGTGCACCACGTCAGCAGCCCTCGAAGCATGAGTGAGAACTGCTCGTCCGTCAGCGGCGCGTCGAGCAGCCCGAGCACCAGCTCGGAGAGAAGCGCGAAGAGCTGCGCACGATCCTCCGAGCGCTCCAGATACGGCCAGTTGCGGAGAAGCGCCGTCTGGAAGCCCTCGACGAGAAGGTCGGCGTTACGGAAGGTGTGGAAGTACTCGCCCAACGTCTCGACCAGGGAGGCGCGCACGCCGTGGAAGCCCGCGGCCGCATCGACAAGCGCCAGGTAGCGGGCCGGGATGACGATCTCCTGCGCGGTACTGGTGATGTTGGCGCGCAGCGCGTCTGAGTCGAACGGTGCCGGTGAGGTTTCCACAGCAGCTTCGATGATACCCTAGCGGGGCGGGCCGGAGCGTTGCCTCCGGCCATTCTTGAGACGCGGCCGCACGTTTCGGGGACGCGCGCTCTGTGCCGAAGCAGGAGAGGACAGTGGCTCCAGGAGGGCAACGGACGCTCGGCATCAACGGTCTGGGACGCATCGGAAAGCTCACGCTCTGGCATCACCTGGGCGGTGACGAGTTCGATCGCATCGTGGTGAACACCGGCCGACCGGTGGGCACATCCCTCGAATCACTCGTGCAGTACATCACGAAGGACACCACGTACGGCCCGCTGCACCGCTTCCTGCACGGGCGTTCCGGCGTCCCGGATATCCGCGTGGTCGATGAGGAGCGCGGCTTGATCAGCGCTCACGGCAAGGAGCTCGTCATCCTGCGTCGGGCGCGCGACCCCCGTGACATCCCGTGGCACGACCAGGGAGTGTCGCTGGTCGTGGAATGCACCGGCGCCTTCCGCGACCCCGACGCCGAACCCGACATACCGGGAGGGGCGCTGCGCGGCCATCTGCTGTCCGGGGCGCGGGTGGTGGTGCAGAGCTCCCCGTTCAGAAGCGAACGCAAGGGCGTCGGCCTGCCCGACGACGCGGCCATGCTCATCCAGGGGATCAACGACTACGAGTTCGACCCGGCCAGACACAAGCTGGTCTCCGCGGCGTCGTGCACGACCACCGCTCTCGCCCACATGATGCGGCCGCTCCTCGACCGCGACCTCACGCGCCACATGATCACCGCGGGGATGAGCACGATCCACGCGGTCACCAGCTCCCAGCCCGTGCTCGACGCCGTGCCCAAGGCCGGGGCCACCGACCTGCGCAAGAGTCGCGGCGCTCTGGGCAACGTCGTCATCACCTCGACCAACGCGGCGGCGGCGCTCGAGCAGGTCATGCCGCAGATCGCCGCGATCGGCTTCATGGCAGACTCAGTGCGCATCCCCATGGCCAGCGTGAGTCTCATCATCCTCAACGTGACCTTCCGGAGCGAGGCACGCCCGGACGGCACCGTCTCGGTGGAACGCGACGCGATCAACGCCATCTACCGCGAGGCGGGAGAGGGCGAGGCGCGCGGCTTGCTCAAGTACAGCGACGAACAGAACGTCTCCGCCGACATGCTGGGCGAGGACGCGGCCGTGGTGATCGAGGGTGTCGAGACCCACACCCGCACGGGGTTCATCAACCTGATGGTGCCTGCCGGCCCACCCGCCGGGCGCACTGAGACCGAGACGGTGCGCGTGCCGCTCACCCACGTCAAGGTCTTCGGCTGGTACGACAACGAGATGGGCAGCTACACGTATCGCCTCGGCCAGCTGACGGCCCAGCTCGCCAGGAGCATCTAGCCGGCGCAGACGCCGAGGCCGTGGCGGCGAGAGACCCCTCAGGGGTCGAGATCGCCGGCGAGCGCCAGGAGCCGGCGGAGCCGATGGTTGAGGGCCGACTTGCTGAGCGGTGGTTCCGCCAGCTCGGCCAGTTCGGAGAGCGTCAGGTAGGGGTACTCGATGCGCAGCTCCGCGACGTCGCGCTGCGCGGCAGGCAGCTTCGCCCACAGTGGCGAGGCCATGAGCCGGCGCGCGGCGGCGGCCTGCCTCTCCCCCGCCGCCGCCGAGCGCCGCGCGTTGGCGGCGTCGCAGTTGGCGCGCCGATTGGCGGATTGCCGCACGTCGCCGAGCACGGCGTGCTCCTCCCAGCGCAGGCACGCCGTGTGGGCGCCGAGGACGGCGAGCAGGTCGGCCGCAGTCTGGGAGCGCTTGCTGTAGCAGGCCGAGTTGCGCTCGCGGGCCACGACCTTGAACTGGAGTCCGAGCCGCGCGAGCAGACCGCAGATCTGCTCGGCAAGGCCCGCGTCCTCCACGGTGAACTCGACGTGCACCTCGGCGCCCGGCGCCGAGATGGACCCACATCCGAGGAACAGGCCGCGCAAGAAGGCCTCGAGGCAGCAGCGCCTCTCCACAAGCCGGCGCGGCACATTCCACTGCAGGCGCAGGTCGTCCGAAAGGACGCCGAGCTCGTTGAGCAGCTGCAGATCGCGCGGTCCGTCGCCGAGCACCACCTCGTAGCGCAGCCCGAGCGGCGGGACGCTCATGGTGCGCAAAAGGGCCACGACGCCGAACGACTTGAGCAGCCCCAGCACGTGCCGTGCCGTGGCAGGCAGCTTGACCGACACGCGCACGCTGTAGCGGCCGCCGGACGCGATCTCGAAGACGCCGGCGCCAAAGAGCATGCCGGAGAGCTGCGCCCGCCGGCAGTGCTCGGTCTGCGGCACGATCTGACCGAGTTCGAGCTTGACGTCGCGAGCGAAAGCCATGCGCGCCTACTTCAGCAGCCGCAGGAGGGACAGCGCCAGCGCCCCGGAGTCATGACGGACCACCGCGCTCTCCGCCGCCACCGGCTCGCTCACCACCCTGACCCCGAGCCCTCGGATGCGCTGGTCGTCGATCACGACCGGCCGCGACCCCAGCCGCTGATAGCTGGCCAGCATCTCAGCGGAGATGGGGCTGCCGTTGACAAGCACCACGTCGATCACGCCGCGCATGCCGTGGCGGCGCAGAGCGTCCAGGTGATCGCCCGCGGTGTACCCCCCGGTCTCGCCGGGCTCGGTCATGACATTGCATACGTACACGATCTGCGCTCGCGTCGCCAGGAGCGCATCGCGCAGCTCAGGGATGAGCAGGTTCGGGATGACGCTCGTGTAGAGGCTGCCCGGGCCAAGCACGACCAGATCGGCCCTCATGACGGCGGCGAGGGCCTGCGGCAGGGCGCGCGGCGCCTCCGGTGTCAGCCAGACGCGCCGCGGTAGCCGGTCGGACGCCGTGATGGTGCTCTCGCCGCTGACGCGATCGCCGCCCTCGAGCTGGGCGTGCAGCATCACGTCCTCGAGCGTCGAGGGCAGCACGCGGCCGCGGACCTTGAGGACGCGTGTCGACTCCTGCACCGCCAGCTCGAAATCCCCTGTCACCTCGGCCAGCGCCGCCATGAAGAGGTTGCCGAAGCTGTGTCCGTGCAGGTCGCCGCTGTCCGGGAACCGGTATTGGAACAGCCGGCTCATGAGCGACTCGTCGTCGGCCAGCGCGACAAGGCAGTTACGCAGGTCGCCGGGCGGGGGCATGCCCATATCGCGGCGCAGCAGACCGGAGCTGCCGCCGTCGTCGGCCATCGTGACCACGGCGGTGAGGTTGCTGGTGTGCGCCTTCAGGCCACGCAGGAGGGCGGCCAGGCCGTTGCCCCCGCCGATGGCGACGACGCGAGGCCCGCGGGCGAGCTGTCCCGCGGCGCGGATCTCGCTGGCCGTCTCCGGTGTCGTCCGTTGGAAGGCCCAGACGCGACGCACGCCCACCACGAGCATTAGCCCGCCGAGCACGAACATGTCGAAGGCGAGCAGCAGCGCCGCCCAATGCCGTCCCTGGAGCCACCCCATACCGAGCCCGCGCATGAGCTGCGGCGACCATTGTAGAGCAATCGCGAAGAGGACGGCGTAGACCAGCATGGCGCCGCCGACGAAGGCGAGCAGCAGCCAGCGCTTGACCCCGAGTCCGGGGTAGAACCAGTCAAGCGAGCGGGGCATCAGTGAGCCTCGCCGCCGGCCCTGGGTGGCGGCGAGCCCCTCACCGTAGCTCGGCGTTCATCAATCTCTCGCGATGTCCCGGTGCCTGACGATGGTGTAGTACCCCTGCTTCTCGTAGGTCTTGCCGACCAGCTCGGCGATGGCCACCGAGCGGTGCCGCCCGCCCGTACAGCCGATACCGACGGTGAGGTGCGCCTTGCCCTCGGCGGCGTACCGCGGGAAGAGGAAGTCGAGCAGCGGGAAGAGGCGCTCCAGGTACTCATGGGTGCCGGGCGACTGCATGACGTAGTCGCTGACCTCGGTGTCGAGGCCGGTGAGCGGTCGCAACCGCAGGTCGTAGTGAGGGTTCGGCAGAAAGCGCACGTCGAACAGCAGGTCGGCGTCGATGGGGATGCCGTACTTGTAGCCGAAGGAGACGATCGCGAAGACGATGTGAGAGCGTCGCGTGTGCTGGATGAGATCCTCGTTGAGGCGCGCCTTGAGCTGGTGCACCGACGAGTCGCTGGTGTCGATGACGACGTTGGCGCGCTCGCGCAGCCCGGCCAGCAGCCGGCGCTCCTTGCGGATGCCGTCGATGACGCTGCCGTCGAGCGCCAGCGGGTGGCGGCGGCGCGTCTCCTTGAAACGCCGTACCAGGGCCTCGTTGGAGGCCTCGAGGAACACCAGCGTATGCTCGACCCCCCGCTCGCGCAGCTCGTCGAGGCACTGCTCGAGACGGCTGAAGTACTCGCCGCCGCGGACGTCGCTGACAACGGCGACGCGGTCGACCTTGCTGCCCTCGCGGCGAAAGAGATCGACGAGGGTGGACACCAGGTCGGGCGGCAGGTTGTCGATGCAGAACCACCCCGCGTCCTCGAAGGCGTCCATGGCCTGCGACTTGCCGGCCCCCGAAAGGCCCGTGACGATCACGAACTCCAGTGCGCCCGTCATGTGAGCTTCCCCCCTTTGGCCCGGACCCCCTCGAGTGCGAGCAGACGCTCCTTCCAGGCCGGATCGTCGCCGTAGGCGCCCAGCCGGCCGTCGTTCCTGACGACGCGATGGCAGGGCAGGATCACCGGCAGCCGGTTGCGCGCCATGGCGGAGCCGACGGCGCGGTACGCGTGCGGCCTGCCGGCCGCGGTGGCCAGGTCGCGATAGCTCACGACAGTCCCGTACGGGACCTGGCCGAGAGCCGCGTACACGTCTCGTTCGAAGACCGTGAGGCCGACCGCGGCGGCGTACGTCTCGACATCGAGATCGAAGGTCACCCGCTCGCCGGCGAAGTAGCGCTCGAGCAGCAGCGCCCAGCGGCTGGACGCTTGCCGCGAGACGGCAACGCCCACGGCGTCGCCGGGCAGGCCGACCTCGAGCGGCAGGTCGCCGGCTGTGACCAGTCGGCCGGCGCCGAACCGGCTCGCATACGTCTCCTCACGGCGGGATGCCGCGGCGCCCAGAGCCTCAGCCTGCCTTGTGGAGATGCGCATAGATGTCCCTCGCGACCTTGGCCGGCAACCCCGGCACGCGTTCGATCTCCTCGCGCGACGCGCTCAGGAAGCGCTCGGGGCTGCCGAAGTGCTCCAGGATGCGCCGTCGTCGCACGGGGCCGATCTGCGGCAGTTCGTCGAAGACGGAGGCCTTCCGCAGATCGGCGTCCCGTCGCTGACGATGGTACCGCACCGCGAAGCGATGCGCTTCGTCGCGGACGCGCTGGAGGAGCAGGGAAGCTGGGTCGTCCGCCGGCAACGGCAGCGGATCGCGACGCCCCGGCACGAAGACCTCTTCACGCTGCTTGGCCAGGCTCACGACGGCGACCTCGACCCCTGCTTCGCGCAGGGCGCGCCCCGCCGCCGAGAGCTGGCCCTTGCCGCCGTCGATGACGACGAGGTCCGGCAGCGTGGCGAAGCTCTCGTCGTACGTCCCCGACGCGGCGTCGGCCTGCCGTTCGAAGCGCCGGCGCACGACCTGGTTCATCATCGCGAAGTCGTCCTGCCCCGGGACGTCGTGCACGGCGAACTTGCGGTAGTGGGCCTTCCTGGGCACGCCCCCCTCGAACACGACCATGGAGCCGACGGGGTGGCGCTCGCCCAGGTTGGAGATGTCGTAGCACTCGATGCGCAGGGGCAGGCGCTCGAGACCGAGGCCGTCGCGCAGCCGCTCGAGCGCCTCGATACGCGACGCCTTGCGGCGCTGCAGCTGCTCCACCTCGAGCTCGGCGGCCAGCTCGGCGTTGCGCCGGGCAAGCTCCATCAGGCGCCGTTTGGGCCCGCGCTTGGCGGCGCGGACCTTGACCCCGGCGCCGCGCCGCGCGCTCAGAAGAGCGGAGACGCTCTCGGCCTCCGCCAGCGGCGCGATGACCTCGGGCGGGATGGCCGCGCCGTCCCAGTAGAACTCGAGGAGGAACTCCTCGAGGACGTCGTCGGCCTCGCGACCCGCGGCGTTCTCCACAAAGAACGCCTGACGATCGACGACGGCGCCCTCGCGCAGGCGGAAGACCTGCACGTTGGCGCCGGGCTCGCCCTGGTGCAGGCCGAAGACGTCGCACGAGTCGCCGCTCTCAAGACGGGCGTCCTGTTGCTCGCCCAGATGATGCACGGCGGCAAGCCGGTCGCGCAACACGGCCGCCTTCTCGAACTCCTGCGCCCCGGCGGCGGCGGCCATCTCACGTTCGATGCCCTTCTCAACGGCCGCCAGCCGCCCACGCAGGAAGTCCACCACCTGCGCGATGACAGCCATGTACTCGTCGTGCGTGACGCGGGCGTCGCACGGCGCCAGGGAACGCCTGATGAAGAACTGCAGGCAGGGCGAGCCGCTGGGCCGCCCCGGGTGGGCGCCCTTGCACTTGCGGTACGGGAAGATGCGGCCGATCACGTCGAGCGTCTCGCGCACCCGGCGGGCACTCGAATAGGGCCCGAAGTAGTGGTTGCCGGGCAGATGCCGGCCGCGGAAGAAGCGCACGCGCGGCCACTCGTCGCGCAGCGTGACCTCGATGTATGGGTAGCTCTTGTCGTCGCGCAGGCGCAGGTTGTAGGGCGGCCGCGCCTCCTTGATGAAGTTGTCCTCGAGGAAGAGCGCCTCGCTCTCCGAGGCGGTCACGACCCACTCGATGTCGCGCGCCTGCGTGAGCATCTCACCGGTGCGACCATGCGGGGTCCCGCTCTGGCGGAAGTAGGACGAGACGCGCTGCCGCAGGACCTTGGCCTTGCCCACGTAGAGCACCTCGCCGCCCTCGCCCAGGAAGCGATACACGCCCGGCTCCAAGGGGATGCGCGGCAGGATCGCGCGCAAGCCGGCGAGCGTATCAGAGCGAACTCTGTGGGGCGTCGTCATCGCCGCGATTGTACCCCGCGCCGCGAGCAGGGTGACTCAGGAGGTCTCGCGCCCGCCGTGCACCACGCAGGCGAGAAAGGCCCCGGTGTACGAGACGTCCGCCAGCGCCACGAGGTCTTCAGGCGAGCCGACGGCAACGACCGCGCCGCCCTCTTCCCCACCCTCCGGCCCGAGATCGACGATCCAGTCGGCCGCCTTGATGACGTCGAGGTTGTGCTCGATGACGACCACGGTGTTGCCGGCGTCGACCAGGCGCTGCAGCATCTCGAGCAGCTTCTCGATGTCGGAGAAGTGCAGGCCGGTGGTCGGCTCGTCGAGGATGTAAAGGGTCCTCCCCGTGGCCACCTTGCTGAGCTCGCTGGCCAGCTTGACGCGCTGCGCCTCGCCGCCGCTCAGCGTCGTGGCCGCCTGACCGAGTTGGATGTACTCGAGGCCGACGTCGGAGAGGGCTTGCATGCGCCGGGCGATGCGCGGCACGTTGGCGAAGAAGCCTACTGCTTCCTCGACGCTCATGGCGAGCACCTCGGCGATGTTCTTGCCCTTGTACCAGACCTCGAGCGTATCGCGGTTGTAGCGCTTGCCGCCACAGGCCTCGCAGGGCACGTACACG
>Ga0315273_10005803_pt1 | contig 15311 bp, 15 predicted proteins | sample YL17G02_0_MG_FD_205753 | JGI IMG/M metagenome (GOLD analysis project Ga0315273, IMG submission 205753) | Sediment microbial communities from Yellowstone Lake, YNP, Wyoming, USA - YL17G02_0 | ecosystem: Environmental > Aquatic > Freshwater > Lake > Sediment | place: USA: Wyoming | collected...
GGGTAAGGTGAGAGATGAGATCCTCGGGCTCAAGTCCAAGGATGTCGATTATGTTGCCGTTCCGAATGAAACACTTTTAAGGGAGTACACGGAAGCATCTGATATGTTTCAGGTGCTAAGTGATTACCTGACCGCTGAAAAGTTTGAAATCTTCTTGGAAACCCCTGGTTGTTTTACAATAAGGGCAAGATTCCCTGAAGGACACAAATATGAGGGTGTGGCGGACTTCGTAATGGCCAGGAAAGAGCTCGGCTATATCTCAGGTACAAGAACACCCAAAATCGTTCCAGGGTCTTTATATGATGATCTGGCTCGAAGAGATTTTCGTCTCAACGCTCTTGCCAAAGGATCTGATGGAAAAATCATAGATTATTTCAACGGAATTCAGGATTTGAAGGATGGCATATTAAGAACGCCATTAGATTGCCAAGTTACTTTTGACGACGATCCGCTTAGAATTTTGCGTGCTGCTAGACTTTCTATAACTAAAGAATTTACAATGTGTGATGAAATCATTAAAACAATTAAAACATATGATTATGAAACAAAAATGTTTGTTGTTTCATCTGAAAGAATTCGTGAAGAATTACTTAAATGCTTTAAATACGATACAATGAAAACAATATTATTGTTAAATGAATTCCCAAGGTTAAGAGATTATATCTTCACGAGAACCAAATTGTGGTTAAAACCCACATTTGAAGCATAAAAAGAAAGTCGGATATTACTCCGACTTTTCTTTAGGGCTAACCTGTATAGGGTTCGCGGTCCACCATCCTATTTTAAGTATAGGAAAACTTTTTCTTATTACCCATCCTTGCTTTTCACCATATCTCATACGCTCAATATATTGTTTTCTACCACGACGAGAATCTATTATCATCCAAATACCAATTGATATTGTGATAGAGTTGAGGAAAAGAAGAACCAAGCTGAGGGGAATACAAGTGTCCATATTTTATAGTTGTTTATTTATTTTCCATTCTTCTTCAGTTCCTAATTTGATTGGAGTAAACAATGCAAATCCATCATCATCTTCAAAGTGATTACAAGTGTCTGGAATCGTTCCCCCCCATTTTTCTCTGTTGTATTCAAATTTATTAAGTTTGGCGTTCCATTTACCAACAATACATCTTCGATGATTTCCGATATATATTTGTCCATCAATCAAATCATTCTTGGGGATCGCGCCAGCTTTGATTAATCTTGGAAGATAGAATGTTTTATATAATTCTTCGGTGGTTTGAGGAATTTGAGGCACATCCCATGTGTTTTTGAAAGGCTTAAGATGATCCCAAGCATCTAATTCTCGTTGTCTTCTTTCTTTTGCTTTTTTAAGATCTCGAGCAACCGCATCGTCGAAGATTCTTCTTCGTTCTTCTTCTGTCTTATTTAACAATTCTTTCATAATGCACAAATATAAAACAAATTTTTGAAATATCCAAATAAATTAGAGATTATATATTCCAAATTCTCTAATATAGTCAGATGTCTTTGTTCCATATAGGTCTTTGGGATCGATCACACCGTGGGATGTGAGGAAATTTTTTACAGATACTATTCCTCCAAGATGTAACCCAGCAAGTAATCCTGCCTTAGTTATTTTTATATGATTAATACTTGTGCCAATATATTTTTCATATGGAACAAGTGATCCTATATTAATATCCATTAATGTCCTTAATACCTGTTTTTGTAGATATCTTGGAAATATGTTTGGATCATCCCTGAACCTCTCGGGCGTAATATGCCCATATCCCAGATATTCTAGCGTCGAATATGAAAATTGCCATTCACCAATACAATTACTGGTACTAACTATCTTCCAATTATTATTTGATTCTTTCAATCCAAGATGATTGATGAAACATTCGAATTCCAAACCATATTCAACTTCCGCTTTTACCTTCATATATGTCTCGTTATTTGCTCTCACAGATAAATTTGGAGCGTCGGAACAATTACATATAGATAAGCATAGTATTGTTATTAATAGTATTCTTTTCATAGGCTTTGTTTAATAGTGTAATAATAAATACTGAGAACCATACCGGAATCTGCTTCTATTTATTTTGTGGTTCTTTACGGAACGACCATTTGTCGAACCCGTGCTGAGTTATCTTGTACTTGTCTTCGACATTTACAATCTCTTTCTCACGATTCCCAAGGACACCCCCAAGGAACATACTGATTTCCTGAAACGCCTGAACAGCGTCGAATACTTTATAGAATTGATATTCTTTCAATAATGGATTTTTGAAGAACTTTGGATGATTTCTCCAAAATTTATTAATGTCTGTTCTATCATAATCACTATCATAAATGAATATTGGAGCATTAAGACCTCTGAAAATCTCAATTGGATCATATGATAACACATAATTAAGGTTATCTTCAAAATTGCTGCCAAAGTGATGAGGTTCAACCAATGTTTTCATATTCTCATTATCATAGGTGAGGGCGGTAATTAATTCCTTAGATGTTCCTTCACTATATAGTTTCCACCCAACATATAATTTACCGCAGAATCCAATAATAAAGGGAGCTGTGTGTGTATATAGATCACGCAAATTTCTTTTGATTGTGGTATTACTTAATTTATGAAACGGCGTTGCTTTTCTGATCGAATACGAATAGTGATTGAATTCTTTGGGGAGATTATTTTCTTCAATCTCGATGATCTTACGATCATATACAATGGTTTTATCGATGCCAGTAGTGCCTGCAACGCCATCGTAGTAATCTTTCTTCTTACAAATAATATACATTTTTAAAAATAATTAAGTGATTAAACAATACCTAATGCCGTTACAATTCCATAAATGACTATGCCCGTGAAAATCAACATCACAAACCAGTCAAATATGTTGGATAGAGTGTTTAAAAATTTTTTCATGATACAAAGATATATAATAAATATGAGACTACCAAATAAACAAGATAAAACATTTGTCCTCCTACTTGGATTTGAACCAAGACTACGGATTTCAAAGACCCGGATGCTGACCAATTACATTATAGGAGATCATCAATAAAATTTGGTGCTAGAGGGGAATCGGACCCCCGAACCCATGATTCACAGTCATGTGAAGAATACCAACATCTACAACTAGCACAGTGCGCCTGGAGGAACTCGAATCCCCATGTGTCCAATTACGGTTCTCCTCGTTCGTAGCGAGGCCCGATACAGGCGCATATGTCAAAGAACTTATTAAACTTTTAGTCAACCCATAATGGATTGTGCAGTGATTACTTCGTGCAAGTAGTTTAACATTAATCACTTCGGGGTGGCACGGCTCGAACGTGCGAGGGATTGCTCCACCTGGTTCCAGGCCAGGACTGCTACCAACTACAGACCTACACCCCGTTATTAAAAGAACAAAAACAAAAAACCCCACTCTTTCGAATGGGGTTTCTATCTAACCTAAAAACTTTCTCATGAAAATTTAAACATAGGATCCCCATTCATCGAATTGTGGATGTTGCTGGGGGCGACCGTTGTTTAATATTACTTTCATGACATCAAATGTAAAAAACTTTAAATACTGTGCAAATATAAATATAATATTTATAAATACCAAACAAAATGGAAAAAATTTTTAAAAATAATTTTTTATTAAGATTTATTGCGCCAATTGATATGATCTGATTACGGATTTTCAGATAATTATAATAGATGATACTCATACGACTATTCGATCACATTATAGATATATGTTACTTTTTTCGAAAACATAAAAAACACTTCAGATGTTTTTCAATTGAAATCATTATTGTTACTATATTAGTTGCCTGTTATGCTTCAAAGGATACTAATTTTCCGATAATGAAATTTAATGTCCTTAATGTGGAAAAGAAGAAAAATGATAGTATTAATTATCTTTTAAAGATGGTAGAAAAAAAAGATAGTATCAATATTGCCGAATTAAGACGACAACCAACATTACAACCAATTCAAGGTAAAGATATTGTTGCAATATCTACCAAATATGGAATGAGAACAAATAAAGAATATGGAATGGTTAGATTTCATAATGGAATAGATTTTGCCGCAAAGAAAGGAACGCCAGTATTTGCTGACGGTGATGGAATTATAATTGATTCTAATTTTGATAATGGTTACGGAAATCATATTCAAATTGATCATCAAAATGGATATATCACTTTTTATGGACACCTGAATAGTAGAAATGTAATAAATGGACAAAAAGTTATGAGAGGCGATACAATTGGTACTGTGGGCAGTACGGGAATATCAACTGGGTATCATCTTCATTATAATATTACTTATAAAGGTAATCCAATTAATCCGAATATTTATAAATAGTGATTTTTATGGGGGTATAGTGAATAATATGTTTTATTTGATATTTATTAACATATGGAAACAACAGATATTAAGGATCAATTGTCCCAGATACACAAAACGGGGTTTCTTGTAGGTGGCCCAACAAAAAGAAAATTGGGAAGTTTGTTGAGTATTTTTAATAAAATAAAACACATAACAATGGTGGGTGTACTATCTTTGGTTCAAGTTGTAATTATTATGACAATATTTTATTTGCATTTTAAAACCCCGGCAAATTCATTGGGAAACATCGAAAAAGGAATTACAGAATTAACAGTGGGTCAAAAAAATATTCAAACTGACATCGCCACAGTTAAACAACAGATAATAATAATGGTGGTAAAAGATAGTCTTATGAATAATCAATTACAACATTATCCAGCAACATTACCGCTAGCTCCGGGAGATTTAACTAGATCATCCTCGACATATAGTGAAAGAATAGATCCTATCACAGGAGATAAGAGATTTCATTGGGGAATTGACTATCCGGCTAAGAAAGGTACACCAGTATATGCTACCGCAAGTGGTATAATTGAAAAAGCTGATGATAATGATAGTAATTATGGAAAAGTTATTAAAATTAATCATCTAAATGGATATGAATCACTATATGCTCATTTAGATCAAATTGATGTTACACTATCAGAGGATATAAAAAGAGGTGATTTGATTGGTACTGTTGGTAATACTGGGAGAGCAACGGGAAACCATCTTCATTATGAAATTTCATATATGGAGAGACATATCAATCCGAATATTTTCCGCACTCCACTCAAACCAGTTTTGAATACTGAAATCTCAGGTTTATTAAACTATAGAAATTTTATTGCTTCAATAAAATAAATTTGATTTCCTGCCGCACTTCGATTTTTCCATCGTCTTTGTTATAAAACATAGATTATGGAAACAAGAAAATTTTTTAGAAGTAGAACCAATAAGAAGATTGCTGGCGTTTGCGGCGGTCTCGGAGAATTCTTTAAGATAGATCCAATTTTTTGGAGATTAATCTTTTTGATGGGTGGAATATTTGCCTGTCCTTTCTTTATTGTAACATATATAGCTTTTTGGATTGTTGCGTCGAAAGAACCTGTTGTATTATAATCCAAGTTTTATTCTTAATGCGTTATAATTTTGTAAAACTTCATCATTAGATAATATTCTATTATATGATAATATGAACGCAATTTTACCTTTATAATATCTACTTAGGAAATCAGAGGATATACTATAAACAAATGAACTCCCACTAGTACGAACTAATCTGACAATATGCCAATTATCTGTTAGGTCAACGTCTGTGTTTCTAAATTGACCATCAACTAAATTGTAATCTCTTTTTTCGTAATTCCAATCCGCATAATTTATTTCACTTGCGTATTTAAATTTTCCGTTAATTGTTCTAAATGAAAAATCTTGATCATTATATGTCGCAAAAACCATTTCCAAATTTCCATTAGTTTCGCTCCACATTCCAACTATTAAATCTTGATAATTTTGTGGAACATTTACACCATCAAAACCATCCCCATCACCACCAAAATAGAAATACCCATCTGAATTCCATGTCGGCGTTCCTACCATTGTACAATTAGCTCCTTGACCGCTTAAATCGTACCATATGGTTCCAGTAGTTGGATAACTGTTAACATTGCCAGCATCCAAATATAAAATTAATCCATTTGTAACGATAGGCCCGATATAACTTGCCATTACTTCTGAAGATGATAATGCTTTGTTATAAATTTTAAATGATGAAATATTTCCTTTAAAATTTCTACCTGAATCAATATCAAATCCTATTCCTAATTGAAAATTTAGTAGTGGATTCGGTAATAATCCTGAATTTTCCACGAGTTTTGTTGTGTTAATTAATTGACCATTAACATATGTGAATCCAGATAGGGCGGATTTACAAATTATTGTAACATGACTGTATTGTTGACTTTCTAACGTAAATCCAAAATTTCCAAATACCCATTGTGATCCATCGCCATAAGCCCAATAATATTGATTATCCGTACCATTTTGTTGTAAAACAATTCCATTAAAATTATAATGATTACCCCATATATCTCCTAAATTTGTTTGTGGTAATTCACAATATACCAGACATTCAATGGAAAAATCCGTATTTCCCGATAAATATTGTGAAAAATTTGTACCACAATCTATTCTATAATTTCTACCACCACCATTAAATATAAACTCTTTGTTATTAAAACTTACACCAGGGAGTATTGTAGCATTATTGTTATTTTTGGTTAAATCATACCATACATTTCCTGATCCAGGATATGATTGATCATTATCAGCATCTAAATATACCACTAAACCATGATATTTTGAAGCTGAGTAATTTTGTTGTATTTCTGACAACGATAATGTTCTATCATAAACTAAAATTGATGATAGTGATCCTATAAATGGGTAATTAGTATCGGCGCATCCAATCATATTAAAAGTATATTCATCATATACTTCTAAACTATCTTTTATTGTATTAATATAAAATTTTACGAGATAATTTTCGGCGGTTATAACTACATTAACCCATTCGTCTACGGTAATTGAGAAGTCTGTTGTTGAATCACCTTCAGTACTGTTATAATAACCAATATACCCTCCATTATATATCCAAATACCATATCCGTTACCTATAGAATCGGTAAAAATAGCTTGATAACCAGCTGGGGCAGTTATGGTTCTGGTGAGTAACCAAATATCAATAGTAAAATTTTGTGATATTGTGACACCTGTTGAAGTCATTGTATCGTCCACACCATTAAATGAAATAGATCCATTGCTAAATGTGTGGCCAGAACCAGCTAATATTCCATTATTACGATTAGTTGATAGATCATTCCATACTGTACCTCCGCCACCATAACTATATTTGTTTCCAGCATCTAAATAAAGAATTAACCCATTTGTTGTTTGTGCAATTGTGGGAGTTACAATTGAATAATAATTTTGAAGAACTTCCGACAATGATAAAGCCCTATTATATATTGAAATCATTGATATATATCCAACATAATGTGCAGTCCATAAATCGTTTCGGGCTCCTATCATCAATGTACAACTATCTATTGGGCCAGGCGTAATATCACTTCGTGAATTCACATAAACACCATCTCTATATCCTGTTAATGTTGTTCCTGAAAATGTTAACACATCATTTATCCATGTATTAAGAGGTAATGATCTATATGAGCTTACTTTCGTGTTCCACGCTTTTACAGCATATCCATCTGATCCTATTTGGAATGCTTCGTTGGATGCTCGTAATATGTGCCCATCCGACCATAATGAATAATGCCAAGCCGAAACTGTGATTTCATCTAATGATGGTACATTAAGTTCAAATCTCGAATAATTATCTCCTGGCGTTCCGCCAGTAAATATAAACCATCCATTAGAATTATGTAATGGGTATGACGGAGATAATGATCCCGCTTTAATAGCATTATTAGTTCCAACTAAACTATACCATGTAGATCCCCTTTTAGGGTATGATGAAATAAGGTTAGCGTCAAGATGTGTAATTAACCCATTTGTAACAATAGTTGGATAATCCGTATTAACTATAGCAGTATTGGTTGATCCCGTAAATAAATAAGTTAAAGCATCTCCAATTGTGTTGATATTTATTCCGCCAAATGATTTCGCAAAATAAATTGCTTCATCATCACTATGAGCAACAACAGCAGTTGGATATCCATTGGTAAAACTATAAATAACATATCCATTGGGTGGTGGTGAGATATCTGACCAAAATCCAGGAGTGGTTGGATTACCAATTACAATATTATTTACTCTGATGTTATCATCAACGGGTGTCGCGCTATATTTTATTGCTGTCATAAATTGAATCTTGATTTTACCGCTGCATAATTTTGGGATATTTCATATTGTGATAATGATCGACTATATATTCTAAATAACCCTAAATCCATATTTATCTGATATCCTCCCATTTTCCAACCTGAGATTCTCCCATTACCCGAATTAAAAGTTCTTGTACCGACATTTTCCGAAGATGTGTTTTGTGATAATGATTGATTAACACCATTTATATATATTTTATTATTTGTATATGAAACATCACTTCTCATTTCAAATATATAGTGTCTCCAATTACCAACTAATCCCAATGATGATACTTGAGACGGTGATAATCCATACTGATCAGAATTTGCGGTATTATAACCTAATCCCGCATAGGAATAAACATCATATGTGTCCCATCCAAATGGCATATCTCCTTCGGTATTCATTTTAAACACCATTTCAACTGTTGCAGTTGTTGTTAAATTAGGGGCGTAAAAATCTATTAATCCTGTATCTCCGTCAAATGCTAGCGTTCCATCACTATATGTAATTTCGCCAAGAAATGATACATTATTTTTATATATAGACAGATCATACCATGTATTACCCGTTACATTAAAATAACTAAAAGTGCTTCCAGCGTCTAAGCTAAGAGATAAACCATCTGTTACAATACCTGGCATTACAACATCGTAATAATTTTGTTGTATTTCTGATGGAGTAAGAGCTCGATTATATATTTGAACAGTAGGTATAAATCCATTAAATGCCGATACGGATTCGGTGTATGCTCTATATCCTATTCTTAATGTGCTACCGCCCCATCCTTCATATTGCCCAAATGCCTGTGATAAACTCACTTCGACGCCATTACAAAAAATCCTATGAGATCCATCATATATTGCCACAATATTATACCAAACATTAAGCTCAGTAGCAATTCCAGATGACCAATAAAAATTATTTATGAGCGCGTCATTTCCAAAACATAAACCACCATTTGATAAAAATATAACTCTAAAAGGTCGAGCAGAACCTTGTTCTACTATGGGAGAGTAAGTATTAACCGCTCCTGTTCTACAAATCCACGCACATATTGTGATATTAGTTGGAAGTGTAATAGCAGGTAAATCAACATAAGAATCATTACCGTCAAAAGATATATATCCTGAATTATATGTTGCCCCGTATAAAATACCATGATAATTATTACCGCTCAAATCTTTCCATATCGTTCCTTGTTTTGGATATGAATATACTAATCTAGAATCTAAGTTTAATGTTAATCCACTAGTGATAATACTTGGATGATCCATATTAACCACCGTAGTTCCAGTAGATCCTGTTAGAAAATATGTTATGGCGTCACCAATTGTGTTGATATTTGTTCCACCAAATGATTTGGCATACCAAATACATTCATCATCATTATGAGCAATAACGGCAGTCGGGATATGTGACGCTCCATTTACACTATAAATTGTATATCCACTAGGGGGAGCGGGAATTGCCCCATAAAACCCTGTTGAGGACGTTGGACCATAATCCGCAGTATTATTGCCAATTACGATATTGTTTGACTTGATGGCGCCATTAACTGATGTTGTACTATACTTTATTGCTGTCATAGATAACAATAAATATAGAAAAAAAGAAACGGTGACGATGCACTAACCGATATTGCTCTAGGGTACTTTTCAGCCCTCGGTGGTAGTTGGCGGAGATCCTTTAATTTCCTTTGGAGAGAACACCAACATGTACAACGCACCTGCGATTTTTACCACCGTTTCTTTTATATTACAAGAAGCGGTGGATATCTTCACCGCTTCACTTATTTAAAATGGGATTCGAGCCCATATGTGACTTTTGTTAACCCTCTATTGTCACACCACAGGGCATTGAGGCGCGTCTGCCAATTCCGCCATTTAAATTTGCGCGAGTGAGAGAGTACGATTCCCTACTTCAAGTTTTGGAGACATGCGTGCTAGCCAATTGACACTACACTCGCGTTTTGTGCACCATCCAAGATTTGAACTTGGAGAACTCAGTTTTTGGGACTGATATGTTTACCAATTACATCAATGGTGCTTGTTACTTTTTCAGTAGTTGTACAGAAAAATAAAACTTAAAACTCTAATGTGTAGGCGAAAATAATCGAAATTTCCCAACAAGTTTGCAAAACTCGTTCGCCAGCCTTGGTACATGCGCCCACATTGTGGATCTGAACCCTCAAAACCTCCTGCTTGCGGAGCAGGCGCTCTAGCCAATTGAGCTACAGACCCGAAAAGTAGTCCCGGCAGAATTCGAATCTGCACTGAATCGGGTTTAAGCCGAATGCCATACTGCCAATTGGGCTACGGGACCATTTTGTCTCCCCAGAAAGAATCGAACTTTCACGCTACTATTATTTCGCAACAGTTTCTAAGACTGCCGTGGCTGCCTAGTTTCACCATGGGGAGTAATATAATTGAAATTTTGTTCTGAAAGTGGGAGTCGATTTCACATTTTCGAAGTATTTATATAAATATGAAAAAATTATTTACGGATTTAGAATTCACAAATGCGAAATCGGAAGATTTATTATTATGTTCTTGCGGTTATTGCGATAAGACATTTCTTAGAACCAAACATCAAATACAATTCAATTTATGTCCAAGTAAATCCTATAAGAACATATTTTGTTCAAAAGAATGTGAATCAAAACGTCGAATAACAAAAATAAATGTTATTTGTGCTAATTGCGGTAAAACTTTTACCAAATTTCCAAATCAAATAAAAAAATCAAAATCGGGAAATCATTTTTGTTCTAGTTCATGTGCTGCTACATATAATAATACTCATAAAACAAAAGGTTATCGGAGATCTAAACTTGAAATTTATCTTGAAGAAGAATTGAGATTACTTTATCCTGAACTAAAAATGGATTTTAATAAAACAGATGCTATTAATTCAGAATTGGATATCTATATTCCATCTCTTAAACTTGCATTTGAATTGAATGGTATTTTTCATTACGAGCCCATATATGGCCAGAGCAAATTATCCCAAGTACAAAATAATGATGATCGTAAATTTCAAGCATGTTTAGAGGAAAAAATTGAACTATGTATCATTGATACATTTCATCAAAAATATTTTAAGAAACAAGTATCAAAAAAGTTCTTGAATATTATTGTCAACATAATCAACAATAAAATGGCACTCGGTAGCGGGCTCAAACCGCTGTGGCAGGGATGAAAACCCTGAATACTAATCAACTATATGAACCGAGCATAGAGCAGTGCGTACGGGATTTGGACCCGTGAACTCTAGCGTGACGGGCTAGCATGATAACCAGACTTCACCAACGCACTGTGTATTCCATCATGTCAAAGAACCTCCTAAAAACAAAAAACCCGACTTTAGGATAGTCGGGTTTCTTAAAAGAAAGGATTAAGTATGTGTAAACTTACCCGACTGTATATAGTATATCCTCATCTGCCCATAATAGGTCAGCGGCCAAGAGGTTATTCAATGTGTTGAGTAATGTTTTCATGTCTATTATTTTTTAATTATGTTACAAAGATAAGTATTATTTTTATAAATACCAAATGTTTTTGAAAAAATCTTTAATATATTTTTATTTTGTCATTAAATCTTTAATTCTTTCTTGTTCTTGTAGGGATTCTTTCGGATTTTTAATAAAATCAATAATTTCATTTAATCTATTATTGATATTTTGTTGTATTTCGACTCTAAGTTTTCCTGCCACCTTGGTATTTTGTAATCGTGGTGATGTTGATTGTACAAGATTATCGAGAAATTCTCCAGAATTCGCCATAGATTGAAGTTGATTTATAATTTGCATATCAAGCTTTGCAGGTATTTGATCTATAGAGTTGAAAAATTCAACGTGTCGGTTTACATGATCTTCCATTTGTTAGATTATTTTTTCACATTATATGTTTTACCGCCAACTTCAAAGGTATCTTTTCCTTCTTCTTTTGCTTTGTTAACTGCTGCGGCAAAGGGATTACCTTCTTGTAATTCGCCAGAACGCTGATTACCTTGTTTTCGTTCAATCATCTTTTGAATTTTTTGAGCTAATTCCCAATTTTCACTATCAATTGCTTTATTTAATTCAAAATTTAATCCGTTAATACCCAGGTCTGCAAGTTTTTTAGTTGGGTCTTCTGTTGGTCTATTGGTTGATTTATTAGAATCTTCCGCACTTAATGTTTTGATAGATTTTAACACTTCCTCTAGTACATAAACAACATTTTGAACGCCTACGGCGTCAATATTATCGGATATATATTTACTTAATGTTCTTCCAAATTTTCGTGTAACATCATTGGATTCTTCTGGTGAATCTGTTGATTCATTTACTTTTCGGGAAATTTCAAGAATTCTTTGTGTTTCTTCCTGTAATGTTTTCTTCATATCAATTATTTTTTACTTTTTGATAATGTGACTCTGTATTTTTTTCCTTCGAGTTCAAATCAGATGCATTTATATAACATTTCATCATACAGTTTTTAATTATTTGAACGAGATCTTTATGTGTTCCCTGTTTGGGTTCGAGAAGATAATCATGTCCACTAAAGAAATGATAAAAAATAGATTCTATCTCTTCTTTAATATTACTCAGGCTTTTGTCATCGGTAAATTGTAGAGGGTCTGTCTTTACTTTAGTCCCGCTAACGCTTTGCTCCATAGTTTCTTCTTTATGACGATTATCATTGGAATTATTATCTTCCATATACTTTATATACATCTCAATATCTGTCATTCCAATATATTCAATGTCATTTTGATTGAAGTAATCCATAACTTCTTGTTTCGGAATAGAATAATTAATTTTCTTTAACACCGCTAAATCATTTAGGGTAACTGTATGATTTGAATCTGTATCATTTGGAACTTCTGGCCAGTGAGCCCTTCCCTTTTCATCCCTCGACATTCCTTTAGGTCCGAAATCCAGTTCCTTTATTTCATTCGGCTTAAATCCGTAGGCCATATTTGTTGCCTCCACAATCTGGCGGAATCTTTCTTTTTCTTCTTGTAATGTCTTTTTCATTCAAATATTTTTAGTTTTTATTCTATTCAAAATCACGCAATATACCTTTTACAAATCCTTTTATTTCATGTATGCCGGGATTTTTATTTAAATATTCTGATAATCTCTCAAGATTTTGATGACAGCGTTCTAATTTAGATTGCATTCTTCCTAATATGATATGTACATCTTCTTTGTTATTGGATTTATCATCTGGTTCATCCTCCCATTTTGGTTTACCCCACGCATGCCTAATACTTAAAGCGTTTGATTTCATGCTTTTTAATTTTGCATCATCAGAATTTTCAATTTGTTCCCCTAAAAGTTTTGACATTTTTTTATCTTCATTGATATAATCCATCCATGCATTCTTTTGGTCGCCTGAATTATAATCTCTATCATCGTCAGGCTCATTAAAATTATCATTACTACCACGACTTTCGTATCTATCTCTATTTTCCTCATATTCTTTCATTTCCCCAGATACTTCATCCATTGCCTTTATAAATTCAGGAATTCCTTTAACATTAATATGTTTATTTAACACTTCTTTAATACGGGGAATGTCCTCATCACTAAAATCGTGTCCATAAATGCCCTTATTATTACGTTTATATTCCGTTTCCCTAGCATCAGGGTGTGTTTTCATGAATTCAATACTCCACGAACTATTATCATCGGCATATTTCGCCGCCTGCATTAAAACATCACCAAATTCTGAATTTGGTTTAGTTTCATATACAGTATAAAGATAGTTACCAGGATTTTCAATGCCACCATGTAATTTAAAATCTTCTGTATTTACACTTGGAGTTTCTGGCTCGCCTTGGCCTTCATCATCACCCCAATAATCGTCAGGTGGGTCTAATCTTTCATATCCCGAATACCTTCCTTCTTTTAACACGAAAGTTTTGTCTATTTGAGACATAATGTTGACCATTCTTTGTCTTTCTTCCTGTAATGTTTTCTTCATATCGATTATTTTTTACTTTTTGATAGAGTGACTCTGTATTTTTTTCCTTTAAGTTTAAAAGTGTCTTTTCCTTCTGTTATGGCTTTCTTAGCCGCTCCCACAAATTCGTTATCTTCATTCAATTTAAACCCTTGGGTCATATTGTTATTATATTGATCATGATATTCGTCGGTTTCTCGTTTAAATCCGTGAGTATCGAGTACTTTTTTCATATCGAGGTTTCCTGGACTAATATGTGATGAAAGTTCATCAAAATCACTATTTGCTTTTTCCATATCAGGATTTTGTTTTCCTATGGCTCCATCAAAAAGACTTTCAACGATTTTAATTAATTTTGATTTAAGCTCTTCAGGTGAGCTTGATCCCGTAAAATCCCTATCTTCTTCAATATATTTTTCAACGGCGATTTTTAATTCACCAAGGTAATGAGGTAATAGCAAACTTTCGTTTATTGTCTGAATCTTATTGAATGATCTTGATATTTCAAGAATTCTATTTTTTTCTTCCTGTAATGTTTTTTTCATAATATATGATTTTTATATAAATATAGTTTAATTTTTAAATAATGGATTTTCAACTATTTCTTTTGTCTCTCTGTTATAATATCCTCGGATATATTGAGGTGGTAAGATAAATGTTTCTTCGTCGCTCGGCTGACTTATACTTTCATAAGACATATCTCTAATATTTTCATTAATCTGAATTATGATTGTAAAGTTGCCGTATTGTTTTCTGATTAGTAATTTATATATAAGAGAAATTTCATCATTAACTTCATCTGTTGTGCTTCTAAACTCTTCAAATTTCAGTCCATTTTTACATATTGAGTTAGCTTTATCAATACTATTTGTTGTATGTAGATATGTTAAATAACCATAATAAGATGGTTTACCAATAAATTCAATTAAATTTTTATATCTATTATCGGTTGTCGTCGCGTTAAAAGATTCAATAATTTCGAAGATTCTTTTTATTTCTTCATTTAGAGCTTCAGATGGGTTACCACTTAATTGACTTAATGACGACGACCCGCCTTCGACAAACCACGACGCCAGATCTGATCTTTGATGTACAACATTTAATATTTGATCAATAATAACCACTTTTTCTTCTGGTGC
>Ga0315273_10005804_pt1 | contig 15309 bp, 11 predicted proteins | sample YL17G02_0_MG_FD_205753 | JGI IMG/M metagenome (GOLD analysis project Ga0315273, IMG submission 205753) | Sediment microbial communities from Yellowstone Lake, YNP, Wyoming, USA - YL17G02_0 | ecosystem: Environmental > Aquatic > Freshwater > Lake > Sediment | place: USA: Wyoming | collected...
GACTCGCGCTCCAGCGCGATTAAACAGGTCGCATCGGCTCGCTTTGGTGTTACCAGCTACTACCTAAACAACGCCCAAGAGATCCAGATTAAGATCGCCCAGGGCGCCAAACCGGGAGAGGGCGGTGAGCTGCCCGGCCGCAAAGTATATCCGTGGATCGCCAAGGTCCGGCTTGCGACGCCGGGCGTAGGGCTTATCTCCCCACCCCCCCACCATGACATCTATTCGATCGAGGACCTGGCGGAGCTGATCTACGACTTGAAAAACGCCAACCCAAGGGCGCGGATCAGCGTGAAGCTCGTGTCCGAGGTGGGGGTCGGCACCATCGCCGCCGGTGTCGCCAAGGGACACGCCGACGTAATCCTGGTGAGCGGCTATGACGGCGGCACAGGGGCATCTCCGCACACTGGCATCAAGCATGCCGGGCTGCCGTGGGAGCTGGCTGTCGCCGAGACTCACCAGACCCTGGTCGCCAACAACTTGCGAAGCCGGGTGGTACTCGAAACCGACGGCCAGTTGCGCACCGGCCGCGACGTCGTCATAGCCGCCCTGCTGGGGGCCGAGGAATTCGGTTTTGCGACGGCGCCGCTGGTTGCATTGGGGTGTACCATGATGCGAGTGTGTCACCTTGACACTTGCCCGGTCGGCGTTGCTACCCAGAACCCGGAGTTGCGCAAGAATTTCCGCGGCGATCCGCAGTATGTCGTGAACTTCATGCGTTTCATCGCCCAGGACGTGCGCGAGCTGATGGCGAAGATGGGCTTCCGCACATTCAACGAGATGATCGGGCGAACCGACAAGCTGGTGCCCCGGCGCGCGATCGATCACTGGAAGGCGAAGCGAGTCGATCTTGCCAGGGTCCTGGCGCGCCCTGACGTGCCCTCTTCGGTGGGCCGCTATCACCAGATCTCGCAGAATCACCAACTTGAGGAGACGCTGGACAGCCAAGTCCTGATCCCGCTCTGCGAGCCCGCGCTGGAGCGCGGCGAGATCGTGAGAGCGAGCCTACCGATTCGCAACTCGAATCGGGTCACGGGTACGATGCTCGGCAGCGAGGTCACCCGGCGGTACGGGAGCGCGGGGTTGCCAGAAGATACCATCCACTTGCAGTTCCAGGGCTCCGCCGGACAGAGTTTTGGGGCGTTCATCCCAAGTGGGATTACACTCGAGCTGGAGGGAGACGCCAATGACTACGTGGGCAAGGGGCTGTCGGGAGGCAAGATCATCATCCGGCCGCCGGGGGACGCACGATTCGTGCCGGCAGACAACATCATCATCGGAAACGTGGCGTTCTACGGGGCGACGAGCGGCGAGGCATACATCGGCGGGATGGCGGGCGAGCGGTTCTGCGTGCGAAACAGCGGGCTTCATGCTGTTGTGGAGTCGATTGGCGATCACGGTTGCGAGTACATGACGGGTGGGCGCGTGGTCGTTCTCGGTCCTACGGGGCGCAACTTCGGCGCCGGGATGTCGGGCGGGATCGCGTACGTCCTGGACGAGGCTGGCGATTTCCGGCGACGGTGTAACCTCGACGTAGTTGAGCTTGAGCGGATGGATGAGTCCGAAGCCCTGGAGGTCAAGTCTATGATCCAGCAACACGCCGACTACACGGGCAGCGAGTGCGCGCGCAACGTGCTTGGCGGGTGGGACGAGCTGATGCAGCGTTTTGTCAAGGTAATGCCGAAGGACTACAAGCGGATGCTGCAGGCCATGGCCGACGTAGAGCGGTTGGGGCTGAGCGGGGACGCAGCCGTGATGGCGGCATTTGAATTGAATAAGTCGGATGCCGCCCGGGTTACGGGCAACTGATCCTCACTGGGAGGAGATGCACATGATGACCAAGCCCACTGGATTCATGGAATACGAACGTGAAGCCCAGCCCGATCGCCAGCCCAGCGTCCGAGCGCTTGACTATCTCGAGCTTCACGCGGAACTGCCGGAGCAGAATCTCCGAAACCAGGCAGCCCGGTGCATGGGCTGCGGCACGCCTTTTTGTCACACAGGGATCGTGCTTAACGGCATGGCATCGGGATGCCCGATCAACAACCTGATCCCCGAGTGGAACAGCCTCGTGTATCGCGGGCTCTGGAAAGAGGCGCTCAAGCGTCTCCAGCGCACCAACAACTTTCCCGAGTTCACGGGAAGGGTCTGCCCCGCGCCTTGCGAGGGATCCTGCACGCTCGCCATTAACGAAGAGGCCGTGACTGTCAAGCAGCTTGAATATTCGATCATCGAGCGCGGATTTAGTGAGGGATGGGTTCAGTCGGAGCCACCGGCCCAGCGCACGGGCAAGAAGGTTGCCGTCGTGGGTTCGGGCCCCGCGGGTCTTGCCTGCGCCGATCAACTTAACAAGGCCGGCCACCTCGTTACCGTCTTCGAGCGCGCCGACCGCATCGGTGGGCTTCTTGTGTATGGCATCCCCAACATGAAGCTCGACAAGCTTGTAGTTCAGCGGCGGGTGGATTTGATGGCCGACGAAGGGGTTCGCTTTGTGACCGGGGCGGAGGTCGGGAGGAATCTGCCTGCACCTCAGCTCCTGCACGATTTCGATGCGACAGTGCTTTGTGCCGGCGCCACCCGGCCACGCGATCTGCCGGTGGATGGACGCCAACTGGGCGGCATCCACTTCGCAGTCGAGTTCCTGCGCGCCGACACTCGTAACCTGCTCGGGCGGCCACAGGAGCCCGGAGCCTGGATCTCGGCCCGGTATAAGGAAGTCGTGGTCATTGGCGGCGGCGATACCGGAACCGACTGCGTGGGAACCTCGCTCCGGCACGGCTGTACAAATCTCGTCCAACTCGAAATCCTGCCGCGGCCACCTGATGACCGGCCGCCGGACAACCCTTGGCCCGAATGGCCCAGAACGTTTCGGACCGACTACGGACAGGAGGAGGCCCGAGAGCTGTTTGGGCGCGACCCGCGTGAGTTCTCCATTCTGACCAAGCGGTTTGTGGGGGACCAGAACGGAGAAGTTCGTGAGGTACAGACCGTGCGGGTGGAATGGGGCCTGACCGACGGCCGTCCCACCTTCCGGGAAATCCCAGGCACAGATGAGCGCTGGCCGGCTCGGTTGGTCCTCTTGGCGATGGGATTTTTGGGACCCGAGGCAACGCTCATCGAACAACTCGGGCTCGAACAGGACTCACGGACAAACGTCAAGGCGGAGCACGGCCGGTTCACAACCAACGTGCCCGGCGTGTTCGCGGCGGGTGACATGCGGCGCGGGCAGAGCCTCGTCGTGTGGGCGATTAACGAAGGACGCGCAGCAGCGCGAGAGTGTGACCGCTATCTGATGGGCTCAACTAACTTGCCCTGAGCTTTGGGCGGACTCATCTTACGAAATACATGGAGGTGTCTCGATGTCTGTCGACGTGAATGACAAGGGTCCGGTTCGTGGTCTTGAAGGGGTGGTCGCGGCGGAGACCAGCGCTTCGTACGTGGATGGTATCCACGGCAGGCTGCTGTACCAAGGCTTCGATATCCACGACATCGCCGAGCAAATGAGCTACTCGGAAACGGTGTTCCTGCTTTGGCGAGGCAGGCTTCCCACACGCGCGGAAAACGACGCTTTCCGGTCCGAAATAGTTGCCGAGATGCGCCTGCCAAGCCAAGTCGTCGAAATGCTTCGCTTGACGCCTCCGCACAGCCATCCAATGAGCGTATTGCGCGGCGCCGTGAGCATGCTGGGCAACTTCGACCCGGACGCCGAGGACATCTCCCCCGAGGCCAATTGGCGCAAGTCCAAACGACTGTTGGCGCAGATCCCGACCATTATCGCTGACCTGCACCGGGTGCGGCGCGGGCTGCCACTGCTCTCGCCCGACCCCAACTTCGGCATCCCTGCAAACTTCCTGTACATGCTGCGTGGCACTCCCCCCAGCGATCTCGAGTCCCGCGCCATGGAGGCCCTGATGCTTCTATTGGCCGATCACGAACTCAATGCCAGCACGTTCACGGCGCGTGTAATCGCTAGTACGTTGTCCGACATGCACTCTGCCCTCACAGGCGCGATCGGTGCGCTTAAGGGGCCGCTTCACGGCGGGGCAAATCAACGTGTGATGGAGATGATCCTCGACATCAATGACGTGGCGACCGTCGATGCCTACATCGCGGGCATGCTCGAGACCAAGAAGCGGATCATGGGCTTTGGCCACCGAGTCTACCGCACCGAAGACCCCCGCACCCGCCATCTTCGAAAGTACTCGGAACTGCTGTGCGCTTCAACCAATCAGCAGCACCTACACGACATCGCCGAGCGCATCGAAAAGGCGGTCATGGACGCCAAGGGAATCTACCCCAACGTGGATTTCTACTCCGCCACGGTCCAGCACGCTATGGGCATTCCCCCAGAGTATTTCACCACGGTTTTCGCGGCTGCAAGAACAGCCGGCTGGATCGCGCACATCATCGAGCAATACGCGGACAACCGCCTCATCCGTCCCACCTCCCGGTATACGGGCGAGATGGGCCTGCCATTCATTCCGATGAGTGACCGGGTGGCTTGAGGGCTGGCCCGGTCCCGCAACGGCTCTCCGTACATTGGCGGAGAGCACGATGCGGGGGGTACGCAGGGGGAGGATTGGACCCCTGCCTCTCGACGCGCGGCACGCGATTCCCTGCGAGCCGCGAACCCCAACGACAAGGGAGTGCAGAAATGCCCTTCAGGACGATTATTGAACCATTCCGGATCAAGACTGTGGAACCGATCCGCCATACCACTCGCGGGGAGCGCGAGGCGGCGCTAGCGAAGGCCGGCCACAATCTCTTCCTTCTCCGGGCAGAAGATGTCCTGATCGACCTGCTCACCGACTCAGGCACTGGCGCAATGTCGTCGCGCCAGTGGTCGGGCATGATGCAGGGAGACGAGTCCTATGCGGGGGCACGCTAGTTCTACCGGTTCGAGTCTTCGGTCAAGGCGATCACTGGGTTCAAGCACGTAATCCCCACCCACCAGGGCCGCGCCGCCGAGCGCATCCTGTTCGGCTCGGCCGTTCGGCAGGGCGAGATTGTGCCGAACAACACGCACTTCGACACCACCCGGGCGAACATCGAGTTCCGAGGCGCCGAGGCTCTCGACATCCCGGTCCCCGAGAGCCAGGAGCCCCAACTCGTGCTCCCCTTCAAAGGTAACGTCGACCTCGGCGCGCTCGAGAACGTTCTTGCGAGCAATCCCGGCAGGGTTCCCCTCGCGATGGTGACGGTGACGAACAACTCCGGTGGCGGGCAGCCAGTTAGCATGGCTAACATTCGGCAGGCCAGCGCGCTCTGCAGGCGCCACGGCGTGCCGTTCTTCCTCGACGCGTGTCGCTTTGCCGAGAATTCCTGGTTCATCAAACTCCGGGAGGAGGGGTACTCGTCGAGGACGCCGTTCGAGATCGCCCAGGAGATGTTCAGCAACGCCGACGGCTGTACGATGAGCGCCAAGAAGGATGGGATGGCCAATATCGGAGGATTCCTCGCCCTCAATGACGACGACCTGGCCCGCCGCTGCAAAGACCTGCTGATTCTGACCGAAGGATTCCCCACCTATGGCGGCCTGGCTGGGTATGATCTGGAAGCCATCGCGGTTGGCCTGCACGAAGCGCTCGACGAGGATTACCTGCGCTATCGGGTCCGCTCGGTGGAGTACCTCGGCGAGATTTGCGAGCGATACGAGATTCCGATCGTTCGCCCCACGGGCGGCCATGCCCTTTACATCGACGCTAAGGCGCTTCTTCCGCAGATCCCCTGGAATCGGTATCCCGCGTGGGCGCTCTCACTCCTGCTCTATCTCGAGGGAGGAGTGCGATCGGTGCCCATCGACAGCGTCATGTTCGGCCGCCAGCCAGACGGAAGCGAGAGGCCTGCGTCGATGGAGTTGCTGAGGCTCGCCTTTCCGCGGCGCGTGTACACGCAGAGCCATGTCGACTACCTCGGAGAGGTGCTGGTCCTGGCGAAGCAGATGAGCCCGGACCTACGGGGCGTGAGGATCGTTGAGCAGCCAGCCGTCCTGAGGCATTTCAGCGCGCGCTTCGAACCGATCGCTTCCTGAAGACGCTGGGGGGCCAGACTGCTGACCCATTCCAGTGCCGGCGTCGTGCGCACATTCGTCCCGATACGCCACTGAAATGGACGTTAATTGGCCGATTTCCGGATTGCGCGGCTTTGGCCCCGACCGGATAGGCGATCTGTCTATCTGGGCTCAGCCGGCAGCCACATTCAGCACTGCTGCGCCTTCGACAGCCCCGCTGCGCAGGCGGTCTAATGCCTCATTCGCCTTCTCCAGTGGGAAAAGCTCCGCGCTCACCCGGACTCCGGCCTCCGCCGCTTCGGCCAGCAGTTCCTCGCCGTCCCGGCGCGTCAGGTTGGCCACCGACCGCACCTGGCGCTCCTGCCACAATAATTCGTAAGGGAATGACGGGACGTCGCTCATGTGGATGCCACCGCAAATTACGACTCCCCCTCTGACAGTCGCGCGCAGCGCCGCCGGCACTAACGCGCCCACCGGAGCGAAGATGAGAGCAGCGTCCAATAGCTCGGGCGGCTGGCGGTCCGAGCCTCCCGCCCAGGTAGCGCCGAGCCGGCGGGCGAACGCCTGGCCTGCGAAATCGCCGGGCTTGGTGAAGGCGTAGACCTCCCTCCCACGGTGCGCGGCGATCTGGGCGATGATGTGCCCGGCTGCACCAAACCCATAGATGCCTAGCCGCTTTGCGTCCTCGCCGGCCATCCGGTACGAGCGATATCCGATGAGCCCGGCGCAGAGGAGCGGCGCCATTCCGGAAGGGCTGCCGGACCCCGGCGGGAGCGGGAAGCAATAACGCTGATCCGCGATGGTGTACTCGGCGTAGCCGCCGTCGATAGTGTACCCGGTAAACCGCGCACGCTCGCACAGGTTCTCCCGGCCGGAGCGGCAGAATCGACATTCGCCGCAAGTCCACCCAAGCCAGGGCACGCCGATTGGGTCTCCCTCGCGAAAACCGGATACGCCAGGGCCGGTGCCGGCCACGACGCCGGCGATCTCATGGCCCGGAATGAGGGGTAGCTTCGGCGCATCCAACTCGGCATCCACTATGTGCAGATCGGTACGGCAGACCCCGCAAGCCTGGACTCGAACCAGCACCTGGCCATGCTCGGGAGCCCGTATCCTCAGCTCGCGAAGAACCAACCGCTGTCCCGGTTCCATCAGCACCATCGCGCGCATTGTACCGCTTCCCGGCATCTTGGACCTCCTAACCGCGCACCGTTGGATAAGGCAGCTGCGCTGGAGCATCGACTACGACCCTATCGTCCTTTCGGATCTCACCAGGGCGCTCTACGACTGCCACGATGCCTCTCAGGTGCCTGGCGGCCGCCACGAACATTTCCGCCAACTCCGGGATTCCGCTCTGCTCGGCCACCATGTCCGCTGCCTTGTCGCAGGGGTGGTTTTCACCTTGAGCCAGCAGAACTGCGCCGCCGGCCGAGCTTACTTCGCTCGCTGCTCCTGCTGTGCTGTCTGCGCTCGCGTAAAAGAGCCGGGTCATGGGCGGCAGGAGACTCAGGTTCGGAATGCCGGCCAGCACCAGGTTCGCTCCCAGCCATCCCGGAGGTAGCTCCGAAATGCCGAGCGCCGAAGCAATGGCGGCTAGCTCCTCGAGGGAGACTATTGAGATCTGGCGAGAGTTGCGGATTTCTGTGCCGCGCGGGTAGAACGGTGTGCGGCTATTTGAAGGCATGGTGACTCCACTGTGGTGTTCGCCCTCGAAGCCGTCGAACCTGACATTCGCGCGCTCCCTTGCCGCCGACAGCATTGTTCCCGGCGTGTCACCGACCAGAACCTCGCGCACCTCGCCCAGCAGCCTTATCCGATCGCCCATCGCATCTCCTCCTTCAGGCGGCCGTGTGCCCGGATCAGGGACTTCGAGCCTGCAGCTCCAACATGTTCCCTTCCGGATCGGTCACGTAGCACCATGTCAATCGAATGCCAGCCGCGATTTCCACGGTGACGATATCGCCCACCGCACGACCCCCCTCGGCGAGCACGGCAGCCCGAGCTGCTGGAACATCGTCCACGCCGAAGGCGAGGTGTCCGAAACCCACACGGTTCGGCGCCGCCGGCGGGCCCTCCAGAACGCGATCGTATGAAAAAACCTCCAACGTAGGACCCGCGTCCCCGTGGCCCGGAAGCCTCAAATGGACCCCGCGAAGGTGCGCGCCGGCCACACCCGTTCCTGCTTCCATCGCTTCGCCGGAGAGATCTCGTTCAGGCGGCACCCGGATGCAACCAAACACACGCTCGTAGAAAGAGGCCAGGGAACGCCAATCCATGGCGATCAAATTCGCGTGCAGATAACGCACGGGAGTAATGTCCATTCACAACACCTCGCCTGGCGCGGATTGTACGCCAACGAGCATCGGCGGTCAAACCCGCCTTGAATCGCGGTTCAGAGCGCGCCAGAACGGATCAGCGCCCGGCACCGCGTCTTCGGCGACGCATACTGCTCGCCCCGGACCCCCGCGTTGGCCGGTGTTGCCGGCACAGAATGGGCTTCACAAGGAGTCGAACAACCGCTGACTATGCGCACAACGGGTGCCTCTCTTTCTCAGCGAGCCGAGCGCGCTCGCTAGGCGCTCCCTGTCGTACTCCACGGAGTGGGATGCACCACGGGCAGTGGTCATCCATCTGGCGCACTGTTTGGCGGCCCTTTGAGCGGATGCTCGAACGTCTGGCGCGACCTAGGGACCGGGCAACGGCTCACGATAGGCGCCCGCGCGCGAATCCGTGCTTCAGATCAAGCGACCTTTCCTGAGGACTATGTTCGCGTGCCCACTGATTGGGAGGGTCGCTGGGATGAGTCTACGGCTGCCCGGAGTCAATGGGCCGCTACACGAAGGTATGGTACTCACCGGTGAGTGTCGAACTTGCCCACATGTTTTGGGGGAGATTAGCGGTGATCTCCCGGCCTCGCCCTCGCTCGCCCAAGAGGGTGGGGTTCCAGCTCAGAGGAGCAGAGGACGCGTCAGAATCCCCCCGAGGGTGAAGCCAGCCGTGGCGCAATCCATCACCTTGTGGCATGGAGAGCGCCCGTCAGGCCCGTGAGAGCTTGACGGGCGCTCATTCGAATAAGATGTGTTACTCCTCGCGGCTCCTCATTTGCCCCAGGCCAGCCGATCCTGGTCCCACTTTGGCCCAAACCCCTGAGGCGGCTGGGCTAGCAGCTTCGCATTGCTGCCGTCCGCGTCCATGACCCAGATTCCCCACGACCCCCCGCGGTCCGACATGAACGCAATATAGTTGCCATCCGGCGAGAAGGTCGCTCCTAGGTCCTGGCCGGCACCAGGGGTCAGATTCCTTGGTGTGCCTCCCGTCTCCGCCACTGAGAAGATGTCCCAGCTGCCGCTGGCGGGCGACGAAATCAGCACCGTGCCGCCGGCGGCGTCAGTCGGACGGTCTTGTGGATTGGCGGTCATCTGAACGGCGCCGTCGAGATTTGGTGCGGCCACATTCATGACCCAAATCCCGCAGTTGCTCGAGGCAGCCCAGCTATCGCAGCCCTGGTACGCCACCCGCGTACCGTCCAACCAGATCGGGAAGCGACCTTCCATCGGGCGCAGCCCGCTGGGACTGTCAACCTTAGGGTGCACCGGCTCCTGCGGACTGCCAGTGTCCCACTGGACGTAGATGCGATCCGAGTCGCCGGCCATCGGCGAGTGGAAGACGATCCCGTTGCCGGTTGGCCGCCAGCTTGGCGAGCTGTCTTCGCCGTGCACTCCGACGTGCTCAATGTTCGTTCCGTCGGGCGAGATGGCCCACATGTCGTACCGATTGGCGCCATCCCCTTTGAAGATCACCTTGCCGTCGTACCGCACGTCAGGCTGCCGCGCGTCAGTGGCAACGACCGAGACCTGGCCAGTCGCGGCATCAACCAGCGCGACGTCGGTCGCGAAATATCGCTTCTGTGTAAAGGCGATGTGGCCCGATGGAGGCCCGACAGGCGGCTTCACGCCACTGGCGGCCGAGGCCGTGACTGGCCCCGTCGGGCCCGTCAACGCCTCGCCGGCCGCAAGGGTTTTCGTCGATGTGCCGGTCGCGGTTACGGAAGGCTCTATTTTTGGCGTCGCAGCGGAAACCACAGCAGGTTGGGCGACCGGAGCGTCCACCGAGACTACCGGCAGCCTATCTGCATCACTGGGCGGCATAACGACACTGGCAGAGACCCAGGCGGTCTTGTCCCGGAACTCCACTTGCCACCAGCCGCCGGTTCTGGCGCGGCCGTTGACCGGCAAGGTGTCGCCCTGCAAGGCCGAGCCGAGAATCGAATAGCTGAGTCCGGGCCCGGAGCGGATGTTGGCAAACTCCGTCTCGACCGTGACAACCGGGCCTTCCGAGATCACGGGACCAGGCTCCGCCACCGGCAGCGTGGTCGTCATCGTGTCGGTTGTCGGGTAATCACCGGTGGGTGTGGCTTCAGCAGCGCGCATCCCTGCCGCACCGGCGGCCTGGGCAGGCAAGCCCCCGGCTGCAAGGAACAGACCGGAGACGGCGATGAGCCCCACGAGCAGGGCCACGAGAAGATAGCGAAACCGTGACATGGAACGCCTCCCAAGGAACGCGGGTGTGACCCGAGGGCCCGCACATGGCATAGCCTCGAGCCGATCGAATGCAGCGATATATACAAGTAAACTGAACTTGTATATTCTACCGCAATATGTTTTATTTGGCAAGAGGGGAATCTCAATCGGAATTTCGAAATTATGTTAGGAACATGAAGCTTTGCGCCATCAGACCTCCGCCTCCGATGGAAAGACGATGTCTTCCTTGCCGGCCAGTCTCGCCTGAATCCGTTGCGCCACGATCTCTACGTGGTCAGGCTTGTGAGCGAAATCGAGGTCTTCGGTTTGGATCGTCAGGACAGGGCAGAGATCGAACCGTTGCAGCCACTCGTCGTAGTAACTCCCCAACAGCGACAGGTATTCCCCGGTGATGCCGCCTTCCATACTGCGCCCGCGCAGTTGGATCCTCCGCAGCAGCACGGGGACGGGGGTACGTAGGTAGATCAGCAGATCCGGTCGGGGCAACCCGGCGACCACAAGATCAAATGCTTTTCGATACGAGCGATAATCGCGCTCAGTCAAATTGCCCAGGTGAAAGAGTGCCCTCGCAAAAATGTGCGCATCCTCGTAGATGCTCCGGTCAGAGATCGCTGACTCGGAGCCATGAGCAAGGGCGAGATGCTGTTCCGCACGATGCCCAAGGAAGAACACCTGGAGGTGGAAAGACCACTGGCGCATGTCGGAGTAGAACTCAGCCAGGTACGGGTTGTCGGCCACCGATTCGAAAGCCGCGCGCCACCCCAGCCGCGATCCTATCCTCTCGGTGATCGAGGTCTTTCCCGACCCGATATTTCCAGCCACCACTACGAAACGCTTGGTCAAGGCTTCCTCCAGCCGGGATGGCTTGAGCCGGTCCACGTCCCCGAAAAATTGACCTTACTCGTATTGGAGCGCCCGGACGATCTCCAACCCGGCAGCCTGGCGGGCGGGGATCACAGCAGCCAGCGCCCCGAAGCCCAGCCCTATCGCCGCTGCAGCAACGAGGCCCCAAACCGGGAAGGAATACGCGAGGGGATAGCCGCTTGCCCCCAGTCCGAGCACCGAGACGTAGCTGAGGTAGAGTCCGGCGATCAATCCGAGCACAGTGCCAACCGCCGCCAGCAGCAGTGCCTCAGCCAAAACCATCCGTCTGACCTGCGATCGAGTGGCCCCAACAGCCCGGAGCATGCCGATCTCTCTCGTTCGCTCGATGACGCCTATTGCCAGGGTGTTCAATAGCGCAATCAGCGAGGGAATGGCCAACGCGGCGAGAATGAAAGTGTACATGATCAGTGCTGCATCAACGGCCTGCTTCGTCTGGTCCTGATAGACCTGGCGCGATATCAGTTTGAACTGCGGGTAGTCCGTCACGATCGACTTCAATCGCGCTTCGACGTCCACCGCCCGGGCTCCGTCAGCCAGGTTCACCTGGACAAAAACGTCGTCGGTCTTACGAAAGTCCTGTCGCACCAGGCGCTGCGAGATGTAGGCGGATGGTATCTTGGCATTCAGATAGTCGCCGGCGACGGCGACGATGGTATACTCCTGTGAGCCGGTCGGCGTCGAAAGCCGCATGGTGTCGCCGGCCCCCAGCCCCAGCTGAGAGGCGAGCGGCCCATTTGCGATCAAAGTGCGCCCTACATCCAGCGCCGCAAAGGCGGTGTCTGCGTCACCCTGTTGGAAGTTCAAACCTGCAACCTGGGGAAAGACAACCGGGTCAATTCCGAGCACGGAAACGGTCTTGCCGTCTGATTGGCTCATCGCAAAACGTATCGTGCTCACGGCGTCGACGCCTGGCACTGCCCTCAGCCGGTCTGCCAAGCCGCTATTCGCGCCGATGTTGCTGGACCATACTCCCACTGAGGGGGGCACAAGCATATAGTCGCTGCCCAGCGTCTTCCCGAGCACCACAATCAGGAATGAGTTCATGCTGCTGATCGCGCCTGCTGCGGTCACGATGATGGCCAACCCGACCATGGTCGTGCTTGCGGTGACGGCAGCGCGGCCGGGCTGCCGCTCAAGGTTTCCCTCGGCCAGCATGCCGGTGCCTTGGCGGGCGATCACGGCAGAAAGGAGGCCTCCAAATAATGATGCCAGGGGTCCGACGAGGACGGGAGCGACCAAGACCAACCCGACGAGCACGAGCAAGGCACCCAGGCCGGCCAGGCTCACGTTGCCCGCAATCAGTGCGACCGCCGCCAGACAGATCAGAAGAAGCCCTATGTAGAAGCCCGCGCCCGCTCGGCGTTTGCTCGCGTCCTTCACCTCGGGCCGCAGCGCTTCCAGAGGGGTCAGCCGGCTGGCGGAGATGGCCGGAAGTAGGCCGGCAAGCAACGTCACGCCGATCCCCAGAAGCGCTGTTGTGACCACCAATCCGACGGTGATCACGGGCGCGCCCATCGAAATGTGAATATACTGTACCATGATCGGGTCCAGCAGGGCCATGCTGCCCAAGGCGAGCAAGTAGCCCAGCGCCATCCCTACTAGGGTGCCGATCGTCCCCTGAAGTAGCCCCTCGATCATGAAGATACCGGCAATCGCGCCGCGACCCGCCCCGATCGCCCGCAGCATCCCGATGTCATGCCGGCGCTCGGCGACTACCGTCCGAAAGGTGTTGAAGATTATGAATCCACCCATGAACAGCGCCAGGAAGCCGAAGAGACTGAAAATTGCCTGGGCGTTTCGCATGGCGGCCATGATCTCGCCGCCACCGGCGAGGGAGCCCGATTCGTAGTTATCGCCGAGTTTCCCCAGGATGGACCCTTCGATGGCACTGCGGCTCGCCTCATCGGTGGCTTGAAGGTTGGCCTCGATGGTATTGATGCGGTTGGGGAGAGCGAGTAGCTTCTGGGCCTCGGCAAGGGTGACGAGCACTTCCTCGCTTCCGGGGAGCGTGCGCGCGCGCCGGATTCCAACCACAGTTAGCTTCGCTTCACCCTCGGTTGTCGGCAGGCGCAGCTTGCTGCCTGCACTGATGCGCAGTGTGTCCGCAAGGCTCTGGGCGATCACTGCGGCATCCTCGTCTTCAGCCCGCAGCATGCGGCCTTCCGTTACGGTGTAGTTGTGGAGAAGCTGGGCCGACTTCGCGTCGATCCCAGTCAGGGTCACGGCCCCCACCTGCGCATCCTTGGGGAAGAACCCGTCAGGAATATTCACGGTACGTATGAGCGAGCCTGCGACAGCGGATAAGCTTGGCTCCGATTTGACCTTGCTCAGAACCGAGGGTGCGAAGCTCTCACCTGTCTTGAGGGTGATGGTCAGGTCAACCTGTCCCGATGCGGTCAGCACATTAGCAGTGAAGGCTCGCAGCATGGTGGGCAGGATTGCGTTCATACCGAAGATGACAAGGACGGCGAACGCAACCGCCAGTGTGGTCAACGACGTGCGCAACCGGCGCCCGAGAAGGTAGCGGCTGGCTAAAACGAGCTGGATGTACATCTCAGCCCACTTTGTCCCTGTGATTGTCCTCGACGATCATCCCATCATGGAGTACCACTTTGCGGTCCGCGTACTCTGCGACGTGGGCGTCGTGCGTCACCATGACAACCGCCCGGCCCCACTCGTCGGCCACCTGTCGTAGTAGTCCGGCAATTTCATCCGAAGCACGCGAATCTAGGTTGCCCGTAGGTTCGTCGGCCAGGATCAGACTGGGCTGAGCGACCAGGGCGCGGGCAATCGCGACCCGTTGCTGCTGCCCGCCGGAGAGTTGGTCGGGGCGACTGCCGAGCCGGCTGCCCAGGTCGACCCGCACCAGCCAATCGCCTGCCCTGGCCTTGGCAGCCCCATCTGCCACGCCGTCGAGGGTAAGGGGGAGCGCGGCGTTCTCGAGGGCGGAAAGGACCGGAAGCAGGTTGAAGAATTGAAATACGAAACCGATTTTCCGGCGGCGCAGCTTGGTGAGCGCGTCGTCCGATAGGTCAGCCAGCGAAGACCCATCGATCACAACGCGCCCCTCGCTGGGTCGGTCCAGACCGCCCAACAAGTGCAGAAGGGTTGACTTTCCGCAGCCGCTCGGGCCCATCACCGCTACGAACTCCCCCGCTTCGACGGAGAGGCTCACATGATCGAGGGCCGTAATTGCGGTTTCCCCCTTGCCGTAGATCTTGGTCAGATTCTCAGCCTGAACGAGAGCCATCGAGTGCCTTTCCGCCGATCGCGTTCATTCGCACTGCCGATTGTGTGCCCGGTTGAGGTCCGCTCGAGAACCTCTCGAGTCACCTAAGGTGTATTAAACGAGCCGTGTGCGGCCCAACGCCACTACGACAGAGTGTACCAGGCCGTCTCCGAACACGGGCAACCGGTTGCCGGCCATCTTCGTCCCGTCGACGATGGTTTCCACCACCCCTGCGCACACGTGCTCCGGATTAAGAACGGAGATCCGGTATGTCGCTCCGCGAAAGATGCGCTCCACCGTGAAACCATCCCACTCGGTGGGAATGCACGGGTCGATGACGAGAGCATCATGATCGGGTCGTACGCCCAGGATCCACTGCGTGATTGCCACGAGGTTCCACGCTGCCGTCCCCGTCAGCCACGAGTTCTTCGCCTCGCCGTGCGCCGGCGCCTCTCGCCCGGCGATCATCTGGGCGTAGACATAGGGCTCGCACCGATGGAGGTCCGAGAGCCCAGCCCGGACAGAGGGGTTGATGCGACGATAGTAGTCAAATGCGCGGTCGCCTCGGCCGATGCGTGTCTCCGCGATCATGATCCATGGGTTCGTGTGGCAGAAGATCCCCCCGTTCTCCTTGTAGCCGGGGG
>Ga0315273_10005806_pt1 | contig 15306 bp, 15 predicted proteins | sample YL17G02_0_MG_FD_205753 | JGI IMG/M metagenome (GOLD analysis project Ga0315273, IMG submission 205753) | Sediment microbial communities from Yellowstone Lake, YNP, Wyoming, USA - YL17G02_0 | ecosystem: Environmental > Aquatic > Freshwater > Lake > Sediment | place: USA: Wyoming | collected...
ATGTAACCCGCTCAGGAAGCACAACCTCGGTAACGGATGGGAGCACGACGGTGAACTTCCTCAGCAATGCATCGGTGTTCTTTACCTGGGTTGGATACGGAGACAGCGGAAATACATATGGCTCAGCATGGTCAAGTTTTGCAGGCACAGCAACATTCCCCTCAACACTCGGACTTTCAAACTCGAGCATAACGATATATTCATACAACGGAACCTCGGCTGAGGTTGCAACGCCAGACGCAACTCTCTACAGCCCGTCGCAGATAAGCAACTCGACAATAGTCTTCGAGAGCTATGGCAACGAAACCTATTACATGCAGTTCGGCGCAGCCAAACCCGTACTGTACCAGCTGATAACCGGAAAGAACTACACGTTTACCAGCACAGTCATAACTCCAAGCAACTTCTTCTTTGTCGATGCCGAGACATTTGTCTTCTTCAGCAACGAGAGCGGTTTGATATATGCCTACTCGTGCTACTTCGCGGACAATGCAACATGCGAGCGCCTGAGCTCGACTGCTTATGGATTGAACGTTCCATACAACCGCGGACCGATGACGACTTCAAAGAGGGTGCCCAATCCTATCACTGGACCGCAGGACCAGGTGACGCGCGGATTTACTACAGGAGGAGTCAACAATACGATATTGAACTATTTGGATTATCTCTATGACGTGAAGCTCAAATGCTATGATGAGCAGGTGCTTACTAGGAAACTGATGAATGTCCAGATCTACAGTACTAACGGCTCAGCCATAATGCCGACGAGCACAAGCGTATGGGGATATGTCGCCCAGTCAAGCCTGCTCGGCGCTGGGACAAAGAATATCTACACGTACTGCACATCCAATGTCACAGGCAACGGAACCACAAGACTTTACATAGTCGGATTGGCAGGCAACTTCACGTTTGACGCGTTCTCACTGCAGAACGTGGCTCCAAACGCCTATTATACATTTGTTGCGACCGACTGCTACAATAACCCGGTGAGGGGAGCGGTCGCAAGCGCATACAGGTTCCTGCCCGACAGGAATGCCTGGACGATAGTCGAGCAGGCATACACCTCCGTATCAGGCGATGCCACATTCTTCCTCCAGCCGTTCATCAACTACAAGGTCAAGATAGAGGACAGCACCGGGGTGCTGGCTTACTTTGACTTCGTGCCTGCGACCACGGCATCGACCCCGCTGAGCCTTGCATGCGCAGGGACGCCGGCTTATGTTGACAGGACATACGAGAACATCTTCAACGACCTGCACTACAAGATGACGGCGTATGATACCGCCGGCAGGCTGGTGACAAACAGCGTGACCAACTATTCGGTGAACGCGACCTGGGAAGCTTCCAGCACGCAAGGCAGGATAATATACATGACGTATACGCTGTACAAATTCGATGCAGACGGCTCGCCTTTGACAATGTATAATCAAACCTTCAACAGTCCGGCAGGAACCATAGTGACGCTGCCGATCAGCAATGGAACTGGCAGCGCCAAATACATGATGACAATAGAGGGCTTGACGCTTAGGTCGAATCTTAACAATTCAAACATGACCATAAACAGCCCGATAGGAACCTTGCAGCAGGCGCCGGTGAGCGCAGTAGCCTACTTCACGATAAGCAACCAGCCTTCGCAGGCAGGGACGGCAAGCAACTATCTTGACCAGGCGTTCGGGCAGACCACAGTATGCGCGGTGAGGGCTGACGCAGGCAATAACGGAGGATGGGCGTGGGTGTTTGTGGCCACGGTCTGCACAATGCTGGTTATAGGATATGTGTCTAGATATTCGATCGACGGAGCAGGCATAGTAGGATTCATGGTATTCCTTGGATTCTCCCTGATACACAATGCGTGCCTGGACTTTGGGTTCGGAGTTATACAAATGGTATACATCGCAGGGGCAAGTGCGGTGGTCGCAATGGCGATACTGCTATGGAGGCATGCGTGATTTTTATGATGAGATACGGATCGTATGTACTGTTCCTTCTATGCCTAGGTGTAGGGTTCTATCTGGTCGGGATGCCAAGCCCGGTGCTGTATGCGCTTGGCGGTGATCCGTCACATGGCACGCCACTGGATGTATACAACAACAGCGTATATTCAGGAAGGCCCCTGGAATCAAGCACGTTCATTCAAAGGATAGGCAACATACTTTCCTCGCCCAGCACGATAGGAAGCCTGGTATTGATCCTGGTGGCCACCGCAGCCCTTTCAGGCTTCTCATCCATGTATTTCATTCCGGTCGTGATCCTGCTCATCATAACCAACTATGTGGCTTTGCCGTGGGGGCAGTACTTCACGACCTGCAATACGAGCACCGATGCGGATTACTATAACGCCACATACAGCATGACGACGGCTACGGCGTATTATCAAAACGCGCTGGAATGCCAAACGTATGAGGTTCCGTACTATACGCCGCTCCTATTGTTCATGAATATCATGACGGTCATGGCGGCAATTAGTTTTATTCGCGGTGGTGTTTAGAGATGAAAAGATATGGAGTATTATTGCTGGCTCTTCTGATTGCCCTAGGCTCGCCTTTCGCAATCACATGCCCATCAAACTCAACGCCGGTCTGCGGATTGAACGGAGTCACCTATAACAATTCATCACTCTGCCTGGCCAACGGAACCTACATATCCTACTGCGGCACATGCATCAATTCGTATGCCGCGTCCTATAATGCCTGCGCAAGCAACGTGTCGATATACGGCACGATGAACAGATCCTACTTTGAGAGATATCTGGCCTGCAGCTTTGCGACACTTGTCGGAGGCAGCTTCCAATACGGCCAGGGGCTTTTGGCTTTGCTCTTCTGCGGGTTCTTCGTCACATTCGTTATGTTCCAAAACACAAGGCTCGAGGGAAAGATAGTCGTCCTGATACCGGTGGCGTTCATGATGGCCATCTGGGTCGGCTGGATCATGATGCTGCTCGGCGGCTTCATCGGGATAATGCTCTACCTCGGGCTAGGCAGATTGCTCAACAAATGAGGAAATCTTTATGGCGAAAAAACAAATGCCGCTGATCTACGAGAAGTTCCTGTCCTTGGTACGGAAGAACATGGAGACGGGGGCGTGCCCTCGGACAAAGATGGAGGAGATGATCTCGCGCGACTTCAGGCTATGCCGCGACGACGTCAGGAGGATCTTCAAAGAGATCCACCTCGACAGGATAGAGCGCAGCGGCACACTCCTCAAAAAGAAGAAGGTGCAGTCCGTCAGCTACGGGCACAGCTACAACCATGAGACGAGCGATGACTACGAGAAGGAGCTCCATACTTTTCTGTGAGTCTACGACGTAAACAGGCTAGGGGGGCCATTAACCCTAAGGATTAACGTTTAAATACCCCAAATTGTAAACTATATTCAGCCAATGGGCGTCAGTCCCATGGCTTCATCGACCCGGAAGGGCGGTGAAAACACATGAGGTGTGTAGCTATGGACAAAAAACTTGAAGCAAATAGTGCGATGATGGAGTACGTGGGCGCATTCATTGGCCTCCTGGTCGTGATCATAATCGCGGTCAGCGTCGTGATCCCAACCGTGCTTTCTGCAATAGCGGCAACTCCTGCAATTACCGGAACAACGGCAACGGTGCTTAACATCGTGCCTTTGATGATAGCCGTGGTAGTTCTGTTGCTCGTGGTCGCGATGATACAGTCCTAAGTAGGATTGTACCGGCGAACTAGAAACGGAAACGTTTGCGATGGACGGAAGGATGAAGTCGCATCTCTTTTTTTTATTTTTTATAACCCTAGCAATAGCCATGAATATACTTTCGTATTGATGCAGTTCATTGATTCTTTGTTTCTTAAAGAATGACGGACGGATGTGTGCAGTGCTATCGGAACGTAGATGACATGCTCTGTATCAATATGATGACCATGAAATCCAGAAGTTCCGGCAAATTCAGGATTTATAATGTTATTTCCTAGTGCACGCTGACGCTTTGCGAAGTACCCAAGCCTAGCTATTTTTCCTTTTTGAGTTCTTCTATAGGCTCGTTGATATTCTTTGTCGCGCTCTTTTTGCTCTGGAGTTGAATGATATTTCTTCGCATATTTTTTTTGGTAAGCTCGCCTGAGAGGAGTCAACTCATATGCACGCCTAATGGCTTTGCGCACTGGTTTAGCTTCATAAGCACGTTGATATGCCTTGTATTCTGGAGTTGGCAGATTGGTTGTCATGCTCTCACTCCTTCTTCTTTTTCCTCGGCACATCCCAGTACGGGCTGTGGCATTTGGCACACACACGTGGAGTGAAGTCATTTGCCTTTGGCCATATGTATCCACAGCGCTCGCATTTCCATCCATCTATTTTCACTTCCATTATGATCCCCAGAGTATAATATGCCTAGTAATGTTTATAAACTCTTCGCCGCGCCGCACAGTCGTCTTCCGTCAGTCGTGAACATTAACGTTTAAATAGGGCGGACGAGAATACTTTAACGCCCAACAAAGGGTAATGGGTAGGTGCTCCTATGGCTAGCGACGACGACGAGATCAACAGCGAAGTAGAGTCACTTTTTGAAAACAAGACTAAAAGACCAACCAAGAATGCCTTGGTGGGAGACGATGTTAAGCTTACTGAGGGACTATATAAAGATGATGTTCTTTCTCCTGATTTTTCTGACGTACATTTTGGAAAAACAATCAAGGAAGATATTCGCTGGCAAGCAGGTATCCCAGAGGAACACCGAAAACCTGCTAGAGACATTCCAAATCCGATTGGGCAGGATGACGACTATGACCTAGAGCGAAAACTAAACTGGGAGCATGGAGGCAAGGGCATATCAAATCTCCTAGCTCCAGAGGAATCCTGGCGCTGGAGACCAGAGATGAATAAGGAAGAAGTAGCAATGAACAGAAACGAGGCTCTTAGAGGAGTACGATCTGAATGGTATTCCGGCAAGCCAAAAGTTGAAAAAATAGAATTTGATTTACCACCAGAGAAGCCCTTCTTTGAGAGTTTTAGTGAACAAGCACGCAAGGCAACCAATGAAACAAGCAAGAAAGCCAAACAAGAATATGAGTGGCGACAAAAGGCGGCTGAATATGCAGCTAGAAAAGCACGTGAAGCGGCTACAAAGGAAGTTAGAACTTTTGGCAGAGATGTTAAAAATGCCTATAGCAAAGAGTTTGGAGCAGAACGCGCAAAGAAGGAAGCTGCGCGCAGGCTTGGTATGGATCCTTATGAACTAGAGAGAGAAGAAGAGAAAGACGAAAAAAAGAGGTGGTCATGGAATCCAATCAATTGGAGAACCGGGATTGCAGAAACAAAATTGAAGTGGGATGCTGCTGCGATAGGTGGAATGCCAAAGGAAAAAAGGACATATGCCCCAAAAGCCTTTTTGATGGAAAATCAAGATCTTAAGATATTGACAGATAAGTGGGGGCGTAACAAACTTGATGCTGAAGGCAACCCAATCTGGGAAATGGTTGGAGGGACGGTAGTAAAAGATCCAGACACAGGAAAACCAGTTCCTGACTGGACAAAGGGGTATACTACTATAATGACGCCTGGAACAGTAGCTGTGCCAACTTATGATAAAAAAGGAAAAATGACTGTGAAAGAAATACCTGCCACCCCATCAGCAATAAGAGCGGCAATTACATATCATAAATCAAGCGAGAGCTATTTGGCACGTGCAAAGATTAAGGAAAAGATGGACGAGGCATCGGTTACCAACCTCAGGTCGGCAATTGAAGCAAGAAGATACCGCCTGAACAAAGATGCCCAGATTGCCCAGGCACGCAAGACAGCAATGCCTGGCGTCGCCTTTGGCTACAGGAAAGGCTCTTTCATGAGCCAGCCAGCGTATCTATATACGCCCGGCGCAGGAAGCAGCATGCGGGAGCAGTATACGCTCGGGCGCATACCAGAAGTGGCTGCATCAAAATACAGATTCAAGCAGGGGATAGCGGAACTGCACAGCAGGGTTCTGTCTAACTACTCAGCCCCGCTGATGATCAATCCGATGCTGAAGCAGCCGCTTCCCGACATAGTCGGGAACAGGATGAACGTCGGCGAGCAATACCAGTTTGTCCCGCAGGTTCCGGCAGGAGTTTCCAGGCTAGCCCCAAGAAGGGGAGGCGGAGGGAATGGAGGGAACGGGGTGCTTTCAAAGCTTTCTCCATTCAGGAGGTAGTGCCTTTTAAAAGTTGAGGGAGAAGAAGCGGAATGAGAGCAAACGAGGGTGCACTTATGAAAAGCGCGATTCCGCTTTCTTTACTACTATTGGCATCGGTCGTCTTAGCCACGCCGATCCCTGCACCGGCAACAAACACCATCGAGACACTCATGCTTTTTGTTGGATTGATACTGGTCATCTTCATAGCCTGCGCGTTCAGCAACATAAAGATCATAGGCGTCCTCGGGGCGTTCCTCCTTCTGCTGCTCGGGATTTGGATATACACCGACGGCATCTATTACTACGTCGGCGACAACACAAGCCAAACGACTCTGTATGCCCTGAACGGAACCAACAGCACGACGACGGTCTATTCATACAATAAGACAAATCTCTATGAGAAAGCCTCCGCCCCTATAATCACCATCACCGGCCTTCCGAGCGCCGACCTTGGAAATCTGATAGGGCTGATTTTGGTTCTGCTCGGCATGTACGCAATGATGTATTACGCGAGCCGCATATTCGGCGATCGAGGTGGATGAAATGAAAATGCTGCAACTATTGATGGTAGTGGCGTTCGCAGGCATGCTGTGCGCGACCGCGCCGGTTTCATTTTCCGACCAGGCCACAGACGTCCGCACCGTTAGCGGAAGCCTTGCCAACAACTCCAACCTGAAGGTGGAGATCTGGAGCGCAAGCACTGGTGGCAGTTTAATCTACACCGAGACGTTTACCAGCGCCGTCATGAACGGGCGCTGGAACGTGATGCTCGGAACGGGCGGCGCGTCGCTCGACCTTGATTATGGAACCACCTACTACCGCATGTATTATGTCGGTGGCATGCCTGTGGATTTGTATGACACCTATGGCGTTTCAATTCCCCGCATACCTTTCCAATCTCCCCTCGGCGAGATAACCAACCTCACCACGGCAACCAGCAACATAGCCGGCATGAACTTAACCGTGCAGCAGCTTGTCTCCGACAACGCCACAACCAACGGAAGGATTGACAGCGTGAATGGAACAGTGCAGGCGCTTGTTGTCTCGAACAACACCACCAACGCAAGGATAGACAATCTCAACTTCACATTGGTCGGCGCGATAAGCGGCTCGGGCACATCGGGCGTCGTTCCGGTGTTCAACGGATCGCAGTCTATCAAGAACTCATCAATCACCTACTGCTCACAGGTAGACAGCGACACGGTGGGAATAAACTCAGCCTGCAGCACGGCCTACCAGGACGCGACTGTGATAGCGGCAACGAATTGGAAAGTGATGCCGGGAACTATATCAACGGTGGTCTATGTCCCGGTGGATAATGTCACCGTCCTTTCAATCTCCGGCGGCGCGTTCCCGACCTTGGGCATAGCCGGGCAGATATTCGTGACTGACACGCTCGACCATTATTACATCGTCTCAGTGCCAAGCTCAACCGACCTGCGCATAGAGGGCAACCAATCATTCACCAACTCGACCTGGCAATTCAAGCAGGCGCCATACTACTCGGTCTCAGGTGAGAACTACGAGGAGCGCGGCTATGAAATCGCAACGAACGGCAATTGGAATTGGGCGATGTATGCCAAGCACGGAGTCAACAACCAGCAGCTCTGCTTCCAGAACAGCGTCTTCCCGACAACCGACCTGATGTGCCTCAATGAGAACGGCGACCTGGACATATTCGGGAGCCTCAACCCAAGCGCGTTTCTCGCGCTCGTCCCCAAATACGCGGGCTTCACCACCGAGCCGACCTTCACCGTGAACGACACGGCTGGCACGATAACCTTTGCGTCAAACGGGATAGTCAATCTTTACAACAACAGCGCGGGAACGGGAGTGGCGCAGACATACAACCTTTCCGGCGGAACGACTGGCGTTGAGCTTCCCGCTCTCCCCGTCGAGCAGACCTCATACGTGATTGGCGAATACAATGGAGGCTCGCCAAGGATATGGGTGACTACCAATCCAGGGGCGCTTGACGGCACGACCGCAACCCGCCTTCTCACCGTCTTCAGGAATACGAACAACGAGCTTTACATCCTTGATTGGGACTCGATGGCAAACGCGATGCCCGAAAGGTTGAACCAAAGGCTGATCAAGACCGATAAATATGCGCGCGAAAGCGGGCTTGTGGTTGGTGAACTCCCCGGGCGCTATCTCACTTCCACCGGCGGCATCATCTGGTATGGCAACGTGAATCTTGTCATCAATGACACCGACAGCAATGTGTCGGGCCTTGACATGTGGTATCACAACGCGACGGGCGATTACGTTGTCGATGATTCGGTTGACTACTACCAGACTGAGAATTGGGACAACGGCACTGCACTCGTCCCTCTTGCCGCAGGGCAATACGCGAACATTTGGGTGTATCAGAAAGTCTCAGAGCCGAGCGAAATCGATTACATAGTCGGGCACGCATCCTACAACTCATCGGCAGACGCGCTGACCGGGCAGCCGCCTGGCTCGGTTCCAGCAGGCATAGAATCCAACTACGTCCTCATCGGAAGGATCGTCTTTGAAGTGAACGCCACAAGCGCGTCTTACGTGGACTCGACCTGGGGGCAGGAGTTCACGGGCTCGGTGGTGAACGACCACAACGCACTCGGCGGGCTGCAGGGCGGCGCGGGCGGAAGCTACTATCACTTGGGCTCAACCGATTACGGAATAGTGCAAGGCCTTCCGACCTCGCTCTCAACGGGCTACATAGACTTCACCAACGCCACGCCATCGAACGTGGCTGGAAGGCTCTATTATGATCCGGCTGTCAAAACAGTCGTGATAGACCAGGGCACAACAAGCGTCGCTCTTGGGCGCGAGCAGTTTTTCATTGCGAAGAATGACAACGCGTTTGCAATAACCGCCGGCAAGGTAGTTTATCTCACGGGAGCCGACTCGGGCTATCCGACGATTGGGCTTGCGGACGCATCCAGCCCATCCACCTCATTCGTGGTGGGCATAGTGCAAGACACGATCAATGCAGGGGCGACGGGCATAGTGTTTACGTCTGGAATCATAACGGGCATGAACACCAACGGCATGGCTGCGGGCAGCAACCTTTTCCTCTCGACTGTCACGGGAGAATATACTACAACCGGTCCAACCCCTCCGGACTCGATTGCGCAGGTGGGCAAGGTGTTGATTGAAGATCCGCTAGTGGGAAAAATCCTGTTCTCGCCAAGGATCAACCCGACGCAGCCGCAGACGAACTACAACCTGTGGGTGCAGACCAACGTGACCGCGCAGGACTTTTTGCAGGCGGGGACATACGGAGGATACAACTCCACAACCATCAACTTCATCGGGCCGATCAACGCAACAACTGAAGGCACCGCTGCCAATGGTTTCAACTGGTTCACGCACTATTCCAACGACATCTACGCCGGATCGATAGTCGGGCAGAAGGCAAGAGGCACGGAAGCGTCTCCGACGGCTACGAAGTCAGGCGACAGGCTGATGTCCATCGGCGGAAGAGGATATGGCGCCACCGGATTCCCGACAGGAACGGCAAACAGCTCTTCGGTCATCCTGTTCAACGCAGATGAGAACTACACCGACTCAGCCATGGGGAGCTCGATCTCATTCGTCACGACGCCCAATGGCGCCGCGCCCGTGGGCAGGGCTGAACGCATGAGGGTTTCAAACTCGGGGAATGTCGGAATCAATACGACCTCCCCAAATTATACGCTGGATGTCATCGGCACGGTCAGGGCAACCACTCTCCTGGGCAACCTCAACGCAAGCTACATCCAGAACCCGCCCTGGCTTTCAGGCGTGCCATACCAATCATCGGCAGCAGGCTGGACAAACAATTCGACAACGACGAGCACTTCACATAATGTCAGCACAAGCGCGAACTTTATTGGGAACATCAACGCAAGCTATGTGCAGAACGCGCCTTGGGCTGGAACTGGAACGGCAACGTGCGGAGCAGGCACGGTTGCGCAGAACGTCACCACCTCGACGGGAGGCGTGACCTCGCAGTGCGTAACCCTCTTCGTCAACGCATACGGCGGCATGACCAACTCGACGGCAGGAGGGACGACTACCACCGCCACGGGCGTATGGGCCAACATACTCGGCTTTGGCGCTGGCACGATGAATGGATGGTATATGGGAACGGGCTCGAACCTCACCTGCAACACTTCTGGAACTTATGAAGTGCATTACGCTCTGAGTTTCAGCCAGACAACGGGCGGTGGAAACGGCGATGTGATAAAATCGCAGTTGCTCGTGAATGGAGTCGCAGTCAACAGGAGCCTTTCCACGACTCAGATTGCGGCAAACGGAGTGTTCGGAAACCTGGGGGCATCCCTGTTGTGGGCATTCAACGTTGGCGACAACGTGACCATGCAGATACAGGACGCAACTAGCAACGGCAAAGTAACCACGTGGCAGAACAGGAACGTGATCGTAACTAGGGTTGGGAACTAGATGGAAAAAAAAAATAGCCTGCTTGCGCTGATGCTCCTGGCTAGTTTCGTCTCTGCCGACACGATGGGAGCGTCGCACTTCGGGCTCTCCGCTTTGATAGGCGGCAACGACACGATGGGCACGCTGACCTATCAGCAGCCAAGCTCGGCGAACCCATTGTATCAGTCGGTCAACTTTAATCTCGGATGGTTCCTGATAATAAATGGAACAACGCCAACGCCATCTGGCTTGCTTATAGTTTATCTTCCGGAGGCGTGGCAGGTAACATCCTACACACCTGGAACAGATGTCTCGGTCAATTATACCTCCACGTTTGCCTCGCTTTCAGGACTGAACTACTCAGTCACCATTTACACCGAGAACGGCAGCCTTGTTCAAAGTCTTGCCGCGCCATCAAATCTTTCGGCGCTATGGCTCAATGCGACTCCCGATGGATTTTATTATGCCCATGTCAAAGCGTGTGACGTCTATTCAGTCTGTGTGGAAAACGATTCAGCGGTGTTTGGAGTCTACACTCCGACCGTCACAGTTTCTTTTGGAGCGTCGGCGCCTCCGGACGGAACGATCGTCTATACAAATAGCTATACCGATTACTGCGCCTTTTCATTTTATCCAGCCAGAACTTCCGATCTCGCCGGATCATACAACTATTTCATCCTCAATGGAACGGTCTTCAAAGATGTTTATACAGCCGCCCCGGGAGGATCGGCGCCAAACATGCCTGTCGGATTTGCCAACATGATTTCCGGGGACTTCGGGCGCGACTGCTATGCCGTAAACGTCTACAACACAAGCGTCAACACGCATGCAAGCCCATTGACCATAAGGTTCATTGTGCTGCCTGTCGCCAAGGATAACACGATAATGATGTTCCTGATAATCGCAGCCCTCATTCTTGGCATATTCATAACGACAACATTCAGCCACATCAAAATAATCGGAGTGGTTGGAGGGTTCGTTCTCCTGATCCTCGGGATTTGGGTTGCCACCGCAAGCATCTACTTCCCGATCGGACAGTCGGGCGTAGCCTACCAAACGGTGCTGACCAACTCATCCATAGTTGCCAATAGCACCCTCAGCATGACGACGGACTATCAGGAGATAGGCGTTCCTTCCTTGGCTGGCGTCGCAGGAGTGAAGGCAAACAACCTGCTCGGGCTGGTGTTGATATTGCTGGGAGTTTATGCAATGATATACTACGGCATGGCTGTGGTCTACAAGCAGAACTGACAGAACAAAAGTGTGCTTATCAAAGAGGATGCCAGGAAAAGGACGAACTCGGCGCCGCGCTTTTTTTCATTCGGAAGCTTTGACATGTTGAAAAGCCAGTAGAGATAGAACTGGGCTGCGCAGAAACAAATCAGGAAACTGACATATGCCATCCTCATCCCTGCGACCGAGGCTATGACCCCGATGAAAGGGGCGCCCCAAAGTACGTCGCCCCAACCGCAGATCTTCGCCTTGAGCTTTTCCCCGAGAAGCGATATCGCCCAGATCAAACAGAATGCGACCACAACCGTTTGCAGGTTGACGCCGGAGAACGCGCAGAGAAGCCAAACCGCGATCGAAAGCTCGTCCTTGATCTCCCGCTTCTTATGGTCTTGATATGCCCCGAGGGAGAACAGGATCATGAAGAGAGCGGAGAAGAGAAGATCCATGGACATATGAACTCCATATCTCTTTATAAGTGTTTATGCTGAATTAGGCTTATGACGGGCTCGGAGTTCACAACGATCAATATCTCCAAGAAGACGCGGGACCGGCTTAAGTCTCTTGGCAAGAAGAGCGAGACATACGATAACCTCTTGAATCGGCTAGCGGATTTGCTGCCAAAGGCTTAGGGTGCAACCATGACAAAGATGGATGAATATTTTGGCGGAGTCCAACGCGGGCGCATATCGCCAAAGGATCCGTTCAGCCACGCGGCGTGGCTGCTCACACCTGACGACAACAAGCTTCCAAGCGACGACGTTGTCGATAAGCAGATTCAGCTTTCTTATATAGGCGAAGACCGGATGCTGCGCCTCTATCAAAATGATGCGATGATACTTACCCAGATCAAGAATATGGCGGCCAGGGAAGATTGCCTTGTGCCGGTCTATCTTGTCCTCGAGGGCGCATGGAGATCAGAACTGAAGCTGAGCAGGACGCTCAAAGGAATGGAACGCCAGCTGCAGGGGACGACAGGAGGAGCCTTCGTTCCGCGTGAAGGATTCGGGGAAGGGTACGGCACGCAGTTTGCAGAGGACCAGCGCAAAGCAGAGGAAAATCAAATGGATGCCGGGACCCTGGCTGGGTTCATAAAGAAGATAGGCAAGAAAAAGAAGTGATATTATGGATTTGACAGCTCATTTCTATGATGATATCCGTTGTGGGATATCAAATACATTCGTAGATCCAGACAACAAGCTAGAACAGAAGAAGGCACGAGAAAGGATGTGGAACGCTCAGTTCAGACAAAATGAACCTGAAAAGACGCGATTTTATAATCGCAATCGAAAAAACTGGGAGTCTACTATAGTTCCTAGGGCTGGAAAGATATGGCATGGATATTATCTTAGAAATAAGCAGGCACTGAAAGAAAAGAAGAAGCAAAAATATTATGAGCATCACCAAAAAGAGCTGGAACGATTTGAGAAATATCGTACAGCAAATAGGCAAAAAATACGGGAAGCTGCTGTGAGGCACTACTATCAAACTAGGGAATATATACTTAAGAGAAACAAAACAGACGAGGTTCGGATTAGGCGCAATGCATATAAACGGAAATGGACGAAGGCAAATCCAGATAAAATCAGAAAGTATAATGATACTGCGAATAGAAGATGCTATAACCTAATACGCGTCCGTGTTAGGGATGCCCTTGAAAAGTATGGGGTTGGAAAAAAGTATAATTCGAAGGCATATGGAATAGACTATCTGGCGATAGCGAATAAGCTTGGTAAACGCCCAGGCAATAAGTATCATGCGGATCACATAATTCCAGCTTCCTTGTTTGATCTCAGCGACCCTATTCAGATAAAACTGTGCTTTGCTCCAGATAACTATCAGTGGATGCTTGGGGCAGATAACATCCGAAAAGGGGGGAGAAACCATCCAGAAACCGTAGCGAAATTCTTGCCATTATTGAAGCAAAAGTTGGAGGGGAAACCTTGACTGAAGAGGAGATCATAATTTACGCGGCTATATTCTTAGCCCTGGCTATAGGTTGGTTAGTTGGAAAGCTTATGGACCCGGTGTATAGGGCAAAAACGCTGCGGAGTTTGACAAAGAAGGAATGGGGCGTGCTTGCCATCGCCTCTCCTGACAACAAGACAGTACGATCAATAACGGTCAACTTCTCAAAGGATGTCATCAACGTCCAGGGAAAGGTTTGGATCATAGAGCAGGAAAAGATATACCGCATGGACAAGCCTGAGAGAGGATTCCGGCTTGACAGGGTTGATCTTCCAAAGAGGTGGTTCGACGGGATACCATATGTGTTCGTCAACGACGCCTCGTTCCTCCCGATCGACATAATGGGGAACGTCGGCAATACAAAGCCGGAGGAGATTGCATCCGTCTTCCTGGCCTGGAACAACAATCAGATAGCCAAAGGAATGCTGGCGATGAAGAACCAGCAGCTGTTCGTGATCATAGCCTGCATCATGTCCCTGCTGGCGGCTATCTTCGGGTTCATGGCATTCCAGAAGGGGGGCGACATGCAGAGCCAGCTGACTTCCATAGACGCAAGGACAAAGGAGATGGCGACGACAGGCGTGAAGTATTCCGCCGTCGCCCAGGGCGTGAACCCTGCGACACTTCCAGCATATGCCAATACAACGCGGTGATATGAATGCCAGGTGAACTTGACAATGTACCGGCGGCGCAGATGTACTCGATGCAGATAGTCAAACTTTGGCTTGATTGCCTGGACCTGGCTCAGCAAGCCAGGGTGCTGTGGCTGAAAAATGAGTTTGACAATGACATAAACTTTGAATATATCGCAAGGCTCACGAGATTATGGGGAGAGCTTTATCCAAAGATCCGGGGACGCGAGGACATGAAGGAGCTTGTGACGAACTACGAGAAGTTCCAGTCATACTATCGCGACCCGTCGATGCTGATCGACAAGCCCGAGGACATAATAAGGCTTGAGGAGGTTATCAGGGATTCGCTCGAAAAGCTCAAATTAACACGGTTTGAATAAGTAAAAAAAGGAGGGATAAAATGTTGAGGCAAACATACGAGAGCGTGGAGGACTTCTCCAGGGAGATCAAGCTGTCGAAGGTCCAGAAGGTGTTCTTCCAGGTTGGCGTGAGCCAGCAGGAGATACGCCTTGACGGGCAGCTTCCCGACGGCACGATAGAGAAGGGAAGCATACCAGGACTGAGGATGACGGCGCAGATAGTCCTGACGGCGATAACCCCGCAGAACATAGACGAGAAGCAGACGCAGCTCGAGAGGCAGCTGATACTCGCCGGGAACCCGATACAGTTCGTGTTCAGCGCGCCGCTTGCTGTCAAAGACTGCGGAGACGAAAAGGACTTCAACGACTTCAACGAGCAGACAAAGCAGGCAAGGGACAACGTTCTCTCTGAAGTCCAGAAGGTGGCAAACGTCCTCCTGTTCAGCGGGGGAGTTGGGCCGGTCACGGAGACGGGTTGATTTTATGGTGGAACCAAAGCTTGAAACCAAACCAGTGAAGGGCATTCCAAAGGAGGAACGGGAGAATATCATAGCCAGCTTTGAATGGGCAT
>Ga0315273_10005807_pt1 | contig 15304 bp, 14 predicted proteins | sample YL17G02_0_MG_FD_205753 | JGI IMG/M metagenome (GOLD analysis project Ga0315273, IMG submission 205753) | Sediment microbial communities from Yellowstone Lake, YNP, Wyoming, USA - YL17G02_0 | ecosystem: Environmental > Aquatic > Freshwater > Lake > Sediment | place: USA: Wyoming | collected...
CCCGGCACATTCATTCCCGGTTGCGAACTCTTGGGGATTTCCCACAAATAATCTCTGATACGGTTTAGCTGCATATTTTTTACCTAACAAATAGGTGAAACATCTATTTCAATATGATATACAAATTAACTGATAAGTCAATCCCGCACTTAAATATTCTAAACGGGTTTTGACTATTTTATATTAGCCCATATACCGGGTTAATTATACAATGTTTAAGTGCGGGGTCAACAGTTAAGCCTGATACTAAAACTCAGGAGGTGTGGTCCATATTTATGGCGGGAATCTTTTCCCCCTCACCGATCCTCTCCCCAACGGGGAGAGGGCAGGGTGAGGGGGTACCAAATTTAAGATGATTGCCATAATTGTGAACCACACCCAATTAAGGAGGTTATTGAATATGAAGAAACTGATGTATGCGTTTTGCGGCCTGCCCTTCACACCAATTTATTGGTATGTGGGTCTACTATTAATAGGGTGCGCCGCCGCCCCGAAGTCTGGGGAACCGATTGCCAATAAACCCGATGCAATTACGATTGTTCAACCTCCTGAAAATAAACCTGTGCCGGAAAAGCTGCTGTTAACGCCGGCTTTGGACGGGAAGGAAGAAGGTTATATTGATGAAGCTTTGAAAATGCTCAATATGACCCGGAAGGATACAGAGTTCCCCAAGGCGCTTGAGAATGACCCTTATCGCCTGGTAAAAGTCCAGAATTCGCTGGATAAACCATTGGAACTGCCGGCTGAGTGCGATAAAATTAACCAGCAGTGGAGGGAAGCAACCACTCTAACCGCCGGACTAAAAATTCAAATAGACCAAATGGAGCCTCTTTCTCCCACCATCACCGCAACCCCGACAACTGATTTAACCCTCAAAAAAGAGCAAATTCAGGAAATAAAGAACTCTATCAAGAAATGCCCAAAGGAATTTCAGCCGGTCATAAAATCCCTGCTGACAGCAATATATCAAGCCCAAATACTAATGGACAAGGCTTTTGCGAATCTGCCCTTGGCTGAAAGACAGTACCTGGTCAAATATACCCTGGGCAAGGCCCTGATGAGCGGGAATGCCAATCCGGAGGACTTTGAAATCGAGGCGGATAAAGTGGAATTAGCCCTGGCCGGACCTGATGCCAAAGTCATTCAGGAAGGCCGCGACGTAATAGACCCGGAAGAAATGGCAACGTTAAAACTGGCTTTGAAAATAGATTATAATGCGCTTTATCAAGCTGGCATGTTAGAGGCTGAAGCAGTTGATAATGCTATGAAGATGCTGGAAGGTTTAAACCTGTTCCCGCACCTGCGGAAGTAATCTCGGGCAAAGCGTATTTCTATTCTGATACTCCTATCGGTAAGATTATCATCGGCTCTAAAGAAGATAATATCTATTACCAAGATACCCTGCTCTCTATCGATATGGGTGGCAATGACCGCTATCTTAACCTCGCCGGCGGGGCAATCGGTCTGCCAACCTCAGCCAGTTCCATACTCATCGATTTATCGGGTAACGATTTTTATTCCTCAACACACAAATTCGCGCAAGGCAGCGCCATTTTCGGCATTGGTATCTTAGCTGACCTATCCGGCAATGATATTTATCAGGCAAAACATTATACCCAGGGTTGCGGCGCTTTTGGCGTCGGCATCCTTTGGGATTTGAAATCAGAGGCTGATTCATATACGGCTGATAATTGCTGCCAGGCCTGCGGTTATTGGGGCATTGGCACTTTGTACAACGAATCCGGCGACACCCAGTATTATTCCCAAACATTCTCACAAGGCATCGGATTCACTTTCGGCATCGGCGCCCTGATTGATAAAGCCGGCAATGATTACTACACTGCCGCCGGCACCACTGCCAACGACCGTCCATACAGTATGAGCCAGGGATTTGGCCAGGGTAACCGGCCTATCGCCTCAGGCGGTATCGGCATCCTGATTGACGAGCAAGGCAACGACCACTACGCCTGCCAGTTTTACGGGCAGGGTTCAGCCTATTGGCTGGGCATGGGACTGCTGATTGATAATGGCGGCAATGACCGTTACGACGCGGTCTGCTACGCCCAGGGCTGCGGCATACACCTTTCCACCGGCGTGCTGATTGACCGGGGCGGCGTGGATTTCTACAACTGCACTTACGGCGGCAATGCCCAGGGCGCGGCACACGACTTGGCAGTCGGCATCTTGATTGACAAAAATGGCACCGACACCTATGTCGGCCGAGGCAATAACCAAGGCTCGGCTATTACCAACTCCTTTGCTTTATTCCTTGATTGCTCCGGCGACGACGTCTATTGGACTCTACCCAAAGGCGGGCAGGGTATGGGCGGCGCGGCCCGCGGTCGGGGCAGCATCGGGCTTTTCCTGGATTTGGGCGGCAAAGACTTCTACTCGGAAGAATATTCCAATCCTGATAATACTATGCCGACAGAGGAAAAACCATATACCAGCCAGACCATGAACAATTATTGGTGGATAAAAGGGGACAAGGGCGCGGGGATTGATACGGAGGCCCAGTAAGAGAGAAGCCTAAGAGGCTAGGAGGCTAAGAGAAAAAGCAGTATGAAAAAAATAATTATTCCCTTGCTGGCAGTGGTGTTTCTAATCGGATGCACTGTTTCTGAACAGAAGATATTTCAGGTAGCAAGCCAGGGTATAGAATTACCCTCCCTTAATATAGATAACCTGGAACCAATCACCCATAGCTTTGCTTATCGGATACTTATAAAAAGTGCTGCAGAATGCACTGTGATTGATAACCAACTGAATATCACACAGTGCCAGATTACGCAAATCCAACAACAAATTAGACGCGGCAGAGAGTTCCCTTATAATTCAATAATAATTGAGGCGAATGGAAGAATTAAGGCAAACTTAGTAATTTTTGCTATGGGTATATGCTTTGGACAAGAATTTAGAGTTATAGATTTTGCCTATATGAATGCTCAGGGAACGCCTCGAAATATGACCTATGATTCACCGGATTATTTTTCTGAAAACCCATTGCCTATTGATAGCCCCAGCGGGATAGAAATTAACTTGCAAAGTGTAAAAAACGGTTTATGGACGTTTTATTCAAAACCTTATTATTATTCGCCTTACATTTTAGAAATTGAGGAAGTGGATGAGGAAGACTTGGATAGTCCTCCTTCTGATAATCAAACAACTTCTGAACCGGTGAATAAACCATCAATGGAAAATCCACCAGAAAGCATGAATGTTTCAAAAATGACTCAGAAGTTAATAGATGCAATGAAACCATCAAAACCCATTTATTCATATCCCAAGACGGTGGCAATAAAATGTGGCGATAACATTTTATATCAGGACCTATTGAATTTCTTGGAAATTTGTTTCAATGCAAAGGTAGATATTTCTCAGATAGAATTTAAAGTTTTACCGTTTGATTATAAACTCAACGACAAATAATTGGCAATCTTATATTTCTTTGTGTTCTTTGTGTCTTTGTGGTGAATCTTTAAGAAAGGGAGTTTTATGAAAAATGCATTCATCTTATTAATCTGCGCTCTGGCCTTAATCGGATTAGTCGCTTCCGGCTGTCCCAAGAAGTCCCCGGATTCTTTGCCCGCTAACAAAACCGACACGCAAACATCTCAACCAGCCGCCCCTCAGCCTGGTGCCGAAAATAAGACCGCCAAAGACTGGCATGCCGAAGGCGTGGCTTTTTATAAATCCGGCCAATTCACCGACGCCTTCAAGGCCTTTGATAAAGCCATCGAACTGGACCCCAATTACGCCGCGCCTTGGATTAATATCGGTGGCCTGCTTTTTGCCGGCCGGAGATACGAGGAAGCGATTTCCTGCACTAATAAAGCCCTGCAAATCGACCCCAATAATTTACTGGCCTGGGGCAATATAGCAACCTTCTGCCTGGAACTGGGAAAATATAACGAGGCCATTACGGCCTGCGACAAAACCCTTAGTATAGATGCAAAATATCCCTCCGCCTGGGAAAATAAAAGCCGAGCATTGTTAATGTTAGGCCGCTTTGATGAGGCCCTGATCGCCTGCGACAAAGCCCTGGAGCTAAATCCAAAAGACTCCCTGGCCTGGAAAAACAAGGGAATGGTCTTTTACGGGCAGAGCAAATATGATGATGCCCTCAAGATGTATGACAAAGCCATCGAACTTAACCCCAAAGATGTTTCTTTGTGGTACAATAAGGGTTTGGGTTTTTATGAGCAGGGAAAGTTAACGGAGGCACTGAACCTGTTTGAGCAAGCTATAACCATTGAACCGGGCTATGCCCGTGCGTGGAAAGATAAAGGAACCGTCCTGCTTAAACTGGCTAAATCTGACGAAGCCCTTAAGGCGTTAGACAAAGCCATTGAAATGGGGTATCCGGCTAATGAAGAAATATTTTATAATTATGCGCGGACATATTCATTCAAGCAGGACAAGAAGCTCGCCTTATTTAATCTTGAAAAAGCAATCGGCCTAAATGCCAAGCTCAAATCAGACCCGGGCAATGATAAAGCCTTCCAATGGCTCTGGGAGGATGAGGATTTCAAGAAGTTAGTAGATAGCAGGTAGTAGGTAGGATATAGGTCAAAGAATTCTTTATGGTAGATGCCGATGTGAAACTTTCTTAGCAGGGGGGTATTGCCTCATTTAATCATTTAGTTATTTAAAAAAGTCAAATCTGCAAGTCATTTATTTACATGTGTTTGTGATTAATTGCTGATAGGCAAGCAATAGACGGATGTTATGCCCGTATTGAGCGAGCGGACAGAGCGAATTAGGCAAGTATCTGGTGTTCCTTGCCTGCTCCTTGCCTGCTCCTTGCGTGTTCCTTAGGCGGGGGATAGGCATAGGATATGCATGTAAATAGGGGCTGCTGAATAACTCCGAGGCTTACCACAACTCTTGTATTATCAAATAAAAATGGTAAAGTATGATTGTTTTCTAAGCAACCAAGTGCAAGGAATAATGAGAAAACTGCTCAAAACCCGTGCACTTTTTCAAAGAGTTTATGTCATACCAAAACAAAGATCACCTTACCGGGAACCTGTTTAAGGACATACTTCCATATGGCGGCAAATTGAATCTTAACAATCGTTGGATGAAATTAAGCGGCTTGGTGCCCTGGGACATTTTGGAAAAGATTTACCAGGCCTATTTCAGTCCTTTGGGCCGGCCCGCAAAGAGTAGTCGATTAGTCAACGGTTTATTAATTGCCAAGCATCTCAAGAACATCAGTGATGTGGAAGTGGTTGAAGAGTTTTTAGAGAATCCTTACCTGCAATATTTCTGCGGCTACGATCAGTTAGTAACTCAGCAGGAGATTCACCCTACGACTTTGTGCAAGATGCGCAAGCGGGTGGGCGAAGAATATTTTGCCAAATTTGAGCAGGAAATTATTGCGGTTCTGAAGAATAAAAAGATCATCAAGACCAGTCGGCAACAAATCGACGGCACGGTTTTCCCGGCTAACATCAGTTACCCGACCGATGTGGGATTGCTGGAGAAAGCACGGCGTTGGGTGGTGGGCAAAATCAAACAGATAAAAGAGACCGGTCAAATTTCGGAAAAAATTAGAACCAACAGCCGAAAAGCCCGTCAGGTGTATTTATCCTTCAGCAAGAAACGAAAAAGAACCTGGTCGGAAATACGCCGGACAAAGAAGAAGTTAATCCAATACCTTGGGCGGAATATCAAGCAAATCAAGGGCGTGATGGCTCAAGCCGGGGAAAGCATTGGAGGCCTTAAAGCCGGAGTGGCGAAAAGAATCGAGGTGGTCGAACAGATTTATCAACAACAGGCTCAAATGCTCAAGAATAATGTGCATCGGATCGAGGAGCGGATCGTCAGTCTGCATCGCAGTCATATTCGACCTATTGTGCGGGGGAAAAGCGGCAAAGAAGTAGAATTTGGGCCCAAGTGTATTCTCAGCCATGTGGATGGGTATGCTTTTTTAGACAAGTTTGACTACTCAGCCTATTATGAAGGAGACCAACTGAAAAACAGTCTGGAATTGCATGAGCAAAGATTTGGAGCCAAGCCGAAGGAAGTCATCACGGACCAAATTTATGGGACCCGGGACAACCGGGATATGCTCAAGAAGTTAGGTATAGAAGGCTCTTTGATGCCGTTAGGACGACGGACTAAGTTGACTAAAAGCGAAATAAGGAAAATAAAAAAGAAGCAGAAGAAACGCGGAGAGATGGAAGGGATTATTGGAAATGCCAAGGTGAAATATGGTTTGGAGCGGGTAAAATATGCCAACGAAAAAATCGGGGTAATGCTGGGACTGCTGGGGATGAATCTGAAGACCGCCGCCGCCAGGATATAGCCCGATGAATGAATAAAGCCAGGCTAAAAAGGCGGTGATCACAAACACATAATAGGTCTGTACCCTATTTGATATGGAAAAACATTTTTCAGCAGACCCTAAATAGAGATGGAATTGCATTTATACAGCTTTATTATAAAGTGCTCATACCACCTGCAGTCTGAGATAGCGGGCTAAACATCAAGTATCACCTGCGCTTCGTAACCGGTTTTGGTCTTTTTGACATAGAGGTCGTTGAAGGTGATGGCCTTAATTTCTATTTTAATGCTGTACTTTTGAGGATTGTACGGCTCACCTGATATTATAGCGGTTAGCTTTTTGTCTTCGAGGTTTTGAATCTCCACCTTACTGATAAGGTTGTTTTCAACCGTGAATTCCTCCAGTAATTTGCCCAGGAATGTATTGAGCAATTCTTCAATGTCAACCGCCTGGACCGATATTTCTTTGCGGAACTGCGGCTTGATTTTTTTGATGTCGGTGAGTATGTCAAAAAGGGCAAAGGCCGCATCTTCAAATAAGCCTTTCAGGGTCTGATTGGCTAACTTAATGCCCATATCAGCCGTGTGCGGGACTAATTTGTATCTCATTCTGTTTAGGAATATATGCTTTTTCAATTGACTGAATCCGGCTTTCGAATAATAATATAGCAAACTTATGCGATTCAAGATATAAATACATTATGAAAAATATTCTGCTTGCCTTGGTCTTAATTTCAGCTACAATGCTTTCGTCCTGCCACGCGATTTCCATTGATTCGCCCGACCCGGACTACCGGCGCCGGGCGGTTGATAAAATGGACAAATCCACCGCCGCCTCAACCGGCAAATTGATGGAACTGCTCAAGAACGATTCGGACGATATGGTCCGCTCCCAATGCGCCTATTATCTGGGATATTACCAGCGCAAAGAGGCTGTTCCGGCCCTGTTGGCGATTATTGAAGCCCGGCTGGCGCAGATTGATAGCCTGACCGACGACAACCTGCTCACCCGCCAGGAAGCTGTTTGGGCATTGGGCGAACTTAAGGATATTTCGGCTGTGCCGGTATTGGTGAAATTATTGCCCCGGGACCGGAATACCGAAGTCCGCCAGCGTTGCGCCGTGGCATTGGGAAAAATCAATGACCCTAAAGCCGTTGATGGGCTTATTCAACAGCTTGACGATGTCAGCGGCTCGGTATCAAACGCCGCGCTCCAGTCGCTCAAAAAGATTACCGGCAAAGACCTGGGCAAGGATATCAAGCAATGGGAAAAGTGGCGAGAGAGCCAAAAGTAACCTAAAAATGATTTCCGCCTTTATACCAAAGAAAATCAAATATACCGGCTCCCAGCTCAGGCCGCTCTGGGCATATGAGACTTTCGGACTGCTGGGCGACAGCATTGTGGCTTTCGCCGGCCCGTGCAATATCCCCTTCGGCAATATGATTGATGCCGAAGACGTCAGAACTAAAAGCAAAATCTACAGCTCCCTGATGCTTCACTTTATTGTCGAGCATTTTGATATAGACTTGGAAAAGGCCGTCCTAAAGCAACGGCTTCTGGCAACGATTATTAAAAGCACGCTGGAAGAGCACATTGATTACCGGCTTAATCGCATCGGCGATGATATCTACGACGCTAAAATAAAACAAGACGCGCAACGCCCAACCCATAACGCCAAGCTCTCCATATCAATCGCCACGGCCTCACCGGTGTCCACCCTGATACATTTCGCGCTGAATATTGATAGCAAACATACGCCGGTTTTAGCCGCCGGCTTAAAAGATTATGGCATCAACCCCAAGGAATTCGCCACCAGAGTAATGCAGGCCTATACAGAAGAAATGCTGTCAGTCAAGAACGCCCGGCAAAAGGTTTACCCCAGCACATAATATATGTCCTACAGGGAGGCTGAACCGCAGTTCGTCCCGCTAATAGGGGCGGTAGCTCCGAATAATCGAAACTCAGAAATCAGGAATTATGCGGTTACTGGATTGGGATTCCTGGCCGATAACATTATAATGTGTATTTGAACATAATGGAAAACTTATTGCCATTGCCATTGTGGTAATTGTGGCTACCGTAATAGTCACTTGCACAAAAAATCCCATCGTAGTCTAAAATGAAAAATCTTGACGAAAATAGCTTTTAAAGGTTATTGTATCCATTCAGGGATGGCTGATGTCCCCCAAAACAATCGGTTTATAATTTGAAATACGGATAAACTATGAAAACAGCGTTACTATTCCCCGGGCAAGGCGCCCAAACCGTCGGCATGGGCAAGGCTCTTTATGAGCAGTACCCCATAGCCAAGGAGTTATTTGACAAAGCTGATAAGATTCTGGGTTTTTCCCTGAGCAAGCTTTGCTTTGAGGGACCGGAAGAGGAATTAAATAAGACGAATATCTGCCAACCGGCGCTTTTGGTGACCAGTTATGTAGCAATGGCTGTGCTGAAACAAACTAATGCCCTCCCCGAATGGTCCTGCTCAGCCGGACTAAGTTTGGGTGAATATACGGCTTTGGCTGCGGCTGAGGCATTGTCTTTTGAAGACGCCGTAAAGATTGTTGAACGCCGCGGGACTTTTATGCAACAAGACTGCGACCGGGTAAAGAGCACTATGGCTTCGGTTATCGGGCTGGAACGGGCCAAAATCGAAGAGGTTCTGGCCACGATTTCCGGAATTGTGGTGGTTGCCAATTTAAACAGCCCGGGACAGATTGCCATTTCCGGTGAAGTCGCAGCTGTGGCGCAGGCCAGCGAAAAACTGACTGCGGCCGGCGCGCGCAAGGTTATCCCTCTTAAAGTAGCCGGCGCTTTCCATTCACCTCTAATGAAACCGGCTGAGGAAAAACTGAAACTGGAACTGGCAAAGATAAATGTCAAAGTGCCCGCCAAGCAGGTAATTTCAAATGTCACGGCGGATTATGTTAAATCAGCCGAAGAAATCAAGGGGAATCTAAGCCGCCAGGTCTCAAACCCAGTGCTCTGGGCGGACAGCATGCAGAAGCTGATTGCCGACGGCTATGATAATTTCTATGAAATCGGGCCGGGCAAGGTCTTAACCGGATTGATGAAAAAAATTAATCCGAATGTAGCAACAACGAATTTTCCGTAAAATTAGTAGGTAGTAGATAGCAGATAGTATATAGGGAGAAAAAATATGGAATATGGATTGAAAAATAAAGTAGCATTAATCACTGGCGCGGGCAGGGGCATAGGCCGGGAAATATCGCTGGCGCTGGCTTCGGAAGGATGCCATATCGTATTGGTTGACGTGGATGAAAACTCGCTCAAAACAACCTCAGCCGAAATAGAGGACAAGGGTGTCAAGTCCCTGGGCATCAAGGCGGATATCAGCAATAGCGCTGAGGTGGAAAAATTATTTGACGATGCCTTCAAAGCCTTCGGTTCTATAGACATTTTGGTCAACAATGCCGGCATCACCCGCGACAATCTGATTATGAGGATGAAAGATGAAGAATGGAGCCGGGTTATAAGCATCAACCTTACCGGCACTTTCAATTGCACTAAAGCGGTTTCCAGATATATGCTCAAACAGCGGGCTGGCAAAATCATCAATATTGCTTCGGTTATCGGTATCGGCGGCAATGCCGGGCAGGCCAATTACGCCGCGTCCAAGGCCGGAGTTATCGCCCTGACCAAGTCTTCAGCCAAAGAATTCGGCAGCCGGGGCATTAATGTCAACGCCATCGCGCCCGGATTTATCCAAACGGCCATGACCGAAGTCTTAAACGAGGAAGTGAAGAAGAAGATGAGTGAGCGCATCCCCCTGTCCCGGCTGGGCACAGTCCAGGATGTAGCTGACGCGGTGCTGTTCTTCGCCTCCAATAAATCAAATTATATTACCGGACAAGTATTAGTGGTTGATGGCGGAATGGTAATGTAGGCCGGCTGTTCTGCTTTAGCAGAATACAGCCGCCTATACTTGTCCGCCAAGGCGGACAAGTATAACATAATAATAAACCTTGACTTTTATTTTATGAGTATCAAGCAGATTAACATCAAGCAGATAATCCCGCATATCAAGAAACCCTGGGTGCCGGTGGTACTGGGTAAAGTCGAAGACTATGAAGTCAGGCTGGTGATGTTTAAAGGCGAATACTTCTGGCATAAGCACGAGCAACACGATGAATTTATTTTGATTTACAAGGGTTCCATTGCTATAGAGTTGAAAGGCGGCAAGGAAATCAAGCTGTCCGCCGGTGAGGGAGCTCTGATTGAAAAAGGCACCCTGCACCGCTCAAAGGCCGCCAAAAAGGCGCTGGCAGTGGTCTTTGAACGGGAAACGATTACAGGTGATTTTGTAAAGGCTGAAAACCCGAATTAAAAGTGTGTTTCTTAACCGGCATAATTGATGCCTGCTGGAAGTCATGCTATCCCGCCCCGGCGGGATCAGTATCTACGTGGTGAGACCCTGAACCAAGTTCAGGGTGACAAATGTAAATATTAAAGCTATGGAAGACAAACTTAAAATCCTGAGACAAAAACGGGCTGAGTCCTTGCTGGGCGGCGGCGCGGATAAAATCGAGAAACAGCATAAGACCGGCAAACTGACGGCCCGGGAACGGATTGATCTCCTTCTTGACAAAGGCAGTTTCCAGGAACTGGACTCTTTTGTGGCCCATCAGTGCCAAGATTTCGGTATGGCACAGAAACGCCCGTTAGGCGATGGCGTGGTCACCGGCTACGGCACGATTAACGGTCAATTGGTTTATGTTTTTTCCCAGGACTTCACCGTATTCGGTGGCTCGCTGGGCGAGGCCTTTGCCAATAAAATCTGCAAAGTGATGGATTTGGCCATGAAAGTCGGCGCGCCGGTTATCGGCATCAACGACTCCGGTGGTGCCCGCATCCAGGAAGGCGTAGTTTCTTTGGGCGGCTATGCCGAGATATTCTTCAGGAACACGATGGCTTCAGGCGTGATTCCCCAGATTTCCATTATCACCGGTCCCTGCGCCGGCGGCGCGGTCTATTCGCCGGCACTGACGGATTTCATCGTCATGGTCAAGAAAACCAGTTATATGTTCATCACCGGTCCGGACGTCATCAAGTCCGTGACCAATGAAGAAATTACCCAGGAAGAATTGGGCGGCGCTGTGGCTCATAATACCAAATCAGGCGTGGCTCACTTTGCCGCCGAAGACGAAAAAGCCGGATTGGCCATAGTCAAACGGCTCCTGCAATTCATCCCGGCCAATAATATGGAAGAGCCGCCTTACATTAAACCCAAAGATAAGCCCAACCGGATGTCCAAGGATTTAGCGAAAATCATACCGGCGGATTCCAATAAGCCGTACGATATGATCACGGTTATCAAAGACATCGTTGATGATAGTGATTTCCTGGAAGTCCAGGCGGATTGGGCCAAGAATATGGTGGTCGGCTTTGCCCGGCTCAATGGCCACAGCATCGGTATAGTGGGCAATCAGCCCAATCATATCGCCGGTTGCCTGGATATCAACGCGTCAATCAAAGGCGGCAGATTTGTCAGATTCTGCGATGCCTTTAATATTCCATTGCTGACCTTCGTGGATGTGCCAGGATTCCTGCCGGGCAGCGCCCAGGAATACGGGGGGATTATCCGCAACGGCGCCAAGCTCCTTTACGCCTACTGCGAAGCCACCGTGCCGAAATTAACCGTGATTACCCGCAAGGCCTATGGCGGGGCTTACGACGTAATGTGCAGCAAGCACGTCCGGGCTGACATGAATTTCGCCTGGCCCACCGCTGAAATCGCGGTGATGGGACCGGAGGGCGCGGTTAACATTATCTTCCGGAAAGAAATCAGCGAAAGCCAGGACCCCAAGAAAACCAAAAAAGAATTGGTCGCGGATTACCAGGATAAATTCGAGAATCCTTATATCGCGGCTGAACGCGGTTATATTGACGAGGTCATCGAGCCGCAGGAAACCCGGCCCAAATTAATCGTGGCATTGGAAAGCCTGTTAAATAAAAGGGAAAGCAGACCGCCCAAGAAACACGGGAATATACCTCTTTAGCCTAGGAGTCTAAAAGGCTAAGAGGCTAAGAGTAATAAACATGGAAGAAAAAGATTTGGCAGTGCTCAGCGCGGCGGTTTATGCTTATCTGAACCAGGAAGAACTACGTTCGGAGGCATATGTGTCTACGGTGCCGACGGCTTTCTTCCAAAGAAACATAACGCAGAAAAGAAACAAATGGAGATGGTCGCTATTCCCACAAATAAGTCAGAAAGGACACCGAAGTTACCAATGGTCAACCCCGTTAGAAATGTAAGCTTTAAGCGGGGTGGAATTATTCAATAATTGAGATTGGAGATAATTATAAGCATGGTTGAGAAAAATGATAAAACGGTCGCCCCAACAGAACAGGTTTCAACAAAAGAGACCGGGTTAATGGGGCGACCTATTTCTAACGGGGTCAAAATAACAGAGACAGTTTTAAGAGACGGGCACCAATCCTTAATCGCCACCAGGATGACCACCGAAGATATGCTGCCCATAATAGAGAAGATGGACCAGGCCGGCTATTTCTCGCTGGAGATGTGGGGCGGGGCGACATTTGATGTCTGCCTGAGATTCCTGAAAGAGGACCCCTGGGAGCGCCTGAGAGAAATCCGCAAACGCGTTAAGAATACCAAGCTCCAGATGCTGCTGCGCGGACAAAACCTGGTGGGCTACCGCCATTACCCGGATGATATCGTGGTGAAATTCGTGCAGAAGGCGCGGGATAACGGCATTGACATTTTCCGCATTTTTGACGCCCTCAATGATATCCGGAACCTGGAACTGGCAATGAAGACAGCCAAAAAAGCCGGCGGCATAGTCGAGGGCACTATTTCTTATACAGTCAGCCCGATTCACACCATCGAGAAATTCGTCAAATTTGCCTTTGAGTTAAAGGATGCCGGGGCGGACATTATCTGCATCAAGGATATGAGCGGGATTTTCTCGCCTACGGCCGCCTACGACCTGATTAACGCGCTTAAAAAAGAAGTAAAACTGCCGATTCATTTGCATACGCACTGCTCCAGCGGGATGGCACCGATAGTCTATATGATTGCCTGCGAGGCCGGCGTTGATATTTTGGATACGGCCATTTCACCTTTTGCCTGGGGCACTTCACAGCCGCCGACCGAAAGCATTGTCGGCGCTCTCAAGGGAACCCCCTTTGATACCGGACTGGATTTAAATATCCTGGTAGAGATTTCTGATTACTTCCAGAAGATAAAAGAAAAATACCGACCGATTTTGGACCCGATATCCGAAAGGGTCGACCCCAAAATCCTGGTGCACCAGATACCCGGCGGCATGATTTCCAATTTAATCTCGCAGCTCAAAGAACAAAACGCCCTGAATAAATACGACGAGGTGCTTAAAGAAACTGCCCGGGTCAGGAGGGATTTAGGCTACCCGCCGCTGGTCACTCCGACCAGCCAGATTGTCGGCACCCAGGCCGTTTTCAACGTGATTATGGGCGAGCGCTACAAAATGATTTCCAAAGAAGTAAAGGATTATATTAAGGGGCTCTATGGCCGGGCGCCCGGTCCGATTGACGAAGCGGTTCAGAAAAAAGCCATTGGCGAAGAACAACCGATTACTACCCGACCGGCTGATGATATCAAACCGGAATGGGATAAGAGTCTGGCTGAGGTTAAGAAAATAAAACAAACCGAGCAACCGACTGACGAAGACGTCCTGGCTTATGCCCTATTCCCGATGGTTACCAAGGAATTTTGGGCTAACCCAACCAAGCCGCCGGCGCCAGCACCTACGGTACAACCTGCAGCCCCAGCCCCGGTCGTTTCAACAAATACCACGGCAACTATGGCCTCAGCTCCTGCCAAGGCAGGCGAAGAGCCAAATAAGAACGCCTTTGTCTTGGATTTAAACACCCAGAAATACAATATCCAGATTACCCCTTCAGCCGACAACACTTTAATGGTGGAGGTCAACGGCAAAACCTATGAGGTAAAGGTAGCGTTGCCGACAAAACCCAATGAAACAGCGAAACCGGCCGCGGAGGCCCAAACGCCCCGCCCGACCGAAGACCCTCGGTCATTCGGGCAGGCCCGCCCCAAAGTTGAAACAAAACCTGAACCGGCCAAAACCGAGAAAGCGCCGGAGAAAATTGCCGAACCGGATAAACCAATAGCTCCTTTGGCAACCGACATTGAAAAACCAGCGGTAAAACCGGCCGCTCCGGCCAATGCTTTTAATGTGGTCGTGCCCATGCCCGGTAAAATCGTGGCGATAAATGTCAAAGAAGGCGATAAGGTCCAAAAAGGCTCGGTTCTTTTCATACTCGAAGCCATGAAAATGCAGAACGAGATAAACTGTCCGGTGAACGGGACCATATTTGAAATAGCCATGAAACTGGGCGATAGCGTGGATAACCAGAAATCATTAATAAAGATTGTGCAGGAATAGTTATATGTATGACAAAATCACTCTGAAAAAATACCTGGAAATGATCGGCGATTCCACCCCGACTCCGGGCGGCGGCAGCGTCGCGGCTTATGCCGGCGCCATGGCATCAGCCCTGGGAGTGATGACCACGGGCATCGGGCTGCGCAAAGCCCACGCCGCAGGAACTAAGGAAAAATACAGCCCCAATGCCAAGAAATTACTGGCGCAAGCCAAGAAGAAATTCCAAACGAATTACCGGAAGCTTCTGGCGCTGGCTGAAAAAGACAGCCAGGCGTATGAAATTGTCTGCACCACCTATAAAATACCCCATTACGAACTCAACCGGCGCAAAAAGATAAACCTGGCGCTCCAGCACGCGGCTGAAATCCCTTATCAGGTGATGTGCCTGTGCCAGGAAAATATGATAGAAATATTTCGGGTCAGGAATCTGCTGCCCAGCCAGGTACTAAGCGATATCAGCGTGGCGGTTATGCTGACCAAAGCCGCTTATCACGGGGCGCGTCTGAACGTGGTGGTAAATGTCCAATCCATTAAAGATGAAAAATTAACCAAATGCATTGAAAAAAACGTCGATAGCCTGGAA
>Ga0315273_10005808_pt1 | contig 15303 bp, 10 predicted proteins | sample YL17G02_0_MG_FD_205753 | JGI IMG/M metagenome (GOLD analysis project Ga0315273, IMG submission 205753) | Sediment microbial communities from Yellowstone Lake, YNP, Wyoming, USA - YL17G02_0 | ecosystem: Environmental > Aquatic > Freshwater > Lake > Sediment | place: USA: Wyoming | collected...
CCTTGCGCATGGTCTCGTCGGGCTCGACCAGCTTGTCGAACGGCGCGAACACCTGCCGCTGGTCTTCGTACCAGGTGCCCGGCCGCAGCAGCAGCCGGAGCATCACGAACGGCTGGCTTTCGGGCGGAATCGTCCTCGCCTGCGCACCCGGCAACGGCATGGCCGACCAGTAGTTGTAGACGTGCCCGCAGCCGTGCCTGGCCAGCACGTCCCTGTAGGGGTCGGTCAGCGCCCACTTGTCGCGAATCTCGACGGCATACTGGAACTCGCGCGGCAACTGCTCGAGAAACCGATCGAGTGCGTCGATGAACGGTGTGGCGTCGGTGTGGTGGGCGCCAACCGGCGGCGAGAACTGAAAGACGAACGGCCCACAGTGGCGCGAAAACGCGCGGGCGAACGGCTCGATGAACTCGGCGAGCACGCGCGGCACCGACAGGAAGTCCGGGTTGCCGCTGTGGCGCCCCATCCCCTGCAAGGTCGGCGCGGTTACGGCGGCGGGCGCCTTCGCGCAACACGGGAAGCCTTCCGGGAGCTGCTCTGCATACCGAAGCAGGTCCTGGTCGGGAACCGGGGCGTAGTAGCTGCGGTCGATCCCCACGGTGCGAAGCAGCGGGTGCTGCGCGTACTCGCGGAGGCCCTCCTTGGCCAGGACCGACGCCGCGCGCTTGCGCGCGTAGACAATGCCCTGCCATCCCGGGAAGCTCCAGGAACTGGTCCCCATGTAGAGACTTGGTGGAAGCCCGGCGGCCAGTACGCGAAACCGCTCGTAGCGCTGCTCGAGCGCCGAGCCAGGCAATGGCCACGCCGCAGCCCGTCCACGGCGTTTCTGGCTACCTGGGGCACGCTCGAACAGGCTCAGTTGGTCGTCCGACATCTCCTCGATTCTGACGCAGACCGGGGGGCGCCGGCAACTCGCTACCCCATCCAGGCCCGTCCGGGCAGTCGAGGCGAGGCTGGGTGACGCTACGCGACGACGTCCATGAGGAGGTCGCCCCGGATGCCGATCTTGACGAGTCTGAGCGGGATTCTCCGTGTCGCGGCGGCCAGCGCCTGCTCCGCGAGACCGACCAGACCCGAGCAGCACGGCACCTCCATGATGGCCACGGTCAACGACTGGATGCCGCCGTGGTCCACCATCGCGGTGAGTTTCTCGACGTAGGATTCCAGGTGCTGATCGAGCTTCGGGCAGGCGATGGCGAGGCCCCGGCCGTCGAGAAACGCGGCCTGGAAGTCGGGCATGGCCACGGGGACGCAATCGGCGGCCAGCAGCACATCCTTGCCCTGGAAGAACGGCGCGGTCGGCGGCACCAGATGCAACTGCACCGGCCACTGGCGCAGCCGCGATCCGGATGCAGACGAGGCCGCCTGGGGCCGCCCTGCCATCGGCGTTCGATCCTGGAGCGGAATCACCCGTGGCAGGGGAGCGACTGAGGAATGTGCCTCATCCTCCTCGAACACCTGGACGCGACTTCCAGGACACCCGCTCAGTCCATGATGACTGCCGCGCGCCGCCATGCCTGCCACCGCGGCCTCGTCGAATGCCGGCGCGTCGCGCGCGATCACCTTGAGCGCGCCGGTCGGGCACTCCCCGACGCACGCCCCCATGCCGTCACAGAGGACGTCGGAGACCACCCTGGCCTTGCCATTGACGATGCGGAGCGCCCCTTCCACGCACGACGGCACGCACTCGCCACAGCCATCGCACAGGTCTTCGTCGATTGAGATGATGTCTCTACGCGCCATGTCACCATAATAGCGACGGTCGACACCCCGGCGTATGACGCCGCGCATACGGGCGGGTTTTTCGCTGAACCCATCTCTCCGTCTGGGATAGGATGGCCGGAACCGGAGACCCGCATGACCGAATTCAAACGCAGCCTGACGCTGGTGGACATGACGCTCATCGCCATCGGCGGGAGCATCGGGTCAGGGATCTTCATGACGCCGGCGACGATCGCGGCCGACATCGGGTCGCCGTGGGTGATTCTCGGCATCTGGGTCCTTGGCGGGCTGATCACACTGACCGGAGCGCTGACCTTCTCGGAAGCCGCCGCGCTTGTGCCGGGCGCCGGCGGCCAGTACGCGTTTCTGCGGCGGGCGTTCGGCGGGTTGACGGGATTCCTCTTTGGCTGGGTCTACTTTCTCGTGGTGAACGCCGGGGGCCTCGGTGCGTTGAGCATCGCCTTCGCGACATACCTGGGCCAGTTCGTCACTCTGGGCCCGATCGGGATCAAGGTCGCGGCCATCACGGGATTGCTGCTCCTGACAGGCGTCAACGTTGTCGGCGTCAAGGCGGGCGCGATCTTCTCGGATGTCTTCACCGGCCTCAAGTTGGTCGGCATCCTCGGCCTGATTGCCGTCGGCCTGGTGTTCGGTTCGCCGCACACGACGGACTTCACATGGGCCATCGGGGCGATGCCCCACGGCGTCGGTCAGTCGCTCGCGCTCGGCATGGTGGGAGTCCTGTGGTCGTACGGGGGCTGGCAGCACGCCACCTATGCATGCGCCGAAGTGAAGGACCCGCAGAAGACGTTGCCTCGCGCCATGATTATCGGCGCGTGCGCGGTCACCGCGATCTATCTGGCCACCAATGTCGCGTACATGTTTCTGCTGACGCCCGCGCAGATGGCGGCATCACCCCGGATCGCCGCCGACGCCATCGGGACCGTGCTCGGCCCGATTGGGAGCAGCCTCATCTCGGTGGCGATCTTCATTTCGACATTCGGGGTCATCGGCATCTACACGCTGACCGCGCCGCGCATCTACTACGCGATGGCGGCCGATGGGCTCTTCTTCAGGAAGATGGCCGAGATTCACCCGCGCTACAACACGCCGGCGTTTTCCATCGTCGCCGGGTCGCTCTGGGCCGTGGTCCTGATCCTGTTCTGGGGCACGTTCGACAAGTTGATCTCGTACGTGGTCTTCACCGACTGGATCTTCTTCGCGCTCGGCGGAGCCAGCGTCATCGTCCTCCGGTTCACGATGCCGAAAGCCGACCGGCCGTACCGCGTGCCGGGCTATCCGCTGGTGCCGCTGTTCTTTGTCGGCACCTCCGCGTGGTTCGTCGTGAACACGCTCGTTGAGAAGCCGGAGCAGGCGTGGGCGGGCTTGCTTGTCCTTGGCCTGGGTGTTCCCGTCTACTACTACTGGAAGAAGACGCACGCCGCGTGACACGCCGACAGGGCGACTTTGCCGGAGCCCTTCGATTCATGCGTTCGGCGACCGACATGTTCCCTCAGGACTCAGTGCTGAGCGAGTATTATGACCGGATCGCCCCGCGACAATGCGCAACGGTCGTTTCAGTCGAACGACTGAGGCCAGGCGATGCGCGTTCCCGGGTAAGATAGAGCGACACTGAACCTATGGCTGCTGCAAACCCTCCCCAGACCACGCGCCGCTCTGCTCGCCGATGGATGTGGCGCATCTCGCTGACCGTGATCGCGCTGCTGCTGGCCGTCACGGCGTTCGTCTTCTGGCGACTGCGCGCGCCGCTCCCGGATACGACAGGCACGCTCCGCGTGGAGGGCCTCCGGGGTCGTGTCGAGATCGTTCGGGACGTGGATGCGATCCCGCATATTCGCGCCGGAAGCGAGGCGGACGCGTTGTTTGCGCTCGGGTACGTCCACGCGCAGGAGCGATTGTGGCAGATGGAGTTTCAGCGCCGCGCCGCCCAGGGCCGGCTGGCTGAGATCCTCGGGGCGCCCGCGCTGAAGACCGATCGCCTGCTGCGCACGGTGGGCATCGCGCGCGCCGCTGCGCTCGCGTGGCCGCGAGTCGCGGCAGACGCGCGGGCACAGATCGAAGCGTACGTGGCCGGCATCAACGCGTTCGTGTCGAGCCATCGTGGCGGGAGCTTGCCAGTCGAATTCGCCATCCTGCGAACAGCAGCGGAGCCCTGGCGCGGCGAAGACGTTCTGGCCTGCCAGAAGTCGCTCGCGTGGCTGCTCAGCATGAATTGGGTCGAAGAGCTGCTACGGGTGCGGTTGTCGGCGCGTGTCGGTGAGGTGGCAGCCAATCTCCTGATGCCCGCGTATACGCCGAATGGTCCGGTGATTGTGCCTCCAGAGGCCTTGCCCGAACCGGCCGTGGCTGCGGCGCTCGCGTCTGATGCCCGCCCGGGCGGCGCATCAGTTGCCCCGGGCACGTCGCGACGCGACGCGAAGGACCCGCCGCCGTACGCGACAGACGCGGTGTTGGCCGATCTCGCTGCGCTGGCCGACTCGGTTCGTGAGATCGGGCCAGCGCCTCCCATCGGAGGTGGCAGCAACAGTTGGGTGCTCTCTGGCACGCACACCACCACGGGCAAGCCGCTATTGGCCAACGACCCTCACCTCGGCGGACAGGCGCCCGCCCATTGGTACCTGGCGCACATTACCGGCGGCCAGCTCGACGTGATCGGCGCCACGCTACCCGGGGTTCCCGGTGTGATGATTGGCCACAACCAGCGGATCGCCTGGGGCATCACGGCCCTGCTCGGAGACACTCAAGACCTGTTCGTGGAGCGCGTCAACACGCGAAACGAGGCGGAGTACGACGGCGTGTGGGAGCCGATGACCGTCCTGCGCGACATCATCAAGGTGCGCGGCCAGGCCGACGTGCCAATCCGCGTCCGCACCACCCGGCACGGTCCCATCCTGTCTGACGTACTCGACAATCCACAGGCGACGCTGGCGTTGCGGTGGACCGGCCTCGATGTCGAGGACCACACAGTCGAGAGCTTCTCGCGGATCAATACCGCCCGCTCCTGGCCGGAGTTTGTCGCGGCCCTCGGATCGATGCACACGCCGCTCTTGAACTTCGTCTTCGCCGATGTCGACGGCAACATCGGCTACTGCGGACCCGGTGCCCATCCGGTCCGATTGGGCGGAGACGGATCCAGGCCGGTGCCAGGCTGGACGAGCGACTCGGACTGGCGCGGCTACGTGCACGAGAGCGAATGGCCCAGGGCCTTCAATCCGTCGCGTGGCTTCCTCGTCACCGCGAACAACAAGGTTGTGCCCGACAGCTACCCTTTCCGGCTTGGATCAAGCTGGGAAGCCCCCTACCGTGCGGCCCGCATCATCGACATGATCCAGACCGGCGGCCGCCTCACCGTGGAGGATCTCACCCGGATGCAGCGCGACGTCAGGTCGGCGCAGGTCAAAGCCGTCCTGCCCTTCCTGCTGAGAGCCCGCCCGATCGATCCGGCCAGCCGCGAAGCGATGGACCGTCTCCGGGGGTGGGACGGAACCCTGGCCGGGGACAGCCCCGACGCGGCCTTGTACGAAGCCTGGTACGAGGCCACCGCTCGGGGCCTGTACGAGGATGATCTCGGCGAGGATCTATTTGGCGACTACTGGTCCAACCGAAGCGTGGTCGCCAAGGCCATCGACACGATGATCCAGACCAACGATCTGGCCTGGTGTGACGATGTGCGGACTGTCGAGCCGGAAACCTGCGAGACGCTGCTCGGCCAGACGCTGCAGCGAGCGCTGGTCACGATGGGTCGGAGGCAGGGTTCCACCAGGCTGGCGAACTGGCGCTGGGATCGGGTCAACGCGGCCGAATTCCCACATTTGCCATTCGACAACGTCTCCTGGCTGCGACGCTGGTTCAGCCGGACCGTGCCGCGCGGCGGGGACGCGTTTACCGTCACGCCCGTGATGCCGATTCGCGACCGGACCCTCGTTTCGTCCTACCGGCAAATCGTTGATCTGGCCTCGGTCGACGCTTCGAGATTTATCATCCCGATGGGCCAGTCCGGTCACGTATGGAGCGAGCACTACGCGGACCTGCTCGACAAGTGGAACAAGACCGAGTACCTGCCGATGCGATTCTCCAGAAACGCGGTCGACGAAGCGGCACGTGACCGCCTGGTCCTCGAGCCTCGGTAGCATCGGATCCCGGTGCCAGGAATGCCCACGACCCCAACCGTCTCGCCAGCATGCGTCGCCCAGGGTCAAGACCTTGATTTCTTCCGTGACGGGTGGCTGGTCATACATATGACGGACATCATGCCCGTGAATGGTGGCTGATTGTCCGGCGTGCGTGGAGGCACTCCGGGCGTCTGACCGGCAATTGGCGCCGTCCACCTATAATGTTAGCCGGATCGTCGATTGCAGAGTGAGGAGAACAGCAAGCAGTCGACTGGAGCGCGGCAGCTTGGAGCAGAATCGAGGCCTTGAGGTGGATCACTTTCCGAGCGGCGTCAGCAACCAGGAGGTGATGCCATGACGTTGCGAGTGGCGGTGGTTGCGGCAATCGCGGTCGTGGCTGCCGGGTGTGGAGAGAGCCGGAGTGGCGCGAGTCCGACCGCGCCCAGCGTGCTGACCACCTTCGCCAGTGGGCGATGGGATCTGCGGATGGACCGGGTGTGGGACGGTGTAGCGGGGAACGTGCAGTTTCCGTCGGACCAGTTCGACGAATCAGCCTACAAGCCGGTGTCCGGGGCGTCGACGTATCGCGTGGTCGTCTCGACCGGAGGCCAGCAGGTGGCGATCGGGGAGTCGCCGGTGCGCGGCCAGCGCACGAAAGCGACCCACTGGCTCGTCGAGTACGCCTTGAGCGCCGGGACGAATGAGGCGCCGGCGGGAGGGAGACTCGTCGTGTGGCCGGGCTCAGGCGGTCTGCAAGCGGAACTGACCTTTTACGGCTCGGGGCGTCCAATTATCAAGAGCGAGCGCGGGACGATCGTCTTGGTTGAATGAACGCCTTCGCAATTGCTGGCGCATCTTGCTGTTCGTGATGAGCGTCGTCTCGCTGGAACGAGGGGCCGGAGAACGAAGAACGAGGTACCGACCTCCATTCGTGAAGACCGGCTAACGAACGGCTGCACCCGACAACGGCCGCGGGGCTGGCTGAAGGTAGGCAGATTCGAAGTGAGCGGCCGCTGCGGGTGAGCCGCAGACGTTGGGCGGACAAGGGAGACACGGCTAACCGGACTCAACTGCGAGCGCGCCGTTTCGACCAGTTCTCGACTCTCAGGTCGGTGAAGCGCGAAAAGTTCCTGGTGTTGACCGTGACGAGCACGAGCTTACTGGCGTGGGCAATCGCGGCGATTTGCCCGTCTACATACGGGACCGGTCGGCCACGTGCTTCCAGTCGTGCTCGCTGGTGACCATGCCACGTGGCCGCCACGTCATCGTAGGGCAAGATCGGAAATGACGCGCGCACGACATCCTTCAAGTAGGTCTCCAAGGCCGCTCGGCGCCGACCCTGCGGAAGGCGGCTGCATCCGTACGTCAATTCGTGCCACACCGGCGCCGCGATGGCGCATTCGTGTCCATGTTCGTCGAGTTGCCCGACGATGTCCGCGTCGGGAATCTTGGAGATCGGTGACGAGATGGTGCTCGTGTCCAGCAGATACCGCAACGTCATAGCGAGACCTTGCGCCCAGCGCTCTTCTCCCGACAGGGCGCGAAGAAGTCGTGATCGAGTCCAACTTCGTCGAGCGAGTACCGCTTCAGAAACTCCTGGTAGGCCGTGCGGAACATGGGGCGGTCGCCTCGCAGGCGTTCAAGAACTCGGAGGGCGACGACAGCGGCGACTGGCTTCCCCCGGCGAGTCAGTTGGATCTCGACTCCGGCTTCGGCTTGGTCGACGATGCTGGGGAGGCTGCTTCGGGCCTCTGCGATGGAATACCGGTGGGACATACTCTAGAATGTACATCTAAGTGTACATTGATGCAATATGTCTTGGCCCACCATCGGCTTGCAGCCGACGGCGGCCGGTGCAACCATGCGCCGCCGCGGCTGAAGCCGGCCCGCTTGGCAGAACAGCCAGAATGATCGAGGGCGTCTTAACAAAGCGCGCCGGGCTCGTGGAACATGGGTACAATTGAGCCGTACCGAGCCGAGCCCTGGAGAAGATTCGCGCTCGAGTTCCGTTTGACCAATACGTGACGACACTTCACGCCCTGGAGCGCATCAAGCTTCATCGCCGCAGCCTGGCGGCCTCGCGGCCAGTCGCTGTGGCAACGTTCGTGCGTCGTCCCGCATCCGAACAGCGCGAGCGAACAACCGCATGGAGCCGACGCGCCCGCCGATCGTGAAGCGCCGCGGCTGACCCATGAAGTTTGATATGGCCGAAGATGTACACAAGGGCATTGACGCCTTTGACGGCGGCATCGCATCGTGGCCAGCAGCAGGGACACCAGAGACACCATGACCGACCGCACGCTCGGCATCAACACACTCGCCATCCACGCGGGCGAAGCGCCCGATCCGTCGACGGGCGCCCTCGTCCCGCCGCTTCACCTGGCGACAACGTTCCACCTCGGCACGGCGGAGAATGGCGCGGCCATCTTTGCCGGCGAGAAAGAGGCGTTCGTCTACAGCCGGTGGGCCAACCCGACGGTTGCGACATTCGAGCGGAAAGCCGCGGTGCTGGAGCACGGCGAGGCGGCAGTCGCCACGGCCAGCGGGATGGCCGCGATTTCGTCGGCCATCCTCACGGTGGTCAAGGCCGGCGATCACGTCGTCGCCGCGAAGGCCATCTATCCGAGCACGTATCACCTGATGGTGCAGCAACTCGGGTCTTTGGGCATCGAGTCGACGTTTGTCGATGCGACCGAGCCCTCGAACGTGGAGGCGGCCATCCGGCCGACGACGAGGCTCATCTACCTGGAAACGCCCGGCAATCCCCTGCTGTCACTGTGCGATCTCCGGACGATTGGCGCAATGGCCCGCGCAGCCGGCATCACGACCATCTGCGACAACACGTTCGCGAGCCCGGTCAATCAGCGCCCGCTGGATTTCGGCATCGACGTCGTCGTGCACAGCGCGACGAAGTACTTCTGCGGCCACGGCGATGCGGTCGGCGGGCTTGTCATCTCAACCCGGGCGTTTATCGACCGGTGCCTCACCGAACCGCTGCGATACTACGGTGGCATCATGGCGCCGTTTAACGCCTACCTGATGATCCGTGGCACCCAGACGCTGCCGCTCCGCGTCGAACGCCACAACGCCAACGCCCTGCGGCTTGCGCAGTGGCTCGAACAGCACCGGGCCGTGGCATTCGTCAACTATCCTGGGCTGCCCTCTCATCCGCAGCACGCGCTGGCGAAGCGGCAGATGACGGGCGGCTTCGGCGGCATGGTGTGCTTCGATCTCAAAGGTGGAATCGACGCAGGCGCACGCCTGATGAATGCGGTTCGCGTGTGCTCGCTCGCCGTCAGCCTCGGCGACGCGCGCACGCTCGTCACGCATCCGGCCTCGACGACCCACAGCGTGGTCACTCGCGAGGCCAGGCTGGCGCAGGGCGTGACCGACGGGCTGGTACGGCTCTCGGTCGGGTTGGAGAACGTCGAAGACTTGATCGCGGACCTGGAGCAGGGTCTGTAGTTTCTGCACAATGGGGTCAGACCCCAATTTGACCCCAATTTGCAGATTTCTCACTTTCGGATGGGACAGCCGATGCAGCACGATGCGATTGCGGTCGTTGACTTCGGTGGGCAGTACGCGCACCTGATTGCCACAAAGATCCGCCGGCTCCATGTGCTGGCCGAGATCCGTCAGCCTGAAGACCCGATCGAGGTCTTCCACCACTACAAGGGGATCATTCTTTCGGGTAGTCCCAGCCTGTCGTCGTTCGGCGAGGACTCAGGCTACACCAAGACCATCTACGATCTCGACGTGCCCATTGTGGGTTTCTGCTTCGGCCACCAGGAGATTGCCAAACACTACGGCGGCACGGTGGTGCACGGGGGTCGTGAATGGGGCCCGGCCGACCTGCAGATCGTGGGTAGCTGTCCGCTCTTCAAGGGGCTGGCGGCGACTGAGCGCGTCTGGATGAGTCACTTCGATTCGGTGACCAGTGTCGGCCCCGGCTTTGAGGAGGTCGGCTACACCACGCTCGGTGAATCCGGCGCGCCACACCGTTTTGCGGCGATCAGTTCGAACAGCCTGCGCCGATACGGATTCCAGTTTCACCCCGAAGTCGACAACACGGTCCACGGCACCGAGATGATCGCCAACTTCGTGTTCGCTACCTGTGGCTGCCAACCCTCGTGGACGATGGAACGGTATGTCGAGGAGCGGATTGAGCAGGTTCGGCAGCAGGTGGGCGATCAATCCGTATTCCTGCTGGCCTCGGGAGGCGTGGATTCGACTGTAGCGGCGCGACTGCTCGGCCTGGCGATTGGACCAGAGCGCCTCCACCTGTTGCACGTCGACAACGGGCTGATGCGGAAGGGCGAAAGCCAGGCCGTGCTCGACACGTTTCGCCAGTTCGGCCTGGACCGGAATCTTCATTTCGTCGATGCGACCAGCACGTTTTTGAGCGCGCTCGACGGCGTGGTCGAGCCCGAGCAGAAGCGCCGGATCATCGGCGATGCGTTTGTCCGGGTGTTCGAAAACGAGGCCAGGCGCCTGGGTATCGAGGGCCACCTGCTCGGGCAGGGCACCATCTACCCGGACACGATCGAGACCGGCGGCACCAGACGAGCCGACACGATCAAGACCCACCACAATCGCGTGCCCGTCATCGAGCGGATGATTGGGCAGGGCCGCGTGGTCGAGCCGCTGGCGGATCTGTACAAGGTCGAGGTGCGCGAACTGGGTGAGAAGCTCGACATTCCCCACGACCTGGTGTGGCGCCATCCGTTCCCCGGGCCCGGTCTCGGCGTGCGGCTCCTCTGCTCGACCGGCGCCGAAAGCCGGGATGGCTTCGACCAGACCGAGCCCGCCGTCGCCGCGGTGAGCGCCCGATACGGCCTGGCCGCGATGGCGCTGCCGATCAAGTCGGTCGGCGTCAAAGCCGACTTGCGGTCCTACGAACACCCGGTGCTCGTGACGGGGCAGGCGCCATGGGAGACGCTGCTCGAACTGGCGGCGGCCCTGTTCGGGGAGGCCCCCGGCATCAATCGCTGCATCTGGAATCTCGGAGCGGCTTGTCCCGCGCGCGTGCGCCCGCTCGCCGCGACGGTGACGCGCGATCGCCTCGACTTGCTGCGCGATGCTGATCACATCGTGATGGAAGGCCTTCGCCGTCACCGCATCGACGAGGCGATCTGGCAATGCCCGACCGTCCTGGTGCCGATGGAGGTGGATGGATGCGGCCGCGAATTCGTGATCGTCCGGCCCATCCACTCCGAACGCGCGATGACGGCAACGCCCGCGGCGCTGCCGGATGCCCTGCTGAGCGAGTTGCGGAATGAGATTCTCCGGCTTCCCGGCGTGAGCGGCCTCGCGCTCGACATCACCACCAAGCCGCCGGGAACGATTGAGTGGGAATAGGGACCGCTGGCCGGGCTGGAGCCCGGCGATCCCAGGCGAGTCACACTGCCAGGACCGCTGGCCGGGCTGGAGCCCGGCGATCCCAGGCGAGTCACACTGCCAGGACCGCTGGCCGGGCTGAAGCCCGGCGATCCCAGGCGAGTCACACTGCCAGGACCGCTGGCCGGGCTGGAGCCCGGCGATCCCAGGCGAGTCACACTACCAGGACCGCTGGCCGGGCTGGAGCCCAACTATGCGATCATCTGCGAGCCTGGGATCGCCACGCTCCAGCGTGGCCACCAGGATTCGGGGTTCGGGCTCGGATTGAGCCAATCCCTAATCCCCAATCCCTGATCCCTAAAATCCCTGGTGCTCGGTCCTGGCGATGATCTCATCCTGCAGCGGCCTGGTCAGGTCGCAGAAGTAATCGCTGTAGCCCGCCACGCGTACGATCAAATCACGATGCTTCTCGGGCTGCCGCTGAGCCTCGCGCAACGTCTCGCCCGTGACGACATTGAACTGGATGTGATGGCCGCCCATCCGGAAGTAGGCGCGCACCAACTGCGTGATCTTCTCGAGCCCCTCTTCCCCGGCCACGACCTGCGGGGTGAACTTCTGGTTCAGCAGCGTGCCGCCCGTCCGCGAGTGGTTGAACCGCGTGGCCGACTTCAGCACCGCGGTCGGCCCACGGCGATCGGTGCCCTGTACGGGTGAGATGCCGTCAGACACCGGCTCGCAGGCCTTTCGGCCATCCGGCGTCGCCCCCGTCACCGAACCGAAATACACGTGGCACGTGGTTGACAGATAGTTGACGTGGTACTCCCCGCCCCTGGTATTGGGACGGCCGTCGAGCGTCTCGTGCATCAGGTCGCAGACTGACGCCAGGATCGCGTCCGCGTACGCATCGTCGTTGCCGTAGCGCGGCGTGGCGTTCCACAGCGTCTGGCGCAAGGCCTCTCTGCCCTCGAAATTGCTGCGCAGGGCGTCGATCAGGTCGGCCATCGTCACGTCGTGGCGCTCGAAGACGTGGGACTTGATCGACGCAAGGCTATCGGAGGTCGTGGCGGGCCCGACGGGCATCATGTAGGCGGTGTTGTACCGTGCCCCGCCGTCGTTGTAGTCCTTTGCCCGGTCGATGCAATCGTCAACGAGCACCGAGAGGAACGGCGCCGGCATCGTGGTCGCGTAGATCCGCTCAATCACCTGGTTACCGCGCATCTTCAGCTCGACGAAATGCTTCAACTGGCGGCCGAACGCGGCAAAGACATCGTCGTACGTCTTCCACGCGAGCGGGTCGCCGCTCTCGATGCCGACCTGCATGCCTGTCCGGGGATCGAACCCATTGTAGAGGGTGATCTCCAACACCTTGGGCAAGTTGAAGTAGCCGGTCAGGATGTAGGCCTCCTTGCCGAATGCGCCGACTTCGACACACCCGCTCGTGCCGCCGCAGCGGGCGTCCTCGAGTGACTTGCCCTGCCGTAGCAGTTCCTCGACGACGACATCCGCGTTGAAGATAGATGGCTGCCCCCAACCCTTGCGAATGATTTCGCCTGCGCGCTTGAGGAATCGATCGGGATTGCGGGCGCTCAACTGGATGTTGGACGAGGGCTGTAGAATCCGCATCTCGTCAACAGTGTCGAGCACGAGATACGTGACGTCGTTAACGCCGTCGGCGCCTTCCGGGGTCAGGCCGCCAGAATTGATGTTGCAGAAGTCGGTGTAGGTGCCGCTCTCGGCAGCCGTGACGCCGACCTTCGGCGGCGCGGGCTGGTTGTTGAACTTGATCCAGAAGCAGGCGAGCAGTTCGCGAGCCTGGGCCTCCGTCAGCGTGCCGTCCTTGCGGCCTGCCTGGTAGAACGGGTTCAGATGCTGATCAAGCCGCCCCGGACAGAAGGAATCCCACGTGTTGAGTTCAGTGATGACGCCCAGGTGGACAAACCAGTAGGCCTGCAGCGCCTGCCAGAAATCGCGCGGCGCGAAGGCCGGCACGTGGCGGCAGTTCGACGCGATACGCAGCAGTTCCGCGCGGCGTGAAGGATCCGCTTCGGAGGCCGCCATCTGTTCGGCACGTTCCGCATGGCGTTCGGCGCTCCGGATGACCGCCTCGGCCGCAATGCGCATCGCCGTCAACTGTTCGCGCTTGTCGAAGGCACGCGGGTCCGACAGCGGATCCATCTCAGCCAGTCTGCTGTCGATGCGGCTGATGAAATCGCGCAGGCCGTGCCCGTAGATCTTGCCGTCGAGTACCGTGTGCCCGGGCGCCCGCTGCTCCATAAATTCGGTAAAGACGCCGGCCTCGTAGGCCGTCTTCCACTCGCCGGTCATGTGGCCGAACATGATGTCGCGGATCGACTTGCCACCCCAGAATGGAATCACGTCCTGGGCATACACCGCGCGCACATCGTCAGCGACCGAGAAGCGGATCTTCTCGCGACGATCGATGATGTCGAGATCGCTGAGCGAGTGACAGCACAACTCGGGATAGGTCGGCGTGCCCTTCGGCGACGGCCCGCGTTCTCCGACGATGAGCTCACCAGGATTGATACAGATCGTCTTGTGCTCGAGGACGTACGCCAGCGACTTCGCCCGGGCGACTGGCACTGAGAGCCCCGAGGCATGGTCACGATAGAACCGCGTCATCAGTTCGGCACGTTCGCTGGACATCCACGGCTCGGCCTTCAAGCTCTCGTCTCGAAGCTGCGACACGCGATCGGTCATGGTTTGCCTCCCACGGCGGCCTGGAGGCCGCAGTCGGTCAGAATGCGGACGGCGCGGGCGCGATCGGCACCCGACGGAGTTTCGGATCCGGCCAGCGCGTAGTCGCGTCCGAGCGCTGGGTACTTACCCGACCCCGCTCGATGGTACGGCAGGACGTCGATGCGTGACAACCCGATCGACCGGACATAGCGGCCCAGACGCTCGATATGGTCCGCGTCGTCATTGATCTCCGGAATCAGCGGGAACCGGACAATCACGTTGGCCTTGCGGGCGGCGAGCGCCTGGAGGTTGTCGAGAATCTGGACGTTCGAGGAGCCGGTTGCGCGACGGTGGCCCGCATCATCGAGGTGTTTGAGGTCAAAGAGGAACAGGTCGGCGCGATCGGCCACCCGGGCCAGCGCCTGCGGCAGCGCCGCCCCGCAGGTGTCGACCGCCGTGTGGATGCGAAGCGCCCGGCAGCCATCGAGCAGGGTCACGAGAAAATCTGGCTGCATCAATGGTTCGCCGCCCGAAAACGTGACGCCGCCGCCGGACTGGTCGAAGAAGATCGTGTCCTGCGCGATCTCATCGAGCACGCGCGCCTCGGTCATGACCGATCCGGCCTGGGTGCGAGCCTCGGTCGGACACCCATCGGCGCAGTCGCCGCACCATCGGCAGACCGCTATGTCGACCACCGGCTGGCCGTCGACCTGGGAAATCGCGCCCAACTGGCAGTGGTCCACACACTCGAAACAGCGGATGCACCGGTCCTGGCGGAACATCAATTCCGGCGCCATCGATTGGCTCTCCGGGCTGTGGCACCACGTGCACCGCAGGGGACACCCCTTGAAGAACACCGTCGTGCGAATCCCCGGGCCATCGTGCACCGCGAAGCGCTCGATCCTGAAGACGTAACCGGTCACGAAAACCAGAGTATCATGGCCCCGATACAGCAACGGCCGCCTCCGCCGTGAACGGAGTCGAGGGGCTTCGGCGCGGCAAGCGGGATTCGGGGCTCGGGGGGCAACGAGGCGTAGGGGCGGGCCCCCGTGCCCGCCCGGACACCGGGGCAACCACAGGGGATTGCCCCTACGGGACGGTCGAGATCAACCTGTCGGGTGTCGACGGCCGGGTGTCCGGCGTAGGGGCGGGCCCCCGTGCCCGCCCGGACACCGGGGCAACCACGGGGGGTTGCCCCTACGGGACGGTCGAGATCAACCTGTCGGGTGTCGACGGCCGGGTGTCCGGTGTAGGGGCGGGTGTCCGGCGTAGGGGCGGGCCCCCGTGCCCGCCCGGACACAGGGGCAACAGGCCGTGCCGGCCGCCTGGGCGCAATGAATTCCCCTACGGTCAACCACAGGGGGTTGCCCCTACGGGACGGTCGAGATCAACCTGTCGGGTGTCGACGGCCGGG
>Ga0315273_10005809_pt1 | contig 15302 bp, 13 predicted proteins | sample YL17G02_0_MG_FD_205753 | JGI IMG/M metagenome (GOLD analysis project Ga0315273, IMG submission 205753) | Sediment microbial communities from Yellowstone Lake, YNP, Wyoming, USA - YL17G02_0 | ecosystem: Environmental > Aquatic > Freshwater > Lake > Sediment | place: USA: Wyoming | collected...
GTGCGCGGAGTACCCGTGCCGCCGGAACTGCCGGGAGAAGTGTGGATTAACAAGCCAGATCAGGACAGAAAAGCGGCTTGACCGAAAAGGAGATTTGTCTCATTCTTATTGACACATTCCACCGGCGCTGCAACTCATCCAGGAACGGTTGATGGTTATCCACTGCCAGGATTGTCCCGTCGATGAGCTTCGCCAGTTGAATCGTCGGCGCACCGGTGCCGCAGCCGATGTCCAGGACTCTCAGCCTGGCGGCACTGGCCACATCCCCGCCTCTGGGTCGGGCAGAAAGCAAAGTGCTCAACGCTCTTCGAGTTGAAGCATCGTCTCCGGGGCCAAGCCGGGGCAACGAGGCGTCGAAGATCTCGTAAAAGACCTGCATGTCTTCTTGTTGGTCCATTGTCTGGGTCCTCTATGATTCTCTAACAGGATTCGCATTGGGGTGGGCAAGCCTGGGCCGTCCACCGGTTTCAGTTTCCGGTACTGCCTAAGGGGGGTCAGAAGCCCCAACGCATCGTTTACACATGGCCGGGAAGGAACCATGCGCATCGGGATATCTCGCAACGAGCCGCGACTTCTGTTACAGAACAATAACCATCCGCCGCATTATGAGACAACCGAAGCCGCTGTGTCAAGTGTGCATTTCAGTAAACGTGCCAGGCCCCACCGCTTGCGGTGGGAGTCTCTCCGCGCGGACGTAACCCACGGCAAGCCGTGGGGCACCAGAGGGTTTGTCAGAGGGACAAGCCTGCTTTGTAGCCGTGTGCCCCACAGCTTGCTTTGGGATTCTCTCTCAGCGGAATGAGACTGCCGGCGTGACGGGACACACCATGTATCCCACGGTCCGCCACGGCGGATGGGGCACCCGGCCCGCGCCTCAGCGGCTGGTGGCGAGTGAGGGGAAAGTGATTGACTCAGATCCCCGCACCCCGCCACGTTACGGCCCCAAAGGAGGCCTCAAGCCATGTATCGCACAATCGACGATTTCCTCAAAGACTGGGACCATGAATTCAAGGCGACCGAGCGCGTCTTCGGCGTGCTGACGGACAAGTCTCTTGCGCAGGCGGTCGCGGCAGGGCATCGCACACTGGGGCGGATTGCCTGGCACATCGCCACTACGATCCCGGAAATGATGAATCGGACCGGACTGAAGGTCGCCGGACCCGCCATGGACGCTCCCATGCCGTCGGGCATCGCGGCCATCAGGGCAGGTTTCTCACAGGCCGGTGAATCGCTCGCCTTGCAGATCAAGACCAACTGGAACGACGCGTCATTGCTGGTCGAGGATGATATGTACGGCGAGAAATGGGCGCGCGGAATCACCCTGGCCGGCCTGCTGATGCACCAGGCCCATCACCGGGGAGAGATGTTCGTGCTGATGCGCCAGGCAGGTCTGTGTCCGCCCGGCATCTACGGTCCCACCATGGAAGAATGGGCGCAGTACGGGATGCCGGCGCCAGCGGTGTGAACTCTCAAAGCAGCGGATCGATTGCACCATCGTCCGTCGCACAGAGCCCTGCCCCGTGTTAGCGGCACACAAAGGTCTCCAAGGTGAAGGCCCGGCATGGAGTTGGCTTGTGAAAGACGGTGCGTCGGCGAATCGGGCTGAGAGCACGGGTTTGGGGGCTGCCTCACCGGCGGTGTAACTCATTTCGCCCCGACATGAGCCAGATTCCGTCTCCGACCAGGGCCCCGTCCGTTGTCACCAATTGGCTATTGACATGTTGTGATCTTGGCTTCATACGAGCACTCAGATCTTATGCGTCACGATCTCAAAGCCCCCCGTTTCACGGTCGCATTCGCGTCCGTGGCGGCCCTGGCAGCGGTCATCGTGTATTGGCGTACTGCGTTTCCCACGATCTCCTGGTGGGAAAACGGCGAGCTTGCGGCGGCAGCCGGCGTGCTGGGTGTCGTCCACCCGCCCGGAGCGCTGATTCCGACAATCATCGGATGGCTCGCGCTCAGACTGCCAATCGGCGGATCCCCCGCTCATCTGCTCAATCTTCTGGCCGGTGTCGTCGCTGGTGCGGTCGTACTGCTCACGGTGCTCGCCGGAAGACGAGTGCGAGCGGTGACTGTGAGCGAAACGGTTCCTGGCGCGACAGCCGGGCCTCCGTGGGTAGCGGCTCTGGCGGCGCTGAGCTTCGCCTTCAGCCGTACATTTTGGTCAAACGGAACACTCTATACCCCCTACATTTTCACTGCTCTTCTTACAGTCAGCATTCTTCTTGCCCTTCTGTGCTGGTGGCGGGATGCCGACGGTCCACGGGCGTGGCGCTGGACTTTCCTGGTTCTGCTGCTTCTCGGCCTCGATTTCAGTGTCCACCGCACGAATATGCTCCTGCTTCCCGGAGTCGCCATCTGGGCGCTGCTGCGCAGACCTTCTGTGTTCAAGCAACTGCGTCATTGGGCGGCCGGAGTCGCCGGTCTGGCACTGGGATTGAGCGTGCATTTGCTCCTGCTCCCGATAGCGCGCAGCAACCCACCGTTGAATTCGAATGATCCGAGCACGCTTTCCCGCCTGTGGGATTACGTTTCCCTCAAACAGTACGGCGGCGGGTTCCTGGTTGCTCTATTCCCTCGCAAAGGCGATTTCTGGTCGGTTCAACTCGCCGACTATTTGAACGGCTTTCGCGCAAGCTTCGCCGCCATCGACGGTGCACTCGGGCCACTCGGGGTGGTTCCGGTTTGCTTGGGTCTGCTCGGGCTCGCAGCCTTGTGGCGATCCCGCCCGCGTCTGGCTTGTGGCATTCTCACGCTGTTTCTTCTCTCCAGCCTAGGCGCCATTTTCTATTTCAACCTCCCGGCCAACTACTTCCGGGCGATGGATCGGCACTACCTCCCTTCCTTCGTCCTGTTCGCCGTGCTGATAATCTACGGCGGATTGTCGCTCGCGTCGCTCACGGGACTCAGATGGAGGCGCTTGGCCGTGATCACTGCCGGCTTACTCCTGGCGCTTGGAGGTATGGCGCAAGCGGTGCGCAATTGGCCGCTGCTGGACAATTCGCGGACTTTCTTCGCCTGCGACTGCGGGCAGAATCTGCTGAGGACCTTGCCGCCGCAGAGCATTTTGATCGCCGGTACTGATGTCGATACCTACCCGGTTTGGTACCTCCAGATGATCGAAAAAGAGCGTCCGGATGTGACGGTCGCAAATGTGAACCTCTTGAACACGCGCTGGTATCTGACACAACTGCTGGCGGCCCAGACTGGTCTGGGATTCACAATGACCCCAGATGAGATCGCGGCGTTCGGGTTTCGCGAATGGCGCGACACCAGCATCGCGATTCCGATCTCTCGTGGAGAGGAAGAGACCAGTTCCTTTGCGGTCGAGGCCCCTCCTGACACTGTCCGTCTGCGCGTGCCACCAACGGTGCAGGGCCGGTATATCCGCGGCCATGACGATTGTCTTCTTCGCCTGATCGTTGCGAACCAATGGCGCCGACCGATCCTGTTCACGTCATTCGCCGTGCCGCAAGTCGGATGGTTGCAGCCGTATCTGCGACCCGAGGGCCTTGTCAACCGGCTGATGCCGGTCGAGAACCCGCCGGTCGACACGACGCTCCTGATCACCAATTTGTTTTCGAACTATTCCTATCGCGGCTACAATGATCCAATGGTGGTTGTCGAGCCGCCTTCCCGGTGGGTGGCATACGCCACTTACGCAGCGTTCTTGACGCTCGCCGATGCGATGACAGACAGCAGCCGTTGCGAGGCACTGGCGGCCCAAATGGAAGCTCACCTCCCGCTTGCACGGATTGACGCTCCCGAAGATCTCGCCACGAAGCTCGGAGCTCTCTGCGCCGTCCACCCGGCCCAATCTCGCTGAGATTCGGGCCGTCGACATGCAATTCCCCGGGAGGCGAGCGCGTTTGGGGGGAACCCGCGACGATCTTCATGTCTCGAAATCCGTTTGATAAGCAGGGTGCGGTTCAATAACTTACCGATTCTGTGTCGCCCATGGCGCACAGAGGAGGAAGCACCATCGACTTTCTGGCAAATCAAGGTCTGCTGGCAGTCAAGATCCTGAAGTTCCTGGCGCCCGCCGTCCCGATGACGGTTGCCGTGACAGTGCTGTCGTTCGCACTGGCGCTGTTCCTTGGCTTGGCCGTGGGGCTGGCCCAGATCACCGGGTATCGGCCTCTCGTCCTGCTGGCCAAAGGGTATGTCGATGTTCTGCGTGGCATTCCGCTTCTCGTGCAGATCTTCTTCATCTATTTCGGGCTCGCAGGTTTTCTCAATCTTGAACGGTTTGCAGCAGGAGTCCTGGCGATCGGAATATGTTACTCGGCCTACCTGGCCGAGATCATCCGCTCCGGGATCGAATCGATTGCGCGCGGCCAGCACGAGGCAGCCGCGTCAGTGGGGATGTCCAACATCCAGGCCATGAGATATGTCATCCTGCCACAAGCCACACGGGTAATCATTCCACCTGCTGCCAACGAGTTCATCGCCTGTCTCAAAGACTCATCCCTGGTGTCAATCATCGGTCTTCGGGAGCTGACCCGTGCTGGGCGTGAGTTCTACTCTCAGTACTTCGTCGACTTCCAGACATGGCTTTTCGTCGGAGTGGTGTACCTTTGCATGACACTTCTGCTGACCAGATTGACCCGCCATCTTGAACGGCGATTCGCCGTGCGTGGCTTCGGAACGAGCGTCCGCCGTTGAGCGCCAGCCGTAATCATCTGATGGTTCACGACGGCCCGGCCCTGCGGGCACGCGGCGTCACCAAGCGTTTCGGCAGCTTGGTGGCTGTCGACTCGGTCGATCTCGATGTCGCCGTCTCCGAAGTTGTTGTCATGCTCGGTCCATCCGGATCCGGGAAGTCGACCCTTCTGAGATGCTTCAATGGGCTTGAGCGCCTCGACGCCGGTGTGATCGAAGTCGCCGGTATTCGTCTCGACCCCGAATGCGACAGCATCCACGACGTGCGCGCCAGAGTCGGCATGGTGTTCCAGCAGTTCAATTTGTTCCCTCACCTGAACGCTTTGGAGAATGTCGCCCTGGCGCCGCGGATCGTGCGCAAGCTCTCCAAGGATCAGGCGATGGCAGAGGCACGGCAGCGCCTTGAGCGTGTCGGCCTCGCAACCAAACTGGATGCCTATCCGGCCGAGCTTTCTGGAGGACAGCAGCAGCGAGTGGCGATCGCCCGCGCACTGGCGATGGACCCGCAAGTGATGCTCTTCGACGAACCGACCTCGGCCCTCGATCCGGAGATGATCGGCGAAGTCCTGGCGGTCATGCGGGACCTGGCCGAGTCGGGAATGACAATGATTGTCGTCTCGCACGAGATCGGTTTTGCGCGGGAGGTCGCGCACCGCGTCATCTTCCTGGACGAGGGGCGGATTCTCGAATCTGGTTCCCCGGACCAGGTCCTTTCGGCGCCGCGCCATCCGCGTGCGAAGGAGTTCTTTGACAAAGTTCTGTGAGACGTTGTGCACGCACCGTTGCTTCGGTGCTCAGGTTCGTCGCGGTGTCCGAGTGACACGCGCGTTCCTGTATCTGTCGGCGCTGTCGGCCCTCATTTTCGCCACTCCCTCAGATGCTGCGACTATCGCCCGTCACGTGCGAACCGCGGTGGAAGCTGGTGATCCGATTTGGGCCTTTCTCAAGGACAAAGGACCGACGGTGGCGCTCCCGGCCGTGCCGGGCCAGGGATGGATTTCTGAACGCGCGGCCGCACGAATCGCGCGACGCGGCGGAGCGTACGATCCGAAACAGGACCAGCCAATCTACGAGGGATACCGTCGCGCTCTCGCTTCGTCAGGATTTATCATTCGCGCCGAGAGCCGCTGGTTCAATGCCATAGCCGGGACACTTGCAGTTGATCGTCTGAATGACCTGGCTGCGCTAGCGATCATCGATTCGCTGCGCCCTGTGGCCATCTACCGGCGTCAAGTAGATGAACTACATGCCGTCGTCACGCGGGTTCTCCCGCCCGGAATGCCGAAGCCGGCGGGCTTCGATTATGGAAACTCCCGCGCCCAGATTGAGGCGATCGAGGTCGATGCCCTTCACGAGCGGGGTTTGGACGGACGCGGCGTGCGAATTGGCTTCCTGGATACGGGATTCTCTCTCGGCATCGATGCATTCGACTCGTTGCAGGTCATCGCGACGCGGGATTTCATCAATGGCGACAGTGATGTCGGTGACGGTGACACAGTGCAGATGGATCACGGGACGGCGACGCTCTCTGCCTGCGCGGGATTCCTGCCTGGACAACTGATCGGCGTGGCGCCCAAAGCAGAGTACGCTCTGGCGAAGACGGAAATATTCGCTCAGGAAATCCGAATCGAAGAAGACTACTGGGTTGCGGGTTTGGAGTGGGTCGATTCACTCGGGTGCGATATCGTGTCCAGTTCGCTCGGGTACATCAAGTGGTACACTCCCGCTGATCTTGATGGCCACACGGCGACCACGACAAGAGCCGCAGAACTGGCAGCTCAACGGGGCCTGCTGGTCGTAAATGCGGCCGGGAACGAGGGAACGAGGGGACTGGTTGCTCCTGCCGATGGCGAATCCGTGCTGGCCGTGGGCGCGTCGGACATCTTCGGAAGCCCTGCCGAATTTTCATCGCGCGGACCGACCGCCGATGGACGCATCAAGCCTGATATCGTAGCACCGGGGCAGGGCGTCTGGTCCGCTCGTCCAGCAAATGGGATGTTTGCCGGACGCGATGGCACGTCGCTGGCCACCCCGCTTGTTTCGGGTGTTTGCGCGCTCTTGCTCCAGGAGTTGCCGAGTCTGCGACCAAAGCAAATCATCGGCCTCTTGCGGCGCACGGCTTCGCAAACCGGGAATCCGAACAATGATGTCGGATGGGGCATGGTACGCGCCGCCCACGCCGTGGAAATGCCCGGAGTGTATTACGCTCCAGAGATTGAGGCATGGCCCAATCCCGCGGAGGATTCGGTCCGGATTGTAACCCCAGACACCACAGACACCGCTACCGGGCAACTCTCTCATTATGATGTCTTCACGGCCGCTGGAGAACCGGTGTACACCGGAGAGTTTTGGGGCAATTCTGGTGTGTGGCCCGGTTTGAATCAGGCCGGTCAGCCCGTGGCCTCCGGCGTTTATCTTCTGTGGGTTAGAACTCCCCAACGTACGGGGACGGTCAAGGTGGCGCTGGTACGCCACCAGTGAAGGAAATCCGGCTGGGATCGTTTGGCATTGATCACAACTGGCCCGGAACGTATAATCGTGGCCGCAGGCTGCGGGAGTAACTCAGATGGCTAGAGTCACAGCCTTCCAAGCTGTTGGTCGCGGGTTCGAATCCCGTCTCCCGCTTTCTGAAGCGACTGGACCGTGGAGGGATTGCAGGGCGTGGTTCCCCACTCAGGCCACTCGCCCCAAGAGGAGAATGTGAGCCACAGGTTTGCTGATCCGGCAAAGCAAGAAATCTGGGAAACCCTTCGCGCCTTGAACGATGCCTGGACGAAGGGAAACCAAGATGATCTCGCCGACTACTTTCACAAGGACATGGTCGCTATCGCACCGACAGTCCGCCAGCGTCTTGAAGGCAGGGATGCCTGCGTCGCGTCGTGGAAGGGTTTCGCCCAATCGGCCAGGATCCATCACTGGAGCGAGATTGATCCCCAAATCCAGCTTTACGGACATACGGCCGTGGTGACCTACTACTTCGACATGTCATTCGAAATGGGAGGCAAGACCATCAGCCTCGGGGGCCGGGACATGTTTGTCCTCATGAAGGAAAACGGCAGGTGGTGGGCCATCGCCGATCAGTTTTCTCCCTATCCGCGATGAGACGAGTTTTTCATTCGAAAGAAGTGCAGGAAAGGCCGCCTGCCCTCAAATCAGTTGAGCGGCCGGCACGAGACACTATTACTCCCGCTACGAAAGGGTAACTTCAATGATCTCTCACATGCACCGTACGGTTCTGAGGACATCGATGGTCGCAATCGCGCTCGCCATTGCGGGTTGCGGCGACTCCAACGTCGAGAAAGCCGACATCAAGAAGGGCGGTTCAGCCGCCCAGGCCGGCGAGGACACCTCCTCAGTTCAGACATCCTCGCCCCACGGCGAGGCTTCCAGCTCACCCACCAGCGCCGCGGGGATCACATGGACCGCGCCAGCTTCCTGGAGGGTGGGTGGCGAGCGCCCGATGCGAGTGACATCGTACGCGATCGGCCCCAGCGGTAAGGAAGCAGATTGCGCCGTCTTTTATTTTGGTCCGGGGCAGGGGGGCGCAGTGGACGCTAACTTGGAGCGCTGGATCGGCCAATTCGGCCAGCCTGACGGTTCCGAATCCCGGAAGGCCGCCAAGATCGATCATCATACGATTGCCGGACTCAAAGTGACGACGATTGATCTGTCCGGTGTCTACCTCGCCTCGATGGGGGGTCCCATGTCGGGCAAATCTGAACCTCAGCCCGGCTACCGCCTGCTGGGTGCAATCGTCGAAGCACCGGAAGGGCCCGTTTTCTTCAAGCTCACGGGTCCGGAAGCGACTGTGGTCAAGGCGCTCGATGATTTCCAGCAACTTGTCGAGTCAGTGAAGGAGCTTTAGAGCCTCTAACAAAAGGGCGGTGCGTGCTTGCACGCACCAAAATAGCAGCGGTTCTGTCTACAGGTGCATCAAAGTTCGCAGGATGATCGACAGATCGTCACGCAGCCGGCCGTTGCCGACATACTTCTTCGCCAGTTCGATTTTCCGCGGCAGGACTTCCTTCAGGTATAGTTCCTGCGGGTTGGCGGCAGCAGCGAGAACTGCGTCTTCATGGCGAAACTCGATGCTGGCTTCGTCGGTGATGCCCGGCCGGACGTGCAGGATTTCCTCGTAATCGCTCCGAAACATCCCGACGTAATAGGGGACTTCTGGACGCGGTCCCACAAGGCTCATGTCCCCCCTGAAGACATTGATGAGTTGCGGCAATTCATCGAGCTTGGTTCGGCGCAGAAACCGGCCGAACCTTGTCACGCGCGGGTCCCCAGACACGGTGATGGGCGGGTCGGAGACGGCATCGTCCGACATCGTGCGGAATTTGTAGATGCGGAAGATCTTGAAACGCATCCCGACGCGCTCCTGCCGGAAAAACACGGGGCCGGGGCTGGACAGCTTGATACCGATCGATGCGGCGAGGATCACCGGTGAGAGCAGGATCAAACCCAGTAACGAGAAAAACAAATCAAAAGCGCGCTTCGCCATCTTACCGGCAGTGCTTCTGGCAGATTGAAGAAACCGCGTCGATGACCGAATCCGCGTCGGCGTCGGTCATCTTGGGATAGAGGGGCAGGCTGACCGTCCGGCGGTAGGTTTCGAATGCGTGCGGAAAATCGGCGGGTCTATATCCGCAGGTCTCGCGGTAATACGGATGTATGTGCAGCGGGATGAAGTGCACCGATGCGCCGATCTTCGCACCTTTCAGTTCCTCGACGAACCGGTCGCGGTCGATTGCCAGACGATCGAGTTTCAGCTTGATGATGTACAGGTGCCAGGAATGTATCCCTCCCGGCGGGGCATCGGGCGGGACTTCAATGAAATCCGAGAGGTGGCCGAGGGCGGCCGTGTAGCGTTGAGCGATAGCCAGTCTTCGCTGGTGAAATTGATCCGCCTTCCTGAGCTGGGCAATTCCCAGCGACGCCGCCAGATCAGTCATGTTGTACTTGAAACCTGGCGCCAGGATCTCGTAATACCAATTGCCCGAAGCCATATAGCGCATCCAGGCATTCTTGCTGATTCCGTGCAGGCTCATCACCCGCATCCGCTCGGCGAGAGCGTCATCATCAGTAGTGGCCATGCCACCTTCACCCGTGGTGATCGTCTTGGTGGAGTAGAACGAGAAACACGTGACATCGCCGATGGTTCCAACCATCCGTCCTTTGTAGAGAGTCGGGAATGTGTGGGCGGCATCTTCTATGATCCGAAGCCCGTGCGCCGCCGCGACTGACATGATCGGGTCCATGTCGCAAGCCAGCCCGGCCATATGGACCGGCAGCACAGCCTTGGGGTGAGAGCAGCGCTGGATCACCCCCTCCAAGAGGGAAACATCCAGGTTCATAGTCACCGGATCGATGTCGGCGAAGACAGGCTTGGCGCCGAGATAATGGATCACTTCGCCAGTGGCCGCGAACGTCATGGGTGTGGTGATCACTTCATCGCCGGGATGCACTCCGATCGCTTCGAGAGCGAGGTGCAGCGCGGCCGTGCATGAGTTCACCGCCACCGCATGACGACAACCCACGTACGCGGCAAACTGCTCCTCAAAACGCCGCACCTTGGGGCCGGTCGTCAGCCACCCGCTTTGCAGTGTATCCACGATCTCGGCAATCTCTTCATCGCCAATGGTCGGGGAGGAGAAGGGAAGAAAGAAGTCGCGCATTCGCCGATTCTCTGCTGTTCCTGCTAAGACACAAACGATTGCGAAGGAAATGTTCGGCCTATCGCTCTCGGGAACGAAAACTCACCAAAAGTCTCCGACAAAAAGACGGTGCGTGCTTGCACGCACCAATGATTCATGGCGGTGTGACGTCTCATTCTGCTAGAAGCTCCAAGGGATCGTATAGGCGCACCGCCGTGCGCCCCAGCACCGCAGTAATCTGGGAGGCGATCTCCGAGTCTGGACACTGGATGCATGACTCGCGCAATCATGAGTCGCACCTCGGAATCAGAATCACAACTTCCCCCGACCCGATCGTCCCCGGCGCGGGCGGGATGCGTCAGTTCCAGGCACAGATTCCGCGAGCGTCAGGTCAATCTCCTGACGCTCAGTGTCCGTCCGGATCAGGCGAACCTGGATCTTGTCGCCGAGACTGAAGGTCCGGCCGGTACGCCGCCCGCGTACGCGCCAGGCCTCGCGCTCCCAAGTGTAGTAGTCGTCGTCGATGCTCGAGAACCGAACAAGACCGTCCGCGCCGATTCCCTCCAGCGACACAAAGAACCCAAACTCCAGAAAGCCGGACACCTGGCCTGTGAATTCATCACCCAGCCGGGACTGCAGGTACTCGAGTTGTTTAATTCGTACTGATTCCCGTTCGGCCTGTTCCGCAAGCCGTTCGCGCTCCGACGTCTGTTTGCCAATGGCAGGCAAGGCTGCCCGCGCGCTGTGCTGCTGGGCGGTGGTCCAGGTGCCATCGAGAATCCGTGCCAGGTGACGGTGGATCCACAAGTCGGGATAGCGGCGAATCGGCGATGTAAAGTGCGCGTAATGCGGAAATGCCAGACCGAAATGCCCCACGTTGTCCGGCTGGTACACCGCCTTCATGAGCGATCGGAGCAGGATCTGATGGATCATCTCCCGCCGGGGATCGGCCTTCATGCGGTCAAGAAGACGAGCCAGCAATTGTGAATTCACGCCGCCTTTGACAGAGAATCGATATCCGACACTGGTCGCAAAGCTGGCAAACTCCTCCATCTTCTCTGGATCTGGAGGCGCGTGGACTCGGAACAGGCAGGGACGGTTGCGCCGCAGATACTGATGTGCGGCGCACTGGTTGGCAATCAGCATGAATTCTTCGACAAGCTGGTGAGCGTCGTCAGAGCGCCGTATTTCGATCCGTTCGGGGCGGCCCTCGTCATCGAGAATGACCTTCGCCTCGGGAACGTCCAGATCGAGACTGCCGTTCTTGAACCGCCGCCGGCGCAGCAGTTGAGAGAGGCCGCGCATTTCATCAAGTAGCGCTGTGAAGGGCTTGACGGTTCTGGAAGACTCGCCCTTGTAGAAGTAGCCGGACACTTCATCATAGTTCAGCTTGGCACGGGATCGAATGATGGACCGGCAGAAGCGATAACGGAGCAGGTCTCCGTCCGGAGAAAGGTCGATGACACAACTGAACGTCAGCCGGTCACGCTTGGGGCGGAGGCTGCACAGGTCATTCGAGAGCCTCTGAGGCAGCATCGGAATGACCCGATCCACGAGGTAGACACTCGTGCTGCGCTCGTAAGCCTCGTGGTCGAGAGCGCTGCCTTCCGTCACGTAACGAGACACATCGGCGATGTGCACGCCCAGCCGCCAGCCACCATCGCGATGTTCGAGCGAAACCGCATCGTCGTGGTCTTTGGCATCGATGGGGTCAATGGTGAAAGTAACCAAGCCGCGAAAATCCTCGCGCCCTTCCAGGTCTCCCGGCGGAATCTCATCAGGGAAAGCACGCGCCTCCGCGAGAACATCTTTGGGAAAAGACTGCGGCAGCTGATACTCGGCGATGATTCGCAAAATGTCTATGCCCGGGTCATCCGGGAATCCCAGGACCTGTGTGATTTTCCCCGTCGGTGTCTGATCAGGAGACTCCCAGTCGGTGATGACCACCATCACCTGCTGCCCCGCCTCAGCTCCCTTGATTGCGTTCTCGGGGACATAGATCTCGCGGAGGGGATGCGGTGGATTTGGGGTCACGTACCAGAAGTGCTTCGCCCGTCGGAAAACCCCCAGGATCGGGGTGCTCCCGCGCGCGAGGACTCTGATGATCGCACCCTCGGGAGATGGCCCATCCTGGTCCGGGTGGAGACGAACCATGACCCTGTCACCGTCAAGCGCAGTCAACCGTTCCCGGGGACGGATGTAGATCTCAGGCGGCACGCCATCACGTTCGTCAGAGCGGCAAAACACGTGCCCGCCCCGTCGCACAACGATGGTGCCGACCACCAGGTTCAGTGCGTCGGGTGGTGCCAAACGGCCGCGCTTGAGCCGGACGATCCGCCCCTCGCTCAGCAAGCGCTTGAGTGCGTCGCGAAAGACAGGGTATTCGCGTTCGGGCACACCCATCAACCGGGCCAACTCCCGCGCCCGTACTGGACGGCTGGCTCCGTCGGTCATGAACCGGATGATGGCTTCAGGATCTGTGGGATTCATCCAAGCGATCGATCTGGCGAAGTCGGCCGGACAACCTGTGCTTCCGGATGCTCAATCCCGCCGGCTGCGGATCAAGACCTTGCTGTACTGGGCCATGTTTTCCAGCACATGCCCTGTGCCGCGCACCACACAGGTCAATGGATCGTCGGCGACGTTCACCGGAAGATTGGTTTCCTGACGCAGGCGCTTGTCGAGACCGCGCAGCAAGGCCCCACCGCCGGTCAGAACGATGCCACGGTCGAGAATATCGCTGGACAACTCCGGTGGCGTTCGCTCGAGAGACTGCCGCACCGCCTCCACGATGGCATCCACGGGCTCGGTCAGTGCTTCACGCACTTGCACCGAGGAAAGTTTCATGGTCTTGGGCACACCGGCGATGAGGTCACGTCCCTTGATCTCCATCGATTCCTCGCGGTCGAGAGGAAAAGCGGAACCGATGCGAATCTTGATTTCTTCGGCAGTCAGCTCGCCGATCAAGATGTTGTAGTTCTTCTTCAGGTACAGAACGATCGCCTCGTTCATCTCGTCGCCCGCGATGCGAATCGACTTGTTGTTGACGATGCCGGACAGGGCAATCACCGCGATCTCCGATGTCCCGCCGCCGACGTCGATGACCATGATACCCGACGCCGCGTCTACCGGCAGCCCCACGCCGATCGCGGCCGCCATCGGCTCCTGAATCAGATACACTTCGCGCGCGCCGGCATTCTCTGCGGAGTCGCGGACGGCCCGTTTCTCGACTTCGGTGATCCCGGACGGCACCGAGATAACGATCTTGGGTTTCATCAGATATCGGTGACGAACAACGCGGCGGATGAAATCTGAGAGGAGTTTCTCCGTGATCTCGAAATCGGCGATGACGCCATCCCTGAGCGGGCGTACCGCGCGGATATCGTCCGGAGTCCGCCCCAGCATTTGCTTGGCCGCCGCGCCGACCGCGACCACGCGGCCGGTGTTGACTTCCGTGGCAACAACCGACGGCTCGTTTAGAACAATTCCGATCCCGCGCACAAACACCAGTGTGTTTGCTGTCCCCAGATCGATTCCAATATCACTGGATATCAAATCGAAGAATGACATGTATGATTCCTATGTTTCAGTCGTTTCAGCGCGCGACTTGCGATGGCCAAAATAGATATGCCTTCCGATCAAATTGACGTACTCGCTCCATTTGGCGTCTCCGGCTTTTTCGGCTATGCGACGCAGCGCACCCATCTTGGAGTCGAGTTCGTCGGCGTAGTGCAGCACGAACGCCTCTGGGGTCATCGGTAATACCGGGGAGCCCTTTTCCAGTTCCCCTTGATGGGAAACGATCAGGTGACGCAGGACCATCGCGGTTTCCGCCGGGAAATCCGGCAGATCTTCGATGGCCGAAGCCACTCTCTGGTCGCCTGTGTTGATATGGCCAATCAGCCGCCCTTCATCCGTGTAGTCGAACATCGCGGTGACCTCATACTGGTCTATCTTGCCCAGATCGTGCAAGAGGGCGCCGCAGACGAGCAGATCCCGGTCGAGATCCGGATACATCTGGCACGCAAACTCACACAACCGTACGAGGTTCAAGGAGTGCTCTGCCAATCCACCAACCGTGTTGTGGTGCCAGAGTTTCCCGGCCGGGGCCGACAGATACTTCTCCCGCAGATCGCCCGATGCGAAAAGATGCTCCATCAGTCTGCGAAGATCGGAATCGGCCAGGCTCTCCAGGCACGCATCGAGTCCGCGCACCAGATCCTCAGGCTCGACAGGGGAACGCGGGAGTAAATCGGCCGGGCGAGCTTCGTCGGGCGTCGCAGGACGAATACGCTCGACCCGTAACTGAGGCCGATCCTTGTAGCTCCCCACGACTCCCCGGACCTTGACGACACCGCCGACAGTCAACTCGTCGATGAGTGTGTCGAATCCCTCCCACATAACGCCCTCGATGCGCCCGCTCTGGTCACCAAACTCCAATGAAAGACGCTCCCCGCCTTGATAGTCCCTGCGTTCCAGCTTTCGGAGGGCAACAAAGGCCTCCACTCTCTGCCCCGGCTCCCACTCCCGGATCATCATCCCGGAACGCTCCAATCCCTTTCCACCCCAACGGCTTCGACCGCGGGAATCCCCTAACGTTCCTTTGCCAAGCGTCAAAGTCAAGGGAAAACGCCTCGCCGCAGCGGTTGCGCATTGCCTCACATTAAAGGTAACCGAAGGTGGAGAGGAAAGGGGGTCAGAATGAATCGATGCCTCATGTTTCATGTAACCGGGAGGAGCATGGACCATGGGGACGAGTTCCCGAAAAGAGTACCTGGCCGCCATCCGAACGCGATATCGCCGTGCCGGACGCCGCGAGAAGGCGGCGATCCTCGACGAGTTCTGCGCGGTGTGCAGCTACAACCGCAAGTACGCTATCCGGATTCTCAACCAGAAGAGGAGGGCGGTCAGGCGACGACCTGGCCCCCCACCGTTTTACGACGGTCCCGTTCTGGCGCATCTGAAGGTGCTGTGGCTGGCCAC
>Ga0315273_10005810_pt1 | contig 15301 bp, 9 predicted proteins | sample YL17G02_0_MG_FD_205753 | JGI IMG/M metagenome (GOLD analysis project Ga0315273, IMG submission 205753) | Sediment microbial communities from Yellowstone Lake, YNP, Wyoming, USA - YL17G02_0 | ecosystem: Environmental > Aquatic > Freshwater > Lake > Sediment | place: USA: Wyoming | collected...
CACCCGGGCGTTGGTCTCAAAGGTGCCCCGGATGTCCAGGCGCGTCGGGGAGGTGTCCGAGGTCAGATAACCGTCGTAACCGTACCGCCGCAAATAGTAGAGGAATTCGACGTACTGGAGGAAGTGTTTGGTGGCGACAGGGTAGTCCCAGTCCCACAGCCCGTCGTTGTCATTGATGTGGATGTACATCGGGCGCCCGCTATGGACAGTCAGAGCCACCGACTCGGCGGGATTCTCTCCGCCGTAGGTGGCATGGCCGAAGTCGATGGTGATGCCCAAAGCCTTCTCGCCGATGTCGTTCAGCAGGCACAGGGTCTTGGCGCAGGTGTCCAGGAAGCACTTGCCCCGCGTCTCGCTTGGTTTGTACTCGATGAACAACGGGATGTCGCGGCGGTGAGCCGCCGCCTGGCCGAAGGTTTCCACCAGGCGATTCCACGCCACGGCGTAGTCGCACTGGAAGTGATACTCGTACCCGTCGCCCAGGGGGCAGCAGGTTACCTTGTCAGCCCCGACGGCCTTGGCGAAGTCCTTGGCTTCCTTGATGAATCGCACGGCCTTGTCGCGGACGGTCTTGCTGGAGGATGTCAGGCCGCCGTTGCGGAACTCCGGCTCGGCCTTGACGTTGACGTTGATGGCCGCCACCTTGAGCTTGTACTTCCGCAGCAGGGCCTTGAACTCCGCAACGTCGTTGGCCTCGTAAGGGTAGACCACCTCCAGGCCGTCCACGCCCTTCATCTGCGAAACCATCCGCAGCTTGCCCTCCAGGGTCTGCGGTTCGTTGTACTCGTGAAAGCGGTCCCGGGTCCTGCCCAGAAAGCCCGTGATGACGCCGATCTTGGCCATTGTGCTGCCCTTTCCTTCGGCTGGCGGCCCCCCCGCGGGGGGCGAAGGTTCGCTATGTTTTCAGATATGACCTCCACAGTCAAGTGCAACAACCTTCAAGGCGACCGTGGAACTCCCCCCCGACGCTCCGGTAGCATGTGGGCATGATATTCCGACGCTACGGCGCTTTCACCGGCGGAATCGACCTTCCCGACGAGAAGGACAAGCTCCTTTCCGAACCCATCGCCGTCGCGGATACTCCCAAGAGGCTGCTGGTGCCCTTATCGCCGTGTGGCGGCCCGCCTGCCAGGCCAATCGTCAGCGGCGGTTCTCGCGTCGCCGCGGGAGACAAGCTCGCCGAGGCCGCCGGCCTGGATGGAGTGGACGTCCTGGCGCCCCTGGGCGGGCGCGTCATTGGCATCTCCCAGGCTGCCATCGCCACGGAGGAAGGTTTCTTGACCTCCCCTGCCGTCGAATTGGCGGAGCTTCAAGACGCGGAGCGCATCGTCTGTACCGAGGCGGGCCGTGACTGGCACGCGACGGATCCGCAGACACTGCTGAACCAGTTGGCCTCCTCCAGCCTGACCACGCATCGCCACCCCCTCCGGCCACTGGCGCTATGGGCGAGGCAAGCCAGGGAGGCCCGGTGCGACACGCTTATCGCCAACGTCGTGGAGGGCCAGCCCTACGTTACCGCCGACCACCGGCTGTTGGCTGAGTTCGGCTGGGAGGCAGTCGAGGGGCTGGCCATCCTGGGTCGGGCTATCGGCGCTGAGCGGCTGATCCTGGCCGTCGATGAGCGGTACACCGAGCACTACCGCAACGTAATCGAGCCGGCCAGGCTCCACGGAATCGCCCGCGTGGCGGTTGCCCACAAGTACCCCGCCGGGGCCGATGAGGTCCTGGTGAAAGTGCTCACGCGGCGGCCCGTGCCGGCGGGCGAAAGCGCTGTGAATGTCGGCGTGGCGGTGGTGGGCGCGGCGACGTGCCTTGCGGTACGGCAGCAAGTGGCCTGCGGCCGGCCGCTGACCCACAGAGTCGTCACCGTCGCGGGCGATGGTGTTGCCAGATCGGGCAACTACTGGGCGCCTCTGGGCATGTCTTGTGCCGAACTTGCCGGGACGGCGGAGGGGCTGATTCACGGCGGACCGATGACGGGGCTTGCCTGCCCCCCCGACGCGGTGGTCGGCCCGGCCACCGATGCGGTGCTTTGCCTCACCCAAGCGATCGGACCGCGGCGATCAGGCGTGCCCAGTCCGTGCATCCGCTGCGGTTGGTGCGCCGAGCACTGTCCGGCGCGGCTCAACGTGGCCGCGTTGAACGACGACTTTGAGCTTGGCCAGGTGGATCACGCCCGCGGGGCCGGGGTGATGGCCTGTGTGGAATGCGGCGTCTGCGCCTACGTCTGTCCGGCCAGACTCCCCTTGACCCATCGCGTCAGACAGTTGAAAAGGACATGGGCATCCGCCAGCGGGAGAACATCCCTCGGCGCGGCGCCCAGGTAGGCTCAGATGACTATGGCCGAAAACTCAGCATCCGCTCCATCCAAACGTGTGACTTCGGCCTTACTACCGGGCCGATCCGCGCCGTTCCTGCACGCTCCCGAAGGCGCTCGGACCGTCTATCTGGTGACTCTGGGCGCCGCCTGCGGTCCTCTGGCGGCCGGGACGGTGATTTTCGGTTGGCGAAGCCTGGTGGTGGCGGCGGTGACGGTGCTGACGTGTGCAGGCGTGGAACGGGTTTACTACAGGGTCACCCGCACGCCCGCGCTGTTGGGCCGCTCGCACGCCTACCTGACGGGGATGCTGCTGGCTTTGACCCTTCCGGCCTTTGTTCCCTGGTACGTGGCCATGGTGGCCGGGGCGTTCGCCATCCTTGTGGGAAAAGCTGTTTTCGGCGGGGTGGGGCATTTCTTGTGGCAGCCGGCACTGGTAGGACGGCTGGCGGCGGCTGTGATATTCCCCGTTGCTCTCCAACCCGCCGCCTGGCCGGTGCTGGCACAAGACCGCCTGCTGGTCGGCGACATTCAGCGCTGCCGTGCGGTGGACGACTACCGCCAGTGGCAAGGTCGGTCCGCGCCTCCTGGCGCCGATGGTTTCGTCGTGTCCACCCCCGCAGCCGCCCTGGGCGGGCTGACGACCGACCCGCCGACTTACAGCGCACTGGCCTACGCGCCGGCGGACGCCCCGGCAGATAAGGGACCGCTGCTGCTGGACTTGCCCCCTGTCAACGACCTTCTAGTGGGAACGACCCCCGGCGGAATCGGGGAGACCTGCGCGGTGGTCATCTTAGTTGCCGGGGTGTACCTGATCTACCGCGGGTACGTGAAGTGGCAGCTTCCGGCGTTTTTCGTGCTTTCGGCATGGTCCGTCGCCGCGGTGGCGCCGCTGCACCTGGCCGGGGCCGGCGGGCTAGCTTCCACCGTCTGGTGGCCTCTGACAACAGAAGGCCTGGACGTGGGCTTCACCTACGCCAATTATCAGATCCTAACTGGGGAATTGCTCCTAGCGGCCTTTTTCCTGGCCCCTGAGATGACCAGCCGCCCGGTGACCGCCGCCGGTCAGGCCGTCTTCGGCGCCGGTTGCGGCATCCTGGCCATGCTGATGAAGCTGTATCTCCAATTGCCGATTCCTTGTTACCTGGCCGTGCTGGCGATGAATACGTTCACCCCCATAATCGACGGACTGTTCAGCCGGCGGCGCGGTAAGATAGCCCCATCGGCCGCGTGAAACCACCGACGAGGGCGCCGGCTTTATTGCCTGCCGGCCTGTGGAGGCCACTTCTTGTCCGTGATTGCGGCCCGATGGAGGACGGTAGCATTGTGAGGCGGAAGGATCGAGCATTGAGGATCGCCGCGGCGATATGCCTATTCCTGGCAGGAGCCTTGCTTAGAGCATCGGCCGCTGGGGCACAGACCTATGACGTCTACCAGACGTTGTCCGACTGGAACTCCATCGCCACCGCCAAGACCGGCGTGACCGCGGGCCTGGCCAGCAGTTATGACCGGGCGGGGGACAATGACGATTTCAACCAGTATGAATCCCCCCTCGGCCTCCAGACCGGAACATTCCCCACGGTTGTCAAGACCCTCACAGGCCCGGGCGTCATCACGCGCTTCTGGATGCCGCACGCCACAGCCGACGTGGGTTTCACCGTCAAGATGACCGTCGACGGCGAGGTTCGAATCGACACCAACAGTGACGCGCTGCTGGGCGGTAATTACGGATACATGCAGGGACCGCTGGTCAGCACGCAGACCGGCGGACAGGTCTGCTACGAACCGATAGCGTTCCAGAACTCCTTGACCATCGAGTCGAACAACTCCGCCGAAGGCTTCTGGGCCGGGGAACATCATTACTATCAGTACAGTTACCACCTGCTGGCGCCGGGAACGACGGTGACGCCCTACAGCGGCACGCTGACCGCCCAGCAACAGACGGATCGCGCCGACGCCACGGCGATGATCGCCAACGTGGGGGCCAACCCGGCGGGTGAGAATCCGGCAGCTATTGTGGTTCAACAAGGCGCTCAAGAGATAGCTCCCGGGGAGTCGCTGCGGTTGGGCAGGGCCTTCGGGAGCGGGCAGGTCCGGCGGCTGAACGTCAAGATGGCCGGCGCTTCCGATGCCGCCTTGGACGGTCTGCGGGTTCGCGCCCGCTTCGACGGGCTTAGCAGTTATTCCATAGACGTGCCGGTCAGTCAGTTCTTCGGCGCAGGCCACGAACGAGCGCCCTATAAGTCCCTGCCGCTGGGCACGGACGGCAACGACGGGTTCTACTGCTATTGGCCCATGCCCTACCGCCAGGAAGCGGTCATCGAACTCTACAACGCCTCCGGTTCGCCGATTTCCATCGACTCAGGCGCGATGGAATACGAGTCGCGTCCGGTCGGCCAGGAGGAGTGCATCTTCCACGCCGTCTACAACGAGCAGACCACCACCGCCGGCCAGCGCTCCTACCGCCTGCTGAATGTCGCCGGCGCCGGCCAGTATGTCGGCAACATGATGTACGTGAAAAAGGCGGGGACCTACATGGGCATCCTCGAGAGCGACGACATCATCACCGTCGATGGCGCCACGACGCTCTACGGCACGGGGATGGAGGACGCCTACAACGGCGGTTACTACTACAACCACGTCCTGGCACAAAGCGACGAAGGCGACGTCCCGTACCCCGACCACGGTGGAGGCCCGTACAGCGGCCTATTGCACATGGACGGTTCGCATTTCGGCGACAACTTCGTGCGCACCGACCAGTATCGCTGGTTGATCCCTGACTGCGTGCCTTTCACCCAAAGCATCGAAGTGCTCAGCGAGAACTTCCTGAACGATCCCAACGTGCTGTTCGGTTCGACGGCGTTTTACTATCGGGCCGGTTTGCAGGCCCCCATCGGCGGCGACGCCACGGGCGACCGCCAAGTGGCCTTCGAGGACCTGGCCATATTGTCAGCCAATTGGCAGGCGGCCGGCGAGATGACCTGGGTGGACTGCGATTTCAGCGGCGACGGGGTCGTGGGCTTTGCCGACCTGAGCGTCCTGGCCGCCAACTGGGGCCAACAGTTCGACCCCGCCCCGCCCGTGCCGGAACCCGCCACGATGGCGGTCCTGGCCCTGGCGGCCACATGGGCAGCCGGACGGAGGCCTTCGACAAGCTCAGGCCGAAGGCGGGCAACGCGCGGACTCGCCCGGTAGAGCACTTCACGCTCGCCTGTATTCGCCCGTCAGGCTCTCGGCCGGATGGCTTGACATGGGCGCGGGGCGTATCATATAACCTCCGCCTGTCCTGCGGCCTTTATCTCAAGGACAGAAGCGGCCCGCGAGGAAATCCCAATTTCCCCTGGAAGCGAGAAGCCCCATGGATACGAACAACTCCAAAGTCCTCAAGAACAAGATGGATGCCGAGAGCTTCGCCAAGCTGGCGGCGCTGAACAACGACAAGCTCCACGCCTTCGTCGCCGACGCGGTGGAACTGTGCGAGCCGGAGACGGTCAAGGTCTGCGACGACTCCCAGGCCGACATCGCCTATATCCGCAGGCGGGCCGTCGAGACCGGCGAGGAGGCCCCCCTGGCCATGTCCGGCCACACCGTCCACTTCGACAACTACCCCGGCGACCAGGGCCGGGACAAGGAAGTCACCAAGTACCTCGTCCCCAAGGACGACAGCCTGGGCAAGAACCTCAACACCATCGACCGCGACACGGGCCTGGAGGAAGTCCGGGGGCTTCTGCGGGGCGCCATGAAGGGCCGGCAGATGTACGTCCGGTTCTTCTGCCTGGGGCCAACCGGTTCGGTCTTCAGCATTTCCTGCGTGCAGATCACCGATTCGGCCTACGTCTGCCACAGCGAGGATCTCCTCTATAGGCCGGGATATGAGCAGTTCAGGAAGCTGGGCAACCGCGGCGACTTCTTCCGCTTCCTCCACTCGGCTGGAAGGCTGGTCAACAACGTCAGCGCCGACATGGACAAGAAACGCATCTACATCGACTACACGCAGGAACAGATCTACTCCGTCAACACGCAATACGCCGGAAACACCGTGGGGCTGAAAAAGCTCGCTCTGCGCCTGGCGATCCGCAAGGCCGACCGGGAAGGGTGGCTCGCCGAACACATGTTCATCATGGGCGCGCACGGCCCGGGCAATCGCGTCACCTATTTTGCGGGCGCGTTCCCCTCGGCCTGCGGCAAGACCTCCACAGCCATGATCCCAGGCGAGACCATTGTGGGCGACGACCTGGCCTACTTCCGCGCCATCGGCGGCCAGGCCCGCGCCGTCAACACCGAAGTCGGCATCTTCGGCATCATCTCCGACGTCAACGCCAAGGACGACCCGGTCATCCACAAGGTCCTGACCACCCCCGGGGAGGTCATCTTCTCCAACGTTTTGGTCACGGACGCAAAGCCCTGGTGGTACGGTAGCGGCGAGGAAACGCCCACCGACGGGATCAACTACGTCGGGGCCTGGCACGTCGGCAAGATCGACAAGCAGGGCAACGAGATTCCCCCCGCCAACAAGGGCAACGCCCGCTACTGCATCTCGTTGCGGAGGCTGGCCAACCTGGACGTGGAACTGGACAACCCCAACGGCGTGCCCGTCGGCGGGATTATCTACGGCGGGCGGGACAGCGACACGGCCGTGCCGGTGCAGCAGGCCTTCGACTGGAACCACGGCATCATCGCCTACGGCGCGTCGCTGGAAAGCGAAACCACCGCCGCCACGCTGGGCGCCCAGGGCATCCGCGCGTTCAACCTGATGAGCAACCTGGACTTCCTGGCCATCCCCCTGAGCAAGTACGTCCAGAACAACCTCGACTTCGCCGGACAACTCAAGAAACCGCCGCTGATCTTCTCCACCAACTATTTCCTGCTGGACGAAAACGGGAAGTTCCTCAACACCCGGCTCGACAAGGCCGTGTGGGTGAAGTGGATGGAACTCCGCGTACATGGCGAGGTAGACACCATTCAAGCCCCCACCGGGCGGCTGCCCATGCACGAGGACCTAAAGCGGCTCTTCAAGCAGGTGCTGGGCAAGGACTACAGCCAAGCGGATTACGTCAAACAGTTCACCATCCGCGTCAGGGAGAACCTCGGCAAGCTGGATCGCATCGAGCGTATCTACCGCCAGGACATCGCCGACACGCCGGAGATCGTCCTGGACACCCTCGCTCAGCAGCGCAAACGCCTGGAGGCCCTGCGAACCGCCAAGGGCGATTATGTCTCGCCGCTGGAGCTATAGAGGGCGCCAAGGCGACGGTGGGAGTACAACCATGCCGGGTGATTGACGGCCGCGCGGGCAACAGAGCTTTCCGCGACGGACGTCTTAACGTTTCCGCAAGCGAAAGGGCTTTCCTATGCTTCACAAGAACGTCGAGCTTCACAACGTGGCCGAACTGGTTCCCTCGGACAAGGGCGAAGGTTGGCACCTGCTCCGCGTGCCCAGCCGGGTCCGGGCCACGCTCAACGACAGCGCCAAGGGCTGCGCCGTCCTGCCGGCAGGCTGCGAACTGCGATTCAACATGGAACCCGGCAAGACCGCCACGGTCGTCCTGGCGGCCGAGGGCAGCGACATTTGCCCCTCCACCGTCGAGGTTTATCAGGGTTGCTTCCGAACGGCAACGGCGGTCTTGAAGCAAGAGCCTACCAGAATCGTCGTCCGCCACAGCCCCAACCAGGCCCAGTTGGAGCGGATAGCGGCGGAGCGCAAACTGCCGTTCGACTCCCGCCTGACACGGGTGCTCCTGCCGCCGACCATATCCATGCGCCTGGTGGACATCGAAGGGGAGCTGACGCCCCCGACTCCCGGCCAGACCCCTGCCAGGAGGTATCTGGCCTACGGTTCATCCATCACGCACGGGGCCAACGCCTGCCGGCCTAGCGGGATCTACACCATGCTTGCCGCCCGTCATCTTCACTGTGACCTGCTCAACCAGGGCTACGGCGGCGGGGCGCACATGGAGGAGACGATGGCGCAGTACCTGGCCGAGCGGGACGACTGGGACTTTGCCACTCTCGAGATGGGCATCAACGTCGGAGGGTGGGAAACTGCGCGATTCGCCCAAGCGGTGGAGAACTTCATCCGCATCATCGCCTCCGCCCACCGCGACAAGTGGATATTCTGCATCGACGTTTTCACCTTCTACGCCGACCTGGGCGTCTCGTCGGCGGACCCATGGCGGGGCTTCCGCGACGCGGTTCGCCAGGCGGTCGCCTCGATTAACCTGCCCCGCGTGGTCCACGTCAGCGGCATGGAGATCCTTAAGGACCCCGCCGGGCTGTCGCATGACCTCGTCCACCCGACCGACGACGGGTTTGCGGAGATGGCTGCAAACCTGGCCAGCTTCATGCGCCGGACCACGCGAGGGACATGACTCCGGCAGTGGGACGCGCTCTTGCCGCCCAGCGGGACAGTTGGAATGATAGTGCTTGTTCGCCCACCGGCGGCGCGGGCGAGCGGAACCTGGGGCGCCCCGTCAGCCTGCCGCCAGAGGAGCTTTGCCATGTTCCGCAAGGAAGTCCGTATGCCGATTTTGGCGCTGGTACTGATCTCGCTGGGCGGGCTGCTGCTGCACCTTCGGATTCATTGGCCCGCCGACAAGGCCGCCAACTGGGTACCGGCGGTTTCCGGGGCGATAAGCGTGATCGTGCTGCCGTTCCTGTTCAACTCGCCGCGGACCGTGGGCGCGGCCTACCTGCTCAATGCCGTTTCGGTGCTGGTGGGGACCGTGATGATGGCCGCCTTTTCCGTCACGCACTGGCAAGGACCGGTCAGCGTGAGCGCCATCCTGCTGAAATCCACGCTGGCGGACATCCTGGTCCTGGCGGCCAAGCTGCCCGTGGCCCACGTGATTCTCCGGCACTTTCGCCCCAGAGGGCAGTAGGCAAGGCCCGACGAGTTGGCGACGGCAGTCTCCCGCAACGTCCTCAGTGCCGCTGGAGCGGGTCCTGCGCGGGTCCGACGTAGTCTATCTTCAGCAGGACCATGTTCCAGGCCTTCTCCGTCGAGATCAACATGTACAATTGCTGGATCTCAGCGGGAAGTTGCTTGTGCAGGGTGGCCGGCACCCGCCGCAGGGTCTTGCCGGTGGCAAAGGTCTCCGTCACCGACCGCCGGATCGCACAGCCGCTACAGTGGAGAGTCTGGCCGCACCCCCCCGGCAGGCGCGCATAGGCGCACTCGAACACGTCGCCGCCTTTGTAGCCCCGTATCCGCGAGTTGTCCTTGCCGAGGAGGTTTCGGACCAGTTTGTTGGCGGCCTTGACGGTAACGTCGGAGTCCACCAGGACTACGGGCGCCGCGAGCCTGTCCAGGAAGTCGGCCAGGGGAGTCCCCGCCTCCGCGTCGATGCCCCGGAGGCACTCCTCGCAGACTTCGCCCGTAATGGCCCTGTCGGGACAGGTGCCCGGGGGGGAGGCAGGCATTTCCCTGCCGCAACTGGAACAAAGATGTCCCGCGGGTTCCATCGCATGACTCCTCGGTCCATTCCGTCCTAGGCCCCCCGCCGCGGACAGGCCAGTCAAATCGTCGCGGTCATAGGCTTTTTCTTTAAAGGCCGCGGCACTATTCCACCGTCACGCTCTTGGCGAGGTTGCGGGGCTTGTCGACGTTGCAGCCGCGGGCGAGGGCGGCGTAGTAGGCCATCAGTTGCAGCGGGATGACCGTCAGCATCGGCTGGAGCGGCACGAGGCAGTCGGGCACGTAGATCACGCGGTCGCAATACCTGCGGATATCCTCGTCGCCCTCGGTGGCCACGGCGATGATCCGGCCCTTCCTCGCGCGAACCTCCTCGATGTTGCCGATGATCTTGTCGTAGGTGGCGCATCGCGGGGCGATGAAGACTACCGGCATGCCTTCGTGGATCAGGGCGATGGGGCCGTGCTTCATCTCGGCGGCCGGCAGGCCCTCGGCGTGGATATAGCTGATTTCCTTGAGCTTCAGGGCGCCTTCCAGGGCTACGGGGTAGTTGTACCCACGTCCCAGGAACAGCCAGTTGTCGAACCGCACGAACTCCTCGGTGATCTTGCGGATTTCCTCCGCCTGCTGGAGGACTTGAGCTATCTTGTCGGGGATTTCCGCCAGGCCGGTGATGTACTGCTCCATCATGCTCTGGGACATGAACCGCCGCCTTCCCAGCATCAGGGCGATGAGGGTTTCGACGGCCAACTGGCAGGTGAAGGCCTTGGTGGAAGCCACGCCGATTTCCGGTCCGGCGTGTAGGTAGACCCCCGCGTCGGTCTCGCGTGCGATGGTGGAACCGACCACGTTGACGATGCCCAGGGCCATCGCGCCCTTTTCCCTGGCCTCGCGCAACGCCGCCAGCGTGTCGGCCGTCTCGCCGGACTGGCTGATGGCGATGACGGTGGTGCCCTCCTCCACGATGGGGTTGCGGTAGCGGAACTCGCTGGCGTATTCCACCTCCGCGGGAATCCGCGCCAAGTCCTCGAAGAGATATTCTCCCACCAGCCCCGCGTGCCAGGCCGTACCGCATGCCGTCAAAATGACCTTGCGCGTCTTGACCAGCTCGCGCGTCACGCCCTCCAGACCGCCCAGCAGCACGCGCATGTCACGCAGGTCCAGCCTTCCGCGCAGACAGGTCCGCACCGCCTCGGGCTGCTCAAATATCTCCTTGAGCATGAAATGCTCGTAACCGCCCTTGGCAATCTGCTCCAGCGACCACTCGATCTGCTGGACCTCCTTGGTCACCGGCACGTTGTCCAGCGTCATCGTCCGCATGCCATCACGGGTGATGACGGCCATCTCGTTGTCGTTGAGGTAGACGACGTTGGCGGTGTGCTCGATGATGGCCGAGGCGTCGGAAGCAACGATGTATTCTCCGCTGCCTACCCCGACGATCAGCGGGCTGCCCTTGCGGGCGACCACCAGCTTGTCCGGTTCGCGCAGGGACATCACGGCGATGCCGTAGGTGCCGCTGACCTCCGTCAGCGCCGCCCGGACGGCATCCTCCAGCACTCGCATCCCGTCGTTGTAGAACCGTCCTATGAGCTGGCTGAGCACTTCCGTGTCCGTCTCGCTGCGGAAGACGTGGCCTTTGGCGATCAGGAATTGCTTGAGGGTGGCGTAGTTCTCGATGATGCCGTTGTGCACCAGGGCGAGCGTGCCCGCATTGTCGCAGTGCGGGTGTGCGTTGGCCTCGTTGGGTTCGCCGTGGGTGGCCCAGCGGGTGTGCGCGATGCCGATGGTTCCGGCAGCGATGCCCACATTGCCGGCGATCTTCTTCTCGACGGCGGCAATCCGGCCGGGGCTTTTGACGATACATAGCTTGCCGTCGTGGTAAACGCAGATGCCGGCAGAGTCGTACCCGCGGTACTCCAGGCGCTTGAGGCCCTCGATCAGGATGCCGCAGGCCTTCTTAGAACCCACGTAACCAACGATTCCACACATGCTTTCACTCCATCAGACTGCGGGCGACACTCCGTATTCATCGTCAAAACGCCACTGCCTCTTGGGAGTAATGTTGCCGGTGGCGTATCAATAAGCCTTTATACGATCCGCAGCGTTCGGAGTTTACCCATAAGCACCTCGAATGGCTACATAGAGTCCCTATCAGGATGACCCGTGGCCGCGACGCCGCGGATTGCGGCGCAGGCCAAGGCGCGAGGGCGAGGACGGCCCAGAAGCCGGGCCGTCGAGCCCGAGCAACGCCGGCATGCGACGCAGGACGCGGCGTCCCTTTGGGTTGCGACGAGAATGGGGGTCTGCCGCGTCAGGGCTTCTCGCCGCACCACCGTTCCGGTGCGGCTTCGACCGTGAGGGCTTCGACGGTGAGCTCAGCCGAACCGCTCAGCCGAACGGCTTCGTCGCCCTTCCTTGCATCCAATCCATTCCGGTCGCAACGCGGCTCACGCGGCATCCTGATAGGGACTCTTATGGATCGCCAGTGGCCTGACATGTCTCAACGATCGGATCACGGCACTCAGCGGACGGGGGCTGCCGACCGCTGTTACCTCCCAATGGCAACCTTCAAACTAAGGGTTTTGGACTTGTGCAGTATCCCGGATTGTCCCCCACCACTGGCCGGACTGTCGCACTGTAAGGCATTCCTTACCGTCGCGGGCGTTTTTCCGTGAACATTCCGGGGTCCCCGCGCAACATGACTGTAGCATGGCAATAACGGGCGGACAGCAGGTAGCGGCATGGGTGAAACGGGCCGGCAACGGCGACGGTGCGGCCTTTGAGTGTCTCGTGCGCGAATTCCAGGATGCCGTAACCGCCGTGGTGTTAGCCCACCTCGGTCACGGCCCTGATATAGAGGATGTGGCCCAGGAGGCGTTCCTTGTCGCCTTCCGGGAAATATCGGGTCTTCGGGACCCGGCCAAGTTCGGCCCTTGGACCTGTGGGATTGCCAGAAGGTGTGCTCTGCGGTGGCGGCGCGATCGCCGCCGCAGCGCGGCCTTGCCAGCCAACCTGTCAGCCCGGAAGAATCCGGCCGGCACAGACTGCGCCGACGGAGTGATGGCAGCCCTGCAACGGTTGCCCTTGCGACTTCGTGAACCGCTGACGTTGTTCTACATCAACGGTTACAGGTCCCAGCAGGTGTCTCATCTGCTGGGAATTCCACCGGGAACAGTGCGACGGAGACTCCACGAGGCTCGAAACCACCTGCGGGAATTCATGGGTAAGACTATGAGAGACCGAATCAGACAGAACGCCCCCAAAAAGGGGTTTGCTCGGCGGGTCCAAAAGAGTTTTTTGGTTCACAAGGAACCCAACAGTGCCGTGGTCATATCCTTCGATGATCCCCCTTACACAAAAAAAAGAGCGAAAAGGCAATGGAGTGAAATGCAAGAACTAATGTCAAAGGGCCAGTATGAATCCCTGGGTACGAAAGACACCCCACACGGAACGCTTTACCTTTATAGATTCGTGCTTTCAGACGACAAGAATATGCGTTACGGTTCCTATGTCCCTTTGGGAAAGCCGCGATAACATTTCTCCGCGGTAACCTTCCCATGGCCGCTGCGGATACTTGCCGCACCTTCAGTTCAGTATGGGGCTTGATGACACCGGTTCCCGGTCCGGACTTCGATGGGATTGATGGGCGCCAAGCCCCTGCTACCGCTGCCCATCGACCGGGCAGAAAGGGTTTGTTAGAATCGCCCCGCAATGAGCGGTTCGACAAAGGCAGTTCTGGCAGTCATGTTGATCGTGACCGTCACGCTGGTGGCCTACATCCCGGCCATGCAGGGGGGCTTTGTCTGGGACGACGACGTCCTGCTGTATAAGAACCGAACCATCCAGGCATCCGACGGATTGTATCGCATCTGGTTCACCACGGAACCGTACGACTATCTGCCGATAACCTGGACGAGCCTGTGGCTGGAGTGGCGGGCCTGGGGCGATCACCCCGCCGGATATCACGTCACCAATGTGCTGCTGCACGCAGGCTCGGCGGTGCTGGTGTATTTTCTCCTGCGGCGGCTGGCGATTCCGGCCGCACTGGCGGCGGCGATGATCTTTGCGGTTCATCCGGTCAACCTCGCCTCGGTGGCCTGGATCAGCGAACGGAAGAACACTCTGGCGATGGTCTTCTACCTGCTGGCTTTGCTGTTCTACATTCGTTTTGACGAGAGGCGGAAGCCCCTGGTGTGGTATGCGGTGGCGCTGTTGGCGTTTGTGCTGGCACTGCTGAGCAAGTCGGCGGTGGTGATGGCACCAGTGGCGATGTTGGGGGTGGCCTGGTGGCGGCGGGGCAAGTTTGCCTGGCGGGACGTGTTGGCGGCGCTTCCTTTCTTCATCCTCTCGGCTGTCGGTTCGGCCGTGACGGTCTGGTTTCAGAACCACCGCGCCATCGGCGAGTCGACCGTCCGCGGCGAAGGCTTTTTCTCCCGCCTGGCGACGGCCGGTGTGGCGCCGTGGTTCTATCTTTCCAAGATTCTGGCCCCCATCAACCTGGTGATGATCTACCCACGATGGGAGGTGGATGCCAAGTCCATCCTGTCTTACCTGCCCGGTGCATGCCTCGTTGCGGCACTTGCGCTGTTTTGGGCGTATCGGCGAAGCTGGGGCAAGGCCCCGCTGTTTGCGATGGGCTATTTCGTGGTAACGCTGTTTCCCGTGTTGGGGTTCTTTGACATGTCCTTCGCCGTGCATTCGCTGGTGGCCGACCATTTCCAGTATTTCGCCATGATCGGGCCTGTGGCGTTTCTTGCCGGCATGGGTGGGTATTTTGCGCGGCGCCTGGGGCGACGGAGAATGCTCGCCGCCGTAACTGCCTCCATCGTAATCACTTGCGTGCTGGGCTTGTTGACCTGGCGGCAAGGGAAGACCTACGAAAGCCTCGAGACGATGTGGCAGGACGTCCACCGCAAGAACCCTCGCAGTTCGGAAAGCTGGTACAACCTCGGCCGTCTCCTGGCCGAAAAGGGCAAGCAGCAGGAGGCCATCCTTTACTATCGCAAGGCATTGGAGCTTCGCCCCGCCTACTCCGAGGCCCACAACAATCTGGCCTGCGACCTGGCCAACCTGGCTGACTCCCAGGAGAAGATGGGGCACTTGGGCCTGGCGGCTGCCTACACGGACGAGGCCCTGAAGCACATGGCGGCGGCGGTGGAGAGCAAGCCCGACAACATCGAGGCCCGCTACAATCTGGCATTGGCGCTCTCCAGGGCTGGCAGGTCGAAAGAGGCGATTGGCCACTACCGCAAGGCCATCGAGACCAGTGAAAAGTTCCTCCTGGGCGAACCGACGCTGGCCTACAACGGTCTGGCTGAATTGCTGGCCACGCACCCCGACCCCAATGTCCGCAACGGACCCGAGGCATTGGCCCTGGCCCATCTCGCCTGCGCGGCAACGGGTTATGGCAACCCGGACATGCTCAAGACCCTGGCGGCCGCCTACGCCGAGACGGGCCGTCTCGACAAAGCCCTCCAGACCGCCCAGCAGGCCCTGCGCATCAGCGAGCAAATGGGTTTGAGCCAAATGGCGATGCTGATCCGCCAGGACATAGAACTTTACAGGGCCGGCAA
>Ga0315273_10005813_pt1 | contig 15297 bp, 8 predicted proteins | sample YL17G02_0_MG_FD_205753 | JGI IMG/M metagenome (GOLD analysis project Ga0315273, IMG submission 205753) | Sediment microbial communities from Yellowstone Lake, YNP, Wyoming, USA - YL17G02_0 | ecosystem: Environmental > Aquatic > Freshwater > Lake > Sediment | place: USA: Wyoming | collected...
TAGATGGATCGAGATCGCCATCAGAGCGATCGAAGGGCTGGCGGTTGCCATTATCGCGCTCTCGGTATTCGTTTTCACGCTTCGCTACTTGTATTTCATGCTCGTCCGGCGCGGGCGCAGCGCCGCGGCGTTCACGCAATACAAGCACGGCCTGGGGAAGGCGCTGCTTTTGGCGCTGGAGCTGTTGGTGGCTGCCGACGTGGTGCAGACGGTCGTCCTGGAGTTCACGCTGGCCAACGTGGTGGCGCTCGGGGTGCTGGTAGTGGTGCGCACGTTTCTGAGCTGGTCGCTCGTGGTCGAAATCGAGGGGCGCTGGCCCTGGCAGCCCATGCGTGGCGGCGAGAAAGGCGTCGAAGGGTCGTAGAACGGCGCGTTTCACGTTGGGGGCAAGAATAAGCGGAGCACCGCGCATGCTTCGACTGCGGCCCGCATACTGCGGCGAGACTCCGCTCAGTTATCCGTGCCGGGCGCGCCACCACAGCGGAGGGAAATGGGACGCGGACAAGCGCGGACGAGCGCAGATAGGTTTTCGTCTCCGCGTTTATCCGCGTTCATCCGCGTCTCGTTTTCAAGACAGGGTGCCGGCGTGCCCCGCAAATGAAACGCACCTCGTAAAAGGGCGCCTCAGCGGGCGGACACCTCAGTGGACGACCTCCACCGTCGCGATGCCCACCTCGTTGCCCGCCCGCTTCCCCACTGCATCCAGCACAGAGAGACGCTGGCCGGTCTTTGCGTCATATAGCCCGGCAACGATGCGATAGCTCCCCGGCTTCAGGTCGCCCGGCAGCGTGAGCCGCTGCGTGTCGTTCAGGATCTCCCCCGGCTGCCACGCCGAGGTCGGATAGAAGCCCTGCAGTGGGGCCGCGTCGACCTGCGCTACCGTCCCATTCCCCTCATCCCGGAGATGGACGAAAACCTTGGTGTCGGCGTCCAGCGGCGCGGTCGCCTGCCAGTAGAGCGTCACCGTCATCTCTTGGCCGGCCCGGATGCGGGCCGTCGCCAGATCGTAGCCGGTCAGCCGCACGCGGCCGTCGAAGTTGGCTTTCAGCGGGTGCACTCCAGTCAGCGTCGGCGTGGGCGTGTCCAGCGCGATTTTGGTCAGGATGGGGAAGACGACCGGCTTGCCCTGCGCGTCGGTCGCGGGCAGCTTCTCCTGGCTGCTCAGCCGATACAGCCCGGCCGAGATCCACGCCGGGGCCGGGCCTTTGGCATCCGGCCGCACCGGGATGAGGTAGGTGTCTCGCACCACCTGGCCGGGGGCAAGCCGGCTGGTGGGCCGCGTGCCGCCGCCGGGATAGCTGTCGCGCTGGCCCAGCTCTTGCTGCCAGCCGAATAGTTGCAGATAGATGCTGAAATCCTCGCTCATCGGCGCGAGCGCCTGCCAGTAGAGCGTCACGGGCAGCGCATCGCCGGGTTGCACGCGGTCTTTGCCCACCTCGAACGCCAGCAGCCGCATCACCCCACCGTAGTCCACGTCAAACCGCTGCGCCGATGCCGGCACATCGGCGGCGGTCAACAGCGGCGCGGGCGCATACGCCGGCCGGATCGCCGCGAAGGGCGCGCTGGCCGCCAGCAGGAACAGCAGCCCGCCGACGCCCCACGCCGCGACCCGTTGGCGGCGCGGCGGCAGCCATCCGATTAGGCCCAGCGCCAGAAAGAGGCAGATCGCGGCCAGCGCGGCGAACATCAGCCGCCCCTGCGACGCCAGCGTCGCCGAGGTCCAGCGCAGCAGCGCGACCGCCTCGACGCCGATCCACGCGGCGAGCAGCAGCAGCTCCGGCCACGGTGCGGGCGTCCGTCTGCGCCACGCTCGCCACGCCCACGCCGCCAGCCCGATCAGGGCGGCCACGGACAGGAGATCAAGCAGGGCATAGACCCAGGTCGGGCGGAGCAGGATGTTGAACCCGCCCAGCACGCCCCAGAAGCTATAGCGGAATCCCCGAAACTCGCCGAGCAGATCGGACAGCGTGCGGAGCGGCGGCCGCCCTCCAGCGATGGCGACCATCGCGTTCAGCCCAAGCAGATCGCCGTAAAGCTGCCCGTTGCGCGCATACCACCATCCCGCCACGAGGACGGCGGGGACGATCACCAGCGCGCACTCGCCGCTCCAGCACAAGCCAGCGGTCAGGCGTTTTCTCCCGCCGGAAGCACGAGTATCCTGTCCTGAAAATGACCTCTGAGGCGTCACACCGCACCTGCCGGTGGGTGCAGGTGTTGTGAGGCCCGCCGTTTGGGCCGAAGCAATCTCCTGCGTCGGATGAGATTGCTTCGTCGCAAAAGACGCTCCTCGCAATGACGTTTTCATTCGTCGTGGCGCCGCGTCTGGCATGGGTAACTGAGCGGAGGCCTGTTCCACGCGAATCGCGCGCAGCGCCAGCGCTAGACACGCCAGCGGCAGCAATCCCAGCGCGCTCAACTTCGCCAGGCACGCCAGACCGATCAAGCCGCCCAGTCCGAGCAGCAGCAGCCCGTGCGGGGCCAGCGTCGCCCCGCGCCGGATCACGCGCACGAGAAGCAACAAGACCAGCGACGATAGGAAGATCACCAGGTTGTCGTTGTTTACCGAAGCGCTGATGAAAATGAACATCGGGAGGAAGGCGTTGATCGCCATCGCGGCCGCGGCGATGGCCGGTTGGCCGGGGAAAAGCCAGAACGCGATGGTGTACGTACATAGGATCGTCCCGAGGCCCAGCAGCACGGAGAAAAGCCGGATCAGGTGGACCGCCAGCGCCGTATCGCGCCAGGGAAAGGCCTCCTGCTGCGTGTGGATGTACATAGCCGCGTTGTCGGTGGTCCCCGGAACGCCCCGCCGATCGTGCGGGTTGCGATACAGGAGCTCAGCCATGTCATCGGTGTTGACCCATGACGTGAGCAACGCGGACACGGCGTAATAGAGCGGCGGCTGGCTCCCTTCTTGCCCCCACGGCGTCTTCTCGCCGGCGCGCTGAACCGGCAGCCCACCGCCCGCCGCCAGATGTTGGACGAAGGGGTAGTGGTTGTGCTCGTCGCTGGGCTCGAACAGCGGGCTCGTCACGCTGTAGATCACGCCGAGCGCCACGAAAAGACACGTGATCAGGAGCGCGGCTTGGTGTCGCCGAACAACAGTCATGTTTTCTCTTAACTCTCAGGACTTACGCAATGGTTATCGCGGTACCCTGTCCTGAAAAATGGAACGCGGACTACGCAGACGACGCGGAGAACGCGGACAATATCCTGAAGAATAGGATTCGTCCGCGGTTTCCGCGTAGTCCGCGTCCCGTTCTCGCCCGCCGTGGCGTCGCGCCCGGCATGAACAACTGAGCGGAGTCCCGCTATTGGTTTGCGGGACGTAGTCGAAGGGCACTGACGGCGTAAGAATTCGTGAAATTCGTGGCTACCCCGTCACCGACTTGCGGGCAAGCGACCTGCGGGCAGGCGGACCTTGCCGAGATCCACGCGGCCATACGGCGTCGGCGGATCGACCGGCAGATTGCGCGGCGGCTCCGGCTGATACATCCCCGCCTTCAGACCGTACTCGCCGGATGACAAACCGGCCGGCAACGAAATGCGGTGGCGGTCGGCGATCAGCTCTCCGGCGAGCCAGCGACTCGTCGGCGTGTAGCCGCCGACCGGGTCGCCGTCGTGCTGGGCGATCACCGCGCCGTCCGCCCCCAGCAGATGCACAAACGCTTTGTAGTTCGTGCCGACGTCGCGCAGTGCGAGCCAGTAGAGGGTCACTTCAAGCGCGTTCGCGCCGCGCGCCGGAGCCGCGTCGGATCCCAACAGCAGCGCCACGTCACCCAGAGGAGCGACCACGGCGGCACCCGATGGTCGCGGCGTCCATGTCTGCTGGCCCACGCCGAGCCGGTTCAGTCCGAGAACGGCGACCAGCAGCAGCAGCGCAACCGCCGTGGCGACCAGCTTCCGGCCGCCCGGTTGCCTGCGTTCGCGCCAGGCCAGGATGACCCAAGCCAGCGCCGCGATCACCGCCAACGCGGCGGCGAGCACCCAGTCCGGCGCGGGGCCGAAGCGGAACGCAAGGTTGCCGCCGCCCGCCGGAAGATCGGCCGTGACCAGCCCCAGCTCGCCGGTGGGCTGCGTGGCGATCGGCTGGCCGTCCAACCAGGCGCGCCACGCCGGCAGGTGGAACTGGTGCAGGCGGATGCTCAGCGGCGCGGCCGACTTGACTTCCAGCGCGGCCTGATCGTAGCCGACGCGCGCCAGCCGCACGTCAGGCCGCGGCGTGAGCACCGGCCCGTCAGTCGCGCCATCGCGCGGCCGGCCGAGCGCCCAGCGCTGCTCCGTCACCGTCAGCGGCAGGAACTCGCCGGTCCAGGTCGCGCCCACCTGCCCCGCCTCGGCATCCTCGCGCCACATGCGGTCGGGCGTCCAGGCCTCCGCGGCCGAAAACGGCAAGGGTTGGGCGGGCGCGGTGAGGAGCGGTTGGAGAATGAGAGCGATGAGCACGCCCCCGAATATAGCGTATCGGACGATGTCAGCAGAAGAACGGGAGAGTGGGAGAGCGGGTGAACCCATGGGCCAGAGCAGCGACGGCAGCGCGGCGAGGCACAGGGCGAAGCCGAGGGCGGTGAGGGTGAGAAAGCGCCACGGGTATTGCAGATTCGCCAGGATCGGCGAGAGCGGCTCCCAGACCGGCAGCGACGGCAGCGTGATCATGAATGCGGAGGCAGCCGTCAGCGCCAGACCGAAGCCGACGACCGGCGCGGCAATCACGCGCTGCCGCCGGACTAGCCGGTAGACGAACAACCCCAGGACGAGCAGAAACACGCCGACCGTCAGCCAACTGAGCGAGTGATCCGCCACGCCGCCGTGCTGCACGCGATACTGGTAGAGCGGCTGCCACTGCACCGCCAGATCGAGCGGGGCCAGATGGCGCATGTAGCCATCGGATGGGCCGAGCGCGATCCCTATCCAGCGGCTCTCAACCAGGAACGGCAGCCACAGCGGCGCGCTCAGGCCGAGCGCCAGCGCCAGCGAGCCGGCCGCGCCGATCAGCCGCCGCCAGCGCCGCGTCCAGGCCGCCATCAGCAGCGCGTAGGCGATCCAGACCGGGATCATCATCAGCGCCGTCAGGTTGTGCGTGAAGATCAGGCCCGCCCAGGCCAGCGCACCCCACAACACCGGCCCGACTGGCCGTTCTTTCCGAAAGGCGTCGGTGGTCGCCCACAAGATCAGCGGCGGCCAGATGAACGCGAAGAACTCCGGGACAGCCCCGCGCAGATAGGCATCGGCCAGGTGATACGGAAAATAGGTGTAGGCCACCGCCGCCAACACGCCGCCGACCGGCCCCCACAGCGAGCGCGTGTAGCCATAAATCGCCACCGCCGCCAGCACGAAGCCGAGCGCAATGGTGATCTCGACCGCGGTCGCCGGGTTGACGCCCAGTGCCGCCAGCAGCGCGCCGGGCACGTAGGTCAGCGGCGCGTAGAAGTTCAGCACCGCCTGGCCATAGCCAAAACCGAAATCGGGGAAGAGCCGCGGGTAGAGGACGCCGTGGCTCCAGGCATCGGCCAGCGCCGCAACGCGGTAGACATGAAACAGCCCGTCATCGGAAACGAAGAAGCCCTGACGCAGCAGCGGCCAGAGCGCGGGCAGGGTAAGCAGCAACACGATCAGGAGATAGAGGACGGAGGACGGAGGACGGAAGACGAAAGATGCCGATCTGGCATCGGCAGGTGTCGACCGCTCAGGTTCCGGGGATGCGGCTGCTCGCGATGACCGATTCATGGCGCTGAGTATAGCGCAGTTGAGAGGCATCGCAAAACGCCCGTTTTGGGTTTCACCCGCAATCGAATAGAATGCATGGGCGAATCAGCGAATCGGCGAATCAACGAATCAACGAATCAGCGAATCAGCGAATCAGCGAATCAGCGAATCGGCGAATCTCGACGGTGCATGATCCATTCCCTCGACCCTGCTCAGAATAAACCTCGCACGCTGCGAGAATACGCCGTTCCCCTCATCTTGTTGGCGCTCACGGGGTTGGCTCTAATTCTGCGCACCTGGGACCTGAACTCGACGCCGCCGTGGCTGTGGTGGGACGAGGCCACGCAGGGGCTCGATGCGCGCAGCCTGCTCAGCGGCCAGTTTCGGGTGTTCTTCCCCAGCGCGATGGGCAAAGAACCGCTCTACATCTACCTGACGACCCCATTTGTGGCCGCGTGGGATGGTCAGCCATTCGCCGTGCGCCTCGCAGGCGCGCTGCTCGGCGCGCTGATGCTGCCGGCCCTGTATGCTGCCGGCCGCGCCTTGTGGCCCAGACGCCCCACGATCGGGCTGTGGAGCGGCGTGATCGCCGCAGGTCTCTGGGCAGTCAACTTCTGGCCGCAGAGCATCAACCGCATCGGCTTCCAGGTCAATCCCTTCCCGCTGATCCTAACCCTGGCCGTGATCGGCTGGCTGAACTATACCCGCCGCCCCACCCGCCAGCGGGCGATCTTTTTCGGGCTGATGGCAGGGCTGACGCTGACCACCTACCTGGCAGCCCGGATTACACCGCTGCTCTGGGTGCTGCTCTACCTGGCACTGCCGCGGCCGAAGCGGCAGGCGCTCTGGCCTACGCTGCTCTGGGCGCTGTTGATCGGCTGCCTGATCGCCGCGCCTCTGGCGATCCATTTCGCCCTCAATCCGGGCGACTTCTTCCAGCGGATGGGCGGCTTCGACACCCTGCAATCCGGCACCCAGCAGATCACGCTGGAAAAGATCCGCTTGTCGGTGCAGCAATTGGTCGGTGGGTTCCTGGGGTTCTACGGCGATTCGATCCTGCGCCACAATCTGCCCAATCGGCCGCCGTTCAGCCCCGTTGCCGGCGCGCTGTTCGCGATCGGAGCGATTCTCGCGCTCGTTGCCATCGTGCGGCGGCGCGATCAGGGCGCGATTACCCTGTTGTTATGGTGGCTCGTGCCGTGCATCCCGTTCGTGGCATCGGTGACGAACGCGCCGCACTTCCCGCGGCTGCTCGGCGCGCTGCCGCCGGCGCTGCTGCTCATCGCATTCCCCATCGGCTGGCTGGCGGAACGACTCCGGCGTACGGGCAGGAGGCCGCTGCTCACCGCGCTCGGCGGATTGCTGGCGCTATGGCTGATCGTCGAGGGCGCGCAGATGGCGCGAGACTACTTCGTGATCTGGCCGCGCCAGCCGAGTATGACGGCCGCGTTCCAGGGCGATACATGGGCCTTCGGCGAGCGCGTGGCGCAAACGCCGGGCGCGATCGGCGTGGTCCCGCTGGAACCCGACTACGGCGCGCAGCTCGACTACCTCTTCCCGCTCACGCCGATCTACCAGCTTCCCGCCGCCGAAACCAATGTCGGCACGTGGCTGGCTGCCCGTCTGGGCCAGGCCGCTGGCAGCGAGGTGATGACGCCCGTTTGGACGGAAGGCGCCAACCTGGACGCCGACGCTCGGCATGCCTTGCCGTTCTATCTGAGGCGCGAGGGGACGCTCGCAGCCGAGCAGGCGTTGCCTGGGTTCGACCTGTTGAGCGTCTGGCTGGGCGAGCGGCCTCAGTTTGATGCGACAGGCCAGCACGTCCCGCTCAACATCGACTTTCCGCCCGACCTGACGCTCGTCGAAGGCCGCTGGGGAGCCGCCCATCCCAACCCGGAGCGGAACGGTCAAACCGCCGCGGCGGGCACGCCGTTCTGGGCCGTCCTGACGTGGCGGCTGAACCGTCCGCTGCCGGATACACGGGTCGCCGTCGACCTCGTGGACAGAGCTGGTCACCGGCTGGCGAGTTCAGAAACGCCGCTGATGGATGCCCGGCAGCAGGGCGCTACCACCTGGCCGGCCGGCGCGATGTTCAACACCTATCATCTCATCGACGCGCCGGCAACCCAGCCGGCGGGACCGATTCGCCTGGAAGCCAGAGCTTATGACACACGCACGCTTGAGCCGATCCTGGCCGGCGCGAGCAAAGAGCAGCGCAGCGTGGCGTTGAGCGAGGCATCAGTGACGCCGCCCCTCGCCCCCGTCGATGCTGCCGCACTCCGGATCGCCCGACCGCAGTCGCGCGCGTTTGCCTCCGGGATCGAATTGCTGGGGACCGATCCGTGGTCGCCGACCGTCAACGCCGGGCAGACGCTCCCGCTGAAGCTCTATTGGCGTGCAGGCAAAACGCCATCGACGACGACGCATCTCAGCGTCCGCCTGGGCGCCGCTGGAAACAGCGCTACCGGGATCAGCGTCGACGTCGTCATCTCGGCAACCACGCCCGGACAGATCGTCCACACCTACGCCGACCTGCACCTCCCGCCCGATCTGCCCGCCGGCAGCTATGACCTGCTCCTGACCCCGCCGGATGAGAAAACGCCTGTGTCGCTGGGACAGATTGCCGTCGCGAACCGTCCTCGGCAGTTCGCCGCGCCGGCCATGCCTGTTGCTCACGATGTCACCTTCGGGGATGCAGTTCAACTGCTCGGGCTCGATGCTCCGTCCAGTGAGATTCCCGTGACCGCAGGCCAGCCGATCACAGTGACGCTGGCGTGGCGCGTGCTGAACACCCCGTCACGCGACTTGGTGCGCTTCCTGCACGTCCTGGGACCGGATGGCCGGCCCGTGGCGCAAGAAGACAAGCCGTGCGCCGGGGCGTGTCCCGCGCCCTCGTGGCTGCCCGGCGAAGTGTTGGTCGATCCGGCTCGCCTCACCATCCCGGCCGATCTGCCCGCAGGAACCTATCCGCTCGCGGTCGGCTGGTATGACGCCGAGATATTCCGGCGACTGCCCGTCAAGGGCATGGCTGCTGGACAGACATCAGCCACGGATATGGCGCTGTTGCCCGTCAACCTTGTCGTCACGCGTTGAATAGGGTACTATCGATAGCATGGTAAAGGCTCTGGAGTCTGCGGATAAGCCACGTGATGGTCGCGAATCATGGCGGAGCCGCTTATATCGAGCGCGGCCGGATCTGCTAGCCGTTGTCGCGATCTGCATCGGCGCAGCCATCGCGATTCGGGCATTCTGGCAGCCGGGTGTCGCGAGCGAAGCCGACATGCTGATCGGCGTCTACAGGCTCTTCGAGTTGGATCAGTCCTGGGCCGAACGCATTTTCTTCCCCCGCGTGGCCATGGGCCTGAACTTCGGCTACAGCGGCCCTCTGTTCCAGTATTACCCGCCGCTCGCCAGCTACATCGCACTGGCTTTCCACTGGGCCGGATTCGGTTGGATTGGCGCCGCCAAGGCCGGCTTCACCCTTGCCCTCGCGCTCGCGGGGCTGGGGGCTTACACCTATGCGCGCTGGCTCTTCGCCGACCGCCGCGCGGCCCTGGTCGCCGGGTTTGCATACCTCTTTGCGCCATATCTGCTGCTTAACACTTACGAACGCGGGGCCAGCGCAGAGCTGTTGGCTCTGGGGTTATTGCCCTGGGTGTTCTGGGCGACGCATCATCTACTGCGCTCCGAGAACCGAAGCTGGTTTTTGGCCTCGGCGAGCTTGGTGGCCCTCCTGATGCTGGCCCACAACATCACCGCGCTTTTTGCCATCCCCCTGCTCGCCGGCTACCTGGTTTTGCTGGCCTGGCACGAAGGTGCGTGGCGCCGGTTGCCGGTTGTCGCCTTGGCCATCGGTCTCGGTCTGGGCCTCAGCGCGTTCTACTGGATGCCTGCACTTACAGAGCGCAGCCTTACCCGGCTTGAGAGTTACATGCTGGGCAGTGACAATGTTCCGCTGAAGCATCTACGCAGTCTGAGCAACCTGTTCCAGCCCTTACTGGTCTTCGATTTCTGGGGCCCGCAACGCTTCAACCCCGCATTGTGGCAAGCGCTAGCTCTAGGGGCGGGCGTTCTCGCCATCGGATGGGTGCCGCGCAGGCTGCGTTTCAATCTCATCGTCATCGCCGGTGCGCTGGCCGGTGTTTATCTGCTGCAAACGAACATGAGCCGCGCCTTCTGGGAAGTCGCGCCGTTGGTGCGTTTCATCCAGTTCCCGTGGCGTCTTTTGGGCCCGGTCTCCTTCTTCAGCGCCTTGTTGTTGGGGGCCGTGCTCTGTTGGTCACGCCTAGCCGGTGCCCCGGGATGGGCGGTAGCCGCTATCTTGGTTCTGATCATCGGTTACGCGGGCCTGCGCAACCTCGACCCGAAGCTCTCGACGATCTGGTATCCCATCACTGACGAGCAGATTGGCAGGAAGGATCTGTATGAGCGGGGAGCGCGGGGCTATCCGCTCTACAGCGACTATGCCCCCGCCGCGATGCAGTCAGGCCCATGGGACTTGACCAAGCCACGTGCTCCGAACGCACCAATTTGGCCGCCTCTCGCAACCCAGCCAATGATTCAGATCAAGTCTGAAGGAGGGACCTGTCTTAACCTGCAGGTCCAGACATCCACCCCTCTGATCTTGCGTCTGCCGCGCATCTACTTCCCGAACTGGCGTGTCTCCGTGGGTGGCCAACCGGAACAGATCGTCTCGAGCCGCCCACTGGGATTGATTACCGTCGAAATCCCGGAGGGAGAGCATCCGGTGGAGGTCTGCTACGGCAACACACCCCTCCGCTCAGTCGCATCCGTGATTTCAGTGCTCGCTCTGGTGATCCTGGTGATTGGCGGGGGTCGCGCTCGCCCCAACAACCGGATGGCGTGGGCCAGCGCCATCCTTGTCGTTGCGTTAGCGATGCTGGTGCTTCTTCACCCGGGCCTGGGGAAGGGACCGCGCCAGCCCATCGCCTATACAGCCCGGTTCGAGGACGAGATCAACCTGCTCGGCTATCATCTCGACAAATCGGTGCTGCGGCCTGGGGACATCCTGGATTTACGCCTTTACTGGCTGGCTGAGAGGACGCCCACCGCGGACCACAAAATCTTCGTTCACCTCAGCAAACTCGACGACTCCGGCACGGTGGCCCAGATCGATGAGCCACCGTTGCTCGGCCAGGGCTTCACCAGTCGCTGGGATCCAGGCGAGATTGTCATTGATGAACATCAGCTACCGATTGATGGCTCCATACCACTAGGAGAGTTCTGAAAAAGTCCCCTTTAACGAGATATGGTTGCCGTCGACATACTGCATCTAGTAGGTCTCGGCGTAACTTGCCTTTATGTAGTGGCATGCTCGTTGGCCTATTGCCCGAAAAAGGGGTTTTTCAGCAGCCTCCTAGGCCGCTATCGCGTGTTGATCGGCATGTATCGGCCAGATACCGTGCGCAACCTACGGGTGACCGGTACAGCCGAGGTCTTGTCAGGAGACCGAGTGGCGTTATCTCAGATCGAAATTCGGGGAAAGTAAATCACGAGGGTGACTGCTGAGCGAGTTGTTATCTGCGCTTTCACCTCGTCTCAATCGGCAGCGGCCCCAGACCGAACTGCTGATCTTGGCTGCCATCCGCCAGATGAACGGGCAGTGATGGCTGGGACCGGTCTCCAGCGATGGTGAATACAGAGAGGCTGAGCCACCAGTTTCCGGGAGTTACAGCATCACCCAGGGGCAGTTCAATCTGGTCTACCACTTCTAATGCGCTTGAACCAGGACGCCAACAGGTAGCAGGGTACTGCTTGCCAAAAGGCTGCCCATGCATACCGGGGAGTGCTCGGCCATCGGGTGCCACGGGAACGGCCGAGAAGTAGTACGGCACGGCCATCTGGCGAAGTGTTTGCCAGTGCAGGGCTACGCTTAATACGCGCCGGTCGGGATGATATTCACTCTGAAAGCCGGTAAGTCGCAGTTCATTCCCGAAAATCGCGTTGGCAGGGATGAGTGAACCATTGAGCGGCGGCCGTGCTACCTCGGCATACACGGGCGCTGGTGCTAACCAGGTGTCAACGGGTTTGTGGCTAGCCGTCAAAACGACCAGCCAAAGAATCTGCGCGCCCAACATCAAACTTCGCTGCCATGGGGTTAACTGCCGAATGCTTGCAGCGGCCAACAACAAGACTATCGGTATGAAAAATATCCACACACGGCCAACTTCACCCTGTGCGGAGCCCGACACGAGCAGGACCAGCATAGTAAGGCCGAAGGCCAGAGCCAGGCGTAACACTGCAGGTGACCGCGCAACCACGACACAGGCTGCAGCAAGACCACTAACCGCTAGCCCACTATAGATGGCGAAATCCCAGACGTGCAGACCGAGGCTCGACAGATAGGAGCGGTGCATTTCCAGATGGAAGCGCATATCTAACCCTTATGCTGAAGTTTCGGTATAGTTGAGTGCCGGTACCGGCGATTGGGAGCACAACCTGTTGCGGGCTTCGCTTGTCGGCTTGCTGGTGGTTAGAATTTGGCAAAACGCTCGACTTATGGCGGAATACCGACTTATCCAAGCGCAACAGGAGGCAGCGATGGGTCAACCCCGCCAAACCGCCAAGGAAGTCCACGAGCATCTGCGCGAACTGCTGGATTGGCAGTTTGCGGAACGCGACGATCAGGCCGTGGCGCATGCTTTGCACAGTGGGCAAGGCGTTGATGCGGTCTATGGACTGGATGATGCCGGGTTGCTGGATGGCTTCCTGGCCTTTGTGGATGAAAGCGGCATCAAAGCCTGCTTTCGACAGGCAGGACTGAGTCAATGGTAACACAAAATGGCCACCTTGTTCGACGCAATACAGATCGCCGTCTCTCGGAGGCCTGCGCATAAGAAATGGCAGGCAGGCTCTTGGTGGCTGAAGTTTCGGTATAGTTGAGTGCCGCCACTGGCGATTAGTAGCACAACCTGTTGCGGACTTTGCTTGCCGGCTTGCCGGTAGCCGGAATTTGGCAAAACGCTCGACTTGTGGCGGAATACGGACCTAGCCAAGCGCCAACAGGAGGCACCGATGGGTCAACACCGCCAAACCGCCGAGGAAGTACACGAGAATTTGCGCGAACTGCTGGATTGGCAGTTTGCGGAGCGCGACGATCAGGCCGTGGCGCAAGCTTTGCACAGCGGGCAAGGCGTCGATGCGGTCTACGGGCTGGATGATGCCGGTTTGCTGGATGGCTTCTTGGCCTTCGTGGATGCCAGCGGCATCAAAGCACACTGGCAGACGCTGACAATCGCCGGGGTGCGCCAGCTGTTTGTGCCCGTGATCGCGTTTGTATTGTTGTATGGCACGCGCCTCCTGTTCGGCATAGCGTCGAGTAATGCCTTGCCGGCGCTGCTGTTCAGCAACGTGGCGGCCATGGCTTTGATCGGGTTCAACGCCCACCAAGTCGCCGACGGCATGAGCACCCGCGGGGCCAAGCAGCGCACCGCCGCCAGCGAATACACGTTGATGGACCCGCAGACGTTGGCGAATGCCATCTGCAAGATCAGTACGGCGGCGCTGCAAGACCTGTTCAATGGCACGATTCGGGCTCTGGCGGCCTTTGGCGTGTTCATGGCCGAAGTGACGGTGGCCGTGGATGGCACCCGCATCGTGACGCCACCAACGTTCCAGGGGTGCGGGATGCAGGCGGTCACCGAGTACCAGCGCAACCGGCAGGGCTTGCGGGTTGAAGTCATCAAGTTGCTGTATGGTTGGCGCTTGATTGCCCTGCTCGACCTGCGCACGCTGATCCCGTTGGCGATCAAGATCGTGCAGATCCAGGCGCACGAAGCACCTTATCTGGTGGCCCTGGTGGCACAAGCCCAAGCCAACTTGGCGCCACACAGCCGGATTAGCAAGTTGGTGGTCGACCGGGCCTACGTTGACGGGTCGAGTCTGTATGCGCTGCACGAAATAGGCATCACCTTCGTGGTGCTTGCCAAGTCGAACATGAACGTGCGCGCTGCCGCCTTGGTTGAGCAGGCCGGCACGCCCATCTACGAGCGCACCGAAACGGTGCGCCATGGGCAGGGTCGTGAGGCGTACACCGAGGCCTGGGTTTCCCGTGTGCGCGTGGTGCAGGACCTGCGCCAGTGGGACAACTTCCGGCCGCCGGTCGCGGCGGGTAAACCCCTGCAGTGGGAGCAACGGCCGGTCTTGCACACGGTGGTTGTCAACATGTGGCGCAACCGCGCGGCAGACCCGGAGGGCGGCCGCGTCTACGTGACCAATGCCCCCGTTGCCGATCCCTGGGTGGTGGTGGACGGCTACGACGACCGCAGTTGGATCGAGAACGGCTTGTTTCGCAACAGCAAACAGTTCTGGCGCTTGACCCGTTGGTTCCCGCAGAAGACCGCGGCGGGCGTACAGAGTCACCTGACTTTCGTCGTCATGCTGTTGGCCGTCGCCACGGCCTTTCGTTTGTGGGACAAGGCTCAAGCCGGGGTGCTGGTCGAGCCACCGGATTACCAAATCGAGCAGGTCGTCCATAAAGTCATTGACGCCCACACCGGCGAGGTCAGCATCGTGTCCGAACCCAAGCGACAGCGGCGCACGCACTTGGCCAGTCGCATGGCGGAAAGCTACCCGCCGCCAGCCAAACCGACCTTGCCGTCTTGGAGCTATGAACAACTCGCAGGCCAAGGGCCGCTGCGCTGGCGCCGGGGCTTGCGACGCGAAAACCGGGACAAGGTGATTGTGTTCGTGGGTCAGCTGTACGGCATCTTCCACGCTAGTGAACTGCTGGTCTTATCCAGTGTCCCAGTGCGGGAACTGCCGCCGCACCTCGGCTCACGGGATGACATCCTGCGCCGCTATGGCTGTCTGCCCGATGCCTGACGCCGCAATCTGTTGTGCTACCGCGGCTCAAATGCAGCTACGCACTATACCGAAACTTCAGTCTTGGTGGAGCAATCCCATGCGGGTCGAGAGGCACGGCCTCCGAGGCTCCACTCCGAGAGCCATGGGCGCACTACCAATTCGGCCTGTCCGAACCCGCTTCTGACCCACCTGGGTGCTGATCTCGGCAGATTTGGGCGTACCGGGCACACGGTGCCCGTGCCTGACGAGACCAGCACCAGCGAATCGCTGCGTTTTCGGCATCGGCTTGCCTGCCTGCGTTTGTAACACCCATAGTCTCAGGCCGGTTGCGTCTTTTGTCAACACGGCTCATGCGCTCATCTGTTCTATGTCGAATCCAGGCAAAGCGCACTGGCAGACCCTGCCGATCGCCGGAGTGCGCCACCTGTTCGTGCCGGTGATCAGGTTTGTGTTGCTGTATGGCACGCGAGTGCTGTTCGGCATTGCGTCGAGTAATGCCTTGCCGGCACTGCTGTTCAGCAATGTGGCGGTTATGGCCCTGATCGGGTTCAACGCCCACCAAGTCGCCGACGGCATGAGCAGCCGCGGGGCCAAACAGCGCACGGCGGCCAGCGAGTACACGCTGCTGGACCCGCAGACGTTGACCAATGCCATCTGCAAGATCAGTGCGCCGGCGCTGGAAGACCTGTTCAACGGCACGATTCGGGCCCTGGCAGCCTTTGGCGTGTTCATGGCCGAGGTGCTGGTGGCGGTGGATGGCAGCCG
>Ga0315273_10005814_pt1 | contig 15295 bp, 15 predicted proteins | sample YL17G02_0_MG_FD_205753 | JGI IMG/M metagenome (GOLD analysis project Ga0315273, IMG submission 205753) | Sediment microbial communities from Yellowstone Lake, YNP, Wyoming, USA - YL17G02_0 | ecosystem: Environmental > Aquatic > Freshwater > Lake > Sediment | place: USA: Wyoming | collected...
GTTTCTGCCAAACAGCCTCCTAAATATGTTCATCGCTTCCTCTCGTTGGGCTTCATCCAGGGTCTCCATCTTAGCTCCCGGATTGCGTTGAGTCTATCACGTCTAAACTAGCAGAATCTGAACTCCGAATTGCAGGTTTTGGAGATCTTTGTCCTTGAGCCGTCTTTTGACCACCAGTATCCGCTGGCGCCGACTGTCGAGATGGTGGCCCGGTTGGTGACGGTTCCGTCCGCGATCTCATATTTATCCGTTCCGGTGTTCTGTCTGAGCTGCACAAGAATCCCCCCAAAATCCCCCCAAATTCCGGCAAACCTCGATTTTTGCGCGTCTAAGTACTTGTGTTTGCGACGTGAGGCTGCTACAGCCGGCTCGGCTGTTAACCGAAGGGTTGTAGGCTCGAGTCCTACCTGAGGAGCCGAACTCCAGCCGGATTGTACCGAGAACGCTCTGCTCGATTAGCCGGCCTGCGTTCGCCGCGGTATCATCGAAGCATGGGCTGGCCGGAGCGCGTCGTTATCGATCCCGAGATTCTCGCGGGCAAGCCCATCATCCGGGGGACCCGGCTGGCCGTCGAGTTCATTCTGGGACTGCTTGCGGCAGGCCAAAGCGAAACGGAAATCCTCGACAACTACCCGGGATTGACCAGAGAAGATGTTCTCGCGTGCCTGGCATATGCGAGCTACCTCGCGCACGAGTATCGGGCGTATCCGATTCCCGCATAGATGCGTCTCATTGCCGATGAGAATTTTCCGCGCCCAACCGTCGAAGCATTGCGGCGGGATGGTCACGATGTGGTTTGGGTCCGCACGGATTGCCCCGGGAGCACGGACGCCGCGCTCCTGGACCGGGCCGAAGCCGAAGCCCGTGTTCTTTTGACGCTCGATAAGGACTTCCGGCAGATCGCCCTGCAACGAAGAGCTCCCCTGCGGCGCAGTGGCGTCATCCTGTTTCGGGTCCATCCGGCCGTGCCGGCCATCGTGACGCCGCTCGTTCGGCGGGCCCTCAGTCTTGATCGCGACTGGGAAGGCCACGTCAGCGTAGTCACAAGTAACGATCTTGAGATGATTTCGGCCCGCTTTGGCCGACGCCTCTGACGGCGGCGGTGAGAGGCCGGTCTACTCGTAGCGCAGCGATTCGACGGGGGCGATGCGGGTGGCGGCGCGGGCCGGGTAGAGCGTGGCGATGAAGCTGACCAGGATGGCCGCGGCCGCAATCCACAGGCTGTCGATCCAGCGCGGCTCGAACGGCACGAATCCGATGGTGTAAACCTCTTCGCTCAGGCGGATCCAGCGGTAGCGGTCGGCGAAGTAGTTCAGCAGATGCCCCACCATCAGGCCTATCGCCGAGCCCGTGACGCCGATGAGCACGCCCTGGAGCATGAAAATGTTGCGGATCTGCTCGCGGCGCGCGCCCATCGACATCAGGATGGCGATGTCGCGGTTCTTCTCCATCACCATCATGACCAGCGAAATCAGGATGTTCAGCGCCGCCACGAGTTGAATCAGCCCGATGGTCACCACCGTCACGGCCTTCTCCATCTTCAGCGCGTTGAGCAACTGCTTGTTCTGTTCCATCCAGTGCGTGGCGGCGAGCCTGGGGCCGAGCATGGACTCGACCGCGCGCGCGATCCGGGGCGCGGCGTAGATGTCGTCCACGCGAAGCTCGATCGCGTTGACCACGTCATCCAGCGCCAGCACCTTCTGGGCGGCGGGGATGGAAGTGAACGCCCAGCCGGAATCGAGATCGTACAAGCCCGATTCGAAGATCCCGACCACGCGGAACCAGTGATAGCTGGGGCGCGGTCCGAAGGGGGTCAGCTCGCCCTGCGGGCTGATCAGGGTGAACCGCGCGCTCAACACCAGGCCGGTGCTTTGCGCCAGCCGCGAGCCCAGAATCACTCCCGGCGGTCCGCCCCCGCCGTCGAGCGAGGCCAGCGATCCTTCCTTGAGCTGCGCCAGGAAGTTCGGCAGCGGCGCGCCGGGCGTGAGGGCGATGCCCTTTATAACGGCGCCCGAGGACTGCACCGGGCCGGCCAGGAACACGCTGCCGTACAACGTCGGGGCGGCCGAAGTCACGTGCGGCGCGCGGCTCACGCGCGAGATGACCTCGCGCCAGTCGCCGATACCGTAGCCCGGCTCTTTTTCGAGGATCGTGACGTGCGCCGTCGCGCCGACCAGGTTCCTTTGCAGGGTGTTGCGGAAGCCGTTGTTGATCGCCAGCGCGACCACCAGCGCCATCACGCCCGCCGCCACCCCGATCACCGACATCACGGTGATCACCGAGATCACGGCCTGCTTGCGCCTGGCCATCAGGTAGCGCCGGGCGATGAAGAACTCGAATCGCGATTTCACGCCTTACCCATGCGGCTAGCCATTCTCCTCAAGCTTCCTCAGCGCATCGGCGACGCCGATCTCGCCTTCCGGGCGCAATAGCGGAAACAGGATGACGTCGCGGATGGACCGCGAATCGGTCAGCACCATCACCAGCCGGTCGACGCCCAGGCCCTCGCCGCCGGTGGGAGGCATGCCGTAGCTCAGGGCCCGCAGGTAATCTTCGTCCATCTGGTGCGCCTCTTCGTCGCCGCGCTCGCGCAGGGCAAGCTGCATCTGGAAGCGCCGGCGCTGCTCCCGCGGGTCGTTCAGCTCGGTGTAGGCGTTGCCGACCTCCATGCCGGCGACGTAGATCTCGAACCGCTCGACCATCTCCGGCTCGTCCGGCTTGTTCTTCGAAAGCGGAGAGCACTCCACCGGGTAGTCGTAGACGATGGTCGGCTGGATGAGCTTCTTCTCGACGCGCTGCTCGAAGATATCGACCAGCATCTCGCCGGCCGTGCTTCTGCCGGAGTGGCGCGAGAGCCAGCGCGGATCGCGCACGTCCTCGGCCGTGGGCTTCCCCTCGCCCTCCCAATACTCGGCCACCGCCTCGCGCATGGTGAAGCGCCGGATGTCGCCGAAGTCGATCTGGACGCCCTGGTAGGAGACCACGGCCGACCCGGTGGCGTCGATGGCCAGTTGCCGCAGCAGTTGGGCGGAAAAGTCCATCAGTCCCTGGTAGTCGGTGTAAGCCTGATAGAACTCGAGCATCGTGAATTCCGGATTGTGCTGGGTCGAGATGCCCTCATTGCGGAAGTTCCGGTTAATCTCATAGACCCGGTCCAGACCGCCGACGACAAGCCGCTTCAGATACAGCTCGGGCGCGATGCGCAGGTACAGGTCCAGGTCCAGCGTGTTGTGGTGAGTGACGAAGGGCCGCGCCGTGGCGCCGCCGTAGAGCGGCTGCATCATGGGCGTTTCCACTTCGACGAAACCGCGTTCCTCCAGTTGCCGCCTGAGCGAGGCGATGATGCGCGCGCGCGTCACGAAAACGCGCCGCGCCTCGGGGTTGGCGATGAGGTCCAGGTAACGCTGGCGGTAACGCGTCTCGACGTCTTCCAGGCCGTGCCACTTCTCGGGCATCGACAGCAGCGTCTTGGCCAGGAAGTCGAGGCGCTCGACGTGCACGCTCAGCTCGCCCGTGCGCGTGCGGAACAGGTAGCCCTCGGCGCCGATCACGTCGCCGATGCCGAGCAATTGGTAGAGCTGGTAGTCCTTGTCCGGGACGGCGTCCTTGCGCACGTAGAGTTGGAGCCGCTCCCCGCCCTGTTCCAGATGCAGGAAGCCGGCCTTGCCCATGCGGCGGACGGTTTGAATGCGGCCGCAGATCTTCACGGCGGTGCGTTCGGCCTCAAGCTGTTCGGCCGGGCGCGCGCTGTAATCGGCGACGATGGCCGGAATGGCGTGGGTGAAGTCGTAGCGCTGGCCGTAGCCCTGGTAGCCCAGCGCCTGGATCTGCTTGAGCGCCGCAAAACGTTGTTCCAAAAGCTCTTGTTCGAGCGACAATTATTTCTCCCTGAACTAAGTTATTATAATGGACCCTTGCAGTCGATCTCCATCGTCGTTCCGGCCTACAACGAAGAACGCCGCCTTCCATCGACCCTGGATGCGCTGGTTGCCTACCTCGACGCGAGGGAATGGGAGTTCGCCGAAATCGTGGTGGTCGACGACGGCTCGACCGACGGCACCGCCGCGCTGGTCGAGCGCCGTCGCGCCGCGCGCCCCCTGATCCGGCTGTTGCGCAATCCTGGAAACCGCGGCAAAGGCTATTCGGTGCGTCATGGGATGCTGGAGGCCAAGGGCGACTGGATTCTGTTCAGCGACGCGGATCTCTCGACGCCCATCGGCGAACTCGACAAGCTCTACGCCGCCGCCCAGGCGCGGGGCGCGCAAGCGGCCATCGGCTCCCGCGCGCTGGACCGTTCCCTGGTGCAGCGCCACCAGCCGGGTTTGCGGGAGGCTGCGGGGAGATTCTTCAACCTGGTCATGCGGCTCACCACCGGTCTGCCTTTCCGCGACACCCAGTGCGGCTTCAAGTTGTTCCAAGCCCCGGCGGCGCGAGAAATCTTCCGGCGCCAGCAACTGGACGGTTTCGGTTTCGACGTCGAAGCGCTGTTCATCGCGCGAAAACTGGGCCTCCTGGCCATCGAAGTGCCCGTCCGCTGGAGCGACGTCGAAGGGAGCAAGGTGAGCACGCTGCGCGGCCTGGACGCGTTCGTCGATCTGGCCCGCATCCGCCTGCGCCAGTTGGCCGGCAAATACCGCTAACTGGCTATGTGCTTCACTAAGGCAGCTACTACAGGTTGTGGTTCGGCCTGCGGGGCGCTCCGGCCATGGAAGCAGGGATTGCGGATCGCGGTTGGGGCCTAAAGGAACTGGTGGCGTGACGCGGGAAGCCCTTGCGCGGGTATTGTACAATCAGGGTAGGAGAGAACAGACCCCATGCTGAATGAGTTCCAAATAACTCGGGTGTGGGAAAACATGCTGGCGGCAGAGACTCGTTCGTTGTACTACGGCGATCTGGCATCTCGTTACACGCGCCGTAAGCAATGGATCACTGGCCTATCGTTCTTCCTTTCTTCGGGGGCCGCGGCAAGTCTGATCGGCAAGGCTCCGGAATGGGTCCCTGTGCTTTTGTCCGTCATGGTGGCCGGAATCACCGCATATTCGATGGCAGTCAGTCTGGACAGAAAGATAGGCACGCTGGCAAGACTCCATTCCTCATGGAATCGGATTGCCCAGGAATATGGTCGGCTTTGGAACCACACCAGTGACCAGGACGCCGAAGAGCAGATGGCAAAGATCATTGACCTGGAAAGGGAGCCCTCGGAATTGGCTACCACGGATGCGCCAAACGACCAAAAACTCTTAGGCAAATGGCAAGATCGCGTGTTCAGTCTGTATCACCTGACAGACCAACATGGCTAACCCCGACCGTCTCCAAAAGAGTTGGCCTCCCATGCCAAAGCCGGCGCCGCCTCCGCCGAAACCACCACCGCCACCCAGGTCGCCCTCTCCACCATCGCCTCCGCCTCCAAGTCCCGAGCGGCGCGAGCACCCCTGATGGTCCACGGGCCTGTCTTGGCAGCGCACTTTAAGGACACTACCCAGGAGCCGCCGGGCGCACGACCTGTAGTACGTACCTGAGTGAGGCGCATAGCCAGTTACCACTAATTTCGGGGGGGGACAGATCAGTGTCCCTTGTGGACACCAGTCTGTCCCCGCCCTACGTAACCTCGGAACTCCGAGTTCCGAGGTTACGTAGCCTGTCCCCGGAATTGCGGAAGGGCAGGCCCAACAGCAGGAACAGGCCCAGCGCGAAGGCTTCGCCGGCCAGGATGTACCACGGCCAGGGGCCCAGGACGTCGAGCAGCGATGCGCTGGGCGGTTTCCTGCACAGGTACATGTAGTTGGTCTTGAATACGAAGTTGAACGCGCCTACCGCCAGCGCGAAAAGATTCACCGCCGCGAAGGCCCGCCAGGCCGAGCGCGGGCGCGGGCGCGCAACGCGGCCCCAGATCAGCGCCAGCACGGTCGCGATCAGTCCGCCGTGCGCCAGAAAAAAGTAGACCGTCGGATAGGATGGGAACGGCGCCCACAGGTCCGGCGTCAGCACCGCCTGGCTGCTGCCTCCGATGCCGGCGTAGTAGGCGATCTCGAGCGCCCACACGCGCCCGCCGAGCGCCGCCGCGATGGTCATCCAAAGGGCCAGGTCGCAAAGTTGCAGCGGCAGGCCTTCGGGAAAGCGCCAGCCTTCGGCGCGCAGCCGCCAGGCGTACCAGACCAGTTCGTTGACCAGCAGAAATAGGCCCAGACCCAGGCGCACCGGCTTCGGGTTCCGGCGCGCGGCCCACGCCAGCGCCGCCGCGGCCGCCGGAATCGAGAGCAGTATCGCCCAGTGCGCCGCGCCGAACAACACCAGGTGGGGCTTCATGGCGCGCTTTCGATCATCCGCCGGTACTTGCGCAGCAGTTCGTACAGCACCACGCCGCCGGAGGTGGCAACGTTGAGCGAGTGCTTGCGGCCCAGCATCGGGATGCGCACGCAGGTGTCGCAGCGGGCGGCCAGTTCCGGGCGGATGCCGTCAACCTCGTGGCCGAAGACCACGCAGACCGGGAACGACGGCCGCCAGTCGAACAGGTCCACCGAGTGGCTGGTGGTTTCAATCGCGGCCAGCTCGTAGCGCGCCGCGCGCAGGCGCTCGGCGAAAGCCAGCGGATCCCAGGCGTGCTCCCAGGCCACCGTCTCTTCGGCTCCCAGGGCGGTCTTGCGGATGCCGCTCTTGGGCGGACAGGCGGTGATGCCGGTCAGATAGAGTTTCTGGATGCCCACCGCGTCCCCCGTGCGGAAGAACGCGCCGGTGTTGTACATGCTGCGGACATTGTCGAGCAGCACGCACACCGGCAACCCGCCGATCGGTTCATAGGCCGCGGCCATCCGTGTGGCCTGATACGGCACGCGCTCCATGCTGGCGCTCCAGTTCTAGTAGCGGTGCAGCCAGCGCGCCTTCTCGATCACCTGCGAGGCCTTCGGCAGGAAGGCTTCCTCCAGCGGCGGGCTGAACGGAACCGGCGTGTCCGGAGCGGCGATGCGCAGCACCGGGCCGTCCAGGCATTCGAAGGCCTTCTCGTTGATGCGGGCCACGATTTCGCCGCCGATGCCGCCCGTGAGCGTATCCTCGTGCAGCACGATGACTTTCGAGGTCTTCTTCACGGTCTCCAGAATCGCCGCTTCATCCAGCGGCAGCAGGGTCCGCAGGTCGATGATCTCGACCGAAATGTCTTCTTTGGCGAGTTCGTCCGCCGCTTCGGCGGCCACGTAAACCATCGCGCCGTAGGTGATGATCGAGAGGTCCTGGCCCGGGCGGAAAACCCGCGCCTTGCCGATCGGCACGGTGTATTCCTGCTCGGGCAAATCCTCTTTGATGCGCCGGTAGAGCGCCTTGTGCTCGAAGAAAACGACCGGGTCGTTGTCGCGGATGGCGGACTTAATCAGCCCCTTGGCGTCATAGGCGGTGGCCGGCGTCACCACCTTCAACCCGGGCACGTGAAAGAACCACGCCTCGGGATTCTGCGAATGGAACGGCCCGCCGTGAATGCCGCCGCCCGAGGGCGCGCGCACCACGATCGGGACCGGCGCGTTCCAGCGGTAGCGGCACTTGGCCGCGAAATTCACGATCTGATCGAAGGCGCAGGTGATGAAGTCGGAAAACTGCATCTCGGCCACCGGCCGCAGGCCCATGAAACTCGCGCCGATGGCGGCGCCGACGATGGCCGATTCCGAGATGGGCGTGTCGATGACGCGCTTCTCGCCGAAATGCTCGAGAAACCCGAGCGTGACCTTGAACGCGCCGCCGTAGACGCCCAGATCCTCGCCGATGAGGAAGACGTTCGGGTCGCGCTCCATCTCTTCCCAGATTCCCTGGCGGACCGCTTCGACGTAGCTGGTCAGCATGAAATCACACCTCGCGGCCGGCGGGGTCGTAGACGTTGTCGAGCAATTCGGACGGGTCCGGGTAGGGGCTTTGCTCGGCCCACTCGACGGCCTGGTCCACCTCCTGGCGGATGGCGGCTTCGGCGGCGTCCAGGCACTCTTCGCTCGACCACCCTTCCTCGGTCATGAGACGGCGCAGGCGCAGGATGGGGTCCTTCGCCGCCCACTCCGCCCACAGGTGTTTGGGCACGTAGTCGCCCGGATCGTGCGCCGAATGCCCGGTCATGCGGAAGGTCTTGCATTCGATCAGGTACGGACCCTGGCCCTGGCGCGCGTGACGCGCGGCGCGCTGGCTGGCCCGGTAGACCGCAAACACGTCGTTGCCGTCCACGGTTTCGGCGTGAATGCCGTAGGCCGGACCGCGGTCGGCCACATTGGCGCAGGCCATCTGCTTGGCCACCGGCGTCGAGTAGGCGTACTGGTTGTTGTTGCAGATGAGCACCAGCGGGGCCTTCCGCACCGCGGCGAGGTTGAGGCCCTCGTGCCAGTCGCCGCGGCTGGTGGCGCCGTCGCCGAAGAAGACGAAGACAACGTTGGGCAGTCCCCGGTACTGCATGCCCATGGCGGCGCCGGCGGCCACCGGCACCGAGGCCGCCATGGCGCTGATGATGGCGACGATCTTCAGTTTCAGGTCGCCCATGTGCATGTTGGCGTCTTTGCCGCGGGTCAGGCCGCCGATGCGTCCCATGTACTGGGCGAAGACCTGGCGCGGCTCGATGCCGCGAAGCAGGTACAGCCCGAGGTCCCGGTGGCAGGGGAACAGCATGTCGTCGATCTCGGCCACCATGCCGGCCCCGACGCAGATGGCCTCCTGCCCCCGGCCCGCATAGACGCCGCCGACGATCTTGCCCTGGCGATAGAGCTTTCGTTCCAGGCGGTCTTCGACTTCCCGCATCAGGTACATGTAGCGATGAAACTGGCGCGCAAGGCCGGCCTCGGCGTCGGACGCCTCGCCCGCCTCGGCGCCGTTGGATAAAAGGATGGGCTTCACAGCGGCCATGACTCACCCCAGTGAGGGTTATGCACCAAAGTCTGTAGTATAGCATCCCGTTTTCGGCGCGCCCGGCCGGGTGGCACGGCCTTCAGGGTGTGAAGTGGAAGGCTTGGCGGCATGCCGGCGCTCTACTCGGCTTCGCGGTAGACCCGCCGCATGGACTGCATCTTGGCGTCCTCGGACGCGACCGATTGTGCGGTGAACATCATCACGCCGGAGGCTGCCCCGCTCGAGCCCAGCCGCAGCACGGTTTCGAATTCGTCCGCCGGAATCGGACGCGGTTCGTTGTGCGCCTGCACGATCGGCCAGATCTTCGCGCGCCCGCCGATCTTGCGCGACAGCCACTCGACGTACTCCCCCACCCACTCGGGCCGGCGCTGCATGCGGCCGTGGTAGACCATGGGCGAAAAGACATCCACCACTCCGGCGAGTTCGTCGAGGTCGAGCCCGAGGATGCGGCGGCGCGCGCCCGCGAACTCGTCGTCGGTCCAGGGACAGTGGTACACGCCCAGCAGCGCGCCCGGACGCTTTTCCGCCAGCCTCGCCTTCACTTGGCGCGCCCAGCCGGTCAGGTGGCGGGCGCGCCAGGCCCGCCATTCGCGCTCGTGCCGGCCGAGGATGGCGCGGGCCCGCTCCGCCGCCGGGGCCTTCGGCACGCGGATGCCGGAGGCGGCTTCGAAGGCGGCCACGCAGCTCTGGGAGAAGCACGTCTCCGGCAGCACCGGGTTCGGGTCTTCGAACTGGGCGTGCCAGTGGAAGTAGTCCATCCACACACCGGCCACCGCGTGGCGGTCCAGAAGGTCGTCCAGTTGCTTCATGCGCCAGGCCCGGAATTCGGGATCGGCCGGGCACGCGCCCATGAACCATGTCGCCGCCGGCGCCTTCTCCCCGCGCTCGTTGACCGGCCACGCCTCGGGGTGCTGATCGACGTAGCCCTTCCCGTTCAGCGTCGCGAACTCCGCGAAGACGCGGGCGCCTTCGGCGGCGGCGCGTTCCATCATCGCCGCCGTGATCGATCCGGCGGAGACAAACAGCGCGTTCACGCCCCAGTCCGACAGTCGCGCGCCTTTGTCCCAGAACGCCTTTGGACTTGAGTACATGCCGCGGACTTCGAGCCGCCGGCCCGCGGCGGGACCGGACAAGAAGAGCGAGAGCGCGGTGCGCCTGGTCATCGCTCGAATCCTACCGCACGCGCGGCTCCGGGTTCAAACCCGTTCTTGGCGTGGCGGGACGCCTGGTGGCACGGCAGCCCGGTCCGGAGTGAGCAGGCACGGGTCCGAATCATCGCCGACTGGGAGAGCCCTTGGCAGGGTGGCAGGGCCTTCAGGGTGTGGGTATCTCCCCCCGGCCTGAAGGCCGTGCTACAACGGGCTACAATAGCAGCCATGCGAATGCTTGTGCCGCTATTCCTGTTTTGCGCCGCGGCCCCGGCGCAGTCCTCGCGCGAGATGGGGGACCTGAACTGGATGGAGTTCCGCGAGGTGGTGCCCGCCAAGGTCCCGACCGTGTTGTTGCCAACCGGAACGGTGGAAGCCCACGGCGTGGCCAACAACGGCGCCGACGTCACGGCTCCGGTGGCGCTGGCGCGGGCCATGGCGCCCAAGGTCAACGCGCTGGTGGCGCCGGCGGTGCCCTACGGCGTCACGGGCAGTCTGGACCCTTACGCCGGCGGAATCACCATCGGCGAAGAGGCCTACCGCGCTTACGTGGGCGATGTGCTGGCGGGGCTCGCCAGGAACGGCTTCCGCAATATCATCGTGATCAACGGTCACGGCGGAGGACAGACGGCGATCCTGAACGATTTAGCCGAGAAAATCGGGCGCGCCCACCGCGTGCGCACGCTGGTGGTCAACTGGTGGGCCTATTGTTCCGACGTCACGCTCAAGGTGTTCGGGGAAGACGGCGGGCACGCCGGCTGGAACGAGAACGCCTTTATCCAGGCCATCGATCCGAAGCTGGTCCACCAGGAGCGTTACAGTGACGCCCTGGCCACGCCGCGCCCGCCGCAGGGCGCCTGGTCGGCATACCCCTTTCCGTCCCCGATCATTCTCTACCAGCCGGGACAGGGCTACGTGCATTTCGACCAGGCTAAGGCGGACGAGTATTTCAAAGCGGTGGTCGATAAGGTAACAGAACTGGTCCGCGAAACGGTTACCAAATGGGACCAGGCGGGGATCTTCACCCGGTGACGCGGCGGCGGTTTTCGCCCCGCTCCCCGGTGCTAGAATGAGGGCAATGAGTTTTCTTTCGCCACGGCTGCAGTTGAAGGTCGCGCAGAAGCAGATCCTGACCCCGGGACTGGTCCAGATGGTTACGGTTTTGCAGCTCAATCGCCTGGAGCTCAGAGACATGATCACCCAGGAGATTGCGGAGAACCCGGTCCTGGAAGAGTCCTCGGAAAGCGGCGAAGAACTGACGCCGGAAGAGTTGCAGGCCCTGCTGGAAGCCGAACGGGACCCCGAGCCGGCCGACAAGAGCTTCCTCGAGGAACTCGGCACGGGCGCCGAGACCGAATCCGTAGGGGTGGCCGGCGACTACTCCTACGAGGCCGCCGAGCCCGAGGCTGCCGGAAGCGGTCCGCTGGGCGTTGCCGCCGCCGAAACCGAAACGGTCGAGACCAAGCCCGCCACCGACCCGTTCGACGAAATCGACTTAGGCTCGTTCTTCGACGACTATCTGGATCCGGGCTACAAGAGCCCCACGGCCGAAACGTCCGACAAGGCGTCGTTCGAGACATTTCTCTCGGCGCCGGTCACGCTGCCCGACCACCTGCATTCGCAACTGAGCGTGGTTCTGATTCCGGATGCGGTGCGCGAAGCCGCGGACTCGATCATCGGCAACCTCGACGACAATGGGTATCTCACGGTGCCGCTGGAGGAGATCGCCGCTTCCGGCGAGCACACGCCGGAAGATGTCGAGGCGGCCCTGAAAGCGGTACAGTCGCTGGAACCCGCCGGCGTCGGCGCGCGCGACGTGCGCGAGTGTTTGCTGCTGCAACTGGAAAGCCGCAACGGGCGGGGCGGCCTGGCGTGGCAAATCGTCGCCGATCACCTGAAGCTTCTCGAGACGCACCAGTTCAAGGAACTGGCCCGCTTGCTGGGCCGGCCCGCCGAGCATGTCCAGATCGCCGTCGAGGTGATCCTTCATCTCGACCCCCGGCCCGGTCTTCGATACTCGGGACCGGGCGCCCGGCAAGTGGAGCCCGACGTTCACATCTCGAAAGAGGGCGACGACTACCTGATCCAGCTCAATGACGAGGACTTGCCGCAACTGCGGCTGAATTCGCAGTACCGGCGCATGCTGGACCGGACCCAGGAGCCCAGCAAAGACGTTCGCAACTACGTCAAGGAGCGCTTTGCCTCGGCGCTCCAGTTGATGAAGAACATCGAACAGCGCAAACAGACCATCCTCCGGGTCTGCCAGGCGATCGTCCGCCGGCAGACCGGGTTCCTCGACCAGGGGATCGACTGCTTGCGGCCCATGATGATCAAGGATGTGGCCGAGGAGATCGGCGTGCACCCGTCGACGGTGAGCCGCGCGGTGGCCAACAAGTACGCGCACACGCCGCAGGGCGTCTTCGAGCTGCGCTACTTCTTCTCCGAGGCGGTCCAAGGCCCGTCGGGCAGCGCGACGCCGCTGCTGTTGCTCAAGCGCATGGTCAAGAAGATGATCGAGGAGGAAGACTCGGCGCATCCTCTGACCGACGAGCAGATCACCGAGCGGTTGAAGGCCGGAGGAATCCGGGTGACTCGCCGTACGGTGGCAAAATATCGGGAAGACTTGAAGATTCCGTCCACGCACCAGCGCCGCGTACACAACTAGGAGCCCGGCGCCCGGCGCGGAGAGTCTGGACCGGCGGGGGCGGCGGTTTGAGGAGGGACGCATGAAGATCACATACACCGGCAGGGAGCACAAATTGACTCCTCCCCAGCAGAAGAAGCTGGACACGAAGTTCTCCAAGCTGTCCAAACTGATCGATAACCGGAAAGGGGAGAAGGAAGCCCACGTGATCCTGACCAGCGAGCGGCACCTGAACCGCGCCGAAATCACGGTTCAGTGCCTGGACCGGGCGATGGTCGGCGTGGGCTCGGATTCCGACCTGGTTGGCGCGATCGCGGAAGCCATCGAGAACCTCGAAAAGCAGCTCCTCAAACTCCGGGCCAAGCGTCGCGACACACATCGGGGGGGCAAGGAGACCTGGGAAGAGGAGAGCTCGCCGGAACCGGAAGGCGTCGTGGAGGGCGAAAGCGAAGGGGGCTCCGACCAGCGCGTCTTCCGGGTCGACTCGCACCGGCCGCGCAAACCGATGACGCTCGATGAAGCGGTTCTGGAGATGGAAAAGACCCGGGATTACCTGGTTTACCGCGACGCCGAAACCGGCCGTGTGTCGGTGCTGGTGCGGCGGCGCGACGGCAACTTCGATCTGGTCGAGAGCTGACCGCGAAACGAATGGCCAAGAGAACCGGCGTTCGGCGCCCCCCAGCGGCCCATGAGCTGGTGGTGATTACCGGGTTGAGCGGTTCCGGCAAGGGGACCGTCCTCAAGTGCCTGGAAGACGTCGGTTACTATTCGGTCGACAACCTCCCCATCCAGCTCATCGAGACGTTCGCCGAACTCACCGCGGCTTCCCCGAGCAGCCGCCGCGCCGCGCTGGTGGTGGATGTCCGCGAGGGTGAGGCGCTAAAACGATTCCCGGTCATTTTTCGCCGCATCCGCCGCCGCGTGCCCGCCCGGCTGGTGTTCCTGGAAGCCGACGACGAGGCGCTGCTGCGGCGCTTCAGCGAGACGCGCCGTCCGCATCCGCTGGGCGGGGGCCGTTCGGTGGCCCGCAGCATCCGCTCGGAACGTCAGTTGCTCGCCCCGATCCGCGCGCTGGCCGATCTGACCATCAGCACGTCGAAGTTCACGGTCCACGAGCTGCGCGAATTCATCGAGGAGCGGTTCGGCGGCGAGCGCGACGAGTCGAAGATCCTGATCTACGTCAACAGCTTCGGCTTCCGCCACGGCATCCCGCACGACTCCGACCTGGTCTTCGACGTGCGCTTCCTGCCCAACCCCAACTATCTCCCCGAGTTCAAGAATCGCACCGGGCGCGACCCGCGCGTGGCGCGCTACATTCGCACGTTTCCGCAAACCCAGGAGTTCGTCGGGCGCATCTCGCAACTGCTGGTCTACCTGCTCCCCCACTACATCCGCGAGGGGAAGAGCTATCTGACCATCAGTTTCGGCTGCACCGGCGGCCAGCACCGCTCGGTCATGATGGCGGACGAAATCCGCAAGCGTCTCTCTCGCGCCGGCTTCAAGGTCAAGGGCAGCCACCGGGACATTCACAAGCACTGACGCAAATCCGGGACAGTATCCTCAATATAGGCTTTCGATTTCCAAAAGCCTATATTGAGGATACTGTCCCGGGTTTCCGGTACAATGTAGAGTCTGCCGTGGATTTTCAACTGGAGAAAGGGGCCGGCATGTCCGAGAGAATAGCGTTTCCCGCCAAGAGGGTCTTTCCATGAGCACAGCGGTCATGAATCTCAATTCCAACCGCGCTTCGCGCTTTTACGACGCCACCATCGGCAAGAAGGCGGTGATGGCCGTGAGCGGCGCGGTCCTGTTCGGTTTCCTCATCGGCCACCTGGTCGGCAATCTGCAGATCTACGCCGGCCCGGACAAGGTCAACCATTACGCCAAGTTCCTGCAGTCGATGCCGGGCCCGTTGTGGGGGGCGCGGATCGTGTTGCTGCTCTGCCTGATCCTGCACGTGTGGTCGTCCTTCCAACTCTGGCTGCTGACGCGCGAAGCCCGGCCGATCGGCTACAAGAAGAAAGCCAATCCGAGCTCGAGCTACGCTTCGCGAACCATGATCTGGAGCGGGCCGATCATCGGGGCGTTCATCGTTTACCATCTGCTGCATTTCACTTTCGGCACGATATTGCCGGGCGGGCTGGCGAAGCTGGAGAACGGCGACGTCGACGTGTACCGGAACCTGATCACGGGATTCAGCCAGCCGCTGGTTTCGCTGTTCTATGTGATCGCGGTGTCGCTGCTGGGCGTGCATCTCTATCACGGGTTGTCGAGCATGTTTCAGTCGCTGGGCGTGAGCCATCCCAGCTACACGCCCAGGTTCAAACAGTTCGCCGCCGCGGCCAGCATTCTGATCTCGGCGGGCAATATCTCGATTCCGCTGTCGGTGCTGGCGGGCTTTGTCAAGTAGTCAGGAGGCGCAACCATGCAACTCGATTCCAAAGTTCCCTCGGGTCCGATCGAGACGCGCTGGCAACGGCGCAAGTTCGAGATGAAGCTGGTCAACCCGGCCAACAAGCGCAAGTACACGGTGATTGTGGTGGGCTCGGGCCTGGCCGGCGCCGCCGGCGCGGCGTCGCTGGCCGAACTGGGCTACAAGGTCAACTGCTTCTGCTACCAGGACAGCCCGCGCCGG
>Ga0315273_10005815_pt1 | contig 15294 bp, 14 predicted proteins | sample YL17G02_0_MG_FD_205753 | JGI IMG/M metagenome (GOLD analysis project Ga0315273, IMG submission 205753) | Sediment microbial communities from Yellowstone Lake, YNP, Wyoming, USA - YL17G02_0 | ecosystem: Environmental > Aquatic > Freshwater > Lake > Sediment | place: USA: Wyoming | collected...
GGAAGGTCGTGCAAACAGAACCTTCGATCAAAGAACCAAGCCCGTGTTCCCCTTTCTTGTGATACGACCGGTTCAGCGGCAGGGCGATCATGGTCCACTGGACTGTGGTATTCTGGGCGCCCAGCGTGCTGAGACATTCGTCGATGCTCCAGCTTACCGAGCAGTGATCGATCATGATGTTGTCGCCGCCGAAGATGCAAAAACCGTCGATCTCGCCCTTGCTGGTGTCCCCGGGGCGAATGCGGAGATAGCGGAGGACCATCTCCTTTCCGCCGCCGATGAAGACGGGTTCATCCTTGAGGCAAATGCCCCCACCGGGTGCGGTTTGCCCTGCTATCGTCAAATAGGGCCTGCTGATGTTTAGTGTGTTCTTCAGCGCAATGGTTCCCCCAACCCGAAAGACAACGATCCTAGGGCCTTCGGCCTCGACAGCGGCGCGGAAGCTGCCCGGAATGGATTTTTCGCCTTTTTGGGCGTCATAGTCTTCCAGGTTAGTCACTACTAGGACCCTGCCTCCCCTACCTCCCTTGGTGTACATGCCGAAACCTTCCGCACCGGGAAAGGCGGGTATCATCTTTTCTGGAGCTGGACCGGTCGTCGCTTCCGCTCCTACGACAGAACAAACGGTCATAACCAAGACCAGCAACGCGACGAAACACAAGCCTATCCCCGTGGGACGTGCGACGTTCATTGGTTCTCTCCTTGCCTCAAACAAGCCCATTCGATAACGGTTATACTTCGCACTCTCGTCAATTCGCTTCATAAGAATTCACCACTCCAGCCCCGTCAGCGAGAACGCCGCAGGACCGGGGCGCGTGAGAAGGAATGTCGATTCCCCGGCCACGTCGCCAAAAGCTTGCCGGTATCGTCGCGCCCACTGCGTCAAGAACCGCTGCGATTCCTTAACAGGAACCATCGCCCAGACGGCTCCGCCAAAACCGGCGCCAAAGGCCGAGGCCGCCACGGCCCCCAGTTCCCGCGCGCTGCGAGCCAGAAAGACCGTGTTGGGGACCTGATTGCCCAGGTGGGTCTCGGCCAGTTCCTGCGACCGGTCCACCAACCGGCCGAACTCGGCCAAGTCGCCCCTGCTCAGCGCCTCACCGGCGACCGGGATGATCTCATTGCTCTCGGCCTGGAATTGCTCCGACCGCCTGACCAACTCCCTGGAGCGCTCCGAGGGGATGCTATCCGAACGCAGGATTTCCCTCAAGCGCCGCAGCGCCTCCACGCTGCTGGCCAACGCAGCGCCCAAGGACGGATCGCTCCGGCCGGTGGCCTCCCTCCATGCCTCCAGGACATCCCGCGCCAGTGCGGAGACCCTGTTGTATTTCGCCATCGCCGACCCTGTCTTTTCCGCGCGAACGCCGCTGCAACCCACGACAAGGACAAACGTGTCCGGAAACTCGATATTTCCCTCCCCCCGCACGGGACAGAAGGCGTACTGAACGAGCGCTCCGGGCCGGCAGCACAACATAGCGGTGTGGTCTTCGCTCCCGCCAAAGGTTCCCACACCGCGGTCGCCAGCCAGCAGGCCGAAGCTCTGGCCATTCTCGATGGCCCCCAGGTATCCGGCCAGGTCTTCCTTGCTTGTGATACTACCCCGGTATGCATCGAGCCTGTACAGCTTGTTTAGGCTCGATAGCACCAGAAACGACGCCGTCACCAGGGCGCTGGAGCTGCTCATCCCCGCCGCCGCCGGCAGATCGGACCCAAACACCACGTCCGCGCCGCGCCATTCGATGGGGAAGTTTCGGGCCAACCGCCTGGCAACGGTCATCGGGTAGTTGGGCCAGCCACCGGAACTAGCTGACAGATTTGAACTTATGGCAAACCCCACGGCTTGGGTGTCCAGCGGGGCGATCCACACACGATCGTCATTCCGTGCGCGGGCGGCAACGCAGAAGCCCCGTTCGACGGCCGCCAGAAGGCTCCGCCCGCCCGCATAGTCCGTGTGCTTGCCGAGCACCTCGATACGGCCAGGGACATACAGGGTATGCACACTACCCGCCGATCCGCCCGTTTCTCCAAGCGCCTTCAGACAGCGACAAAACAACTCTGCCTTCGCCTCCGCAGCCGGCCGGCTCAGCCCGGCTACGACAAGCCGGTCCGCCATGCCCACAGGATCGCCCGGATTGTCTTCGGCTCGGCGACTCACAGCCGCACCTGCACTCCGCGCAGACTCCGGGCCATGGAGGCGATGTCTCCGCGGCAGGACAGGTCCAGCACGGGCAGGTCGAATCGCAGGACTTCGAAAGCCTCGCCGAGGTGGTCGATGGCAAATTGCACCGCCGAGGTCAGCTCCAGCTCGCCTCGCAAAGACGGTTTGACCTCGCGGCAGGCATGGAAGATCGACGGTCCGAACCGCCAGCAGTTCATACTCACCGGCGGCGGCTCGCGGAAGGATCGCATCGTCGCCTCATCCGGTTTCTCGTGAATCCTGCTGAGCAGGCCGCTTGGCCCGACTTCCAGCACGGCAAACCGGGCCACGCGATCGGCGGGTATGTTGCCGCGCGTCAGTCCCTCAGCCGTAAAGGCTGCCAGGCCGCAGCGGGCAAGTTGCCTCAGCGAATGAAGGACCTCAACGGGATAGTAATTGTCCCCATTGATGACCGCAAACACCCCCCCGGCGGCAAACCCTTCCGCCGCCAGCACTGCATCGGCAGTGCCCAGGGGTTCCTCCTGGACGGCGAACTCCACGGCGATGCGTCGGGGGCGGTACGTGCGGTCATAATGTTCTCGCACGGCTTGATGTTCCGGACCGATCACCAGGCACGCCCGGCGATACCCCGCATCGGCCAGGGCACCGAGGACATAGTCCATCAAAGGCCGGCCCGTGGGCATGGGCATCATCGCCTTGGCGCCCGCGTCGGCGGCCTGGGCCTGCTGGGGCGTCAGGACCGCCGATATGTCGTCCTGGCGCATCCGCACACCCAACCCACGGGCCAGCACCACGGCTTTATCGGTAAGACCCGCTGAGGCAGACTTAGCCAACCGAGGTTTCCTCCTACTGTGTTGCCGGAAAAGCTCCGGGGACAAGTACCCGCATCACGCACTATTGCTGAGAATCGCGTCGCCGGCCCTCATTACGCCTTCATACCCCCCCCGCCGCATGGAGGCAAGACTAGGGAAAAACCCTGGTAGGCAGGATCGGGAAATAGGGTATAATGCCGTGACAGGACGCCGATACAGCTTGGCCTACGGGACGGCGTATCGGTATGCACGGAAAAAGGGAGCAGGCTGGGAAGGCCCGTCCTCGGCGGGGTCGTGAGCCGGGACGTGCATCCGGGCCTGGGAGCAGCCAACTCACCAGCGTCATTGAAAACTGGAGGAAAAAGCATGCACCGTATCGCATCCGCGGCGATACTTCTGTCGTTTCTCATGGCCGGCAGCGCTTTGGCCAGCGTAGCGACCATCCATGAGTACAACTTTGCACCAAGCCCATCGGGCAACGACCTGACCGACCTCAACCATGACTCCTACTACAAGTGGGGCATAAACTGGTCCCTGCCGGCAGGTCAGGACCTGCTGGACGCCACGCTGACCTTCACCAATATAAGAAACTGGGCCTCCGAGACCAATGTCCTGTATGCCCACCTGCTGCCCAGCGCGACCGTCGGCGTGACCGCCTACTCCGACGACCAGAGTACCTTTGTCGACAATTTCACGAAAAACGGTAACTTGCCCAATACCCCCCTTCACACCTGGTGGAACCTGGGCACCCATGGGGTAAATCTGGTCTATGCCTTCGACAGTAACCCCAACGATAACGGTAAAGAGATGACAGCCCTGGCGACGTATGTCGCCGACGGCAATTTCGGCATCGGGCTTGACCCCGACTGCCACTTCTGCGACTGCGGCGTGAACCTCCAGATCCACACGATCGAGTTTGGCGGCCCGCCGCTTGCTCCCGAACCCCTGACGGTCTTGGGAATGTTCCTGGGCCTGGGTGGTGTGGGCGGATACATCCGCCGCCGGTTGGCGTAAGTTTCCCTGCCTTCAACCTTAGCCGCCGACGGCCCTGACAGCGGGCAGCCGGCGGCTATCTATTGCGCGGTTCCCCAGGACAAGCTATCATAAGCCCGTGGACCAGACCCGCTCCAACCAGCCCACCTTCACCATCATCACCCCCTTGTACAACCATTCGCGGTACGTAGCCGAAGCCCTCCGCTCGGTGATGGCCCAGACCTTCCGTGACTGGGAGCAGATCGTCGTGGACGACGGCTCCACCGACGGCGGCGGCCGAATCGTGGAGCAACTCGCCCGCCAGGATGGGCGGATCGTCCTGATCCGTCAGGCCAACGCCGGGGCTGCTGCCGCCCGCAATGCCGCGCTGGCAAGGTCGGCCGGCGAGTGGATCGCCTTCCTGGACAGCGACGATTTGTGGTTTCCCAGCGCGCTGGCGGACTATCACCGGTACATCCAAGCTCACCCGCAAGCGAGGTTCATCTACGGTCGCCGCCACCGACTCAACGAAGACGGCTCGGTGACGGAGCTGCCCGGCATGCACCAAGACAGGCCCAGTGGAACGGCTGATTTGTTCCGGAAGATGTATCTTTCGACGCTTTGTTGCTGTTTTCGCCGGGAATTGTTGGATGAGACCGGTCCATTCGACCCGGCCCTGCCATGTTGCGAGGATTACGAGCTATTCCTGCGCATCAGCCTCCGTTGCCGGTTTGAACCTATGGGCCGGCCCACCGGTCTGCGCCGGCGCCACGGGGCCAACATCTCGCGCCAGACGGGTTTCACGCGAATGGTGGAGGCCGAGGTGCTGCGACGGTTCGTCGAACGGCTGGGCGGACGCGACGTGCTGGAGGCGGCCTTGGTGCGTAACCGCCTTGGGCAGCTCTACTACGCCTCCGCCCGGCAGTACTTCAAAGCCCGTTGCTTTGGCCAGGCCCTCCAGGCCGCCAAGCTGGCCGGCCGGTATCGCCCCTGCCTCAAGGCGGCCGCCATCAGGACAACCTCGCGCTGTCTCCTGCCCTTCGGCCGAACGGACGCCAGGGAAATGCCAAAGCTCTAAAAGGCCCGTCAGCAGGTCTTCGCGCCGCATCCGCCCGGTTGCTGACACCGCTGATCTCAGTAGGTGAAATCTACCAACATGAACGCCCCCACCGGGCGGGTGTCCTGCAAAGGTCAGTCCTTCACCGTCCGCCGAACTTCCTGGAGTTGGCGTTCGTGGCGTTTTTCCTCTTCTATGATCTTGCCGATGGCGGCGGCATCGGGTGGGTCCACCGACCCAAGCATCTGGGAGTAAAACGCCACGCTGCCTTGTTCGGCCCGGATGGCCATATCCAGTACCTTCGCCAGGCTGTTCTCCCGTGCGATCCGCCGGGCCTCGGCCTCCAGCGGGATGACGCGGCCCTGTATCAGCGCCTGGGTAAACTCCGTCTCTTCCAGCGACAACCGGCGCGATTCGACCTGGCGGGCCTGGGCCTCCTTCATTCCCTTGAATTTCTGGTAGTGGCCCAATTCCTGCGCAGCCAGGGCCCTGCAAAGCTGGGCGACCTTGGCGTCGGAACACTCTTTGGCCACGGCCTCATAAAGAAGCCTGCCGGATTCCTCGGCCTGCATGGCCATCTGAAAGACCTCATCAAGGCTGAACAATCCCATTGTTCTCTCTCCAGAGGCAATTGCCGCTACGCCATCCGCTTGGCTGAGGCGCCCGCAAGCTCCTTGCCGGTTGCCATCTCCCCATTCTGCGCACCGACGGCCCCTTGGCGGGACAGGATAGATCTTCCCTGGGCACTATCGAAAGCAATCGCGAGGACCACGTGTCATGCCGCTTTGGCAGCGAGATTCCAAACCGCCCTTTGGTGGAGGGACCGGGCCGGCGGCACCCGCCAGCGCCGGAGCCTCAGGATACCTCGACTTCCATGCGGCGCAGCTTGTGCTTCAGCACGTGGATCTGGCGGCGGACGACCGCCAAGCGGGCGCCGTCATGCGACGCCAGGGCCTCGTCGCGCCGGACCTTGAGCTTGCGGATGGCGGCCTTCATCCGCGACTTTTCCTCTCCCACGGCCACGAGGTGCAAGTGGATACCCAGCGCCTTGCACAATGCCGGCAGCAACTGCTCCTTGTGCATCGTGCTGTGACCCTGAATCGCCTCGTGCTCGATGCCGTCGGCGATCTTGCGGAGGTCCGCGACCGTCATCGCTTTGAGCTGCTCGTACGTGTAGTCTGCCATACATCCTCCCGAAAAGGGCGGGCCTTGCCCGCGCGAGCATCTTACCCCGCCTCCGCCGCCCGTTCAACACCTGTGAGGTTCGCATGATCCGTCTGCAACGCCGCAAGCACCCAGGCAACAAGACCATGCGCCCGCCAAGGCGGACAATGGCGACCGGACGAAAAAGGGAAGGCTCCGTGACAATGCCGTAACAATCGCCTGCGGCCATGGACGGCCCGGCGCCGCGCCGAGGTCGCCCTCGCAATCGTCCCTTCGCGCGCCGCAGGTCTGCCCCATTCAGTTCCACGGTATTGCCATCATCGCCCAGTAGATGCCCGCAGCAAGGATTGCGGAAATCGGGATGGTGACGACCCAGGAGGAGAGTATCTGGCGGATTACCCGCATGTCCAGGGCGGCGATTCCGCGCGCGAAGCCCACGCCCATGATGGCCCCAACCATCACGAACGTGGTGGAAATGGGCAACCCCAGCTTCGAGCAGATCAGCACGGTGGAGGCCGTGGCGAATTCCGCCGAGAAGCCGCGGGTGGGGGTAATCTCCGTAATCCTCTTTCCCACGGTGGCGATAACCCTGTAGCCCATCGTGGCCAGGCCGATGACGATGCCGGCCCCGCCGAAGGCCATCAGCCAAGGGGAGACGCCGGCATGTGCGGTCAGGGACTGTCCGCTGAAGGCCTGCATACTCCCCGCCAACGGCCCGACGGCGCTGGCGACGTCATTGGCACCGTGGGCGAAGGACATGTAGCAGGCGGTCATCACCTGAAGCCACCCAAACCACTGCTCCACCACGTTGTAGCGCTCCTTGAGGCGCACCCGATCGCGCTGCGCGCGGTAGTGAATGACCCACCGTGCCACGAAATAGATGACCAGGGCGATGGGCAACGTCACGGCTAGGCATTGGTACAAGGGTAGGTTCAGGGTGAGCCTGGGGAGGCCCTTGTAGGTGGCCGACAGGAAAAGGATGGAGAAGGTGGCGGCATAGCCGAAGGGAACGGCGCGTTTGGCCATGTATACGGGGTGGCGGCTTTGCAATACAAACCGGACCACGCACCTGTAGACGACGTAGGCCGCGACGGCACCGACCAGGGGAGACACCACCCAGGACAGGGCAATCCTGCCCAGGCCCGACCACTGCACGCACTGCGGGCCTCCGGCGGAGCTGACCAGGGCAAATCCGATGATCCCGCCGACGGTGGCCTGCGTCACCGACACCGGGCGGGACATCAGCGTGGCAATGTTCAGCCAGATGGCCGAGGCCAGCGCCACGCTCAGCATGCCCACGCCGAAAACGTGCGGGTTGCCGGTGAAGTGGGCCATCGGGACGATACCGCTCTTGATCGTCTCGGTGACGTGAGACCCCACCAGAAACGCCCCCAGGAATTCAAAGATGGACGCCAGCACAATCGCCTGTCGCAGCGTCAGCGTGCCGGCGCCCACCACGGTGCCCATGCCGTTGGCGACGTCATTGGCACCGATATTCCATGCCTTGTAGAAGCCCACGGCGACTGCGATGACCAGTAGTAACGTCAACGGCGACTCCGCAGGCTATCTCCGCAGGATCATGAGACGCAGGTTCTTGCCGACGTTCTCGGCGTGGTCGGCGATGCCCCCCAGCGCCCGGCAAAGCTTGTCCATCAGGATAATGGTCACGGGGTCCACCATCGGCTCCCCGTAATACCGCCGCGCCAGCTTCCGACTGAGCTTGTCGCACTCCCATTCCATGTGGGCGATCTGCTGAATCTTCAGCAGGACCTCGTCGGCATCAGGCCCCACGAACGATTGCTTCTGAAGCTGCCCCATGTGTTCCGCCAACGTCAGCAGGGAGTTGCTCACCGACGCCACCTTGTCCACCAAGGCCAGGAAATCGGGATGCCATTCGGGCGGAATGGTCAGGCGACGGAAGGTCGCAACAACGGCGAAGTCCTCGGCGTCGTCGGCGATGCGGTCCATCTGCGAGAGGAACTGCGACATGTCCTCGCGATTGACGGGCAGAAAGTATCGGTTGGGCAGGGCCTGGCGAATGTGGTCCTTGATCTGGTCGGCCTCAAACTCCGTCTTGGACATTTGATGCTGAAGCTCGTTGAGCCGGGTCATGTCCCCGGCCAGCACCGCATCGGTGATGGGACGCACCAAGGCCACGCACTCGTGAACCTTCTTGGCATGCTCGACCATTGGCTCGAACGGCGACTTGCCGAATATCCCGGTAAGGTCCATGTCATTTCCTTTCCCGCCGGCGCCTGGCTCCCCCCGGCGCAACGGCTAGGACATCCTAAAGGTTCCTCCACGAAATGGGAACAGTCCATCGGGCGACGTTCACGCCGCAGGCCCCTCCGCGAGGCACATGGGACGAAAACGCCCCGCTCCACGCTTGCGGCATGGAGCGGGGTCTTGCCATTCCCTCGGTAAGCATCGGCTGAAGCGGGCCAGGAGACGCCCCGGGTCAGCGACTCACCAACAGAACCAGAATGTGAGGAAAGACCGCACGGGGACCGGTCGGCAGAACACTACGGGCGGACCCACTACCACCGGACGGCGATATTCCGGAACCACGCGAACCGGCGCGCAGTACACCGCAGGGCGGTATTGGTGGGTCGGACCACTGCCGTACCTGCCGTCGGAGTTCCACTTGCGATCCTGGTTGCGGTTCCCGTCCCAGTCGCGACCCGAATCGTGACCACGGTCTCGGTCGCCGTTCCAAACCACGTGGCCGCCCTTGCCACCGCCCCCGTCTCGATCCCGCTGATCGCCGAAACTGGGGGCGGCCAGGAACAATGTAACAGCCGTCATGGCCGCCAGGGCCAACAGCATCTTGCTTCTCTCGGTTGTCTTCATGGCTCTACTCCTTCCATAGGTTTGCTAGGAACCACTTGTGTTCGTGTGGTTGGTGGCCCCAGTGGCCAAAAGGTTACAGGCCTCGGCGCGATTGGCTGCCCCGGAGGCAGGCTGCCACGTAAAATGATGGCATCGTGGGTAACCTTTGGCGTTGTCACGGCCACTGGTTAATGGGACGGTCGGCGCTGTCCCTGTCAGGATGCGTCCGTGGAAGTCCGCGGAGTTGGTTCCGCCGGAGTGGTCTCGCAGTGGAAAAAGCTGGGCAGGTCGGCGGTAGGACAATGCAATCCGTTACCAACAGGCAGGTTATAATAGGCAGGTGGCCCGGTGGAATTGCGGCCAGACGCGTGCTGGACGCCTCCGGTCCCAGTGAACATACTATTGTGTGCGATGGACTCATTGGATTTGGCAGACGTTGGAGGCAGCCTCCGCGGCGACGGCCAGGCGTTCGCGCGTATCGTCGGCCGGCACCAGCCCCAGATCACCGCGCGGATGTGGCGTTTTACCCACGACCGCAATCGCCTGGAGGAACTCGTCCAGGAAGTGTTCGTCGAGTGCTACGTCAACCTGCGGAGCTTCAAGGCAACGGGGCCATTTTCGCATTGGCTCAATGCCATCGCCACGCGGGTAGGCTATCGGTACTGGAAACGTCAAAAGCAGCGGGCCTCCAGGACGATCAACCTACAGGACTGGGACCTGCCCGTCCTGGCCCGTCAGGAGCAGCCAGACCCCCAGCGGGTGGGCGAGGCACTTCACGCCCTGCTGGCGCGGCTGCCCGCCAGGGACCGGTTGGTGCTGACGCTGATGTACCTGGAGGAGCTTTCCGTGGCCAAGGTGGCCGAGCAGACCGGCTGGAGCCTGACCATGGTGAAAGTCCAGGCCCACCGCGCGCGGAAGAAGCTGCGGGCACTGCTGGAGAAAAGCGGATTGGCGGACCTTCTTAAGGACATGGAGCAGTCATCATGAACGAACACGAACTGCTTGCGAAATTGGCCGGCGCCGCTCGGCGGGACTTGCCTCCCGACATCGACGTTTGCCAGCGGGTATTGCAGGACATCGCCTTCCTCCGGCCTCGAAGGGCATTTGACCCGGTGCTGGGCTATTTCGCCCTCGCGGCCTGCCTGGCGGCGGCTGTCACGGTCGCCCTTGCCGTCGGGAGCTGGCTGAGGATGCAGGATCCGCTGCTGGTTTTGGCAAACTCCGTCACCACGGTGATCTGATGAACATGGAAAAAACTCCCCAGACAACCCCGACGCTGAGGTCCGTGCCGGGTCGTCGGCGCTGGCCGACGATCGTCCTGATGGTCGTGGTGTTCGCCGCCGGCGCCGCCATCGGCGCCGCCGGGACGGTCCTGTATTTCGACCGTATCAATCAATACTACCGCGCGCACCCGGAGAAGCTGCCCGAACGCATCGCCTCGCGGATAGCCAAGGAAATGGACCTGTCCTCCGAGCAGGCGCCTCAGGCCCGCCAGATCGTCGCGGAATGGTGGCAGGCCATGCAGGAAGTCCGGCACCAATCCTATCCTCTCTACAAACCGCCGCTGGACCGGATGGACCAACAGATGTCCGCGCTGTTGAATGACCGGCAGAAACAGAAATGGAACGAGTACTTTGCGTCCATCCGGCGGATGTACAACCCCGACAAGACCGCTGCCACGCACCCTGCCCAATAGCGGATGGAACCGGGCGTGTGATTGACCCTGCCGGCGGAGGGTAGTAGACTCCTTCGGCGTGCGTGGGAACCGCCAAGCAGAAAAACGAGTTTCGCCGCGTGGGCGCCGAATCGCCGTCGCGGGGCACATCTGCCTGGACATCATCCCCACGATGCAGGGCCAGTCCTGCCGGGAAGGCGCCTTCCTTGCCCCGGGCAAGCTTTACGCCGTCGGGCCAGCGGTCATCAGCACCGGCGGAGCGGTGGCCAACACCGGAATCGCCCTGCACCGCCTGGGCCTTCCCGTGCGGCTGTTGGGCAAGGTCGGCAGCGACCTGTTCGGTGGGGCGATTCTGGAGATCCTTCGTCGTCACGGGCGGGACCTGGCCGAGTCCATGATCGTTTCCCCTGGCGCGACCACGTCATACTCGGTGGTCATCAATCCGCCGGAGGTTGACCGGACCTTTCTGCACTGTCCCGGCGCCAACGACACGTTTTGCGCCGCCGACCTGGCCGATTCGCATCTGGACGGCTGTGGAATTCTGCACTTCGGTTATCCACCGCTCATGAAAAGGATGTACGCCGACGGCGGCAGGCAGCTTCAGCGGCTGCTCGCCCGCGCAAAGCGGCTGCGGTTGACCACATCCCTCGACATGGCCATGCCGGACCCGACCTCCGACGCCGGTCGATGCGATTGGCCGGCGATCCTCTCACGCGTCCTGCCGCAAGTGGATTTCTTCCTGCCCAGCCTGGAGGAAACGCTTCAAATGCTCCACTGGCAGACCGCTGCCTCCCAGGCCTCCGGCGACCTGCTGGGAAAGGTCGCCGACAGGCTGCTGGGATGGGGGACGGCCGCGGTTGCACTGAAGCTCGGCCAAAACGGGCTTTATCTCAAGACTACCCGCGATGAACGTCGGTTGGCGTCTTGCGGGGCAGTGCCGACGGACCGCTCGGCCTGGCTGGGCCGGGAGATGCTCGCGCCCTGCTTCCGCGTCAAGGTGGCCGGGACGACGGGCGCCGGCGACTGCACCATCGCCGGTTTCCTGGCCGCTCTGGTCAAGGGATTCTCTCCGCAGCGGTCGGTGACCGCCGCGGTGGCCGTGGGGGCCTGCAACGTCGAGCGCCCGGACGCAAGCAGCGGTATCATCTCCTGGCCGGCGGTGCAGCGCCGTATTCGCAAGGGCTGGGCGCGGCTGGGCATTGACCTGCGGCTGGACGGTTGGCGACGCGATCGAAGGTCCGGCCTGTGGCTTGGCCCCACCGACGGGGGCGAATCGTCCTGATCCGCTCGTAACAGACAGAACCATACACAAGGAGGTTTGGCAGTGCTGACGCCAAGCCAGGTGAAGAAGGCCCAGGCGCGGGCGGCCGGCATGCTCAAGCAGGTTGGCATCGTGCTGACGGCGCGGGAACGGGCGAACATCGAGGTCGCCGATTTTGGCTTGGGGGATTTGGAGCACACCGGTCTGGAACTGGTCACCTACATCAACACCGACCGCTACTGCGCCAAGGAGCTGGTGCTGTTTCCGCGCCAAACCTGCCCGGAACATCGCCACCCGCCGATAGCGGGCCGACCGGGCAAGATGGAGACCTTCCGCTGCCGTCGAGGCCGCGTGTGGCTTTACCTGCCGGGCAAACCCCCAGGCCGCCTCAAGGCAAGGCCTCCCCAAGGCACGTACACCGTGTTCCACCAGATCCAGCTTCGTCCGGGCGAACAATACACCATCGCCTCCGACACCCTTCATTGGTTCCAGGCCGGTGACGAGGGGGCCATCGTCTCGGAGTTCTCCAGCACCAGCCGCGACGAGGCCGACGTGTTCAGCGATCCGCGAATCCAGCGGATTCCCAAGGTGGCCAAGCGCCGCCGCACGTCAAGGTAACCCTCCTCGGCAGGCCCCCGCAACCGAAGGGACAGCCCAGCAGCGCGAATCCTGGCTGCCTGGCCGACCGGAGGCGAGAACATGACGGCAGCAGATTTGTCGCGATGGTACTCGGGCCTGGACCTGCCCTGCCCATTCCTGGCCGAACGGTCCTGCTCGATATACCCTTTCCGCCCGCTTGCCTGCCGGGAGCACCTTGCCGCGGGTAGGGCTGGAGGCGCCGGTAAGGCGGAAGTCCTGCTTGGCCAAGCCCGCCAACGCCGCGCCGCCGCCTAAGAGTCCCTATCAGGATGACCCGTGGCCGCGACGCCGCGGATTGCGGCGGAGGCCAAGGCGAGAGGGCGAGGACGGCCCAGAAACCGGGCCGTCGAGCCCGAGCAACGCCGGCATGCGACGCAGGACGCGGCGTCCCTTCGGGTTGCGGCGAGAATGGGCGTCTGCCGCGTCAGGACTCCTCGCCGCACCTTCGTTTTGGTGCGGCTTCGTCGCCCTTCCTTGCATCCAACCCATTCTGGTCGCAACGCGGCTCACGCGGCATCCTGATAGGGACTCTAACGCCTTCAAACCCCCGTCCACTTCCGTTATCATGCCGCCGTGGACGAATCCCCCGCACAACTCGACACCCCCGCGATGCGGCAGTACCGCTCATTCAAGGATCAATACCCCGGATACCTGCTGCTGTTCCGCATGGGGGATTTCTACGAGACGTTCTACGAGGACGCCAAGACGGCCAGCCGCGTGCTGGGCTTGGCGCTGACAAGCCGTAGCAAAGGCCCCTCTGCCGTGCCGCTGGCGGGAATTCCTTACCACGCCCTGGACGGTTACCTCGCCCGACTTGTCAAGGCGGGCCTTCGCGTGGCCATCTGCGAGCAGGTAGAGGACCCCAAGCAGGCCAGCGGCCTGGTCAAACGCGACGTGGTCCGCCTGGTCACTCCCGGCACGCTCACCGACGAGGCCCTGCTGGACCAGCGCGAGGGCAATTACCTGGCCGCGGTGTTCCATCCCGGCGGGGCAAGTGGAAGTCTTGGGGCAGGCCCCCGGCCTGTTCAACGCGGCCCTGACCGGGACGGGTGTGCCACCGTCGGTATCGCCTGGGCGGAGCTGTCCAGCGGGGCGTTCTGGACGATGCTCGCCCCGGCGGACCACCTGACCGACGAATTGGTCCGCATCGGTCCGGCGGAGGTGCTGATTGCCGAAGGCTCGTGCCTGGACAGCCCAGCCTTTCGCGAGTCCCTCCGCCAGTGCGCCTCGGCGGCGGTCACCAGCCGGCCCGGGTGGGCGTTTGACCCCTCCGCTGCTGTCAAGGCGCTCCAGGACCATTTCCGTACCTCGACGCTGGAGGGTTTTGGGTTCGCAGCCGCGGATGCGTCGGTTTCCGCAGCCGGGGCGATCATCGAGTACCTCCAGCAGACGCAGAAGACCACCCTTGCCCACATCGGCGCCCTGCGGCGGTTCGACCGTCAGGACTTCATGGCCATCGACGGCAACACGTGGCGATGCCTGGAGGTCCACCGCACGTTGCACACCGGGCGGCGAGAGGGTTCCCTGCTGTCCTGCATCGACCGCACCGCCACGGGCATGGGCGCGCGGCTGCTGGAGCGATGGCTGCGGTTCCCCCTGACCGGCTACAGCGCCATCTGTGCCCGGCAGGACGCGGTGGAAGAGCTTCTCTCCGATCGCCGCCGCCTGGAGGGCCTGCGAGAGCTGCTGGCCGAGGCGGCCCAAGTGGATCGCATCGCCGGTTCGATCGCCATGGGCCGCGTCCGGCCAAGGGAGCTGCTGGCGCTGGGACACACGCTGTCGCTGTTGCCCAAGCTGGCCGCGGCGCTATCGGGCTGTTCGTCGGACATCCTGACCGCACTCGTTCCCCGCCTCATCGGCCTGGAGACCCCGGCGGACCTGATCGCCCGGTCCATGGAGGCCGACTGCCCCAACACCATCCGCGAAGGCGGGGTCATCGCCAAGGGGTTCGACGAAGACCTGGACCGCCTCCGCCGCGTGGGCAGCGACGGCGAGAGCTGGCTGGCCGACTACCAGGCGCAGCAATCCCGCCGCACGGGTATTGCCAACCTCAAGGTGGGCTACAACCGCGTGTTCGGCTACTACATCGAGATCACCAACGTCAACCGCGACAAGGTCCCGGCTGACTTCATCCGCAAGCAGACCCTCAAGAACGCCGAGCGCTACATCACCGACGAACTGAAGCGATACGAGTCGGAGATTCTCTCCGCCGCCGAGCGGGCCAAGGCGCTGGAGTCGCAACTGTACGAACAGGTCCGCTGCCAACTGGCGCAGCACGTTGGGGCCTTCCAGGCGGCCGGCGAGGCCCTGGCCACGTTGGACGTCTTGGCGTCCTTCGCGCAGTTGGCCCTGGAGCGCGACTACCGCCGGCCCGTGATGACCCAGGACAACGTCCTGCACATCGTCGGCGGAAAACATCCGGTACTGGCGGACGAACTGTGCGAGCAGTTCGTGCCCAACGACGTGCACATGGAGGCCAAGGACAACCGCCTGCTGATCGTTACCGGTCCCAACATGGCCGGAAAGAGCACCTACATCCGCCAGACGGCCTTGTTGGTGCTGCTGGCGCAGATCGGAAGCTTCCTACCGGTCCAGGAGGCGACCCTCGGCCTGACCGACCGCATCTTCACCCGCGTCGGGGCGGCCGACGAACTGGCCCGCGGTTTCTCCACCTTCATGCTGGAGATGGTCGAGACGGCCAACATCCTCAACAACGCCACGGCGCGG
>Ga0315273_10005816_pt1 | contig 15290 bp, 14 predicted proteins | sample YL17G02_0_MG_FD_205753 | JGI IMG/M metagenome (GOLD analysis project Ga0315273, IMG submission 205753) | Sediment microbial communities from Yellowstone Lake, YNP, Wyoming, USA - YL17G02_0 | ecosystem: Environmental > Aquatic > Freshwater > Lake > Sediment | place: USA: Wyoming | collected...
ACGCTTGAATATCCACAGGGTCCTTCAGATGACCCCGCTTTAGCTCAACAATGACAGCATTCCCATTTGGGTCCACAGCCAAGACGTCTAATCGATCCTTTGTGTCTGGGATTAATACTTGTCGCCCGATAATTAAAAGACGCTCGCCTAGTATCTCAGGGTTAGCAACAATCCAATCCTCCAAATTTTCCTCTAACAATTTTTCATGTTTTAGCTTTGTCTCGGAAACTTTTGTTGGGCCCTTCTCAGTAATTTTCCAAATAGTCATTTTTGAACCTCCTTAAGCTTATATCGATAATCCTCAGCCTGAATGAACGCCCAATGCAACGGATAATTTAATTTCCCTACCCTGCGAATATGCAAAACACATTTCTACAGACCATCGGATGTGGAACTTCAACGTGTTTGTAAACCAATTTACCAACCCGAAGGTCCTGATCTGAGATTCAACTACCAACACTCCAGTTAAGCTGCGGGGGCTCACGTATTACTGCAGGCGAGCCGACAGCTTCAACTTGTGGTTAGGCGTTTAAGAACCCAGTCCTACCTTCCTAATAAAGACATCATTAAATAAAAGTTCAACAGCTTCTTCCACACTATTAAAATTGGTACATTTCCATAGTCCTCCGGGAGTTTCCTGTGTATATTGGTATGAATCATCGCCGATAAATAATAATTCCCTTAAACGAATATGTGGGTCACTATAATCACGAAAATTTGGTCGATCAGTAGAATACGCTGCAATTCCCGTTAGATATAAACCGACCAAGTCTCTTTCCGGGAGAAATGTGTCTATAGTTGGATTGTTTCTGTGTCGTTCAAGAAATGCAATTGATCTATATATTGGTTTCCTGTCTGCAAAAAACAAAACCGAGAAAAGCCAAGTCTTATCCATGTATCCAAAATCACATATTTGGTTCCAACCAGAATATTCTATGACCCCATACTCTTTTACTTGCGCTCCAATATCATCTGATGATTCATCTAGTTCCTTTGCGGCATACGCAAACGTTTTGGAAACTTGTTCCATCCTTTGACGCCATACTAAGTATTGACGATGTCTTGTGTTCTCTTGTTTTGCTGCAGCAGCCTCTGATAGCCTCTTTATCCATATTGCTCTTTTTTCGGGCTCTTTAGCAATGGCAATAGTTTTATTTACCATCGATAATTCTAGCAACGCTATCATTTCAATAAGGTCATTCCAATTCCCTTTATCCGATGATGCAAGTGCATTATAATAATCGTCTCGTTGTGAGGGTGGTATTCCTACGGGAAGAAGACCTCTTCTAATTAATATGTAATCTTGAAGTAGTCTCCCCGTCCTTCCATTCCCATCACAAAATGGGTGGATCAATGTAAATTGCCCGTGAAGCCAAGCTGCTTGTATTATTGGATGCAATTTTTCAGAATGAGGAAATAATTCACATAAATTACTCAATAAGGCTGGTATTTCAGGAGGTGATGGCGGCGGAAATGGAGCCCCAGGCAATTCTACTTGTCTTGTTCGAATTTCTCCAGCGTCAGGTTTTATATCAAACAATAAGACCTTGTTTGTTTCTCTTATTATACTCTCTGAAAATGTTACGCCTCGTTCGAGACAATCGCAGATAAATTCGTTAGCCTTTAGTGCGTTAAATATTTCTTGTCGCCCTCTTCCAATGCTTTCGCTCAAACGCATTGCATCCATTACATCCAATGTCTGGCGCCGTGTAGCCACTATTCCTTCCATATTTAGACTCGCTACTATTCTATCTGGAAGCAAAGTAGTGCGAATTCTGGATTCTATATCAGGAGAAAATGGACGAAAATTATTAATCTCATCAGTTGCACGTGTAACTTGTACTAATAAATCCCTTGTTGAGCCATCTAAACTAATACTACTTGGATTTTGAATTGCAATCATAATCACCTCCAGATATATATGAAATAATAAATAACATCATACGCCTAACGCTCATGTTAAGCTGCGGGAACTCAGGAACTACGCCAAGTGAGCCGTCAGCTTCAGCCTGTAGTTAGGTGGCACAGGTTCTAAAACTTGACGAAACGAAAGTCTGATGGAAATAATTTCGTGTCATTAATACCTGCATCACGTCGCATTGATAGCATTGCGTCAACATAGAGTTTCTTCATCTCATCTTGGGAAACCGATTCAGAATTCGCAGTATGTTTAAGCTGTGAATCAATAAAATGATTTGATGATCTTACAACGTCATCTGATGCCCATATCCATAGTTCGGCGTAATCTGCAAGAAACTCAGCCTTTAATTCGGGAGCGGCAGATCCATCTATGAACACCCGCATCGACTTAGATAATCTGGTGTATACCGTCCGCTTTCTGGATACCAGGTCAGAATGCTTGACCAACTCAGTACGGACTTGTTCAAGTTGTTGAGCATGGATACTTCGTACAGACTCCACACGATCTGTGATATCCTTAACATCCTCTTTTGTCGCAAAATTCTTACCTTTTTTCTGCAGGTAGCTTCGCAACCACGGGCCTACTAGGAGACCCAAAAGGAGTGCGGTAACAATTTTGAGGACATCGAGCATGTGGGATCCTTAGGATATATATTTGTCCACATAACTAGACTTAGGCTGCGCTTTGATCAGCCTATTCCGGATAATAATAACGTGGCCACACATAACCTGCCACCAGATAGCTGACCATTTAGCCGTCTTAGTACCCACATTTCCATGGTCCCCAGGAAAGCACGAATTTCGGGCAGCGTTCGTAATCCCTTTCGAGTTCGGCAATTTGGAGACACCTACCTTCGGGGTGTTGGCCCGTAAGTCCGCTCTCACCCTCCCCTGCTCGAGTAAGCCGCCCGGATGTGTTCCGTTGCAGCTTGTTTCCGCCAGTCGAATTGCTGGTTGTAAGTACCAGGGTCACCGTAGAGTTTGTGCGATTTGTTCCGCTTGGAATATTCCTCATCCACAGCGATCTCGTTGTGATGCGGCAACCCGCCTCTGTATTTGAAATCCTTTGCGTTCAGCAGCTCCTTCGGGATGAAAGTCACCCCCTCCGTGACAGCATTCGCCCATCCCGGCTGAGTGTCGTGAGTCTGGGCATACCGGCCGGAGATTAGCTGACCATTCCAATAACCCGCCGCGTCGGCAGGAGTCTGCTTGAAGATATATTTGTTCATGCTGAACTTCCCACTTGTGAAATCGAACGTGGAACCTGCCCCATACCCAAGAGTGATCGGGAAATTGCCGGGGTCATACGGTTTGGGGCCGATGACCGGGCCGGCGAAATGCATGTAGGACGAATGCGCATAGAAATCCGCGATCGCGTGGGCTGCTCTCGCAAAGGCATCAATACCCTTCGGATCGGTTAGAGGCTTGGACCAGAACGCATCCAGGCGACCATTGGCGATATCCCATCCTCCATCGATATACCCGTTGTCGAAATGGTCCCGTGGATCGTAATCGCAGAGAGCTTTGTCGATATCATCAACGAGCCCCACAAACGGGATCTTCGTGAAACGGCTTTGAAGTGCCCGGACATACCAATCCGGAGCATACCCATGGAGCGCCTTTGCGAGAAGATCGTAATGGACCTCCCCCGCAAATCGCGGATGAATGCGCGACCATTTGCTCCGAAGCGCAATTTTCTGGAAAGAGTGGCGGGGTCCCCGCCCGGAGATTTCCCAAAGGTGAACATCGTTGAAAACGAAGTACGGGATGTATTCAGCCTGGGTGAGTCCGGAAGGCCGCGCCGGTTTGAACGCACCTTTCGCCTCGCGATGCAGATGTAGCGGCTCCAACAGGATCCAGCGCCCTTCTTCGTTCTTGTACATCACCCAGGCATGGTCGTACCCACGGCTCATACCCGATTTCGACGACACCCGCAGCTTGCCCAGAGCAACCCGGACGTTGTAGCCGCTCACCCCTGAGGCCAGCAGGAGGGACGCCATGAGAAGGGCGCGGTCTTCGCAGTCCCCTTCCTTCACCCAGAGTGTTTCATCGGGAAATTGCCAGAAATCCTGGCGGGCCGCTTTGTATGCGATCTTTTCCGAGACGAATGCCGCGATCAGGTGGGCCCGGTGGTCGAAGGATCCTTCAGACCGGGACTGAAACAGCTCCCAGTTCGCTCCAGGAGTGGCCAGGACGAATGATTTGATGTCCTCCCGAAGCGTCTTCCGCATCACCTCATTGCGGTCCGTTACGAGGAATTCCCGGACGTCGATATCGTAGGAGGATTTTTTTCGGGTGTATCCTGGGACGGGGCGGGAGGCTGGGACGATGCATTCGTGGATGATGTGGTCCCCGTCCCAATTCCACCGGTCATGAGGCGCGATTTTCGACAGGGTAAAGCACATATAGCACCCCCCTGCGGCCTGCTATAAATAACAGATCGTAATTTACCACTTCTACAACGGGGAGGCGATCTATGAGAACCTACCGGACGTGTATAAACGCCTTGATCCGAGAATTGCGCATAGGTCCTGGGCCGATGGGAAAGAGATTCGGGAGACAAGCCTGGGGGTTCTCTTGGGGCTCTATTGGAGTTCTTTTGAGGTTCTTTTGGATTTCTTTTGGGATTTCTTTTGGGGTTTTCCTGGGCGGGGATAGAGATTGACCTAGAGAATTCCAGGTATTTCCCACTCGGTGGGTACGAGGCACAGGTTGGTTACAGACGAAATTATGGGAATGATCGTGGTTCGGAGGTGCTGGAATTAACGGATGTTCCAAAGTGGTGGATCCACAACCTTCGGGGCCGGTACAATCCATTCAGTGTAAGGTCAAACGAACATCTGCGATTGCGTTAATTTCAATATTTCAAAAATCTTCTCCGCTTCCTTGGCCGTCATGCGATTCTTCAATTGCTCCAGGTAGGCTGGCAGATATCGGCGGCTGACGATCTCCACACCTCTCACCTGCTGTCGCACTTGTACATAGGCATTGGCAAACAGGAGCACCGGTTGGGGTTCGGGTGCCGATATCCCATGGCGGATGAGAAGAATACGGATGAAATACGCCTGCGCCCATGCCTGCTTGATAAAATCCTTCTCGAAAGGTTTCCCGTCGCGCTTCAACATCTCCCCTTCACAGGTAACGACTCCCCGGTGGCTTTTCGTCTCGACGGTGAGGATCCCTTTCGTGGAGATGACAATATGGTCGATGTTCCCTCTCTTCGATACGAAGTCATTCACAACAAAAAATCCCGCCGGGAGTTCGCCCAACAGGTTGCCGACAGCTTCTTCGGCCACCGCTCCGCGGCGGGCATCGAGGGCTCTTTTGGAGAGGGCCTCCGCCTTATCCCCCAGCGCATTTACACAATAGAGAAAACCGACCGCAACGACGAGGATCACTGGAATGCCAAGGGTTGCGATCGTCTTGACGCTCTTGTTGTAATGATATATCCCCACGAACAGGACGATCAGGAAGAAGAGCGCGGCCAGCCATCGGGCGGCTTCCATCTTTCGGACCCCTACCCCGGGCTTGTTGTACGCCGTCGCTCTCGTCGACCCAGATCCCGCCATCCCCTTCCCTTTCACCTAATTCTGAATACCCCCCCGGTCCAGGGAGAAACACCGGAGGGCACGATCTGGGCGCAGAAAGCTACGCGGCCAAACCTACCTCTCCAAATCTCTTTTCGGAAGAAGCAGTTACGATCTTTAAGGGGAAAAAATACCTTCGGGCGGGATGACAACGTGGTTTTATATATAAAAGGATGCTACCCCTTTATTCCCAGAAGCCATATCGGACAGTCTAGCCCAACTGCTGGTAGCGTCCTCTTGGCGATTTCGAAATATGCCATTCCCCCCACTGCATTCTTTCTGTGGGAAAAATATTTTGATGGTTCACATAATACGATCTCTATCCCCAACGCCAGTCTTCTCTCATAACTTGCTATCCTGAACCCGCAGAAATCCTTGAACATCGATTCGACCTTCCCGAACTGGGCCTCGACTTGAACCAGTTCGCCTGCATACCTCTTCCCGAAATCAGAATGCCAGGTTGCCTCAATGGTGGTTGTCGTCCTGCATAAGGCACGGTTGTTGGCCTTCTTAATTTCGGGTAACGAGATGCCCTCCGCATCTATTCCCTTGGGAAGGGTACTTGGCAATCCTGCCGGTACCGTGTCATACGACCACCCCCTAGCCGTCAGCAGCCAGAACAGGTCCTGGTTTATCTCCGCCTGCTTTTCGCGCTTTGGGAGCTGGGAAACGATCTTCACGATCTCGTTGAACAGGCTTGCGTCTATAGAGTCGATATACTCCAGTGAGCAGTTATGGAAATAATGCTCGCACTTCATTGAATGGCCTCGTAGTTCATTTTCCCCGGGATCACTCCACGGACGCCTCCCCGTGGGTTTTCTGTATCGCTTTCCCTCCTTGGGATGAGGTGCACGTGGCAATGCATGATGGTCTGCCCTGCAACCTTACCTGCATTTATTCCCACATTGAAACCACCGATTGTCTTGTCCTTATCCTGCAATTGTTTTTTTCGGATTCTGACAAGGTCGTGGATGCCCTTCTGCTCTTCCCATGTGATATCGAAGTAGTCTTCGAAGTGCCTCTTCGGGATGACGAGGGTGTGACCGACCGTGACCTCGTAGCCGTCTCCGATACTGTATGCATGATCGTTTTCAGCGAACACTTCCCTGTCATTCGGTCTATCGCAGAAAACACACCCTTCCAGATGCTCCTTCTCAACTATCTTCCGGAAGTCAGTATCGTCCTTGTCTCTCTTGGTCCGGTTGCATTTGGAGCACAGGACCTGCAGGTTTTCATGGACCGTTTTTCCACCCTTGGAACGAGGGATAATGTGATCGATATCCAGCGGTCTGTCGTCCTTTGTTGCTCCGCACAAGGCGCATCTTCCCTTGGCCTCCTTGAGTACCCGGTATGCCAGGGAATCGGACACGGGACTATCATCGAGCATTCTATAGTCCCAGATGCTCAAGCCGCGCGCTGCCACATACTCCTGCATCCTTTGCTCACAAAGCTTCTTGATCTCTGCCTTCTGCTCCAGAGTGAGTTTTTTTACCCCGAGCGTTACAAGTTCCCCTTCACGCTTCAAAATGCCGTGGCTTGTTAGGACTTTGATAGGCATTTTCTTGAGTGTGTTCTCGTAATACAGAAGCTGGCTTTCATCGTGTGCAAGGAAAGACCCAGCCAGCTGCCTTACTGTGGCGACACCGCCCGATTCCACGAGCGTCTTGATCAGCAATGGCTGATAGATGTGGCTGAGGCGCATTCTAGATGTGATGAAATCCCGGAGTTCCTCGAAAGAAAGGAGTTGGTTTCCCCCTCGTGCAATCATTCATATCCTCCCGACCAAGGGAACTTGAGGATTATATCGAAATCAGTGAAGGAATCGTATAGGCGACAGGCGTATGCCAACTCGTACAGTTTCATTATCTTTCGGCCTCCTTGGGTAAGCACTATTCCCTCATCTGCACACTCTGATTACTCCTCAAGCATCCGAAATCCGGCTGCGACCAAATAATCGGCCGTCTCATTCAACTCGACCAAAGGCGGAACGAACACGACCGTCCCATCGCGCCCCCGGGTCAGTAGAACCCGATATGAGTTCACACGTAACTGGAACGAATCCTTTATCTTCGCGCCCCTCTTATAACCACGCGCACGTTCAATTGACCATTTCCCCTCTTTCCGGACAAAGTCGGTTCCCCATGCAAGGAGGACCGCGTCGAGCTCCAATCCTTGCGCTTGGAATTCGGTGATCACATCACGCATATTGCGGCACGAGTTCGACTTCTCCTGCCCATCCCCGTACCAGGGCCCGACTCTTAACCGTTTCGTAGACTGAAAGTCGTTGGGAATCCCCAGTCGCTGAAGGTCTTTGTCTTTCGAGGATGCCAAAATCCCGAATCGAGCATCGGCATTCTCGCTGTATCGATCCATCAAGTATTTCTTGGCATTGTCAAGATCGCGCGTAAGGCGAAGGTGGTATCCCGATTGTTCGAGTCGCCCTGATATATCTCGAAGTTCAACTGCATAATCCCCGCTCTCTAACAGGAGACCAACGAATCGGTGTATCTCGCTCGTTAGATGGAACCTGATTTCCGTATCGAGGCTAAGGGCAATCGAGGTAGCGATCGGAATGGGACTTCCTGTAAATATGGATTGCACTCCTGGAGGGACATGAAAAATCCACTTGCCAGGGTCTTCGCATCCTTCCACTGCATGGCGCCATTGGACCAATCCCGCTTCTTCGCCAATGTGGATTTCCTGGCCGCTTCCGATCAGCCCCACCACAACACACCATTCGGGGATTCTTTCCGCAAACTCGACGAAATGCTCAGGCTCGGACTTGGGAGTACGCTGGTCGATGTGTTTCTCCGCGACTCGATCCTTATCCCAGGCCCTCTGGGCTTCGTCGAAGACGAGAACGTGCTCGGGAGGAACCAAGTGCTTCCCGCCTGAGTATTTCTTAACGTAATTTTTAACGTCCCGCACGAAAGCCTTTCCGTCCCCCCCCGCTCCGCGGAGCTCATACTGCAGGACCTCCACAAGAGGACCATTCCCCGACAGAAAAACTGCAGGAGCAGTGGGTTTCCCATTTGCACGGGGAACTGCGAGGTCATCCAGAAAATGCGCATGAACCAGCTGGAGGCCAACCAGCGTCTTGCCGGCCCCGGGCACACCTGTAAGAAGGACCAGGCGGCGGGATTTTGTTTCCGCAGCTTCATGAACGATACGTTTCAGCTCGTTCAAAGCCGGTTCCGTGGCCGCGTGTGCACGATGAATCCTACGAAGGTCCCCTGTTCGCATGAGTTCCCGGGCGGCATGAACCAACGTGGGGAGAGGCCGGTAGGCATCTTCCGACAGAAATTCGCCTGCTGACAGGACTGATTTACCCCAATCGGGTTGAAGCTTTTGGATCAGGGCATCGAGCCCATCCGGACCCGTAACGTGGACACCACTCCGTACGCCTTGATATCCGCTCTCATGCATCGGGACGACAACAGCATGCACGGACTTCCCCGCACAATGCCGGTGATAACACATCAGGTCTCGTGCGTAGGCCGAAGCTTGATCAACATCTGCTTGCGAAGGCTTTTTCTTCCCCTTCAACTCAAGAACGACCACCGCTCCCCTTACGAGGAGGATGACATCGGGACGGCGTGACTCTAGGGGAAGTTCGTACTCTAGAATAGCGGTGTGATTTGCGGCGGTAGCATCGGTCTCGAGAACCTCGCCCACCTCAAGCTGAAGCTGGGGAATCGATTCTTCCCACGCACGAACCTGTTCTGACGAAACTTCCCGAACGAACCGCTCCAGTACTCCTCGAACGTGTCCCGGCGAAGCGTCGCGAAAATCAGGGAAGCTCGAATTCCATCCATGGCGGGCAAGAATGGCGATCACTTCATTGGGGGACAATGCCGCTCCTTTAACCTGCTCTGCGGAATTAGACCAACAGAACGAGGAGAATTTCCTCGGATTCTTATCCTCGATACACGTTCTCGTTGTGCCATTTTAAATATTCCACCGAAGGACGTTGCAATGGGTTCGCAGGAGATCGGATCATATTTCCGTGAAGACGATAATAGTCACGGCCATTTTCGAATTCCTCACGAATTCGGCGGCTAACTTCAAGCCCGAGTCCGGGTGTAACCGTCATGTAGCCGCGGTCAAATAAAGCATGCAGATCTCTCCGCAGAAGTAATCCATTCTCAACACTATGCTTGCCACTGCCCGAATACGGTTTGATGTGAGCCGCATCCAGAGCAGGAAGGGTGCGCTCATTCGTTACCGCACACCGCCGGTCGTAAGCATCCGTGACAATGATGCGAAAGGATCCCTGGCCAAGCCTCGGGAACGACAAAGTCGGAGGCCCGTAGCGTGCACCATCTTCCCGCACCTCCATAGGAGTGCCTATAGCGGTCTGCAAATGGGCCCACAGCGTCAGGCCAGGTTCCGCCGTTAAATCATAACCACGGCCCTGGACAATATTGGGGCTCCAATCACCAGGCACAGGGATCCATTGGTTCTCATTCAAGAAAAATGGTTGCTCGAGGAGAATGCACCCTACGGTGTAATCAGTAAATTGTTCATGGCCCTGACGGCGGTAACGTTCGACGCGAGCACGCATTTGTGTGAAATTAACTGCGCCATTTGCGATCCCAAACGCTTCCCAAGCCAAACTAATCGGCAAGAGACTTGAGTGAGCGAAAAGACCTCCTCCAACAATATAGTTCCGTGGACTATGTAGCTTGAACAGGAACAGTTCACCAGGGTTTAGAGCTCGGAACCGCCGGGTACCAGAAGGCTGCCAGAAGTTTACCTCGTCAAGGCCCGGTTGGCTGCGCAGCAGCTCAAACCAATCCCAGTCTGTAATCCCTACGAATGTTCTCACCCGTGCACTCTCCCGAACCCTTCACAGCTTTCAGAACTCGACATGGCACTGATATTCGGAAAGATGTTCATGTTGTTGCCGATTTTTCCGATTCCATCCTGCTTCTGACAAACTGCTCGGTCTCCTTGTCCATGAAATGGACGTAGCACCCCTTCATTCCGCGGGACAGGAGCACCCGATATGTGTTCTTTACCAAATTTACAAACTTCTCCCTCGACCTTCTCACGACGGTGTCGTGTGACTGTTGCCTGTCGCCGATCCATTCCTGCCGGTCAAATCGGTAAAGCAAATCCTTCCCCACGATCACGCCCACGTAATCAAACTCAAACCCTTGCGCCGTGTAGATGCAGCCGATCTGTTCGATGCCGCCAGGAAGATGAGCCCAAAGCGAGGCTTTCGGTATCCCTCTTGCGAGACGTGATGCCTCCGGCTTGGCATTCCAACACCGGCGATAATCACCGATCACAACATCATCAACAAGCGTTCCGTTAGGCATTGGTTTCGACCATTCCCAGCAGAAGCCAGCCGTCATTCGGGCCGTGTATCCCTCGAGGGCTTTCTTCCGAATAACCTCTTCTAGCACCTGAGGTGAATCGATAATCTTGAAGTCGAACGACTCGTTCGCTTCCCACAGGACATTGGCCGTGCGTCGAATGCCGAGAGTATTGTCAATCCAGTTCACGAAGGCGTCTGACCCGCTGCAGCGGAACTGGGCTTCAAGCTCATATTCGAAGACGTTGCAGTTCATCGCCTGCGCATGCTGTTGGATATACTCCACGGATCCGATTTCGTTCGGCCGCACCACCTGGACGTCGTCAATCAGAAAGACGCACACCTTTGCGGCTCGCAGCAGTTCCTCGATCTGCTCAAGGTTCGAGCGATTCGCCGCCGCTGTGAACCGGCTGTTGCTGGTCTTGCGGATGCGGTGAGACTCGTCCGCGATCAATACATCAATCTCATTCGCCTGAGCGGCCGCATAACTGTTGAAATATTTGAACTGGACGGAGCCCCGATTCCCGATGATGTTTCGGAGCGTCTCGGTGAAGGCCTTCGATCCCGTGGCGTATTGGGCGTTGTAGCCCTTCATCAGTAGATCTGCCATGAGTTTGATTGCGATCACCGATTTACCGGTACCCGGTCCTCCTTTGATGATGATGGCCGTCTTGCGCCTGTCATGAAAACCCTTTTCTGCCAGGGCGCGCACCTTGTCGTACGCCACGACCTGTTCATCGAGGAGGACATATCGGGAATTCCCGTTGATGACCTGTCCCACGTGGTCCATCAGCTTCCTGCTGGGGCGGTATCGGCTCTCCTCGACCCTCTTCAGAACCTCCATCCCCTCGCCGGCGCAAAGCCTCTCCTGCAAAAAGCCCATGAGGGCCGGCGCCTCGTCCATGGTGAAGATCGGATCGCTTTTCAGTACGCCGTCAAACTTCGGATCGTAGAGAACATCTCCGGGATCATGGGGATAGTTGTGAAGGTAGGCGCAGGCGGCCAGTGAGACGGGATTGTCTCCCTCATGGAACGCTGTATGGGTGTCCGACAAGTACATCCGATAGCGGCCAACTTGGGCGGACGGATGCAGGACCTCTCGATTAGCTCCGCCAACGAATGTGACGACCTCATTTTCCCCGTCCGCCGGGCCACACGTATCCCACTGCTTGAGTTCGACGATCACGGCGTTATCAGCGTTGGACTGCCCCTTTCCGGTGACCATGAAATCTAGGCGCCGGGAGGTCAGAGGAAGTTGGTATTCGAGCATAACGCCATGGTCCAGCAGGTCGCCGTATTGGAGGATCCCCGCCATGGCCCTCAGGGAGTTCTGCCAGGAGTTGATTTCGGCACGTGACGGATTGTAACGGTAATGGCTGAAAAAGGCGTTCTTTAGCTTGCCGGCGACCTGGTTCAGGACCGTGTCTTCGACGAACTGTCCTGAACTGCCAGCGTAGAGTCTCATTCGTCAGAGGTCGGTATATTTGGCGGCGCTGTTACGGGCTTTGTCGGCCGGGTACTTCTCCTCGTTGGCAGTAAGCTTTTCAAGGACAATCTTTTCGAGATCCAGCCCGTATTTCTCAAGGAGCATCAGGGTAAATATGAGCACATCGGCGAGTTCCTCCCGAACCCGGGAAGGATCAGCCTCTTCCGCCTTTTTCCAGAGAAAGAGCTCATTGAGTTCGGCGGCCTCGATGGAGAGGCCAAGGGCCAGGTCTTTGGGGTTATGGAACTGGGCCCAGTTGCGTTGATCCCGGAACTCGACAATCTTGCGTATCAATCGGTCGACGTCGCAGGCCATACGAAAAATCCCTTTCAGGCGGCCTATCCGACCTCGCCCCATACGATCTATCCGATCGGGGCCGCGGAACCGACTCCATGCTATCCGGCCAAACCTTTCCATTCAACACCTAACTGGGCTGTTGACCCGGTGAGGGCGCGAAATGGACACACGCTGTTGGTACAGGTGTTGAGCAAGAACGCGATCTCTTTGCCGATGCAACAAATAGAGGGTATTACCGAGACGTCGGACCTTCGGGCCGGGATCCTGTCGGTCCCCGACCCTCACAGGTATTGATGACTCTGCAACAAGTTATCTGAATCCCGTTCCACACTCCGGCCTGCCCCTCATATCCATGTATTGACCGAATCGAGTACCTGGCCGTTAACTATATATAGGCTCATTTTTCCTGTCGGGCGAGACAGCGCAGGGAAGAAGGAGCGAAGGGATATAAAAATCACAAGGAGAAAGCGAGGTACACCATGGAAACCTTTGATCCTCCGTTGAGCGATGTATTGAGAGACGATAGGCCTCCCACTGGCAAATTATTGGGGAAGGTATTGGCCCGGCCACAGGCAATTCTCTGGAATACACCAGAACTTGCCGCGTATTTGAACGTAAAAGAAGGCACGATCCGGTACTGGGTGCACGTGAAATACATCCCGTACGTCAAGTTCCAGAGCCTGGTCCGGTTCCGGAAGACGGACATTGACACCTGGCTGGACCAACGGACGGAGCTGGGACGGACGGCCGCCGGACGGATGACGACCGCGAAGAAGATCAGCGAGGAGATCCTGGAAGATCTCCAGAATCGACCTCGCAGGGGCAGGGCTCCCCGTGCCAAGCTGTAATTCCTATCCCGGGGCCGGACAGCCCTCCTCTGCCACCGTCACCTATCCAAAGGCGACGCGGCGGATCCGGAAGCCCAGGCGTGCTGTGCACCGCTCTCTAGCCGCCTATGGCCTGTATACAACGGATCTCGGTCTCGCAAGACGTACCCGCTGGCCGGTCCGCATCATCCGTAAATGGATCGCATGGGGGCATATCCGGCCTGTCCTGTACAAGGGAAAGCTGTATTATTCGTTAAAGAGGTTCCGGGATTTCGTGGCCACCCTTTTCCGGAAATGGCCAGCGACGAAAGGGTTCCTGGAGAAGTCGTATGGGGCCCGGCTGGAATACGATACCTGGAAGAAAATCCTCCGGAAGGTGGGGCCGCTCCCCTCCTGACGGATACAATGGGACTTGCATGCGGCGACGCGTCAACCCGTTAACCCCATAGCTCTCCTAGACGAGAAGGAGGTGATACCCCCTACACGCTGCCCAAAGCGTGCCCACGAGGCTTTGGAGGCCAGTCATGGGCATAAGGAAACGAGGAAAGCACTGGATCGTCGATGTGCGCGACGGCAAGGGAAGGAGGATCCGCCGATCGGTGGGCACCTCCAAGGCCGTCGCGGTGTTGACGGAGAAGGACCTGCAGCTGAAGATCGCCCGAGGGCAGTACCTGGGGATCTTCGATACGAACCACACCCCCTTCTCCGAGTACGCAAAGGAGTGGCTGGAGAGGAAGAAGATGAACGTATCCCAATCCACATGGCGGGACTACAAGTCGACCCTTGAGGTCCACGCCCTTCCGCACTTCGGGAGGATGCCGCTGAACCAGATCCGGCGGCGCGACCTCGAGGAGTTCCTCGACAAGCTGGGAGCGCTCTCCGCAAAGCGGAAGAACAACGTCATGGTGCCAGTGAAGAACATCTTCAACGACGCCATGCGCCGAGAGGATCTGCGGGACAACCCGTGTCAGCTCATCCGCCGGTTCAAGGAGGAGAAGCCGCTGATCGACCCGTTTTCCTTCCCGGAGATGAAGGCGTTCCTAGACGCCGTCGATCCACACTATGTCGCCTACTTCACGACGGCATTTTTGTCCGGGATGCGGCCCAACGAGATGCTGGCGCTGAAGTGGCTCCACGTGGACTTCGAGATGCGCTGCATCACGATCCGCGAGGGACGCGTCCAGGGGATCGAGGGCCCGCCCAAGACGCTCTCCTCCTTCCGGGACGTCGACATGCTCGAACCGCTCCGCCAGGTCCTTTTGCAACACCGGGCCGTCTCCCCGCAAGACGCCATGTACGTCTTCCGGAACCGGCACGGCAACCCGCTTGCAGTCGACAACCTTCGCAACAAGGTCTGGTACCCGGCGCTGAAGAAAGCCGCACTGAGAATGCGCACGATGTACCAGACGCGCCACACCTTCGCCAGTTTGATGCTAAGCCACGGCGAGGATCCGCTCTGGATCGCGCGGATGCTGGGGCACACGACGCTGCAGATGGTGTTCCAGCATTACGGGAAGTTCATCCGGAACCGGGCGCGTAAGGATGGTCTGCGATTCACCCAGGGGCTTGCGGAGGCAGGGCTCGTTCCGAGTGTGCCCAACTTACCCGAAGGTCCAACTGTATGCACAAATCCGACGGAAACGGCAAAGCCGCTCCCCGCGCGGCCTGACAAACATTCGGAAAGTTCGATGGAGTCGGAAGTTGGGCACAAATTGGGCACAGTCGTGGATTTTGCGCAAAAAAAGGGGCTACGGTTTCCCGTAACCCCTTGATTGTATTGGTAGCGGGGCCAGGATTTGAACCTGGGACCTTCGGGTTATGAGCCCGACGAGCTACCGGACTGCTCCACCCCG
>Ga0315273_10005817_pt1 | contig 15288 bp, 13 predicted proteins | sample YL17G02_0_MG_FD_205753 | JGI IMG/M metagenome (GOLD analysis project Ga0315273, IMG submission 205753) | Sediment microbial communities from Yellowstone Lake, YNP, Wyoming, USA - YL17G02_0 | ecosystem: Environmental > Aquatic > Freshwater > Lake > Sediment | place: USA: Wyoming | collected...
CGGTCACTGGCCTGCTGGTCGCCGGTTCACTGTTGCTGGCGACCCGGCTGAAGCTTTCCTCAGACATCCTCGGGATGCTCCCGAAGAACAACGCGAAGATCTCGACCTACGTTTCGACCATCCGCGACTTCGGCAGCCTTGACTACCTCCTCGTGATGATCGAGGCGCCCCACGAAGGGACGGCCGAGGACATCGAAGAGCTGGTGGACCGATTCGCGGACAAGGCCGGGGCGCTCCCCCAGGTGGAGTACCTCGAGTACCGCCTGGACGAAAGCAATCCCGCCTTCCGGCTTTTCCAGCAGAACGCGGCGCTGTTCCTCGACGACCAGGGTCTGGACCGGCTGGCCGAGGCGCTGACGGACCAGAACGTCCGCAAGCGGGTCGGGCGCCTGCGCGATCAGCTCGAAACCCCCTCGTCCCTCTTCACCAAGCAGCTCCTCGAACGGGACCCCCTCGGGCTCGCCCCGATCTTCCTGCGCCGGCTCCTCGGCGGGCGTGGGCCGCTGAAGGTGGATCTCTCCTCCGGCTACTACGTCTCCGGCGACGGCAAGGCCGTTCTCCTCATCGTCAAACCGAAGAAGCCGCCGCAGGATGTTTCTTTCGCCGAAGGGTTGCGTGCCGGAATCGAAAGCAGCTTCTCCCGGGCGAAGGCCGAGCTGGCCGGGGAGGGGGCGGGGGAGAGCGTCAGCGGGGCGGAGCTGAAACTGGGCGGCGGCTACATCATCGCCATCGAGGACAGCAACCTCATCAAGCAGGACATGAAGTTCAACGCCATCGTCTCCTTCCTGGCGGTGACCGGGCTCTACCTGTTCTGCTACCGGCGGCTCGCGGCGATTGTCTACTCGACGATTCCGCTGCTCGTCGGCCAGGCGTTGACTTTCGCGGTCGCGGTTCTCTTCCTCGACGGGCTCAACGGAGCGACCGCCGGATTTACCGCGATGCTGATGGGCCTCGGGACGGATTTCACCATCGTCATGTACGGCCGCTACGTCGAGGAGCGGCAGAAGGGGGCGTCGCTTGCCACGGCGACGCACCGGATGATGGGGGAGACGGCCCTCGGCGTTTTCACCGGCGCGATCACATCCGCGGGCACCTTTGGGGCCGTCTGCATCTCACGCTTCCCGGGCCTGCGGGATTTCGGCTTCCTCGTTGGCGCCGGGATCCTGCTGTGCCTGGTCGCTATCCTGTTCCTGCTCCCCGCGATGATCGCGTGGAACGAGGGGCGCCGGCCGCGGAAGACCGACGTCGTGAAGCGGCTATACCTGCACTCCTTCGGCGTGGAGAAGATCCTCCACGTCGCAAACCGGTGGCCGAAGGGGGTGCTGGCGGTCTGCATCGTCGTCACGGCCATCGCCGGCGTCGCCGCATGGCGGATCGAACTGTCGGATTCGTATCGCGACCTCCGCTCTCCCAACAACAGGGGCTTCCTCGTGCAGGAGGAGATCGGAAAACGGTTCGGCGGCAGCTTCAATTACATGGTAGCCGTCTGCCACGGGAAGACCGAATCCGAGGCGCTGCAGAAGAATCGCCTCGTTCTCGACCGGCTGCGCCCGTGGGTGGAGCGCGGTGACGTACTCGGCTACGAGTCGCTTCTGACCTACCTGCCGGACGACGCGTCGCAGCAGCGGGTCATCCGGAGGCTCGAGGAAGGATCGGCAGGCCCGTACTCGGCGGAGCGCGCCGCGAAGACTTTCCGCGCGGCGCTGGCCGAGCAGGGGTTCCGCGAGGGAGCCTTCGAGGGCTGGATGGAGCAGCTGCCGGCGATGTTGCACCCCGAGCGGGCCCTGCGGATCGACGACCTGCGAACGGGCGAGCTCGATCGGCTGGTGAACCGTTACGTGAAGAGGATGAACGGGGAGATCCGCACCGCAACCTTTATCTTCCCCTCTCCGATCCGCTGGAAGGACACGGCCCCGACCGAATTCGTCCAGTCGCTGCAGGAAAACGATCCCGGCATCGTCGTGACCGGCCTCGCCGTCGTTTCGCGTGAGGTCAAGGGCCTGTTCCGAACGGACGCGAAGATCGCCCTCGCCCTGGGCATGCTGCTCGTCGCAGTGCTCCTGATGCTGGATTTCCGCAGCGTGCGGCTGACCTTCTATGGTTTGTTGCAGCTTGGCGTCGGGGTGGTCTGGATGCTCGGCCTGATGAAGGCCGCGAACATCCAGATGAACTTCGTCAACGCCTTCGCCACGACGATGATCCTCGGCGTGGGGATCGACTACGGCATCCATCTGATCCACCGGATCTGGGAGGAGCGCAGCCTCTCGAACGACGGCGTGCTCGAGACGGGCAAGGCCGTCGTCATGGCCGCCCTGACGAACGTCGCCGGCTTCGGCACCGTCGCCCTGTCGAACTTCCCGGGGATTCGCTCGATGGGGCTCGTCTGTCTGTTCGGAACGCTCGGGTGCCTGGCAACGTCGCTGACGCTCCTGCCGGCCCTCATGAAGCTGTTCCCGGAGCCCAAGACCGCCCCGCCCCCGCCGGACTGAGGGCGAGCCCGGAGGCTACTCCTCGGCGCTCGGCCTCCGGCGCCCCAGCTTCCTCGCGCCGGCCAGCTGTTTGTCCCGCAGTTCCCGGTTCCGAATCGCCCCGCTCTTGCGCGTCGGCACGCGCGGTTTCTGCCGCCGGGAACGCGCCGCGAGCTTTTCGGCCAGCCGCCGCAGTGCCTCTTCGCGATTGCGTGACTGGGATCGGCGCTCGGTGGCCTGCGCGCGGAGGCCCGTCGGCAAGTGAAGCAGCCGGACGCCGGTTTCGACCTTGTTGCGGTGCTGGCCGCCTGGGCCGGAGGCCCTGTAGAACTCGATGCGACATTCCCGCTCGAGCCGTTCCAGATCGTCCGCTTCCGGCATGTGCTCCTCCCGAAACGAAGAAGGCCGCCCACGGGCGGCCTTCCCGCCGGCCGTGAGGCCGGCTCGCTTCCAACCAACTAGCTCTTGACGGGCTCGATCTTCGAGACCTTCAGGGTGTCTCCGTTCATCGTGCCGGTGACATTGACCTGCATGCCGACGTTCGACTCGGCCATCTTCTGGTCGTCGAGTTCGATCGTTTTCTTGGTCGCGGGAACGAAGAGCACGAGCTTTGCGCCCTTCTTGTAGCAGTCGATGATGCAGCTCTTGCCGTCGGCGTTGGCGTTCTTCGCGCCGCAGTAGGAGTCGGTGATCCAGCCCGTGTAGCTGCCGGCTGCCTTGGCGGTCTCACCAGCCAGCGCGAGCGGTGCCGCGGTCATCAGGCCAACGAGGCAGAAAACAGTGATAAAACGCTTCATATCGGTCCTCCCTTGACTTGCGTTGAGCCTTCAACAGGCTTGGAACTTATATCGCGGCCCTCCGGATCTGTCAAACCATCCGGTGGGACCATCCGTTGGGTCCCGGCGTGTGAAACAAGGCCGTTTTCCGCGGGCCACGGTGCTTTTTCGGAGTGGGGGCCGGTCAGTGAAATCGGGCTCGCGTGGAGGGGGCGAACAGGCAGACGAGGGCGGGGAGCCCGTAGACGGCTCCCAGTCCGGTCACGGTCATGAGCACCGCCCATCCGACCGCGAGGAACCAGCCGAGGCGCCGGAGCGTGATCAGCGCGAGGGCCGACAGCAGAAAGCCCCCGGCAGCGATGACCGCCACGCGGATCATGAGGTCCAGACCCGTCAGGGCGGCCTGCAGCTCCTCGTCCACGTCAAAGGACCTTTCGAGCTCCCAGCCCCGGGCCGAATTCAACGTCCCGACCCAGCCGAGAAGGCCGGCCGCGATCGCGATCTGAAGGCCGGCGAGGAGCCACAGGCCGAGGCCGCGCCCCCGCGAGCCGTCCTCGAGTTCAGCGGCGGCCGGCCGTCCGATCGGTGTGCCCGGACCGGGCGACGGCGCGGCGGGATCCGGCGAGCCATCGCCTGCCGCACCGGGCCGCCCGGGATACACGATCTTCGGGGCGAACTCCCGTTCGCCCTTTCGCGTCGAATCGCTCATGCCGACTAGAAGAGCCTTTCCTGGCGCGTCCCGCGAGGCGCCGGACGGAGAAACGGGGCGAGTTGCGGGTAGGCGGCGGCGAGTTCGGAGGGACCTTCCACGGGCTCCGCCTCGATCATCGCCTTGATCATCAGCGCATTCACGACGGCCTTGCCTCGAAAGTGGTTGTTTGCGATCAGGTGCGTCACTTCCGCGCGTGAATCCAGCTCGCGGAGTGTCTCGACCCACGGCCGCAGTTCGGCGGGAGTGTATAGATAATCGTACCGGGCGTCACGCGCGGCGGTGCCGGCGGCGCCCCGGGGCGGCTCGCCCGGTGGCGGGGCCTCCGCGCCCGTACCGGTCATAGCGAACCAGGTCTCCCGATTGCGCCCGTGCAGGCGGACATAGGCGCGCCGCGCGGTTAGGAGCCGCGTCGGGCCGAGCGTCGCGCCGCCGCCGAGGCCGAGCCGCGGCTGGTCCACGTTGCAGAACCCGATGCCTCGATCGCGGAGCCACGCGAGGACCCCCTCGTCCACCCAGTCCTGCCGGCGCAGCTCCACGACGAGCGGGAAGTCGGAGAACCGGTCCAGAATGCGCGCGAGGTAGTCCTTTCCCTCGCCGGACGGCTTGAACGAGTGCGGAAACTGAACGAGCACGCAGGAAAGACGTCCGGCCTCCGCCAGGGGCGCCAGCCCCTCGCGGAACTGCCGCTCCTCCGTCTCGTGCGTCGCGTTCCGTTCGTGCGTGAAGCCGCGCCAGAGTTTCGCGGTGAAGGTGAACCGCGGCCGGTTTGCGACGCGAGCGGCCCACTTCGCCGCGGTCCGCGGCGCGGGCGGGCGGTAGAAGCTGCTGTTGATCTCGACGACGTCCACGAACCGGGCGAGAAACGCAAGCGGATCGAACCCGGACGGGTGGGGGGAGGGATAGACGATGCCCTCCCAGTCCGGGTACGACCATCCCGCGATGCCGACGCGGATCACGCGGCCTCGGCCCGGTCCCCCGGCAGCCGGCCCACGTACGGGACCCTCCCCGCGAGCACGAAGCAGGCCCCGACGACGAGAAGCGCCGCGCCGAGTCCCATCAAGATGCGACCGGCATGCGGCAATCCTTCGAATCCGTCCATGGGGTCATTCTAGAACGGCGCGGTCCTGCGTTACACTTGGCATCCCGAGGAGTTCATGCGGAAAAAACCCCGAACCGCCGGACACCCCGCTCTCGCCGCGGCCGAAACCCCTGCCCGCAGGCCGCTCGACGCCATCTTTCGGCCGCGCTCCGTGGCCGTCGTGGGCGCCTCGCGGCAGAAATCCACCATCGGGCGCGAAATCATCCACAACCTTCTCGATTTCGAATTCAACGGCACGGTCTTCCCGGTGAATCCCAGCGCCAGCGTCATCCACTCCATGAAGTGCTACGCCTCTGTGCTCGACATTCCCGACGAGGTGGATCTCGCGGTCATCGTCGTGCCGCGGGACCGCGTGCCCGCGGCGGTGGCCGAATGCGCGAGGAAGGGGGTTCGCGGCCTCATCGTCATCACGGCCGGTTACAAGGAAACCGGCGGCGAGGGGGTCGTGCACGAGGCGGTCCTCGAGGAGCTCGTCAAGCGCCACGGCATGAGGATGGTCGGCCCCAACTGCATGGGCGTCATCAACACCTCCCCCGAGGTACGGCTCAACGCCTCCTTCGCCTACGCGCGGCCGGCGCGCGGCGCGGCGGCCTTCGTCTCCCAGAGCGGCGCGCTCGGCGAGGCGATCCTGGCCAACGCGAAGGAGCTGGGCCTGGGCATCTCCATGTTCGTCAGCATGGGGAACAAGACCGACGTGTCGGGCAACGACCTGCTGGAATACTGGGAAAACGACCCCGACACGCGCGTCATCCTCATGTACCTCGAGTCGTTCGGAAACCCGCGCCGGTTCATCCAGATCGCGCGGCGCATCACGCGCAAGAAGCCGATCGTGACCGTGAAGGCGGGACGGACCCCGGCCGGGGCCCGCGCCGCCGTTTCACACACCGGCTCGATTGTCGGCCTGGACGTGGCCACCGAATCGCTGCTCGAGCAATGCGGCGTGATCCGGGTTTCGACGATGGAGGAGATGTTCACGCTCGCCCCGGCCTTCGCGATGCAGCCCGTGCCGCTCGGCAACCGGGTCGGAATCGTAACCAACGCCGGGGGTCCGGGCATCCTCGCCACCGACGCGGCGGTTAACCTCGGGCTCGTGCTGCCGGAGCTCCACCCGAGGACGCAGCAGAAGCTTCGGAAGATCCTGCCGCCGCAGGCGACCGTGGGAAACCCGGTGGACCTCATTGCCTCCGCCACGCCGGAGCGCTTCGAGGGAGCCCTCACCGCGGTCTGCGCGGATCCGAACATCGACGCCGTCATCGCAATCTTCGTCTCGCCGATCATCTCGGATCCGATGAACATGGCGAAGGCGATTGCGAAGGCCTTCCGGACCTCGAACAAGACCCGTCTCGCAGTGTTCATGAGCAAGGCCGCCTCGGCGGAAGGCACCCTCATGCTGCGCGCGGAGGGGTTGCCCGTCTACCTCTACCCGGAAGAGGCGGCGACCGCACTCGCTGCGATGAACCGTTACCGGCTTCTGCGCGACAGGCCCGTCGGCACGATTCCGGAGTTCGAGGTGGATCGCGCCGCGGCGACGCGGGTCCTTGGGGCCCGCCCCGCCTCCCGCGCCGGATCCGCTCCTAGCGCCAGATCCTCGGCCACCCGCGCCAGATCCTCGGCCACCCGCGCCGGATCCTCGGCCACCCGCGCCGTGCCCCGGAGAACAGGCGATCCGGGCCTGCTCGGACACGAGGAAACCGCGGCGCTCCTCGGCGCCTACGGCTTTCCGCTCGTGCCGTCCCGCGTTGTCCGCACCGCGGCGGAGGCGATTGATTTCGCCAACCACATCGGCTACCCGATCGTGCTGAAGGCCGTGGCCGGGAGCATCGTCCACAAGACCGACGTCGGCGGAGTGAAGCTCGACCTGCGCAACAGCGACGAGGTGTGGGCGAGTTTCCGCGAACTGGAGAAACTGCGCGGAAAGGCCCATGACTTGTTGATCCAGGTGCAGAAGATGATCCGCGGGCGCGAGCTGATCCTCGGCATGGTCCACGACGGCCAGTTCGGCCCCCTGATGATGCTCGGACTCGGGGGAATCTACGTCGAGATCATGAGGGACGTCGCCGTCCGCGTGCACCCGCTGACCGATGCGGGGGCGCGGGAGATGATGAAATCCCTGCGTGGCTGGCCCCTGCTCGCCGGCGTCCGGGGCGAGCCGGGCGTGGACCTTGACATGATCCAGGAGTGCCTGCTGCGGCTGTCGCAGATGATCTCCGAGCAGGACGCGATCCGCGAGGTGGACATCAACCCCCTCATCGTCACGCCGCGGCCGGACGAGTGCTTCGTCGTGGACGCCCGGATCCGGGTTCGGTAGGAAGCAAGGCGGGGCGCATGCGGATTGGGCTTCTGGATCCCGGCTTCCGCCGGGATGACGAAAGGGGTTGTGGGCTGCGATCACATCCTTCCGTCATTCCGCCTGCCCCTGCGAAAGCAGGGGGCGAACGCCGGAATCCAGAAGGCTTCGAAATCCGGCAGGCCCGCCCGTCCTTGACGCTCCCCGGACCCAATGTTACAAACCCTGACGTGACCTCCCCGACGAACCTCCCTCCGCGTCCGCCGCGTTCGACCCGTCCGCCGCGCCCGCTGATCCGCTCCACGACCGTCCTGTCCATCCGCCGCGACGGGATGGTCGCGATGGCGGGCGATGGACAGGTCACCCTCGACCGGACGATCGTCAAGCACGGCGCGCGGAAGATCCGCCGGCTCGGCGGCGGAACGGTGCTCGCGGGATTCGCGGGCGCCGCGGCGGACGCCTTTTCGCTCTTCACCCGCTTCGAGACGAAGCTTGAGGAATACCGGGGCAACTTCGAGCGGGCCGCGGTGGAGCTCGTCCGCGACTGGCGGACGGACCGGGCGCTCCGAAGGCTCGAGGCTCTGCTGCTCATCGCGGACGCGAAGCGGACCTTCCTCCTGTCGGGGCAGGGGGATCTCATCGAGCCCGACGACGGGGTGATCGCGGTCGGCTCGGGCGGAACGGCCGCGCTGGCCGCTGCCCGCGCCCTGCTGGCGCACACCTCCCTGCCCGCCGGCGAGATCGCGCGCGAGGCGTTGCGCATCGCCGCCCGGATCGACATTTACACGAACGCCGAAATTCACTCCGAGGAGTTGTGACGGGTCGCCCGCCGGGCGCAGGGCGTCCCGTCGCGCCGCTCGCAGGGCGTCCCGTCGAGCCGCTCGCAGGGCGTCCCGTCGAGCCGCTCGCAGGGAGACGCTGATGGTCTTCTATATGGCCGCGGGAACCGAGGAGGCCGCCCCGCGGGATGCCGCCGATCTGACGCCGCGGCAGATCGTCGAGGCCCTCGACCGCTGGATCATCGGTCAGGATCGCGCGAAGCGGGCGGTGGCGATCGCTCTGCGCAACCGCGTGCGGCGGCAGCGTCTTCCACGGGAAATGTCCGAGGAGGTGATGCCGAAAAACATCCTCATGATCGGCCCGACCGGCGTGGGAAAGACCGAGATCGCTCGCCGGCTCGCGAAGCTCGCCGGGTCGCCTTTTCTCAAGGTCGAAGCCTCGAAGTTCACCGAGGTCGGCTACGTCGGGCGCGACGTTGAATCCATGATCCGGGACCTCGTGGACCTCGCGGTCGAAATGGCCCGTCAGGAAAAGCGCCGTCAGGTCCGCGCGCGCGCCGAGGCCTTCGTCGAGGAGCGGCTGCTCAACGCGCTGCTGCCATCGCCGCCCCGCGACTTCAAGCCCACGGACGCGCCGGGCGCCCCCGAGCCGTCGGGGCGCACCCGCGAAATCCTCCGGGAGGAGCTGCGCTCGGGCCGGATGGAAGACCGTGAAATCGAGATTGAGGTCCATGTCGCCCCTTCGATGCCGGCCATGCAGGTTTTTTCCAACGCGGGTCTCGATGAGCTCGGCGTCAACCTCAAGGACATGATGGGCGGCCTTTTCGGCGGCGGCCGGCCCACGCGCCGCCGGATGTCCGTGGCCGAGGCCCGCGAGAACCTGCTGCGCGAGGAGCAGGAAAAACTGCTCGACCAGGACGCGATCGCGAAGGAGGCGATCGCCCGCGTGCAGGATTCGGGGATCGTCTTTCTGGACGAGCTGGACAAGGTGGCCGGGCGCGAGCGCGGAACCGGCCCCGACATCTCGCGGGAGGGTGTGCAGCGGGACCTGCTGCCGATCGTCGAAGGAACGATCGTCAACACGAAATACGGCATGGTTCGCACGGACCATATCCTCTTCATCGCCGCCGGAGCGTTTCATGTGTCGAAGCCGTCGGACCTGATCCCGGAGATGCAGGGACGCTTTCCGATCCGCGTCGAGCTGGACTCGCTCGGGCGAGACGAGTTTGTCCGCATCCTCCGCGAGCCCCGCGGATCGCTCATCCGCCAGTACACCGCCCTCATCGAGACCGAGGGCGTGACACTCGTTTTCACCGACGAGGCGGTCGAGGAGATCGCCCGCTTCGCCGCTCTCGTCAACGAGCGGACCGAGAACATCGGTGCGCGCCGGCTGCATACCGTGATGGAACGGCTGCTCGACGGGATTTCGTTCGACGCCTCCGAGCGCCGGGGAGAAACCGTCACGGTGGACGGGGAGATGGTCCGTCTGCGATTGTCGGATCTCGCGGAGGACCTCGACCTGTCGCGCTACGTTCTCTAAGGGCGCGGGCGCGCACGAAGAGCGAAGCCGAAAGACGCGACCCCCGGATGCCCTGCGACCCGACTCCGCCGACTCGCACCTTCCGCCTCTGCGCCGCGCTCATCGCCTGCGCCGCTGACGGGACGGGGGCCGGATGCGGCGCGAAGGGCGCTGCCCATCCTCCCCCGCCGCGTCTTCCCGAGCCCGTCCGCACCCTCGAAGTCCACCAGGAGGGCGGGGACATCGTCGTTTCCTTCCGTCCCCCGGAGAAGATGCAGACCGGAGGAGCGCTCAGTCCTCCTGTCCGCTTCGAGATCCTCGCCGTCGTCGGGGCGAAAACCCCCGTGTTCGGCTCCGGGACAGCTCCCGGCGCGGGGCCGGCCGCTGGCGGCACGGCGGGCGGCGTGCCCGGCCCGGCCGCAGCGGCTTCGGGGGCGCCCAACGCGACGAACGTCGCTTCATCCGCGGACCCTCTGCGCGACGCGCACGCGGCGTTGCGGTTCGGAAAGGCGGTCAAGGTCGTTCCCTACGACATTCCGGAGAAAAAGACCCCCGGAAGCACGACAGAGCCTCCGGCCTCTCCAGGAGCGGCGGCCGCCGCGAAACCGGGGACGACGCCGTCCACCGGGCACGCCGCCCCCGAAAAGAAGCCCGAACCCAGGGAACCGGATCGAATCATTGTCCGTCTTGCTCCGTCGGATTTCACGGGCGTTCGGCTCGAGGCGAGCCGCCTGACGGTGGGCGTTTCGGTCGTGGACGGGCGAAACCGCCGCGCGCCGCCCTCCCAGGCGCAGGCGATCGAGCCGCTCCCCCCGCTGCCGCAGCCCTCCGGCCTCGCCGCCGCCATGACCCCGCGAGGCGTGCGGCTGTCGTGGTCCCCGCCGGAACTGTCGTCCTGGAAGGCGACCCCCGCGGCCGCCGGCGCTCCGCAGCTTCTCGTCGCCGTGTACCGGTGGAAGTCGGGCGATCCCGAGCCCCAGCGGCCCCTGCGGACCCTCGCGGCCGAGACGACGGACTGGCTCGATGAGAAGGCTCCGCGCGACGAACGGCTGGCCTACGCAATGCGGATCTCAGCCGGGACCGGTCCGCCGCGGCGGGAAAGCCTTCCGGCCGGACCCGTGGAAGTCGAGACGAAGGACACTTTCCCGCCCTCGCCTCCCCGGGATCTCGTCGCCGTGTCGCATGAGGGGGCGATCCGCCTGTTCTGGTTCCCACCGGAAGAGACCGACGTGACCGGGTATCGTGTCTACAGGGCGGACGGGGCTGCGGGTGAAGACGCCGCGTTCCGGCTGATGGAGGAGGTCCCGGCGCTCCAGTCGAGCACTGAAGACGCGGCCGTAACGGCCGGTGCGATTTACTCCTGGCGCGTGACCGCGGTGGACGCGGCGGAGCCGAAGAACGAATCCGCCCCGTCCGCGATCGTGACCGCCACGGCGGGCGTTCCGGGGGAGGCGGAACCGGTTGGCGCGGCCGAACCCCCGCCGCAAACTCCCCCCGGGCCGGCAGCTCCGCCACCCTGCGGATCGAATGGCCCGGCAGGACCGGGCGGAACAGCGAACCGCCTGAGCCGCATCGCGTTTGAAAGAAAGGCGCAAACCTGACGAGTCCGACTTTTGCGTTCTGGAAGATGGCCGGCGGCGGAAACGACTTCATCGTTCTCGACGGCGTGAACCGGCCCGCTCCGGAGTTCTCGCCGGAAGAGATTCGCCGCCTCTGCCGGCGCGGCGTGTCCATCGGCGCGGACGGCCTCGTCGTTCTCGCCCGCTCGGAGTGCGCCGGAGTGCGGATGCTCCACTGGAATTCCGACGGCGGCGCGAACCCGTTCTGCGGGAACGGTACTCGCTGCGCGGCCCGGCTGGCATTCGAACTGGACCTCGTTCCGCTCAAGACGACGATCGAGACGGGCTCCGGCGTCATGGACGCCGAGCTGTTTGTCGGCGGGGAAGTGTCGGTGCAGGTTCCGCGCGCTTCCGGCCTGCGCCGCGGCATCGGTCTCGAGGCTTCGGGAAAGCTGTTCGAAGGAGATTTCGTCGTTATCGGAGTGCCCCACTTCGTCACGATGTCGGCGGCGCCGCTTTCGTCGCTGGATCTCGTCGCCATCGGGCCTCCCCTGCGCCGCCACCCCGACCTCGGGCCGGCCGGAGCGAACGTCAGCTTCGTGGAGCGGCATGGGGCCGATACCCTGCGCATCCGGACCTTCGAGCGCGGCGTCGAAGGCGAGACAGGAAGCTGCGGTTCCGGCTCCGTCGCCGCCGCCCTCTCGCTGCGGCTGGCGAGCGGCGGGGATCGCCCCGTACGGCTCCTGCCGACATCCGGCATACCGCTGACGGTGACGATGCGTCTGGAAGGCGGGGAGCTGACCGATTTCCGGCTGCGGGGCGACGCGCGGATCGTCTTTCGGGGAGAGGCGACGCCTGAGACGGAAGGCCCTGAGGGCGAGGGCCGCGGGCCCTCCGCGTGACTCGACTGGAACCGGAAATCCCACCGGAGCCGGCCCCACCGACCGGCCATTCCTTTCGCCGGCGACTGCGGCACCACGGGCGTCACCCCGTGATGCGGGGTTTCCGGATCGCCCTGGGCGTCCTTCTGGTGCTCATTGGCGCGCTGTTCGGCTTCGTTCCGTTCATCCCCGGCTGGGTCCTCGGTCTGGCAGGTTTCTCCCTGCTCAGCACCGAGATCCGCGCCGTCCGGCGGGTGTTCGTCACGATACGGCGCCGCTTCAGGCTCTGGCGGCGGGCCCGGCGGCGGAACGGCAAGCTGAAAGGCGGTCTTTAGCCCCGCGCCGCTTTCGCGCGCCGCGCAAGCTCGTCCTTGATCTTAACCTCGGCGTGCATGACGCGGCCCTTTCCTCCCGGTTTCCCGGTTCAAGGACGGCTGCCCTCAAGCCCCGCGCCCGGCGGAGCGATCGCGGCGCCGCTTCATGTCGAGCCCGCCCCGGCCGTGCACCCGAAGCAGTGCCGCCCCGTCGCGACGGGACGGGACGCCAGCCGCTCGGGGGTCGCATCGAAGATCGTCCACGGCAGGGCGGATTCGAGCATCTGGTTGAAATCGCAATCGTAGAGCCGGCCGTCCCATCCGACAGACAGCAGCGTGCGGCACATCACCCCGTCGAGGGTCAGCGGATTGAATGCCTCCGTCAGCCGGCGCTGGTACGCTTCGAGGTTCCCCGACTCCACGAGCCAGTCCAGGTACCGGCTGATCGGCATGTTGGTCAGCGTGTGGAGCCGGTTGAACTCGATGCCGAACCGGCGCTTCATCTGGATCTTCCAGTCCCGCTCGAGCGCGGCCTGGTCGGCCGGAAGGAAGGCGCCCGTCGGATTGGTCACAAGGTTCAGGACGAGCCCGGTCCCCTCGCGGCCGTAGCCGGCCTCGTTGAACCGCTTCAGGGCGGCAATGGACTGATCGAAAACTCCCTCGCCCCGCTGGGCATCGGTCTGCTGCGTGTTGACGGAGGGGAGCGAAGCGACGACTTCGACCTGGTGCTCGGCGAGAAACTCCGGCAGGTCGGCGTGCGCGGGCAGCGCCACGACCGTGAGATTGCAGCGGTCCTTGACCCGGCGGTTCAGCGCGCGGGCCCGAACGACCATCTGCCTAAACCGCGGATGCAGCTCCGGCGCCCCCCCCGTGATGTCGAAGGTGGGGATGTCGCTCTCTTCCAGCAGCCGGAAGCAGGCCTCCACGACCTCCTCCGGCATCACCTCGGTGCGATCCGGTCCCGCGTCCACGTGGCAGTGGCGGCATGTCTGGTTGCACCGCTTTCCGACGTTCACCTGCAGCACTTCGATCCCGCCGGCGGTGAGGGGCGACCGCCCCGCCGCCGCGACCGTCTCCTCGAAGGAGGGGCCGGGGAGGGCGTCGAGCAGCTGTTTCTGCCGATCGGGCGAGGACAGCGGATGCTCCCGCTTCTGAAGCGTCGGGATGAGCCGGAGAGAGGACATGGGGATCGTGCTCTCAGCCTACATCGAAATCGCGTGGACGTGATCGCGCATCTGGACGCCGTGGACGAGCGAGGAGCCTCCGCGGATCGCTGCCGCGACATGGATCGCCTCGGTCATCTGGGTCAGATCGGAACCCTTCTCGAGGCACGCCGTGCTGTAGGCGTCGATGCAGTAGGGGCACTGGACGGTGTGGGCCACCGCGAGGGCGATCAGGGCCTTTTCCCGCTCGGAGAGCGCCCCGTCGGCAAACACCGCGGTATACCAGTCGAGAAACTTCTTCCACAACTCCGGCGCGTCCTTCCCGATTTCCGCGAACCGGGGCAAATGCTTCGGGTCGTAATAGGATTCCATCGGGTCCCTCCCTTGCGGAGGCGGAGGCGATCCTCGCGCCCGCCCGCCTTTCGATGTTCGCACGATTTCGCGACTCCGGGGATTGCAGCGCTCCAGGAGCGATTTTCCGCAAGCGGGAATAATCCGTGGACTCGGGGTGCCGGTTTGCGGGCCGGCCTCCCCCCGCTGTGATATAGAAACTCCATGATTTTCCGCCTGAGGCCTCCGACCCGGCTTGCCCTTGGGTGCCTCGTCTTCGCGGCCGCCCTGGGAACCGGCCCGACCGGTTCCGCGGCCACGGCTCCCCGGGCCGCGACCTCCGCGGGGCCGCAGAGACTGGAAGACTGGCCGGACGGTCCGGTGCGATATCTGATGTCCCGGCCCGAGCTGCAGGATTTCAAGAAACTCGGCGACGACCGGGCGCGGGCGCTCTTCATCGTTCGATTCTGGCGGCGCTGGGATCCCACGCCCGCCACACTGGAAAATGAATCGCGTCGGGAGTACTGGCGGCGGGTCCTGGAATCCAACCGCCGGTTTCGCGACTCCGTCCGCCCGGGCTGGATGACCGACCGGGGGCGCATCTACATCCTGCTGGGGGAACCCGACCAGGAGCAAAAGGACGAGATGGGGGGTATCGGCTCCCTTCCGGGCCGGGGCTCGAAGTCCGCCCCGGCCAGCTCATCCGCTTCGTCGGGTTCGTCGCAATTTGGGGAGATAGACACCGGGGTGGACAACGACTCCGCGGAGCGGGGGCTGCTGCGCTGGACCTACCGCAGGCTCCCGGGCAACCACGCCGACCCCGATACGCTCTTCGCCTTTACCAGAGACGAGTCCGGCGAATGGCGCCTCTCGATCAATCCGCGAGTCTATGGTGCCGTGTTTCCCGGGATCACCGCCGCGGAGGCGGGCAGCGTCGAAGGAGCGGGGCTGGCACCCGGCGCATCGTCCAAGCAGTCCGCGCCTGCCCCCGGTCAGGAACAAACCGCGACGAGTCGCCTGATCAACGCGATGGAACGGGTCCAGCAGACTCTCGCACTCTCCGAGACCGGGCGGGCCAGCCTGATGGCGCTCGACCGCGCGGAGGCAACGCGTGTTCCGGGGCCCGGAGAAGCTGCGGGCGAGATCGTCACATCCGCCGAATTCCTCGGAAAGCTGCCCGCGGAATCACGCTTCGCATTCTTCCGCGCCGCGGACGGCAACACGCTCGTTCGGGTCGGCGTGGCCATACAGCCGAAATCCCTGTATGCGGACGCGCAGGTGCCCGCGGATCTCTCCTCGTTCCTGCTCGTCTACGCGCGCTTCAGCCCGGAATCCGCCCGGTCGGCCCCGGGCGCGCCGGCCGGGCCCGGCGGATCGGAGCCGGCGTCGCTCTACGCCAGC
>Ga0315273_10005818_pt1 | contig 15287 bp, 12 predicted proteins | sample YL17G02_0_MG_FD_205753 | JGI IMG/M metagenome (GOLD analysis project Ga0315273, IMG submission 205753) | Sediment microbial communities from Yellowstone Lake, YNP, Wyoming, USA - YL17G02_0 | ecosystem: Environmental > Aquatic > Freshwater > Lake > Sediment | place: USA: Wyoming | collected...
TCGCCCAAGACGAGGGCGCCGGCGTTGCGTAGGTGCCCTTCTGACTTACAGGAGGACCGGCGACTTTTCCTCCCGGCCTGACGTCGGGACTTCCGGCTCTACGTACTTCATCGGCAGTTCCCTTGCCGAAGGTGTCCTCGATGTCCTGAATCTGCTTCGGGGTCAGGGTCGCTGGATTGACCGGGCCACCCGATCGGCTGTCGAGGAAGTGGAGCAGCGGGTGACGGGAGATGAAGTCAACGATCTCGTCCTCAAATACCTTCATCGTGATGACGACCGCGATCGGGATGGCAATCGGGCCCAGCGCAGCGAGAAGCGTGAGCTTCGAGAGGAGTCCACCAGCAGCAGCCTCGCCGCCGGCAATCGTGGCAGCCGTGCCGATGCCCGTGACCGCCTTCACTAGTTCCAACACCTTCAAGGTGAGGAACCCCGAGAGGATGAGCTTCCAGGCATTCTCCCACCCACCGACCGCCTCGGATACATCGTTGATTGTCTGTGCGAGCTTCTCAACGACAGGCCAGAGAGCCTCGACAACACCAGCGAGAGCGTTGAGGCCCCCGTTGAGGAAGGCCTCGATCTCGTCCTGGTTGTCGCTGAGATTCTTGGCTAGGTGGTCGAGCGCGTCTCCTGCCAGTCCGAGTGCGTTGGCGACAGGGCCATCCATGACATCGGCCAACTCCTTGAGGAACCCGAGGATGCTGCCGAGAGCGTCACCGAAGATCTGGATCGATTCCTCGCCGCGCTCCATGATGTCTGCGAACTGCCCGGAGGCGACCGCGTTGTCAGCCCATTGGTTCGCCCACTCCGCACCCGCAGCGACCCCCTGGGTGAGGAAGTCGACGAACGGATCAGCCGCCGCAAGGAGAGTCGTGAACGCATCGACGAGGCTGATGACGCTGTCCGTGAGATCACTCGTCCACCCGATCGAGTTCTGGAGGAACTTCCCGAACTGATTGGACTCCTCTGCTGATCCGAAGAAGGTTCCCAGCTTCGCGAGCTGTCCACCGAGACCCGCCGCGACAGGGCCAAGCTCCTTGAGGTTGCGGATCATGTCGTCGGAGAAGAGTGAGTTGAGACCCTCGCTCGCGCCGGGGAACAGGTTGGTGCGGATGTTCTCCTGCAACTCCTTGAGGTACGGGATGAAGCCACGAACCTCTTGCACGAACTTCTGCGTCGAAGGGGTCAGCTTGTCGAACGCTTCCTTGTCCCCGTCGATGGCGTCTCCGAGGCCCGAGAAGGCTGCTGAGAGCACGGCGACGTTCGCGGCCATCGATGAGATGAGCGCCGCGCCGCCGGCACCGAGGAGGGCCGCACCCGGCCCAGCGAGACCGCCGAGGCCTGCCGCACCGGCTCCGAGCAGACCAAGAGCACCGGGACCCGCCCGTCCTGCTCCTGGGAGGATCCCGCGTGCGATATCGCCTGCCTGCAACCTGGCGTCGTTCTGACCGTATGAGAAGAAGCCGCCGCTACGACCGCCGCCGCCGCCACCGCCACCGCCGCCTCCACCGCCCCTGCCGAAGCCGAAGCCGCCGTCACCGACGCCGACCCCGTATCGTCCGGTGAGGAGCGATGAGAGGAAGCCCTTTCCGAACGAAGCACCCTTCCGCTCGATCTCAATGTCGGTCTCCCGACGAGGGATCTGCATCCCGAAGTCGGGGATGGCGTACTGGCCCGAGACGCCACGGGCGTAAGAGGGAGGGGGAGTGGAGGGGCCCTGATAGATCGGGCCTGGTCCAAGCGCCCTGTCGGCCCACCTACCCCCACCGCCGCCCCCACCGGGCATGAAGTGCATCCCGGCTGTCTTGAGCATCTCGCGGTTGAGGCGTTCGACGGCGCGCTCGAGGGCGGCGACCTGGGCGATGTCATCGGCAAGGTCGACATCGATTCGGCTCGCCGCCACCGAGGCCTTCTCGGCGGCGGTGCGGAACTTGTCGATGTACTCGGTGATCGTCTGAACGTCTCGGGCGGCATCGGTTACATCGCCCTCGAAGTCGATCTCGACTCGCTCTGCCATCTCACCCTCCCGTGTGTGCCTGCTTCAACCTTCGATTCACGGCCTGGAGGGTCGCGAACTTGTGCCACGCAACGAACGTGCGGAAGGGCATCCTCCGCCAGTACTCGAGGTCACCCAACTGGAACTCGTAGACGAGTGCAGCTATCCACGAGATGAGCGTGATCTGGGCTTTGCTGGCGCCTTCGCCGAGGAGGGCGAGCTCTTCTCCCGTGAGGGGCTCGCTTCCCTCTGAGTAGGGGTCGTCTCCTCGTTCTCACCGAAGAGATCGACACCCAGTGAGCGGAGAAGGTGCTGCACGACGATCGGGGTGGAGGTGGACCCGAAGGGGAGAGACGTCAGCTCCGGGTTGCGGATCTGGAAGACACCGAGGAGCAGATCCCGCAGCGTTTCGGACGCCTTCTTGATGTCGGCCGTCTTCACCTCCCCCGCGCCTGCGCTCGAGAGGGCTAGCACCTGGCGGAAGGTCTCGAAGACCCTGAGCACCGTCTCGGTGTCGAGGTCTCCGGGGATGGTGTAGGACGCACCCCGGTATTGCAGTTCGATGTCGGGTGGGATCAGGTCGTCGATGTTGATGATCTCGGCCATGGTGGCTCCTTCGTGTAGGGGGGGAGCACCCCGGCGGGGGAAGGGAAGGGGATCCAACCGCCGGGGTGCATGTTCGGCCTAGCCGTATGCCGACGCGTGGAGGTTCGAGAGCGAGATGCTCAGCGCCCCCGACGGATTCGACAACGACTTGCCGGTGATGGTCTCCCTCACCGTGCGGCCATCTGGGTCGAGGTCGGGCAGCGAGTTTCCTCGGAGCGAGACGAGCGGCAGATCGACCTTGAGGTTGAGCGAACCGAGCGCCCAGTAAGCAGAGATCGCCGTGGTCGCGATGGCCGATGTCGGCTGCACCGCTCCCCCGTAGTAGATCTGCTTGTAGAGCGTCGTGTTCTCGAAGCGCCGGGTCAGGGTGACGTTCGTGTCCCGGTTGAGGATGACGATGTCATCGAGCGTCGGGGATTGCGCTTGCAGATCCTCCGAGCCGAGCTGCATGTCGATCCTGATCTCCTCCACCGTGTCGTCCTCGACTCCGCCGATCAGGATCGTCGGCAGCGAGTGGTAGACGAAGAAGGGATCGCCTGCCGGGTAGGACGGGACGAGCGCGATACCCGTCGAAGCGCCCGCTGCGATGCCACGGAAGTTCGCGTTGACCATGAGCGGCTGGCCGGTGCGGAACTGGAGACCGAGGCTGAGGAAGCGAACGTCTCTGATGAGACGGACGAGCGACGTTCCGGGGTAGGCCACCTGGAGAGTTGCCCACGGGTGGGATGCGTGGTTGGAGTGGAACCTGTGGAGCGCCGGGGCGGAGCCACCGGTCCACGTTGCCGCACCGGGGAGGAGCTGGAAGACCTGACCAGCGATCTCGGGTCGGATGTTGAACGAGAGCTGGCCTTCGACCGTGGTGCGGGCCTGATAGGTCTGGCCGAAGTCGAGGCCATCTCCTCCTTCGCGGATGTCTACCGCCGCGATGATGTCGTTGACGTTGTTGCCCGCGGCGTACTTCGCGAAGCGGTACTTCGCAGGAGTCGTGTTGGGCGTGCCCAGAGCCGACTGCAACGCCAGGGAGACGTATGCGTTCGGATCGGCGGTGCTGAACGGCATGGGATCCTCCTTCTAGATTTCGAGTTGCTCGATCTTGAACACGACTACGTAGAACCCTCTCCACTCGTGTTGCTGTTCCGGCTTGAAGACCGATCCGGGGATCGTCTTCATCGGAGTGAGATTGAACCCGTTGGCCGTTCTCTCTCGTGGCTCCTCGATGAACAGCGATTCGATCACTGCTCGGGCTTGCCGTTGCAGACGCCGCCGAAGAAGCTGGCCGCTCTGATCGGAGTCGTACACGTACACGAGGACCTGCATCTCCGACATCAGTCCTCTTGGACCCTCCTGCTTGAACCGCGAGGGCCCCTCCATTACGAAGATCGCCGGGGTAGTCGGGAAGTCTGCCTCCCGCCCTCCGAAGTAGTTGATCTCGTCCGGCGCGACGATCTGGATCTCGTCTGCCTTCTCCGCGTTGATCATCGTCGTGCGGACCGGCATGTACTCCTTGAGCTTCGCGATTACGTCGTCGACCGCGACCTCGGTGAGCATCATGTTGTCACTCACGACAGTCCCACCTCCCTGATCGCCTCTTTGATCCAGTCTTCTGCGGCCTCATCGATCCGCATCAGGAGATGCGGGGTGACGTTGACCACGTTGCGCACCGGGAGCTTGGGGTTGTGGTCTGGGCCCTCCTGGTGAAACTCGGCGTAGGTCTCGCCGCGTTCGTTGACCACCTCGGTTCCCCAGGTGAACTCCTTGCTCGTGAACGTCCCGAGCGACGAGTGCCCCTGAGAGACCTCCATCGCCTCCGTCGGGTCGGTCAGAGATTCGTAGAGGTTGCGCGTCTCCACCATCGGATCGAGGGGGATACCCATCCGCATCTTCTTCTGGATCGTGTACTCGGAGAGCGGTGCCCAGGGTGGGGTGGCCGCGGCTCCTTCCGTCGCCCAGAGCTCCACCGTCTCCTCGACCATGATCTCCGAGAGCCTCTCCCACAGGCCCGACACGTCTTCCAGTTCCGAGCGCAGCCTGCGCAGACGAGGCGTGATCCCGTCCGTGACATTCAGCCGAACGAGACCCATCAGGGGAACCAGGAGGCAGAGACCATCGGTGAGGCGATCCCGCCTCCGCGCATCCCCTGCCGCCCACCCTGATCGTCGGTGAGTGCGGCGGCTGCGAGGAGCGTCATCTTCCCCTCGCGGATCAGGGTCAAAGCCGTGTCGTAGGAGTTGCGCAGCCTCGTCGCCGTCGTGTTCTTGCCGGGGATCAACTCGAGCGCGTTGGCGATGGCCCCATCTGCGACAACGCCCTTGACGTAGTTGAAGGCGACCGATGCCACCGTTGCCACCGGGAACGAGTAGCCACCCTCCGCGCAGGCCGCTCCGACCTCCCCCTCCGTCAGCGAGAGGAGAGTATCGAAGTCGTCCAGCGTGATCGGGTTCGATGAGCCGGTGAACAGGTTGACGCCTAGCACCGCCTGCGGCACGAGCGAGTTGAGATCAGCCGCCGAGCCGACGTTCCAGTAGTAGCCCATCGCGTCCTCCTATGGTTGGTACCAGCACCCGACGGCGTCCCCGAAGTTGGTCGGATCGATCGCGATGAAGGTGTTGTGCCCATCCGCCCACATGCGCGAGCGGAAGTCGAACGGATGATCCTCCGTGGAGAGGAAGACCTGACACGTCGCTGACCAATCGACGCTGGCCTCTCCGTGCCTGAACTCGAGCCAGCTCAGGACGATGGCCGGCCTCCACCCGTGGTAGGAGTCATGGACCCTGATCTGGATGATCTGGCCCGTCTCCGGCCGGACGCCAGCAGACGCGTTCTGCGGTTGCTTCTTCTCCGGGCTGCTCTCTGGCTCAGGTGATGCGTCCGTGTCCGTCTCCGGCCCGCTAGACGCCGCTCTGCGTGGCGCTGCCATCAGTGGCTCCTTCCGCTCTCGATGAGAGCTTCCCATTCGCTGATTCGGTACCGCCAGTCGAGCTGCGACACCCCTTCCACGGCCCGTGCGTGAACCTCGTTCCAAGAGTGCTCGTGGCTCAGGAGAGAACACACCTCATCCACGAAGCGGGTCTGGTAGATCGGATCCTCGTTCTGCTTGGAGTCCTCTTCCTCGCTCCAGGGGATCAGGACGCCATGCTCCCCTACCGTCTCCTTGAGCGCCCCCAGATCGGAGCAGACGACGGCGAGCCCTGCGGCCCGAGCCTCCATCGCACCGATGCAGCTCGTCTCGAGGAACGCTCCGGGGTAGCCCCAGACCCTCGCCTTCTGCATCGCCTCGTACATCTCCGGCTGGCCGACGCGCCCGAGCATGTGGACGCCTCCGTCCTCGCCTCCCGCCTTCTCGAACAGCTCCATGACCTTCGCCTTGTAGGCCCAGAGGCCGGGGTTGCGCTGCGCCACGGCGTCAAAGACGTTCCAGCCGTAGTAGATGTTCAGCTCGGCCTTGGGCACCCGCTCCTTGATCGCAGGCCACATCGTGAGCAGTTGATCCAGCCCACGGTCTGCCGAGGACGAGTAGATCACGGTCGCGTCCCGCTCTGCAAACGGTCGATCCTGATGCGGGAAGCGCACGTCGTTCGCGTCCTCGTAGCCCACGGTGAGGATCCCGTTTCGCAGGATCTCGATCTTGTCCTTGAGCAGCTCAGGGTAGAGCTTGAGCATCCTCGCCTTGTGCCACTCGGAGAGGCAGGCGAAGTGCGTCATGTGCTTCGCCTGCAACTCGGTCAGCTCGTAGGTGTGGTCGTGCGCCCAGAGGATCGTCGTGGGTGCGTGTAGCTCGACGTTGAATGCCCCAGGGTTGCGAGACACGATGATCGCGTCTGCCTCCTCGGTGGGATCGAACGCCGCCGATGGCCTCCAGAGCATCTGCGCGAAGACGCCGCCGGGATCCGTGTCAGCGAAGACCCGAACGTCCCAGTCCTTCTTCGAGAGACCGCCGGCGAGCTGGACGAGAGCCGTCTCCGACCCGCCCAGGCCACCATCTCTGATCGAGAGCGGCGACCACGGCTCCCAGCTTCCACCCGCGAGGATGTTGACCCGCCCCCGCTTCTTGCTCGGCCTCCACGCAGCCCAGGAGAGACGGCTGCTCTGGTGGATACGGAACTCCTCCAGGGTGCCTCGCTCGAGGAGTTGGTCAGCGAGCTCGTCGGGGGTGACGGCCCGGAGGTGACCCTTGCGCTCGACGGCCTGCCAGTACTCAAGGTTCCCCTGCTCGTAGGCTCCGGCGGGAGTGGTGATCATCGCCAGACCTTCCGGCGAGAGCACCTCCTCCATCACCTGAATCAGGCGCTCGGTGTCGGGGACGTGTTCGTAGACCTCGTAGCAGGTAACGATGTCGTACTTCTCGGGCGAGACCGCCTCCTCGATCGAGACCCACTCTCCATCGACGGGCTTCAAGAAGCGGCCCGTGTGCGAGATCGAGAGCCAGCCCGCGTCGTGGATGTCTCCCTGCACGAGCCTGCCCGGTGCGCCGAATCGCTCCAGGCGCTTGAGCCCCTTCTCGACCGAGGCCTTGTTCATCTCGATCCCGTCAGAGACGTACTCGCCCTTCTTCCAGAGGAAGCAGGCCATCCAGGCGTCGTTGGCACCGAGATCGAGAACACGAGGCTTGCGCCCATGCTCCTTCTCGAACGTCTCGCACATCTCCAGGGTGAAGCCGGCGCGCTCGATCCCGTTCCCCAGGATCTCTACGTGCTCGTCTGGGACGGTGGACTCCTTCGGCTCGTCCTCGTACCAGCGGCGGTACTCCTCCGGCTTGATCGCGTGCATCACGTTCTCGCGGGTCATCGCCTTGGCCGACGTGATCATCGGGTGGTCCTTGACGATGTAGGGGATGGCGTCAAACAGCTTCCACGCCTTCCAGTTCTCGTCGTGCCGGATCAGCGTCTCGCGCAACGTCATCACCGCGGAGACGATCTTCTGCTGCGTGTCGTCGTGGTCGAAGCGCTGCCCCATCTCCGTCAACTGCGGATCGCCGGGGCGAATCATGAACGCCTGCTGCAAGTAGGCACGAGCATCGTCGAAGCGCCCGAGCGCACCCAGGCACTCGGCCATCCTGATCCTCGGCAGTAGTTCCAGTTCGAGCGGGTTGAGGATCATCGGGGACTGAGGCATCCCCTTCTCGATGGCGCGCTTGGCCCACTCCATCGAGCGCTCGATGTTCCCCTTCACCCAGAAGGCCTCTGAGAGACCCACGAGGTTCTCAGTCCAGTCGTCGCGCTCCTTGATCGCGTCGAACTCGACGTTCAGCGCGGCGTCCGTCTGGCCCAGCATCGAGAGGCACATCGCGAGCTTGTGGAAGCATTGGGAGCGCTCGTCGTTGGTCGTGGAGCGGGGATCCTCGAGGTAGTCGGTGAAGTGCGGGACGGCCTCTGCGGGACGGCCCAGGGCTGCGAGCTCCGATCCGAGGTACGCCTTGGTGCGAAGGTCGAGCGGCTCTCCTCGATCGCGGAAGCCCTGCGCGTGCACCTCGAGGATCTTGAGGTTGCGGTCGTTCTCGTAGCGATCCACTGGACGGCTGTGCTTGTAGCGCAGCAGCTCCTTCGGCAGGCCTACGTAGTTGGCCGCACCCGTCTCTCCGTGTGGGAGCCAGACCTCGTGGATCGGGTTGATCCATTCTCCATCAGGAGTCCTGCGGATCAGCCGCTCGCGCCAGAGCTGGCACATCGTCATGCCGTTCTCGTCCTGCGCGTAGTCGTAGTAGACGACGAAGCCGTCCGTGTTCGGGTGAGCGCCCATCGCGATCTGGCGAAGGTGCTGGGCGCCGATCACCTCGTCGTCGTCGTCCATCCAGATGAACCACTCGCAGTCCTCCGAGGCCATCGCGAAGCTCTGGGTGCGCGCCCAGGCAAAGTCCTCGCGCCACTCGCCCTTCTGAACCTTGATCGGGGCCAGAGGTACCTCGTTGATCCTCTCCTTGTCGGCCTTCTTCGTCGGCTTGGGGACGAAGGCACCGATGGAGGGGTCGTGCCAAACGTGGGTCTTCTTGTTCAGGGCAGCGAGGATCGTGAGCGTCTTGTCGGTCGATCCGGTGTCGTAGATGTTGACTTCATCCACGAAAGGGCGGATGGAATCCAGGCACCTCTCGATCGAACCCTCACTGTTCTTGACGATCATGCACGCAGCGATCTTGGACACTGTGGCTCCTTGGTTGGTTAGTGGCTCCTGGCCGGGGGGCTGGGTGACGACGGTGCAGGAGCCACGCCGACACCGTCGTCACCGAGCCCCCCGGCCCGTTACTACTCCCTACTGCCTACGCGAGGCAGTTCGAGATCTCGTAGCCCGCGGACGGAGCGACGATCTGCTCCACGATGGTCTGCCCGACGGCGAACCAGTCCTTGCGCGGCTTGTCCTCACGCGAGCGCCGAGTCGTCATCGACTCCGAGCGGAACGTGTAGGCGACCGAGGGCTCCTCGAGAGCAGCGCCGGTCGTGATGTAGAGGAGGCGAACATCCTCTCCCCAGACGTCCGAGTACGTGGCCGTGGCGCCCTCGTTCGCGGTGTTCTTGATCTCGCCGGGGATCATGACCTTCATCCCGAAGAGAACCGCCGGCAGCACCGGGTAGTAGTCCTCGAGCAGGGGCCGTGATCCGTCGCTCCCGTAGGTGTACTGGAGCTTCGCGACGAGCTGGGTGTTCTTCTGCATCCCGGCGGCGACTGCCTCGGGGATGACGACGACGTTCGGGCGGGCACCGATGGCGAGCCGCATTGTCTCCCGGCCCGTCCAGATGTCCGTCTCGATCGAGGTCGTCCCTGCCGTGTCCCAGGCCGCGGCTGCGGCGGCACCGGAGGTGAGCTGGCCTCCGTTTGTGGTCTTGCGGAGCAGGGCAGCGCAGCGGATCTCGCGCTTGAGCAGGAGGCGACCCATGACGCCAACCTGCTTGTTGCGCTCGAGCCGGATCTGCGAGTCGGCGTTCTTCCGCTCGCGGTCCGAGATGTCCCAGGCCAGCTCGCGGCGCTGGGTGCGGTAGGTCTCCGTGTCGTGGCCGTACTCGACGACCTTCGGCTCGGAGCGGTCTGCGACGAGGTCGTCTACGTCCGTTGCGTAGAACTGGCCCTGGTCGAACACCGGGTAGAGATCCGACTCGTTCTGCACGTCGATGTACGGCACGAGTGCATCTGCGATGAACGACGTCGGCCGGTACAGCCTTGCGAGGTTGGAGAGCAACACGTCCACGTGGACGGTCGCAACTGTTTCGCCAGCCATTATTCAACTCCCTCTCTGTTCTCGATGGTGGTGGCCGACGCGTCCTAGAGGACGTAGTCGATGTCGATGAGCACGGACAGGAACTCACCGGCTGCGGCGCTGGTGAGTGCGTACCCGACCACCCAGCGCGGACCTGCTGCGCCGAGCGCGGAACCGAGGGCTGTGGCAAGACCCGACGGGACGAGCGGACCGACCGCTCCGTTCACGGATGCCGGAACGACGAGCGCTCCAGCGCCGATCGAGGCGGCTGCACGGGCCTTACCGATGCCCGATGTGATGATTGCAAGCTCGCGCCCGAAGGACGCCTGCGTTGCATCGGTGAGACCCACCGGCCGACCGGCGAAACCGGACGACGGAGCGGGAACCACCGTTTCGTTGAGCGGGCTCCCGAACGGCATGGCGGCGATGACGCCCTGTCCGATCGCGGAGGCGGCCTTGAACGGCAGCACCAGCCCGTTGTTGTCGTAGGCCATCTTGAGTTTCCTTTCCTCTCGTTGGGATCGGCAGGGGGTCTAGAGCGAGATCCCCTGTTCGGACGCCGCCATCGTGGCGGCAGCGATGTACTCGTCTGCGGTGTAGGTGAGGACCTTGCCCTCGGCCTTGAGCAGCTCGAGCGCGGCGACATGGATCTTCGCCGAGTCTTCGTCGACGGCCATCGGTGAGTGGCTCACCGTGGTCTCGCTCGGGGGGTTGAAGCCGTACAGCGACTCGTGGCTGCCCTCCATCGCGATTGCTTCCTTGCGCTGCGACCCGCCCTCGGAACCGATGGGGTCGAACGAGCCGGCCTTGCGGGACTCGATCAGCTTCTCGACCGACTCCGGGTTGGCCGCGTAGAGCGTTGCGTACTGCTCACGCTCGGCGGGGTCGAGCTTGCGGTCGCGGATGGCACCGTCGAGCAGGGTGTCCATCTTGACCTGCTCCAGCTCCTTCTTCGCCTCCGCACCGGCAGACGCATCTGCGGTGAGCTTGGCGAGGAGCTCGTCGGACGGGAGCTTGCCCTCGGCCTCGATCTTCGCGGCTTCGAGCGCGGCCATGGCGTCCTCGTCGTCCTTCATCTTCTTCTTGAACGCGGCCTCGATCTCGGCATCCGTTGCGTCTGCCTTGAGGCCGAGGGCCTCGGCGATTGCCTTCGGCATCGTCGTTTCCTCCTTCTTGGCCTCACGGCCATCGTGTTCCTCCGCGAGCATCGAGGCGATGCCCTCGTCGCACAGGTTGACCGGACCCATCTGTTCGAAGAAGGGCCGGTTCGTGAGCGCAGCCGCGAACATCCTCGGCTCGTTGCGCATCTTCCCGGTGTTGTCTTTCCACCGAAAGTTGAACTCGGGCGAGATGAACTTGTACTCGCCGTCTCGAAGCGACTGCGCCGCCCGTGGTGTCCACTGGACATCGGCCCAGAGACTCATCAGCGATGCGTCTGCACTCGATGGCTCGATGGAGGCAGAGCCGCGGATGAACCATCCCGCGGAGAGCGAACCCAGCCCCTTGCCGAACGAGTGATCGAAGTCGAGCGGGATCTTGTCTCCCCGCTGGTTGATGTCGGCGGCGAAGGCGGCGAGGTCGTCCTGCGTCACCTTCATCTTCCCCGCCTGATGATGCACGTACTCGCCCTCGGGGAAGACCTCGATGTGCGAGCGCATCTGCTCACTGATCTCGTCAGCGAGAATCGGTAGGAACCCGACGACGTGGTCACCGAGAAGTGCGTTGGGCATAGAGCCCTCCTTATAGGAGCGTGGGCTGTTCGGGGCCGATGGGTAGGCGCTCTTGCCCACCGGGGATGCGCAGGTCTGCCAAGGCGTCGGCGTAGACCCAGATGCCTCGGCATCGTCCACGCCCGAGACAGTCGTTCGGCGGCGTGTGCTCCCAGTAGCTCGGGGAGCCGACCTGGGCGACGTATCCGTGGAGCGAGTCGCAGGGTCCGCACGTGTTCCTGTCGAGCTGCTCGGAGCGCATGGCGTAGAGAGCGGCGGCTGCTGCCAGTACGGGCCGAGCTCCACCCGTTGCCGCGTGGTTGCGCCCGAGGTTCAGCACTCTCCCGACGATCTCGAGGGTCACGTTGTGGAGGAGCTGGCGGGCGCGGCCCTCGATCTTCAACTCTCCGGCGAGGTCACCGCCGACTTTGCCGAAGTAGTTGATCACCGACTGCTGGTAGGAGCCAGCCGCCTGTCGGGCGAGAGCTTGGATCTCCTTGTACCCGTCATCCCTGTTGCCACTGTCGGTGGCGGTCGTGGAGCCGCGGAGCGCGGCCAGTTCGTCTATCACTTGGTCGTACCCCGCCATGTAGACCGAGATGCAGGAGTGGGCGAACGAGTGGGCAACCGAACTCGCAGCGGCCGGCGAGGGTGCTCCTCCGTGCATCCTGACACTGAGCGCCAGCCGCTTCCCTCCCCACTTCCAGACGTAGGCCTCGATCCGCTTGCGCCCCTCGAGTACGACGTTGTCGACGTTGTCGTAATCGACGACGGCCTCTGCGGCGCAGAACGGAACTCGGGGGATCACAGGTTGAAGACGCGGCTGGTGTCACAGAGCATGACCCACTCCTCCGCGGCCTGGACGAGACCGGAGGCCTGGAAGCCGTAGGCCCAAGTTCCGACCTGAGAGATCGTCACGTCCTTGTAGAAGGTGCCGGGGGCCGGGTTGGCGATCGAAGCGCCAGCCTGTCCGAACACGTAGCTGGCGATCGAGGAGGGAGCCTTGAGGATCATCACGAGCGACGAGGGCTGCGTGATCACGCCTCCCGATGCGACGATGGTGGCGCTGACTCGCGCCAGGTCTCCCACGTTGTAGCGCCCGACCGCGTCGGGGTGGGTGGATGCGCTCACGTCATCTCCTCTCGTCGTCGACCATCAGAGCTGCCGTGCGACCATCTCCCACCGAGGTTCCTCCGAGCTGTCGATCCGCGACGTAGATCACGGCCATGCTGCCGTCCGAGCCCGTGGCGAGGAAGAGCCTGTCGTCTGCCACCATTGCGGCTGCGGTGCGACCGTCAGCGACGAAGAGATCACCTGGGACACCCCGGACTTCCGGTACGAACGCTCCGACGAATGGAACCCCGAAGGCCTCGAGCGAGGGGATGCCCTGGATGAGAACGATCCGGCGCAGGCTCGCGCTGCCGAATGCCTCACCCGAGATAACACCGATGGCAGCGAGGACTCGACGGATCCTGTCTGCCTGTCCGAACGCCTCGCCCGTGCCGATCCCGACCGTGATGATCTTGCGACGAGTGGAGGTGGAGCCCAAGACCTCGGCAGAGGAGATCCCCTGGATGAGTAGACGTCGTCGCAGGTTCGCGGATCCGAACGCCTCTGCCGTAGCGATGCCGCCGACCGCGGTGATGTTCCTGCCGCTGTTGACGAGTGCTGCTCCGAACGCTTCCGAGCTGGCGATGCCGAGGGGGTAGAGCCTGCGCAGGACGTTGGCGCTTCCGAACGCCTCTGCCGTCGTAATGCCGCCTGCCGCCGTAACGAATCGGTTGCCCGAGATAGTGGGCTGGCCGACCGCCTCGCCAGTGGCGATGCCGAGCGGATAGATCAGGCGACGGAGGTTCTGTGCACCAAATGCCTCGGAACTCGTGATGCCGATGACAGCGAGCCGCCTGCGCAGAGTCGTCGTCCCGAAGGCCTCCGCCGTAGCGATGCCCTGCGCCTCCAGCATCCGACGGGAGGTCGTCGTACCGAATGCCTCGGCGGTTGCGATCCCGATGACCAGGAGCCGCCTGCGAAGAGTCGTGGTTCCAAACGCCTCGGCGCTCGTGATGCCAACCGCGGCGAGCCTCCTGCGGAGGTTGGCCGTCCCGAGCGCCTCGGCCGTAGCGATGCCGACAGTGGTGAGCCGGCGTCGAACGGTCGTCGTACCGAACGCCTCTGCCGTCGCGATGCCCTGCGCGGTGATGCGTGTGAGCCTGGGTGTTCCGAAGGCTTCCCCGGACGCGATCCCGATGACCCCGATGATCCGCCGGAGGTTGGCGATCCCGAACGCCTCTGCGGTAGCTATGGCACCGACGCCCGTGACCGTGACGTTGGTGGAAGCGAAGGAGACGGTTCCTGCCGACGCGCTCCAGACCTCGCCGGTAGAGATGCCGAGCGGGTAGAGCAGACGCCTGACGTTCGATGCTCCGAAGACCTCGGCGGTGGCGACCCCACCTGGGCCGAGGATCCGGCGTAGCTTCGTGGTACCAAACGCCTCTGCCGTTGCGACCCCGACCGTGGCGAGGATCCGGCGCAGGTTCGCGCTGCCGAACGCCTGGGCCGTCGTGATCCCGACCGCAGCGTTGATGCGCCTGAGCTTCGTCGTGCCGAAGGCCTCGGCGGTTGCGATCCCCTGCGTCGTGATGCGCGTGAACTTGGGAGTGCCGAACGCCTCCTGCGAAGCGATGCCGACGACACCGATCCTTCTGAGGACGTTCTGGGAACCGAATGCCTCGGCGGTGGCGATGCCCTGCGCCTCCAGCATGAGCCGGACACTGGCCGACCCGAATGCCTCCGCGGTGGCGAGGCCCTGAGCCTCCATCACCCGCTGGGCCCTCGTAGTACCGAATGCTTCCGCCGTCGCGATGCCTACCGTGACGAGTCGCCGCCTCAGTGACGTCGCACCGAATGATTCCGCCGTAGCGATGCCTACCGTGACGAGCCGGCTGCGCAGCTTCGTAGTGCCGAAGGCTTCCGCCGTAGCGATGCCGAGCGGGTAGAGCAGACGCCGCACGGTCGTCGTACCGAATGCCTCGGCGGTGGCGATGGCACCGACGCCACTTACTCCGGGGACTACGGGTTCCGTCGTGATCGCGAACACCGTCAGCGGGATCGTGGGGCTGCGATGCCGCAGGCTTCCCGGCACGATCAGGGGGCTGCCGCCCCTTGTTGCCCACTGACTAAAGGGCGACGATGCAACGTTGATCGTTCCGCCACCGAAATTGCTGGCGCGTAACTCCGTGTTCCTCATCGCGAGACCGAGAGTTCCCGCCAGTGTGATCGAGGAGTCCGTAATCGCGATTACGGGCGTCTGGTTCCACGCTCCAGCCGTGTACCTGAAAACCTCGATCAGACTCCCTGTACAACGCAGTCCGATCTTGTCTCCGGCGACAGCCGTGATCGCGACCGTTGACCCTAACTGCGTGTACGACCCGTTATTCGCCACGAACAAACGGATCTGCCCTGCACCTAAGGCAGTTCCCGTCTCGTAGTTCACCTGGTACTGATCGAAGTTCGCCGTGCCAACGTCCGTCACACGGCAAGAAACGGCAACCTCGTCTGCCGCATTGATCGTGTTCAGCGTGTCGATCGTCGCGTAGGCTTCGCAGTCGGCACCAACGGACAAACCTGTCCTATAGGAGTCAGTGGAACCAGCGGCGTTACTGATGAACTTGTTGGACGAGATCCCGATGCCTGCGTTGGCACCGCCCGACCGGTCCTTCGTCCAACCAGCCGGTGACGCTGTGTCCGCCTGAACGGCACTATCGATGATCGGTGTCGTCGGGAAATCCAACTGATT